>Ga0209483_1001226_pt1 | contig 19853 bp, 20 predicted proteins | sample NGEPerA_FD_184508 | JGI IMG/M metagenome (GOLD analysis project Ga0209483, IMG submission 184508) | Arctic peat soil microbial communities from the Barrow Environmental Observatory site, Barrow, Alaska, USA - NGEE PermafrostL2-A... | ecosystem: Environmental > Terrestrial > Soil > Wetlands >... | reverse complement strand
GGTAATCGGTAGCAGGTGCCCCCTCACACGTTGCCAAACGCATTGAGCCCGGCGATAATCAGGCAATCGAATTTCCCTCCCCCTGATGCTCGCAAGAGGTATCGCAGCATGACCACCGACACCGCAACGCTCGCCGCTCCCCCCGCTGTTTCCGCGCCTGCGGATGGAGAAGGCGCTTCCCCGCATATTCGCATTGAGGAGCGCAGGCCCACCCTGCTGGATTTCCTCCGCACCTGCATCAAGCTCAACGGCTCGGACCTTCACCTGCAAAGCGCATCGGTCCCCATGGTCCGCGTGGACGGCAAGCCGCGCTTTCTGGACCTCCCGCCGCTTACCGATGAATTGATGCAGGAATATGTCGATATCATCATCGACAGCCAGGCCAACCCGCCCGAAAAACGCGAGTTGCTTGTGAAGAAAGGCTCGGTCGATATCGCCTATGCGATGCCCGACAAGACCGCGCGTTTCCGCACCAACATCTTTCACAGCCGCGAGCGGTTTGCGATCGTGCAGCGCCGGATTGTGACGAAGATCCCCAACTTCGCGGAGTTGCAATTACCGCAGCAGGTGGAAGGGCTTTCCGAGCATCAGCGCGGCATCGTGATCGTGTCGGGCACCACCGGATCGGGCAAATCCACCACGCTGGCCTCCATCATCGGCAAGATCAACCGCACCCGCGCCGAGCGCATCATCACCGTTGAAGACCCGGTCGAATACCAGCACGAAAACGCCAAGAGCCTGGTCAGCCAGGTTGAAGTCGGCACTGATTCCGAAAGCTATGAGTACGCCTTGCGCGCGATGATGCGGCAGGATCCGGACGTGATTTTGATCGGCGAAATTCGCGACAGCTTCTCGCTGACGACGGCCCTTCGCGCCGCCGACACCGGCCACATGGTCTACACGACGGTGCACGCCACCAACGCCCCGATGACCATCGAGCGCATGGTCTCGCTGTTTCATTCCGACCAGAAAAGCCTGCAACAAACGCAGCTTGGCCTGAACCTGGTCGCCGTGCTCACCCAGCGCCTTGCCAAGAAGCGCGACGGCAAGGGCCGCGTGCCGGTCATCGAGATCATGATGGCCACCCCCCTGGTGCGCAAATACATCCTCGAAGGCGAATTCGAGAAACTAAAAGCCTGCGTCGGCAATCGCGAGTCTGGCAGCCAAAGCTTCGACCAGCACCTTACCGAGTTATTCCAGAAGCAGATCATCGACGTGTCAGAGGCGAAGCGCCTGGCCAGCAACGTGGACGCCCTGAACCTGGCGCTGCGCGGGATTAGCAATAGCGATACGAAGTTGCGATGAAGATTGTCAGTCGTCCGTTGTCAGTTGTGGGTTGTCAGTTGTTGGTTGCGGAAAGGCGACGCATGGATCGCACTAAAAGCGAACTCGCCGCCGTGTTGTTGGAACTGAATGAAGTCCATCCAAACTGGCGCTTCGGACAACTCGTTGCGAACGTCGCCGCGTGGGCCGGCACGGATGAGCCAGCCAACATTTGGGAGCTCTCCGATGCGGACCTGTTACAGGCGGCACGGGAACACCTTCTCGGCCAAACTACATCCGCAACGAACGCATAACACCGGCTTGGCTTTTGGGGGAATCGCATATTAACCCAAGTGAACCGGCATATTGAAAAGCGGGCGCCGTTCCTCGATCAACCGCAGGCTGAGATCTCTGGGCGACGCTCCTAGCACACGAGTGCGCACAACTCCGACGTGCAGTGCGATATCTCCGAGCGTCGGTTGCCAGAAAGGTCCCGCCATCGCCATAAACGGATGAGCCGTTTGAAACGGCTTAAAGGCTTCGCGCAGTGTTCTTTCAGTTGCCCCGATATAAAGATACTTCGCGCTTGTGTTTAATTGCATGAACGAAAAGATGCCTTTATCGGCCGGGACATCCGTCATTGATATGCGATCGAGCGTACCCACCAAGTGAAGCTTTTCTTCGACAGCGCCCGCTTCGACGGCCAATAGTTTCCTGATCTTTTTCGGGCTGAAACTTCGCATTTTGCGTAGTCGAAGTAAGGCCCATTTGAAATCCATCGGCCTTCCATGCGGCTCGATCTGCCTGCAAAGCGACACAAACTCGTCGCCGACCTTTGGATCAGTAATAATATTGTCCACGCTGACACGTTTACGGTACGATAGCTGCACGAAGCCAAGTTCGGCCCCGTAGAAAAAGGGTTCGGGTTCCAGGCCGGCGGGCTTTGTCGTAGGTTTTAGCTTAATGCGGTACGCGGAAGACTTTCGCAGCGCCTGAAGGCGCGTGTTGATTAAAACTTCCGGTGCCCTAACGCCGCGTTGTCGACAGGCGGCAATGAAACGTTTTGAAAGTATCGGGTCTACTAACACGCGATCCGGCTCGAAGCCGTGGCGCACTTCCTCAAAAGCCGCGGCGATTAATGGAAATTGCGAGGGAGCAATTGCAGGCGGCTGATTATGGGGCGAAGCGACAAGACGAAACCGTTCCGCAGACACGGACGCCGCGCCAAACACACCAAACGTGGGCTGCTGAGCGTCCGTTAATGTTCCGCCCAGAATTTGGGCGATTCGAAGGTAATTGAGTTCTGCCATAGCAATCTCACGCATCGTGCTTAATGATGATATCGACGAATTTGTTATTGATAACCACGCCGATACTCGCCTGATTCGTCGTCCTGCCCATATGATGGCAAAATTCGGCAAGCTCCATCAAGTTCGCCTCGTTCATAATGTTCTCTGTCGCCGTCAACGATTGTATCATTGTAGGATTATCATAGAGGGCACGGCCCTCCTTCTTCGGTTGATACACGCCGCTGAGGCTCGTAAAGGCCGTTGCACCGGTAAATAATTTGGCGAACAAGTCCAACGCCTGCTTCTCCCATAACGCTTTATCGAGCAAGCCCCTTTCGCGGCGGTCGTGACTCGGAATGAAAATCGCGATCAGTTCATGAGGCTTGCCGCCATTCAGACGGTCGATGATCTGTTGAATCTCGGGATACTCGTCAATTTTCTTCTTTGCCATTTACAGTAGCATATGATTCTAGCGCCCTCTACAAGCCCACGCAATTTCGAAATTCTTACACGGCAAACACAGGATGCCCGTCACGAGGAGCATGCCCCAAAGATGCACCGGAAACCCATGCGTCGCCCGCGAGGTTTCGAGGTTGGGCCGGAAGGTGGTTCGAATCATATGCGCGTCTATGCCGGGTGAGCATGCCGGCATGGCGCGCTGTTTTCGCATCGGGAGAATAACGGTTCCAAACCGTGTCTAGTGCATTGTCACGCAATGATTTTGGGGTAAATCACTAGAGTTTTACCCGCATTTGGAAGCATGACAATGCACTAGGAATCCGGGCTAGACAACCGGCGCAAGGACGGCCTCATCCTCGGCTTCTATCCCCAATGCCACGGCCAACGCCTTGCGCGCGGATTGAAGCGCCTTTGGGTCCTTGTTGTACATCAACACCAGGGGCCGGCGTTGTTCGCTACGGCGCACTTCAAATCGATAGGCGATGCCTTTGAATCCGAGTCCGTCCACTACCACGGCCAACACTTCGATTTGATCGCGAGCGATCTCGCCGTTGCGGGGCTGGGCGGGAATGTTGGTGAAACGAAGCCCCTGGCGATTGGCGGCTATCGTGATCGTCCCGCGGGCGCGCCACAGCGCGCGCAACAACCGGAGCAGCTCGACTGCCATGAGCGTCACAAAAATGGCGGGCATGAACAACGAAATCAGCAAGTCTTTCAACTGAAAGCCACGTGGCCTCGCCGCTGGCATGTACACGATCAGCACAAGCCAAGTCACGATGGGCGCGCTAAAAATCCCGATGAATAGAAGTCGCAGCCACTGCCGCCGCAACACCCGCGCGGTCGTCGCCCCGCCAGCCCGAATCGATACACCTGATCCGCCAATCTGCTCGATCCGCAATTCCCCTTCAACCAACCCCAAGGCGTACTGCAATGGCTCCGCTTGGTCCGGAGCTGGCGGCGGCAATGAGAGGTCAGCAGGCTGCAGCGACGATGCCCGTGCATCGTATGGCTCCAGAGCCGCGCCATTCTCCTTGTCTACGACATTCCGCGGAACGGGCTGGGATGCCGGCGTTTCCACCGCCGCGGGCCGCCACTCATTCATTCCCAATTGGCGCCACGACCGGCGCGCCCGCCGATTGCGAAGGTTCAGCCGCCAGCGCTTGATCGGCTCTTGAAGTTTCCATGAAGCCCAAATCGCGCCTTTCCACGTCAGGCGCTGCACACCCGCCGCGTCGTCAACAAAGTGGTAGCCGCACCGAACGAACCAGCGGGCGCTGCGTGCCCAATCTGCGTTCAGATATTCAATTTCGTGGCCCGGGTCGGGCGCGACACGCCGCCGCTCGTTCTTGCCCGCGCGTGCGAGGCGGCGGCGATGCACTTCACAAAGGGCCGCCGGCTCAGTGACCCACGGAAAGTTCTCCACGTCATCCGCTGGATTTTTCGGGAAGAAACCGAGCGGGCGATGCGCGGCGGTGATAAGCCGTGTGCCATCGCCGAACTCCGATCGCACCATAAAGGAGAGGGCACGGGTTTGATGTGCCCTAACCATGGCAACGATCGCCAGGTCGCCGCTCTCCCGATTGACCATGAGCGCCTGGAACGACTCGACCCCGGGAACGCCGTCGGGCAAATGAACATTAGCCGCCGTCTCGAACCCCTCCGCCCGGAACTGGCGAATCATGCGCCCGGCGAAGTCCCGCATCTCCGGGGTCAATGGTTCAATGGCCGTGTCCCGCCATTGCGGCCGCACGCACAGCCGATGCTTTGAATGGATTTTGATCGGCCCAAAAACAAACTTGATCAAAAAGACCAATACGTATGGCAGCAATGATATCAGGCAGATGACAATCAGCCAAAATCTCATGCGACCTCTCTTTATTGCCATTAGCGCATTTTGGGCGCAAAGGGAATTGGCGCAGAGGCACAGAGACCCAGAGCAGGCTCCGCCCGCAACCAAACCAGAAATCCGAAACTCGAAATCCGAAACGAATCAAAAGCAGGTGATCGCCCTCGCGAACGCCAAGCGGCCCGGCGGTCAGCACAAATGCTTGTTAAAACAACAAGATAGTACGGACCTGTAATACGAAGGCGCGGAGAGTTAACCGTTGTCGAGATTGCTCAAAGTTGCTCCGACTCTCCGCGGCTCCGTGCCTCGGCGCGAATTTGGGTGGTGCGGCCAAACGCCGCGATCTCTTGCTTCCTGAACAACCGCCGATCCGAAGGGCGCGGCGCGCTTACCGATAGAACTCGATAATCAAATTCATATTCACCTCGAACGGCACATCCTCGGGCACCGGGACGTTGTTGATCTTGCCGGAGAGTTGGGCGGGGTTCCATTCGAGCCAGCCTGGGACGTTGTGGCCGGCGTTCTGCTCCATGTTCTCGCGGAGCATTTTGTGGGTCTTTTCGCGGAAGGTGATGACGTCGCCGGGCTTGACCAGGAAGCTGGCGATATCGGTCTTGCGGCCATTCACCGAGACGTGGCCATGCGCCACGATCTGCCGGGCCGCCCAAATGGTGCGGCCAACACCCAGGCGGCGCACCACATTGTCCAGCCGGCGCTCCAGCAACTGAATCAGCGTGTTGGCGGTGTTGCCCTTGGATTTCTTGGCGATGGTGAAGAATCGGCGGAACTGCTTTTCGAGCATCGCATAATGGAAGCGAAGCTTCTGCTTCTCGGCGAGGCGCACGCCATATTCGGTATTGCGGCGGCCGCGATAGCCGTGCATGCCCGGCAGCGTCAATTCCTTGCCGGTATGTTTGGGGATGTCGGCGATCGGCACGCCGACGCGACGGGACAACTTGACCTTCGGTCCGATGTAACGGCCCATTCGACTTCAACTTTCCACGGGCAAACAATCGCCCGTCTCAGTACATGCGAGGCGACAGTCGTGGCGCGGGCACATCGCCCGCGAAATAAGCCACCCGTCGGCTGATACGCGAATTCACCCGCCGGCATGGTTCTGAGGCATGCCGATCAGGCCCACGCTCCTCGTCGCGTAAATGCGCGGGATCCGAGTGCGGGGGCGGGAGTATAACGGGAGGAATCCGCGAAGGGAAGACGCGTTGCGCGTAGAAACGGCCTCACTTCTTGTCATGCCCGTGCCCCCGCGCCACCGGGTAAAACTCGCCGGTGAACTCGACATCTTCGGCGTGTTTCTCCTTGGCGGATTCCTCGATCGCGGATGCGTCGAGCGGACGCACAGCTTCGACGGACTTGTGCATCTCATCCCCCTTCCCGCGCCCGGCCAACTCCGCCTCCAGTTCCCGAATCTTCGCATCCGTGACGACTTCCAATTCGCGGGCGGCGTCGGCGTCAAGACCTGTCGCCGCCACTTTGGGCGATCCCTCTGAATTACCATGAAATCGGCTCAGATCGTAAACCTCTTTTTCTCGCGGCAAGCGACCAAATCCCGCGCCCGTCAGCAGGCTTAAAACCGTCGGCCATATTCCCCCAATCACGACCAGGCCGCCGACCGCGCCGATCGTCAGGATCGCGCCGCGCCCCATCCACCAGGCATAGCGATAGCCGATCCGCGGGTCTCGCGCTTTGGCAAAAGCGAGATAATCGAGCACCGTGTAGTTGGGATCGAGCAATTCGATCTGGCGCAAAATGATCGACTGATCGCCTCGGCTAAACTCCAGGGTCTGCGTGTCGCCGCTCACAAAATCACTGGCCGGCATTGTCGTTCGCAACAGGCCGGGGCGGATGGATTGAAAAGCCGGCAACGGGTGATCGTTGAATCTCGCGGATAAGCCGGCGGCATTATTTGCCGTCTCCGCTTTCAACTTCACCGTAAGCCGGTAATCCGCTCGGCGAAGGTTGAGAGCGATGGTCGATTTCTCGCCCGGATCGCGGCCGGCGGGGTCTTTCCCGGCCCAGCCCTTGAGTTGCGCCGGCACGCGCTGCATTCGGCTGTCGGCGTGGTTTACTTCCACGTCCACGCCGGCTTCATCAAGCGATATCCCAACCTGCGCCGTCTGCCCCGGCTCGGTCGGGGGCGCATACGGCAGCTTCACGTTCATCACGCGCGGCTGATATTCAAACGCCCGCCGATCGTACCGCTCCAGATGCAATGCCGACCGCCGGGGATCATCGGGCGGCAGGTTTACGAACAAGTTCATCTTCACCCGGCACAACCCCTCAGCCGCCGGATACACGACGATGTCGCGCACTCGCGCATATCCCTCGACCGGCGGCTCGTGAAGATGCCGCTCGAATTCCGCCGGCGAAAGAGTTGCCGTCGCGGCGCCGACCGCCAGGTCATCGGTTCCCAGCGCAACCAGCGCATAGGCGATCCCCAGTCCCAGCACCACGCCCAGGACCGCCCAATGCCATCGCCGAAGGTTTTCGATTCCCATGGACGCCGTGCCCGATCGCCGGAGTTAAGACCACTGTATTCAATCGGTAGTACACCGGCAATCGGAGGATGGTTACGGGAAGGTGGAGGAACGCCGTCATATCACGCGCGTCCCGCCGTTCGACTACAGTCACCGACATCCCGTGCAGGGGTTGCATTGAGGCTGGGAAGACCGCAATTCCTCGAGGAATGCGCCATCGGCACGGGCGGGACGCCCGTGATACGTTACGGGTCCATTCCCTTGAGAAGCAACGCGCCGCACTCCGAGCGAGCGTTATGATCGATCCATCAGATCCGCCCGATAGCGCATCAACACCGCCGCCGCCAGCGCGAACGGCAGGCAAGCGGCAGCGCGGATCGAGCCGGCGGCGAGCTGGCCGCTGAACAGGTCGATAAGGATTTGGTACGCGCAGGCCACCGCCGCGCCGGATGTCAGCGTGATCAATCCGATGACGATGAGCGTCAATCCGCTGGAAACAACTCTGTCCACCATGAATCAATCTCAATTGCAGTAAACGAGGGTTACTTGGGCGCGCGCCTTGAAGTAAGGGATCGGCGGAACAGCCCAATGGACTTGAAAGCGCGAACGTAGGCGCGGCGTCCCCGCCGCGTGCCTCCTCATGGGCGCAGCGCTTCCAAAAGCGACGAGGACGTCGCTTCTACGTGTATCAGCACCCCGTCACGGTTCACTCCTCACTCATCATCCTCTCCCTTCCCCCTCACCCCTCTCTCGTGTACTTTGTCGGCCTATGCCGCAAACGGTTCTCGATTGGCTTGTGAGGCGGTTTCCAGCCGCCAAGCGACAGAACCTCAAGCGCATGACGCAGGCGGGGCGCGTGCGCATCAATGGCCGGCCCGCGAAAACCCTCAGGCAAATCCTGGCCGACTCAGATGATGTCACGCTCACGGACAAGGCGCCCAAAACTCCGCCGCCGGCGCCGGCGGGTTTGCGGATCATTTACGAAGACGACGATTTGCTGGTCGCCGACAAGCCCGCCGGGCTGCTGACCAGCACGGGCCCGCGCGAAAAGCGCGAGACGCTGTGGGCGATGGTGCGGCAATATCTGCATTCACGCGAGCCGGCGGCGCGGCCGGGATTGATCCACCGCCTCGACCGCGATGCGTCGGGAATCCTGGTTTTTTCCAAAGGCGATCTGGCGTATCAATCGCTCAAGACGCAGTTCTTCAAGCATGCCGTCGAGCGCGAATACACGGCGTTGGTGCATGGCACGCCCGAGCCGCGCGAAGGCCGGATCGAAACGCATCTCGTCGAGCGCACCGACGGCTCGGTGCATTCCACCCGCCAGATCGGCAAAGGCCAGCTTGCCATTACGCGATATGAGACAATCGAATCGGCCGGGAAACGCTCGCTTTTGCGCGTGTTTCTCGAAACCGGCCGCAAGCACCAGATCCGCGTGCAGCTCAGCGAGCGGCAAACGCCGATTGTCGGCGACAGTGTTTACGGCCGGGAAGATGATGCCGCGCGACTCATGCTCGCCGCGACGAGGCTGACGATCCAGCATCCGCGCGATGGGAAGCGTATGGCGTTCAAAGTTCCAGCGCCCGCCGAATTCCGGCCATTGCGGTTGGAGAAAGCGCCAGGTGAAACCGTGAAATCTAGAACCTCTGATACAGACGGAGACCCAAAGACTCTCGCGTGATAGATCAGAGCCGAACGTTACCTCTATAATTCCGGTTATGATTTCCACAGACCCAACCCAACCAAATCGCTCGGCCGACAAGGCGCGCGCCAGCGATATTGCCCTGTCGGCGATCGTACCGCTGTATGGTGCGATCGTCGGGTTAATCGCGATATCAAATGGTAATGGACATCGCGGCAGGACGATGGCGGCTCTTTCAACGGGCAATATGCTCGTTATCGTTACAATCTCACATTGGCTCGTTACATAATCGATTTCAATTGAAGGAAAATAAAATTTCATGGCTGTTGAGATAGAAGCGAAAATGGCGGTTGAAAACCTGGTCGCGGTTCGAGACCGGCTGCGCGAGTGCGGCGGACGCCCGCTCGGGATATTCTTTGAGACCAACACGTTTTTCGATAACGACGACCGCACGCTTCTCGCGGCCGACAAGGGGCTGCGCCTGCGTCTGAGCCGCAACACCGGCACCGACGAGGAAGATCACATCATCACCTGGAAAGGCCCGCGCCAGCACGGGCCGCTAAAAAGCCGCGAGGAAGTTGAACTGGCGGTTGAAGGCTCCGCCGAGGCGACGAAATTGCTCGAATGCCTGGGTTTTCAAAAAATGCTTTCGTTCGAGAAACGCCGGGAGAGTTGGGAACTGGACGGCTGCCGGGTGGAGCTGGATGAGGTGCCGTTTCTGGGCACGTTCGTGGAAGTGGAGGGGCCTGATGATGCGGCGGTACTGCGCGTCCGCCAGACGCTCCACCTGGGGGATCGGCCGCTGATCAAGTACGGGTACGTCGCACTTCTCACGGGGTATCTTCAGGAACGCGGACGGTCGGAGCGCGCGATTCGGTTTGCGGACGTGTGAAGCTCCACGCCATCGGCACGGGCGAGACGTCCGTGATACGTCGAGCCGTTTTACTCCTGCTTGACAAAACCACTCACTCTGACGGCGTGGGTCCCGCGCCGAGAGCGTGGTTTCCACTCCTACCGCCCGTCCCAAATTCCCATCATCACCCCGCGCCTTAGCCGCGCCTGTGTAGCGTCGGGCGTCCCGCCCGCATATCCGGCATTCCCCGCATAAGCCTCACGATTACAGGCCCATCCGTGTCCGACATTTGTGGATTTGGCCGCCGCGCGCTTAAGCCGGTGATAGATTTCACGACCGGTTGGGTCGGAACTTCAAAATTGCCACCAAGGAGAAAACAGATGGCTTCGCATCATGCAGCAGGATCGCCAGTCAGGCACGTCGCGGTTTTTCCGCCGCAAAACGCGGACGGCTGCTTCCTGGAAATCTGGCCGGATGCGAAACCAACGCATCGCGATTATTTTCGCGACACCGCTGAAACAGCGCCCTCCATTCATTCCCGCGAAGAAGAGGATCCCGAGCGATGGGATGGGATGTCGTAAATATGCTCTGCCTGATTGGGGCCATGGCCGGTGGGGATGTAGAAGAAAGTGATTCCCAGAATCGCGTAAACGGCCAATAGCAAAATTCCTTCAAACCAGGTGGATTGGCCATTTCGACTGACCGTGACGACCACCGCCACCGAGAGGAAAACCCCGACCACTTCGAGCGGGGAAAAGACCAGGTCCATCCGCCGGGACGAGCCCACCGCCATCATCTCCAGCACGCTGCTGAGAAGCACCAGGATCGGCGTGACAAACAGCGCAATCTGCAGGCTGCTCTGGAAGGTGATGCTCATGGCGGTGTCCATGTCATTGCGATGCGCCAGCAGAATGGCGGTGTAATGCTCGGAGGCATTGCCGATGATCGCCAGCAGGATGACGCCGATAAACAGGTAGTTAAGCCCCAGCCGATGCGCCGCGGGTTCGACGGCTCCGACGAGCAGCTCGGAAAAGACCGCCACCGCCGCCGACGCCGCCAGCAGCACCAGCACGCTTTTCTTGACGGACCAACTGCCATCCAATCCGCGCGGGTCTTCGTCGCTCCGGGCCGGCGAAGGCGAAAAAATGTGGCCGTACGTCCGCAATGTGAACAGCAAGCCCAGGCCATACACCAGAAGAAGAACCACGCTGGTGCCAATCGAAATCCCCGTCTCGTGCGCCAGCAAATGCGGGTCGCGGCCGCTGTAGCTGAAATGAAAAATGGCCGGCAGCAACATCCCCGCGACGGCAACCGTCAGCAGCCCGGCGTTGGTGTTGGCGGAGGATTTGCTGAAGGTTTGCCGTTCGCGCCCCCATCCCCCCACCAGCATCGCCCCGCCGGAGACCAGCAGCAAATTCCCCAGGATCGAGCCGGCCAGCGTGGCCTTGGCGATGTCGTTCAATCCCTTGGTAATGGACACGATGCCGATGATCAGTTCCGCGGCGTTACCGAACGTCGCGTTGAGCAATCCACCCCACGTCGGCCCAGTCTTCTGTGCCAGGTGCTCGGTCGCCTCCCCCATCAGGCCCGCCAGCGGAACGATGGAAAGGCCCGAAAGAATGAACGTGAGCGTCGGCTCCCAGGATGGAGCCGCGCCGCGCCCAAACCAGAAATGCACCACGAGAGCCGCCGGCATCGCCAGATAACCCGCAAGATAAACAAACTTCATCAACCGAGGATTGTGAGGCCGCCGGCGCGGGGCGTCAAACGCGAGCGTGCCGTTGCGCGAAACGCCCCATCGTAGAAGCGACGTCCTCGTCGCTTCTTTCTTCGCGCCGCCCCGACCCGAAAGCGGCGAGGACGCCGCTTCTACTATTCCGCTCCGCACACTCTAGAAACTCCCGAGACGCCGCCGCGCCCATCGTAGAAGCGACGCCCCCGTCGCTTCATTCTTCGCGCAGCCCGCACTCGAAAGCGGCGAGGACGCCGCTTCTACTATTCCGCTTCGACACGCCAAAACTCCCGAGATAACGACGGCCCTATCGTAGAAGCGACGTCCTCGTCGCTTCATTCTTCGCGCAGCCCGCATCAAAAGCGGTGGGGACGCCGCTTCTACAATTGGGCATCGCAACGTGCCAGAGAGGTGTGAGGCGTCCCGTAACCCACTCCGCCGTCGCTCTCGCTTCCGAGCGAGGATCCCGCTAACTTGCTCCCAAAATCCCGCCGATCTTCGATAGCGCCTCCGTATTACAGGTCCGTATTATCTTGTTATTTTAACAAGCATTTGTGCTGACTGTCGGGCCGCTTGGCGTTCGCGAGGGCGATCACTGCTTTTGATTCGTTTCGGATTTCGAGTTTCGGATTTCGGGTTTGGTTGCGGGCGGAGCCTGCTCTGGGCCTCCGTGTCTCCGTGGTTGTCTTTCGTCCCGAGTCGCGCGTCGCATCACGATCAGCCGCACGCCCCGGCGCGGCCGCAGGGTGATGGCGGGCCATAGTTCCAGCTCGAATCCAGGAGCGGGGGCGAACGCAAAGCGCCGGGCGATTGCGGCCAAAGTCATCACCGCCTCCGTCATGGCAAAACTCTGCCCGATGCAAAATCGCGGCCCACCGCCGAACGGAAAATAGGCGAAGCGCGGCAGCTTCCGCTCAAAATCCTCCGTCCATCGGCCCGGCTCAAAACGCTCGGGGTCGGGAAAACATCGCGGATCGCGATGCATCACCCAGGTGCTGGCGAAAATGGTCGTGCCTTTGCGCACGGGGATGCCACCGATGGTGCAATCGACGATCGCCTCGCGGCCCAGCACGTCCGCCGGCGGATAAAGCCGCAGCGCTTCGTTCACCACCTGCCGGGCGTATCGCAAGCGCGGCAGATCCGCGTGCGCCGGCGCGCGATCCCCCAGCACCTCATCCGCCTCCGCCTGCAAGCGAGCCTGCTCGGCGGGGTTTTGCGCCAGCAGATACAGGGCATAGGTGAGCGTAAGCGCGGTTGTTTCATGGCCGGCGATCAGGAGCGTGCGCACTTCATCGAGAAGCTGCCGGCGGCTCATGCCCGAGCCGTCTTCATCCTCCGCCGCCAGCAGCGCGGACAACAGGCCCGGCCGATCCCCATCTCCCGCGCCGCGTCCCTGCGCGATGATGCGCAGCACGATTTCATCGAGCGTGCGCAGCGAGCGCCAGAGCCGCCGATTGGCCGAGGAGGGAAACCAAAAGGGCGCGCGAATGATGCGTTTCATCCTCCCGCCGATCACCTCCATCGAGTCATTGAGCGCACGCCCCACCACTCCCGCATCCGCGACCGCGCCGACGCCGAACAGCGTCTTGCAGGCGATTTCCAGCGTCACGGCGGTCATGTCGGCGTGGATGTCGCGGGTACCATCGGGTTCCCACGCATCGAGCATGCGCTCGGTGGCGGCGGCCATGGTTGCCGCGTAATCCGCCAGCCGCGAAGGATGAAACGCCGGCGCCGCCAGCTTGCGCTGCCGCCGCCAGAACTCCCCCTCCGAAGTCACCAGCCCGTTGCCCAACACCGGCTTGTACATCCGCAGCCCAAAATGCTTGATGAAATGGCGCGCCTGTGTGACGAATACATCTTCGATCAGCGCCGGGTCCGAAAGCAGCAGGAGCCGTCGATGCCCAAAGCGCAATGGAACGACGTCGCCGAACGTCCGCGCGCAGCGCATAAAAAACCCGAGCCGGTCGGCCCGGAACTCGGCCAGATGGCCGATGAGGAATCGGCCTTTTGGCCCCGCCGAGCGCGACGCATGCTGGCGGGCTGTCGATTGGCTGGAGTGTTTTGACATTTGATCAACCAATTTCGCCCCGATCCTGTTGGGAGAGACTTCAATCACTATAGCGACACGGCGTGAGGTTGAGTTTATCGCATTGGGTGCAACCAGCAGAGGGGTTGCTTTGGTTGCGAGCGGCACAATGAATGGAAGCCCGTGCCAGGAGGGACGAGCCGGCGTAGTCGCGGATGGCATTGCCCCCCTCCCCTGCTGGTCGCACCCAAAGCGACAAACTCAAAACATCCCCGCCGGAGGCTTTCCTTTCAAGTCGATTCGGCCCCCTGTCTCACGCCGCGCCCAGCGGCCATGTGTTGTTTTCATTGGCTCGCGCAACCGTGTCAGCAATATCCCGCGCGATCTGCGCCTTGAGCGGCTCAACGCCATCGTACTTCCGCTGCTCGCGGAGCCAGTCGAGCAGTTCCACGGAAATTTCGCGGCCATAGAGATCGTCATCGAATCCGATGAGATGAGCCTCGATCTGGAAGGCGGCGTTGTTGAAGGTGGGGAGCGTGCCGATGCTGACGGCGGCGGCATAGGAGCGGCCATCAATGGCGCAGCGGCCGGCATAAACGCCGTCGGCGGGGATAAGCTGCGCGTCGCACTTGAGATTGGCGGTGGGAATACCGATCGTGCGGCCGCGTTGGAAGCCTTTGATCACTTCGCCGCGCAGGGCATACGGCCAGCCAAGGCAGAGGGCGGCGTCGCGGGCGCGGCCATACGCCAGCAGCCAGCGAATGACCGTGCTGCTCACCGGCGCCAGGCGCAGATCGAGCAGCGGCACTTCCACTTCGCCAACGATGTGAAGCTCGATTCCCGAATCGGCGGACCATTCGCGCAGGCGGGCGATGTTTCCGCCGCGCCCTTTGCCGAAGTTGAATTCGGCGCCTTCTACCAGATGCGCGGGCCGCACTTCATCGCGGAGGATGGCCCAGAATTGCTCGGCGGTCAGTCCCAGAACCGCCGGCTCGGGTGCCAGCTCCACCAGATCATCCACGCCCTGCGCGGCCAGCAACTCGCGCTTGGCCGTTGGCGACGTGAGCCGGGGCGGCGTCTTGTGGGGGCGAAGCACCGTCAGCGGGTGAGGCTCGAAAGTCACCACCGCGATGCGAGCGCCCGCCGAGTTGGCGTGCGGATCTCGCGACGATGTGTAGGGAGAGAGGGTGATCCCGGAGGGATCGCCCGTCGTGCGCGCGCCATCGTTGCGCGCGATTATGCGCTCGACCTCCCCTACGGCGCGAGGAGCGTCCGTCATGCGCGCGCGCAGATCGCGCGCCAGCGCGAGGAGGGCCTGATGCCCGCGATGCACGCCATCGAAATTGCCGATGGAGAGGACGGACCCGGCGGCAAGCCGCCGCAGGCCCGGCAGGCCGTGATGCAGGTTCATCGGGGGATCATTTCCATGAGCCATGCCGGCGCGATCGGCTTGCCCTTCACGCCTTTGGCTTTTTCGCCGTTCACCAGTTGCAGGATGGCGTTGCTGAAGCTGGGCAGATCATCCGGGCAGCGGGCGGTGATGATATTCCCATCCACCACGCACTCCTCATCCACCCACTTCGCGCCGGCATTGATCACATCATGCGCGATGCTCATGTAGCTGGTGGCCCGCTTTCCCTTGAGCACATCGGTGGAGCAAAGCATCCAGGGCCCGTGACAAATGGCGGCCATGGCCACGCCCCGCGCCGCCGCCTCGCGGACGAGGCGGACCATGCCGCCGTCGCGCCGCATGTGGTCCGGCGATGAGCCGCCGGGGATGACGATCAGATCGTAATCGCCAGCCTTCACGTCGCTGGCGGCTTTTTCGGATTTCTGTGGATAGCCATGCTTGCCGACGTAGGTTTCGCCGGCCTTGGGGCCCACGATCTCAACAACATGCCCGGCTTCCTTGAGGCGAAGACGAGGGTATTGAAGCTCGAGGTCTTCGTAAATTTTTTCGACGAGGATTGCGATTTTAGCCATGTTGACGCTCCCATATCACAGTGAAGTTCTCAGCAAATGCGGGGAAAACGACCGTATTCCACCAGTCGTGCAAGTTTATATTATAGAGACGAAGTAGCTGGGGGTGTAGATCATCACAGCCATTACACTCCTCGTCACAATGGAGATATCTTTCCGATCCCGCAACCAAAAATCCCATGCAAAGAATGTCGTAAGTGAATACGTCGTCCTTCCACGCCGATATTCTGACGATCTCAGTCCACTGGAACTGCCACCCCATCACCTCCTGGGGGTCATAGAAGCGCACGCCGTCGTCGTTGACAGCAAGTGAGCCTGATGAGTGTTTGGGCATTTGGCATCCAGCGGGCGTTTGTAAATAGCGGATCAAGAGGGATCGGATGGGCAAATCCGCGTCCAGCGTGGCTCGATCAGCCGGAGTGTACCTGCGGACGATCTCGATCGCATTGTGGATGTCCAGTAGGAGAGTTGCGTCGTCTCTCATAATGGCACGGCTTCCCGCGCGAGGCCATTACCGAATGGATCTTGTGGGGATAAAGCGCCTTCGCTCACCACATCAACTCGAATTCCAAGCAGGCTTTGTAACTCCTCGATCAGCATTCCATGGTCCATCAAACTTCGGTCCGGCTCAAACCGCACGAGCAAATCCAGGTCTGACGTTTCCGTCGCTTCACCGCGCGCCACCGAGCCGAAGATACGCACGTCATACGCCCCATGGCACGCCGCCAGGGAGGTGATTTCGTCACGCCGGTTGCGAATGCCTTCTTTCGTGATCATGAAGATAGTCTATTTGATCCACTGTCGATTGCCAAAGCCGATTTGATCGACGACGATATACCAACCCCGGTGGCCATCGGACGTTGCATCGACAATTCCCGGAAAGGGCAATACGCCGGAGCATCATCCATGAAGCTCTTCAACACGCTTCGGCTTAAAGTCTTGCCGCGCCTTGCACCCGGCTCCCGGCAGTTGTCGCTGTTGGAAATTCCCGGCGCAATAGAGATCGTGGACGCCTGTCCTCGCGTGAACTGGAAAGCCGTCACGGCGGCCTGCAAGCTTCTGCCCGATTCAGTCAATCGCCGCGCGCTTTGGACAGAGCTTGGGGCACAGTGGCTTGAACGCCTGGGCGCGCATCTGAATGGTGGCTACAAGGTCTATGAAGGCCGTCAGTTGTTGATGCTGTCGGCGATGGATCCGAATGCCGTTCAGCGCCTTGTGCACTTTGCAGATTCCACGTTGGCGCAACTGCATCAAATGCTCCAAATCAATGATAAGAACCTTGCATCCGGCAAGCCCGCCATCCTGATCCTCGAGAATGCACGGGTCTATTATGATTACATTTCTTACTTCCATCCCGATCGCGAGCGGGTATATGCGACATCCGGCGGTATAAGTCTGAGCGGCGGCTATGGTCATGTCGTGATGTATGGCCTGCCCGTCCTCTCCACGATTGCGCATGAATTGGCGCATGACTCGGTGAGCCATCTCCCGCTGCCACGCTGGCTAAACGAAGGTTGGGCACAGTGGGCGGAAACTTCGCTGGCGGGCGCGGAACCGCCTCGGATTGTTCCGCGGGATTGCCGATTGCAACAGCGGTATTGGTCGCGCTTTGGCATGCGCGGCTTCTGGGATGGAAGCGCATTCGGCAGTATCCCTTCGCAGCGATTGAGCTATCAGCTTTCACGCGTGTTGTTCCACAATTTGTTGAACCACCGCTCACGCAGGCGACAGCTTGCAAGTTTTTTGTCCTGCGCCCATCGCAAGGATTCCGGCGCCGCTGCCTCCCAGCAATGTTTCCAGTGTTCCCCCGGTGACCTCGTTACCGAGTTTCTCGGCCAAGGGCCGTGGCGGTATAGTGTCAGCCATTCGGAAACAAAATAGGTACCGGATGGAGATCGAGACGACGTTGCTCGGCGATCTGTTTTCACGATAAACTCCCATCCATGAGCCTGCAACTGCATTGGGTTGGCGAAGATGGTTTGGATCGCGTGGCGCGAACGCGGCTTTGGTGTTACTCGTCGGCGATGAAGGATCTGCCTCGGCTTGGCGAGTGGATTCGAGCAGGGATTTCGGCCGCGGAATAAATACAAAATGGCGTGCCAAGCGAGTCCACCATTTCCGGCGGCAAATGTGCAGCGACCAGCTCGTTCGCGATCAACGGAGCGCTACAGTCGGGCCAAAAAAGAACGACGTTTCCCAGTTTCATGATTTCGAATAATGCATCCCACAGCCGAGAGTCCGAGACAGGCCGGCTGACCATCGCGCCCGGCAAAGTTTCGCGATCCGGGCTCACATGGATTTCACACCACTTCGTTCCGTCGTAATCAATTCGCCAAAGTGTTGCTGATTCTTCGGAAAGCCAAACGCCGAATGCTTGCCGAATGGCGTTGCGAGGGAGCTGAGCGGTGCGGCCTTCGTGAAACGAACACATGAAAAGCTCGAAACTCATCGGTTTACTTGCCGCGCGAGAATGCCCGTCGCGAAGGGTGTTCAACTCGAATTCAATCGGATCGGTCGGCGTCATTCGAGTGATGAGACACTGCTTTCACGATAAACGTCCTTCCACGAGCCTGCAACTGCAATGGGTTGGCGACGAGTACCTGGATCGCGTGGGCGGACACGGCGTTGTGTCAGGGCGCTCGCTGCCTCCAGCGGCACGCCATCGCCCATGGCGTTTCCAGTCACAACGCAGTTATAGAAAACATTTATCTTCTTGGCGATCTTGGCTTCTTGGCGTTCTTGGCGCTTTCCCCCCCCGGGTCCGCGCAAACCGCGCCCTACGCCCGTTCCATCGCCAGCAGCATGTACCGTTTCTCGGCGGCAAATCGCACCGGATCAATCAGGGCGACGTTGTTGTTCGCCAGGCCGGTCAGCAAATCAAGCGCGCCCGACAACAGATGATGAAGCCCCGGCTGCTTTCGCCGCAGGCGCAGAAACGCGAACTGCATCAACGGCAAGCCAAACCGCGTCGCCCACATGTGAATGTACGCCAGCGTCGGCAAGACATTTTGCGTGATCTCGCGCTGGCTGGCGATCCGCCAGCCGGTGGCGTGAAGCCGGGCGGTGAAAGCGTCCCACTCATGGCAGGAGTGATCGTCGGAGGGCTGGCGATGAAAATAATCGCACGCCACCCATCGGCCGCCGAGGCTGAGCAACGTCTCCAGAACCGGCAGCGCCTTGCCCAGCTTCAGATATTGCAATGACTCGGCGGTGAAAAGCGTGCCGTACTTGTGCTCGTGGTCGGCGGTCTTCAACGCCTCCAGTTTGCACTGAATGACGGGAACATCAGGCATGGTGGCGCGGATGTGGGCGGCTTGCAGGCGATCGGGCGTGAGGGCGGTCGGGGAGTAGCCGTTGGATAACAGCAGGCGCGAAAGCCCGCCCATGCCGCAACCGATGTCGAGCACTGGGCGCGTCTTGTCGCCGGCCAGTTCCAGCAGGAACTGGGCATATCGGTCCTGTGCCCGCGCCAAGCCGGCCAGACTCATGTCCTGGGGCAATGGCGTGGGTTCGTCGAAATAGCCAAAATGAAGGAAATCGCTGGGCAGAATCCGCGAATACAAGGCGAGCTGCGCATCGTCATAGGCATGGCGATGCTTCTTGCGGTGGATTTGCAGCCGCGCTGCGTTCACCAAATGCTTCGGATTGGCCGCCCGCCCCAGCAAACTTTTCACCACCGCCGAGCCCTTGAGCTTGCGGGCGGCAGGTGGAACGGGCGGCAATGAGAATGGTTCGGTCGGCGTCGCAATATCGTTCATCAGGTTCGTCTCTCCGGCTCCCGGTCACAAGGATTCGCGCTGGAGAGAGCGTACTTCATGCGCAACGAATTGTGAATACGCACACCTGGGCGTTTGGAGAGATTGGTGATTTTGTGGCACCGGCGGCCCGCCCGTGAGCTTACCGTACCCGCCAAGCGTCGGCGGTAGTCGGCCGACAAGGCAAAAACGCAGCGCTAATCTGAAGGTAACACATCAGCCGCCTGCAACGGATGAGTGTCGAATTGAGGAGTCGAATGCCGCTGTCGTATCACGGGCGTCTCGCCTCATCTTTCGTCACATTTTTTTGTGTCCGCCAGCGAGTATAACATATTGGTGGCATTATCGTTCGATTGATTCAAAGGAGTATTGGCATGGAAGCCAGAGCGAACAAGGTACGAAGGCGTTCGATCCGCAAGGCCCGCAAGCAGACGAGGGATCGCATCCGCCGGAACGTGCGGCGGAAAGTGGCGGAGATGGCCTTTGGACGCACGCACTTTGGAGCGGCGGTGC
>Ga0209483_1001225_pt1 | contig 19860 bp, 17 predicted proteins | sample NGEPerA_FD_184508 | JGI IMG/M metagenome (GOLD analysis project Ga0209483, IMG submission 184508) | Arctic peat soil microbial communities from the Barrow Environmental Observatory site, Barrow, Alaska, USA - NGEE PermafrostL2-A... | ecosystem: Environmental > Terrestrial > Soil > Wetlands >... | reverse complement strand
GCCCTCCCCACGGCCAACGGTGCCGCCGAGTTCAGCCGGCCGTCGCCAGCGACAGGTCCGCCAGGTCGGGCGGCGTTTGCCCGGAATGCGGCCGGCGGCCAGAGTGGGGGTCCCCAGTGAGCGAGGAGCCCGGACATGGCCATCGAGGTGACCGTCGACAACTACGGCCGGGCCGAGGTCGCGTCCCAGGTCGATCGGTTCGCCGGGTTCGGCGCGGCGGTCAACACGTGGACCCATATCCGGACCCCGACCCCGCTCGACCGCCAGACCGTCATCCGCATGAATCGGGACACGCTCTACAGCGTGGCCCTGGTCGATATCAGCCAGGGAGCGACCGTCACCATCCCGGATGCGGGCGGACGGTACCTGACCGTCATGGTCATGAACGAGGACGGCTACGTGAACCGGGTGATCCACGACCCCGGCGACGAACCGCTGACCGTGGACGAGTTCGATACGCCCTACGTGCTCCTCATCGCCCGCATCCTGGTCGACCCGACCGACCCCGAAGACGTGGTCGAGGTCGGTCGCTTGCAGGACGGGATCGGCCTCAGCGCAGCGTCGGCTCGACCGTGGGTGACCGGTCAGTACGACGAGGTGAGCTACGAGGCGACCAAGCGCCCGTTGCTGGCCCTCGGAACCGGCATCCGGGACTCGCATCGGACCTTCGGCCCGAAGGGGGCGGTCGACCAGGTGCGCTACCTCATCGGCATGGCGGGAGGATTCGGCGGGCTGCCCGAGGAGGAGGCCTTCTACGCCATCCGCGCCACGCCCCAGCGTTCGGGGCGGTTCCGGCTGTGGGTGGCCGATGTCCCGGTCGACGGGTTCTGGTCGTTGTCGGTCTACAACCGGGACGGCTACTTCGACGAGAATCCCTTCGACTCCCACAGCGTGAACAGTGTCACGGCCACACCGGATCCCGACGGGTCGGTGACCGTCCGGTTCGGACCGGAGCCGGACGGCTCGCCCAACTTCTTGTTCGTGAAGGACGGCTGGAACTACGTCGCCCGCCTGTACCGGCCTCGTCCCGCGATCCTCGATGGAAGCTGGGTCTTCCCGGAGCCGGTTCCAGCGGACTGACGCCCCGGTCAGGCCGGTCGGTGGTCTCCCAGTGACGCCAGCGCCCGGTCGTGGAGGTCGGCGATGCCCGCGGCGGTGGCCTGGGCCAGTACGGCTACGTCGGGCGTCGTCCGGAAGTCGCCGGTGACCCCGAAGAAGAGCCTTCCGTTGTAGGAGAGGATGGCCGTGCCCACCCGGAGCCCGTGGCTGATGGGTACGAAGGGCCGGTACTCCTCCATCAGGCTCCCGAGGCAGTAGAGGGGTACCTGGGGGCCCGGCACGTTGGTGGTCACCGTATTGAGCGACCGCTGACCAAATCGGTGCATGGACCGGATCGCGGTGCGGCTCACGGCCCCGAGGACCATGGGCGGCACCAGGTCGCCGGCCGTGGCCATCAGCTGGCCGGCCTCGGCGATGCCCGACGACTTCAGGTCGGACATTTGGGCCTTGACGGACTCGAGGCGCTCGACCGGATCGTCGAGCTGCACCGGAAGGTCGTAGAGGAGGGCGGAGACCCGGTTGTCGGGTACCCCCTTGCCGGCTTCGGACCGGGTCGAGACGGGGACGAGCGAGCGGACCACCGCCGAGGCGACATCATCCCCGCGTTCGAGGAGGAGGGCCCGGTACCCACCGGCCACCGCGGCGAGGACGACGTCGTTGACGGTGCCCCCGAACGCGGTGCGAATGACCTTTACCTCGTCGAGGGGCGCGGACGAGTGGGCCCAGACCCGGTGGGGACCGACCGGGCCCTCGATAGAGAGCGAACGGGTGGGAGCCAGGCGCTCGGTGAACCGGACGGCGCCGGTGGCGGTGGCGATGGCGGACCGGAGTGTCCGCGCCGGGTGGGCGATCGAACCGGGAATGGACCGGGCGGCGTTGAACACATCGCCGGCCAGCCCTCCCCAGGCATCCAGGACCTTGACCGCCCCGGGTGGCTCGGTCTCCGGTGTCCACGGCTCCGGCTGGGCCACGTCGGCATCGGGCACGAAGTCGAGGACCGCGGTGAGCAGGCCGACCCCGGCGATGCCGTCCACCATGCAGTGGTGCACCTTGAACACAAGTGCCCACTTCCCTCCGGCCAGGCCCTCCACCAGCCAGATCTCCCAGGGCGGGCGGTCTCGATCCAGATCCTGGGACATCAGCCGGCCCATCAGGCGACAGAAGGCCTCGTCGTCCCCGGGGTCGGGCAAAGCGGTGTGCCGGAGGTGGTACGAGAGGTCGAAGTCGGGGTCGTCGACCCAGACCGGGCGGCCCAGCTCGAACGGCACGGTGCGGACCCGCTGGCGGTAGCGCGGGATGCGGTGCATCTTCGAGGCGATCAGCGCTTCGACCCTGTCGATGGTCGGGGGCGGGTCGGCGAAGACGCAGGCACCGGCGATGGCCATGTGCACCGCACCGTCCTCCAGGTGCAGGAATTCCGTGTCCAGCGCGCTCAGCCGGTGCATCTCGTCAGTCCTCCTGGCTGGACCTGCGTAGGGGTCCCCTCCGCACCCTACGGCCGGGTGCGGCGCCCGGACAGGGTCCAAGGTCCGCGCCGGGCCGGCGGACGGCACGGGAGTGGTTCAGGCGGCCGACAGGCTCCGTCGGCCCTCGGCGTAGGTGAGCCAATGGCCGGCGTCGAAGTCGTAGAGCTTGCATGCACGGGAGTTGGCGATGAAGTCCGAGAGCCGGAGCGGCTTGTCGATGACCGCCCCGGGGAATGCCGCCTCGATGGCGTCGGCCGCCTCTTCGAGGTGGTACATCGGCACCCGCATGTCCACGTGGTGGGGAACGTGGACCATGATCCAGTGCAGGAAGAAATTGGCGCCCCTGGGCACCCGCAGGACGGTCGTCCCCTCCATCTGTGCCTTGTACTTGTTCCACTCCGCCTTCTTCCACCAGCGGATGTCCGGCGCGATGTGGTGGGTGTGCACCACGGTGCCGATCAGGTACGAGAAGGCGATGAAGGGGAGGAGAACGGTTCGGACGTCCAGCCACACGATGCCGGCGATCGAGTCCCCCTGGGCCATGCCGATCACGGTGAACAGGGCGAGCATCCCGGCGATGAATGCGGTCACGATCCACCGGTCCCGTCGGATGGCCTTCACCCACCGAGCCGGGTTCGGGCCGACCATCATCTTCTTCCACCACACCTGGTGGGCGTAGTAGGCCCCGGCGCCCGCCCACGACCACTCGAAGCGGTGCACGGCCCGGCGCCACCAGCCGAGACCGGCGAACTGCTCGGCGGTGGTGGGGTGCCAGACGAAGTCATAGCCCTGGCGCACGGTGTAGGGGTGATGGACGCGGTTGTGGCCGAGGACCCAGCCTTCGTACACGTGGAAGCTCGGGAGCATGGCGAGATGGGCGACCGTCGAGTTCATGCGCTTGGAGGAGAACAATGCGCCGTGGGCAGCGTCGTGTCCCACCACGAACAGCCCCGAAACCACCAGGCCCATCAGCACCTCGAGGGCGAGGACGGCGAAGATGTTGGACACCAGGACCAGGACGGCGAGCAGGGCCAGGTACATGGCGGTGTCCCGCAGGAAGTAGGTCATGCCCCGCCAGGTCGGGTTGTCGTAGACCGAGGCGGGCAGCACGTCGATGACGGGCTTGAGCGAGGTCGGAGGGGCGACGAGCCCGACCGCGCCGGTGGGGCCTGCGGGTGAATCTGGCACCGTGTCTCATCTCGTCAGGGACAGGGCCGCCACCTGTCGTCACCGGCAATCCTACCGGTCCCGACTCGTGCCCACCGAACGGTCGGAACGCCCGATCCTCCACGATTGCCCCACCGGAGCGGACCTGGGAGCATCCACGGATGACCGTCGAACCCGTTGCGGACCCGGCAACGGCCCGGGCTCGGGCGTACTTCGAGGAGTTCGCCGGCAGCTATGACGATGCGGCTCGCGACTCGGGATGGCTGCTCAACGGTCGCCTGGTCGAGGCGCTGGCCGGGGTGGGACCGGTCGAAGCCGCCCTCGACCTTGCTTGCGGTACGGGTACGACACTGGCCGAGCTGGAGATCGCACTGCCAGGGGCGGCCCTGTTGGGGGTGGACATCGCCGGGGCCATGGTGCACCGTGCGGCGACCCGTGTGCCGAGCGCCCGGTGCATTCGGGCCGACCTCCGCACCTTCGTCGATGGTACCGACGAGCAGTTCGATGTGGTCACCGTCATCGGGGGATTCGAATTCACCCCGGACCTGCCCGGGTTGCTGCGCGGCGTGCGCCGGCTGGTCCGTCCCGGCGGACACCTGATCCTCACCTACGAGCCGGTGCTGTCCGGTTGGGCCCCGCAGTCGTCCCGGGTCGAGACCAATTTGGGCAGTAACGGCCTCGAGCTAACCACCTTCCGTTGGGAGCCGGGTGAGGTGGCCGCTGCCCTCGACGGTTGGCCCGTCGTGTCCAGCCGACTGCTGGCGGCGTACCAGCGGGATGGCTTGCCCACCATCTACGGCTGGACCCACGTGCGACGACCGGGATAGTCCGACGTACCTGCACCGGTGGGCTCCGTGCTGATCGTTCGGCGGCGTGGCGAGGTGAATCTTTGCTGAATTCGCCCCCCAGTCATTGACCCTGTCGATTCTGGGCGTGACGATGCGATCACCTCGACGATGGAGAGGGTGACGCGGACCCCGCCGTGCGGCCGGATCGAACGGGCGGCACTGGATGCGGCTGGACCACAACAGGATGCGGTTGGACCACAACAGGGGGACACGACGAATGACAAAGCAGACGACCACGGGTCGCACCGTCCTCCGGGCAGGGGCAGGGCTGCTGATGGCAGCAGCCGGGCTCCTCGTTGCGGGCCAACAGGCGGGCGCTGCCGGGACGGCCGTCCTGGTGGTCTCGGCCACCCAGCCGGCTCCGGGTATCGCCCCGGGTCAGACCGGCACGTCGACGATCTCGGTGGCCGACACCGGCACGCGGGCACAGGGCAAGACCAAGGTGACCGTAACGCTGCCAGCCTTGGTTACCGGCCAGCCTGTGGTCACGCTCGTCCCGGCCGCCGGCGTGACCTGCACGGCCAAGTAGTCCGCGCCGCTCGCACCCGTGTGCAAAGTCGGCAAGGTCGGGGCCGGGGCATCGCACGCCGTGGGCACGTTGTCGGCGACGGCGCCGTCCAATACGGGCGCTGGTCTGTCAACCTCGGTCACCATCGTCGGCCCGACCAACTCGACGACCGTCTCCTTCCAGTGGGCGCCCAGCCTCCCGACCCTGACCACGTCGGTGGTCCTCAGCCCGACAGCTGTCGACCTCGGCCAGTGGCTCACCGGCACGCTCACTGTCACCAACACCGGCTTCGGGACCGCAGCGTCCTTCGAGACCGATGTGCCGTTCCCGTCACAGGCCGATCCCGACACGCTGTTGAGCGAGACACCGGGGACCACATGCATCCCCTACTACGGGCAACTCTTCTGCGCCATGCCCGGGCTGGCCCCGGGGGCGTCGATCACCGTGGTGTGGAGCTTTCAGCCGCAGTCGGGCCCGTCCGCCCAGGTGACGGCCACCGCCGACACGTTGAATGCCGTGGCCCAGGGCACACGGGCCGGTGACGTGGCCACCTCCAATGCCGTGGCTATCAGCGGGACGGGCGCCGTCCTCACGGTGGCCTCCGCCAATGCGCCCACGACGCCCCAGGGCTCGAACTTCAGCCGGACCCTCACCGTGACCAACTCGGGTGACACCCCGGCGGTCAATACCGTCGTGGCCGACTGGTCGGGCTGGTTCAACTACCTCGGCACGGTGGGACCCGGCAGCTGCGCACAGTTCTCCATCGGGGTCGGCGGCAAAGGCGGGTCGCACCCCGTTCAGGCCGGCACCGATTGCGCGCTCGGAACCGTGCCGGCCGGTGGATCGGTGTCGGTGACATTCACCCTGGAGGCAACGCCGACCCAGGCCGTGACCACGTACACGAACAAGGTGGTCACCACGACCACCACACCCGGCGGGTCGAGCACCCAGGGTGCGTCGACCATCGGGGTCGTCGTGCCGGTCTCCCCGGTGGGTCCGGCACTCCTGTCGTCGCCGGCTGCGCCCTCGGGCAACGTGGTGTTGGGGGACACGCTGGCCACCACCAGCGGTTCGTGGAACGGGACCCCGGTCATCGGCTTCACCTTCCAGTGGCAGGACTGTGACGGCGCGGGAGCAAACTGCACCTCGATCCCCTCGGCTACCGGTGCCACGTACACCGTCCAGGCTGCCGACGTGGGGTCGACTATCGAGTGTGTGGTGACCGCCTCCAACGGGGGCGGCTCGGCCAGCGTGACCACTCCGCCCACCGTGGTGGCCATTGGCGCCCAGGCACCGACGTTGGCCAGCCCGCCGACGGTGGCAGCGGGAGGCGAGCCGGCCGTGGGCGTGCCGTACTACGCGTGGTCCGGGTCGTGGAACGGCACGCCGACCATCACCTTCACCTACCAGTGGTACGACTGCGACTCGACGGGCACCGTGTGCACGCCCATCGTCGGCGCCACCGGGACCACGTACGTCCTCACCTCAGCGGACGTCGGACGGTATCTCCAGGTGCAGGTGACGGCCACCAACACTGGTGGCACGGCCACGGCATCGTCCAACGTGGCCACCACGGGCGGCTGATCGACGGGTCCAAGAGGAGCCGGCCCCGCCGGAACCGACCCGTCCGCTTCAGTTTCCGAAGATCGAGTTGATCCCGCCGGACAGGTTGAACCCGCCGCCGCTGCCACCTGATCCGTCGCCACCGGGCAGGTAGTCGCCCACCTCGGCCGCCAACTGACTGATGCTCATCGACTGGAGCCAGATCCGGCCAGGCCCGGTCAAAGTGGCCACGAAGAAGCCGTTGCCGCCGAACATCTTGTTGGCGATGCCGGGGATGGTGGCGATCGAGAAGTCCACGCCTTCGCTGAACGCACCGACGTGGCTGGGGTGGACCCGCATCGTCATTCCGGGCTCGAGGTCGTAGGCGAACATCTCGCCCGACAGTTCCAGCCACGCTTGGCCCTCACCGGTCAGGTGCTGGAGGAAGAAGCCCATGCCCCCGAGGAAGGCTCCCCCCAGCTTCTGCTGCATGGCCACCGACGCCTCGATTCCCTCGGTCCCGCACAGGAATCCGGATCGGTGGACGAAATAGGAACGGCCGGGCTCGACGTCGACGCTCATGATGTTCCCGGGCAGCTTGGTCGGGAAGACGACGGTGCCCGGTCCTCCCTCGGAGGTGTAGTGGGTGAGGAAGAGTCCGGCACCGCCGACCACGCGTTTGGCGGCCTTGAGGAATCCTTTGCCTCCGGTGGTCTGGCTGAGCTGGATCGTCGGGGTCATCCACCCGAGGTCGCCGTGGGTCGACACGAGGGTCTCCCCCGGCTGCAGGGTCGCTTCCAACACGGGGAGGACGGTCCCCTTGACGACGAATTCCACGTTCGACCCTCCTCGGCGTAAGGCCGGCCGGTCGGCCGAGCCCAGTGCCGAGGAGGTTAGCGACGGCCCATGGCCGCTAGCACGATCCTCGGCAGGATCCCCGCCACGACGCCCGACCACGACGGTCGCCACGACCCGGGACCGCCCCACGACCCCGGGGCCCGCGTCGGTACCGCACTGGTACAGTCGCCCCCGATATGACGGCGCGTCAGATTGAGGGGGAGCACGCCACGCTCGTCGGCGTCCTCCGGGCCGCCAGGCAGGTCAACGCCGAGGTCGAGGCCTACGTGGAACCGGCCGCCGGTGGGCGTCCCCGCTCGGCCCTCACCTTCGGGGCGTGGGACAGGGCCGCCGACGGGGTGGCCGGCCTGTTGGCGGGACTCGGTGTGGGCCCGGGCACGGTGGTCTGCCTGTTGCTCCCGAGTTCGATCGACTACATGGTCTGCTACGCCGCCGTGGTGCGGCTCGGAGCGATCACGTCGGGCATCAACCTGCGCCTCGGGGCCTCCGAGGTGGCGTCCATCCTGGAACGCACCCGACCGGTGGTGACCATCGTCGATGACGGCCTGGAGATGCCGGAGGGAGCGGCCGGCACCGTGCTGACCCGGAGCGCGTGTGCGGCCGCCACCGCTGGCCCGCCGCCGGACGCTTGGCCCGAGTCGTCCCCGACCGACCCGGTGGCCGTGGTGTGGACCAGCGGCACCACGGGATTGCCGAAGGGTGCCGTCTTCGATCACAACAACTTGCGGGCGGTGGCGGAGGCGGCCGACGTCCTGTCAGTCGCCGGCGATCGACGCCTGTCGCCTCTTCCCTTCGCCCATGTCGGCTCGATGACCCGGGTGTGGGACGAGGCCGCCAACGGGGTGACCACCGTGATCACCCCCACACCGTGGAAGGCGGCCGACGCCGTGCCGGTCATGGTCGCCGAACGGATCTCCGTGGCCCAGGGCGTCCCCACCCAGTGGGCCCTGGTGCTGGCCCGACCGGAACTGGACGGTGCCGACCTGTCGTCGCTGCGGATCGCCGGGACCGGCGCGTCCCGGGTGCCGGCCGAGCTGGTGGCGGCCATGCGGGAGGCTCTGGGAGTCCCGGTGGTGGTTCGCTACACGTCGACCGAGGCCTCGCTCGGCACCGGCACCGTGCCGGGTGACCCCGACGAGGCGGTGGCCACCTCGGTGGGACGACCCGTGCCGGGCGTCGAGCTCCGTGTCGCCGATGACGCCGGTGTGACGGTGGCGGCGGGCGAGGTCGGCCGCGTCCGGATCCGGTCGGCCGCCGTCATGCGCGGCTACTGGGGCGGTCCACCGACGGGTCCCGGTGCCGCGGGCCTCGTCCTCGACCGGGCCACGACCGATTCCGTGCTGGCCGGCGACGGCTGGCTGACCACCGGTGACTTCGGCTTCCTCGACGAGGACGGGCGCCTCCACCTGGTGGGACGGGCCAACGAGCTGTACATCCGTGGCGGCTACAACGTGTACCCGGCCGAGGTGGAGGGCGCCCTTGGCGACCACCCGGGCATCGACCAGGTGGCCGTGGTCGGCGCCCCCGACCCCGTGCTGGGGGAGATCGGCGTGGCCTTCGTGGTTCCCGCCGCCGACACCGAGCCCGGCACCGACCGCGACCTCGATGCGCTGCTGGCCGGTCTGCGGGAGACGGCGCGGCGGACCCTGGCCGACTACAAGGCGCCCGACCGGGTGGTGGTCGTCGACCGCCTTCCCCTGACCTCGATGATGAAGGTAGACAAGAGGGTCCTGGCCGACCGGGCCGCCCTGGAGACGAACGGAGCTCAACAGTCATGACCGGCAATTCGACGCCCGCCCAAGGCGGCGTCACCGACGACCCCATCCGGATCGGCACCATGCTGTACACGCTGGTCGAGCCCCACCGGGGTCACCAGGTGGCCTACAACCGCTGGTACGAGCGGGACCACTTCTATGCCGGCTGCCAGATCGGTGCCTACAACTTCGCCGGGGCCCGGTTCGTGGCCACCGCTCCCCTGAAGACCCTCCGCTACCCGGAGGGCGAGGGCGCACTGGTGGCCGACCCGACCACCGGCAGCTACCTCGGCGTCTACTACGTACTGGACGGCCACCACGACGAGTGGAACCGGTGGGCCGTCGACCAGGTCAACGTGCTGCATGCCGCTGGACGGATGTTCGAGCAACGCGACCACATCCACACCGGCCTCTACCGCTTCGAATGGGAGCATCGCCGCGACGCCGATGGCGTGCCCGCCGAGCTCACCCTCGACCACCGGTTCGCCGGCATGGCGTCGGTCTTCCTCGAGCCGGCCGATGGAGTGACGGGCAAGCAGGTCGGCACGTGGCTGCGCGAGCAGTACCTCCCGGGCGTACTGCCCGGCTCGCCGGTGGCCACCGTGCTCGGCTTCAGCCCGCTCCCGCTGCTGGCTGACGCCCCGGGCGACGTGCCCCGCGGCGAGACGCTCGACGAGCGGGTGCTGGCCCTTTGCTTCGTCGACGAGGCCCCCGATGGCTGCTGGGACACCGTGTTCGCCCCCCTCGCCCAGGCCGCGTCCGACGCCGGCGTCGCCTCGGTCATCTGGGCCTCCGGTTTCATCGGCACCGTGCCGGGGACCGATACCTATACCGACCAGCTGTGGTCGGACGAGTAGCCCGGCCAACCCCACACTCAACACACTCCCGACCCGACCGACACTCCCGACCCGACCGACACCAGGAGCAACGACAGCATGGACGACGAGGCCTTGGCCACGATGGAACAGCGGGCGGCGGCGCGGGGATGGGTCTTCGCCCCGACGCTGTGGCAGCTGATCGAGGAGCGGGCGGCGGCCACCCCGGACGCCGTGCTGGCCCACGAAGACACGGGCAAGGAGCTGACCTTCGCCGGCTACCGCGATGCCTGCCTTCGGGCGGCTGCCGGACTGTTCACCGACCACGGCGTCACCGCCGGGACGAGTGTGAGCTGGGAGCTGCCCACCTGGAACGAGTCGCTGGTCCTGGTGGGCGCCCTGTGCCGCCTGGGGGCCCGCCAGAACCCCCTCATCCCCATCTACCGTCACCGCGAGGTCGGGTTCATCACCGCCCAGAGCGATGCGGCGCTGCTCGTGGTCCCGACCGTCTACCGGGGCTTCGACTTCGAGGCCATGGCACACGAGATCGCCGCGGACCGCCCGGGCCTGTCGGTGCTGGTGGTCGACCGTGCCCTGCCCGATGGCGACCCGTCGGTGCTGCCCCCGGCGGAGTCGGCTGCGGCATCGGCCGCCGACGCACCGGTGCGGTGGCTCTTCTACACCTCGGGTACCACCGCCGACCCGAAGGGCGCTCCCCACTCCGACCTCACGGTGACCGCCTCGGCTCTGGCCATGGCCGAGTGCCTCGACATCCGGGCCGACGACGTCTCGGCCCTGGTGTTCCCTTTCACCCACATCGGCGGGATCGGCTGGCTCATCGCCTCGTTGCTGACCGGGTGCACCCTGCTCACCACCGAAGCCTTCAACCCGACGGGAACGCCGGAATTCCTTTCCGCCAACGGCGTGACCCTGGCCGGCTCCGGCACGCCATTCCACCTGGCCTACCTGGCTGCCCAGCGGGCCGCTGGCGCCACCCCCATATTCCCGAAGGTCCGTTCGTACCCGGGCGGCGGGGCACCGAAGCCGCCGCAGCTGCACCACGACCTGAAGGCCGAGGTCGGCGGCATCGGCATCGTGTCCGGCTACGGCCTGACCGAGGCGCCCATCGTGGTCATGGCTACCACGGAGGACCCTGACCAGAAGCTGGCCGACACCGAGGGCCGGCCCACCCCGGGGGTGGACCTGAAGGTGATCACCCTTGACGGACGTCGGGCCGGCCCGGGCGAGGAGGGGGAGATCCGGCTGAAGGGGGCCCAGGTCATCTCCGGCTACCTCGACCCGTCCCTCGACGCGGACGCCTTCGACGAGGAGGGCTACTTCCGCAGCGGCGATCTCGGGATCGTCGATGCCGAGGGTTTCGTGACCATCACGGGACGCCTGAAGGACGTCATCATCCGCCACGGTGAGAACATCAGCGCCAAAGAGGTGGAGGACCTCCTCTATGAGCACGCGGCGGTGGCCGACGTGGCGGTCATCGGGCTCCCCGACCCGAAGACAGGGGAGCGGGCCTGCGCCGTGGTCGCCGTCACCGACGGGCAGGTCTTCGACTTCGCCGGGATGGGCGACTACCTGCGCAGCAGGGGACTGCGGGCCAATGCCATCCCCGAACAGCTCGAACTCGTCGACGCCGTGCCCCGGAATCCGGCGGGCAAGATCTTGAAGCACACCCTGCGCGAGCGGTTCGCGCCGGACGACGGCAAGGGCGGGAGCAGCGCAGCAACGACCGATGGGGAGATCGCATGAGTCCGGTAGCCAGCAACAGGATCACCCTCGGCCAGGGTGGCGAGCAACACGATGCCGCCGATGCCATCCTCGCCGGGTTCCTGGTCAAGCGATTCGAGGGCAGGGTGGCGATCGTGACCGGCGCCGGGTCGGGCATCGGACGGGGCACGGCCCGTCGCCTGGCCGCCGAAGGGGCGACGGTTGCCGCCCTGGACGTGATGGGTGACGCCGTCGCCGAGACGGTGGCCGGCATCTCCGCCGATGGGGGAACCGCCGTGGCCTACACCTGCGACGTCACCTCCGAGGAGTCCGTCACCTCGACGGTGGCGTCGATCGTCCATGACCTGGGCCCGCCCACCGTGGTGTGCAACGTGGCCGGCATCGGCGGGTTCTTCAACACCCACGACATGCCGTTCGAGCGGTGGCAGAAGATCCTGGCCGTCAACCTTACGGGTCCGTTCCTGGTGTGCCGGGCCGCACTGCCCCACCTCCTGGAGCACGGTGGCGCCATCGTCAACGTGTGCTCCAACACGGCGCTGATGGGCCAGGCCTACTCGGCCGCGTACTGCGCGTCCAAGGGCGGGCTGCTCATGTTCACCAAGGCGCTGGCGGCCGAGTACATGGGCCAGGGGGTGCGGGCCAACGTGGTGGCCCCCGGGGGGACCGACACGCCGCTGCTCGGCTCGTTCGACCTGCCCGAGGGCGCCGATCCGAAGCAGCTGACCAAGATCATGAGCCCGATGGGCTTCTCCACCCCGGCCGAGATCGCCGCCTCGATCGCCTTCCTGGCCTCCGACGAGTCGTCCTACACAACCGGTGCGGTGCTGTCCGTCGACGGGGGACTGACCATCTGACCAGGGAGTTCACCGCACCGGGTCGACGGCCGCGCCGAGACGGTGGGGGCGTGCAACAATGCGACAACGAGCGGCAGGTTGTTGCTCCCGACCTGTGAGGTGAGCGATGTCCGACGTACGGCCGGTGGAGGACTGGGGTACCGATTTCGATGTCCTGAGTCGGCCCTATGTCGACGACCCGTTCCGCATCTGGGACGAGCTGCGCACGGCGTGCCCGGTGGCCCACACGGACCGTCGAGGGAGCACCTGGTTGCCCACCACCTACAAAGATGTCGTGGCCCTGGCCCACGACATCGAGCATTTCAGCTCGCTCGACATCACGGTCATCCCGTTCACCGGCGAGGAGCCAGACGAGCCGGTGCTGCCCTACGGCGTGCCGCCCATATCGGCCGACCCACCGATGCACACCTGGACCCGCCGCCTGCTGCTCCCGTGGTTCTCCCATCGCAAGGTGGACAGCTACGAGGCCATGACCCGTGACCTGTGCAACCGGCTGATCGACGGGTTCCTGGCCGACGGCCGGGCCGATGCCGCAGCCGACTACGCCCAGCAGATCCCGGTGCGGGTCATCGCCGCCATCCTGGGCGTGCCCGAGTCACTGTCGGACACCTTCACCGGCTGGGTCCGTGACGTCCTCGAGTTCGCCGACGACGAGGAGCGCCGACGCGACGGGACACTCGCCCTGATCGAGTACTTCGTCTCCGAGCTGGAGCGCCGCCGCACCGAGCCGGGCGACGACCTCATGAGCGCCCTCATCCATGGGGAGGTGGACGGCCAGCCCATCGAGGACGCCGTGGTACTCGGTGTCGCCGCCCTCACCCTGATCGCCGGTGTCGATACCACGTGGAGCGCCATCGGCTCCTCGCTGTGGCACCTCGCCACCCACCCCGACGATGCCAAGACATTGGTCTCCGATCCCGATGCCATGCCGCTTGCCATCGAGGAGCTGTTGCGGGCATACTCCCCGGTCACCATGGCCCGGGTGGTGACCTCGGACCTCGAATTCGAGGGCTGCCCGATGCAGGCCGGGGACAAGGTTCTCATGAACTTCCCGGCCGCCAACCGTGACCCGGAGGCATTCGAGCACCCCGACCACGTCATCCTCGACCGCGCCCACAACCGGCACGTGGCCTTCGGGTCGGGGATTCACCGGTGCGCCGGCTCCAACCTGGCCCGCATGGAGTTGCGGGTGGCCATCGAGGAGTGGCTGCGACGAATTCCTGAGTTCCACATCGAACAGGGAGCCGAGGTGACCTGGGCCGGCGGCCAGGTGCGCGGCCCCCGCAGCGTCCCGGTGGTGTTCCCATGAAGATCCGGGTCATCGCCGAGAAGTGCACCGGCCACGCCCGCTGCTACGGGCTCGCCCCCGAGTTGTTCTCGGTGGACGACTACGGGCTCTCGTCGGTCATCGGTGATGGGACCGTGCCCCCCGAGCTCGAGGACAAGGCACGGCTCGCCATCGCCAACTGCCCCGAGTACGCCATCGAGGAACTCACCGACTGATCCGCAACTGCCTGCGCCGACGCCCCGGCCCGGTGTCGGCTGTCGGTGCCGAAAGTCGGATGGTCGTCCCAGTAGGGTGAGGCCGGCCCCGGCGCGGGCCGAGATACCCGGACGGGCATGAGACCCGAGGAGGCGTGATGCGGTTAGGCAACATGTACGGACCCGACGCCACGTTCGCCGGGGTACCAGCCGCCAGCCTCGACGATGCCTCCACCTTCGCCGACGCCAAAGCCGTCATCGTCGGTGCGCCGTTCGACGGCGGCACCAGCCACCGGTCGGGCTGCCGCTTCGGGCCTCAGGCCATCCGGTTCACCGACTACCTGCCCCACGACGGGAGCCGTCCGAGCCTGGCGCTGGGCGTCGACCCACTGATCGAGCTCGGGGTGGTCGATGTCGGCGACGTCGAGATGCCGTCGGGTGACACCGCCCTGTCCTGTGCCCGGCTCGAGACGGCCGTCCAGACCATTGCCGAGAGCGGTGCCATCCCCATCGTGCTGGGGGGCGACCACACCGTCGCCCTTCCCGACGCCACCGGCTGTGCCCGTCATGTCGGCTGGGGTCGGGTGTCCATGATCCATTTCGACGCCCACGCCGACACGGCCAACGAGCAGTTCGGCGCGCTGGTCGGCCACGGCACCCCGATGCGCCGGCTCATCGAGTCGGGGGCGGTCCGGGGCGACCGTTTCCTGCAGATCGGCCTGCGTGGCTACTGGCCCGATCCCGAAACCCTGGACTGGATGGCCGAACAGGGCATGCGCAGCTACGAGATGACCGAGGTGGTCTCCCGGGGCCTCGACACCTGCCTGACCGAGGCGTTCGCCACCGCCCTCGACGACTGCGACGCCGTGTTCTTGTCGGTGGATGTCGACGTGGTCGACCCGGGATCGGCCCCGGCCACCGGCACACCCGAGCCCGGCGGCCTCAGCGCCCGCCAACTGCTCGATGCGGTGCGGCGGATCGCCATGGAGCTCCCGCTCTGCGGCGTTGACGTCGTCGAGCTGTCGCCGCCCTTCGACCACGCCGAGGTCACCGCCTACCTGGCCAACCGGATCGTCCTCGAGGCGTTGTCCGGCATCGCCTGGCGGAGGGCCAAGGAGTTGGGCCGGGCCGTGCGGGACCCGTCGGCCCCGCTCCTCGATCGACAGCCCCGTAGCCCGCGGCGGTTCCGGTCGCGCACGGCTGACAGCTGACGACACCCGACGGTCCGGTCATCCACCCGGATCCGGGTGGATGACCGTGCGTCCTACGAGAGTCGCTCGACGATCATGGCCATGCCTTGGCCGCCGCCGACGCACATCGACTCGAGGCCGATGGTCTTGTCGGTGTCCTCGAGGGCGTTGATGAGGGTCGTCATGATGCGGGCGCCGGTCTGCCCGAACGGGTGACCGAGGGCGATGGCCCCGCCTTTCACGTTCAGCTTGTCGCGGCTGATGCCGAGCTCCTTGGCCGAGGGGATGACCTGAGCGGCGAAGGCCTCGTTGATCTCCACGAGGTCGATGTCGTCGATGGTCATGTTGGCCCGACGGAGCACCTGGCGGATGGCCTCGACCGGGCCGAGGCCCATGATCTCGGGGTTGAGGCCGGTCACGCCGCTGGCCACGATGCGGGCGAGCGGGGTGATGCCGAGCTCCCTGGCCTTGGTGTCGCTCATGACCACCACGGCGGCGGCACCGTCGTTCAGCGGGCAGGCGTTGCCGGCGGTGATCGTGCCGCCCTCCCGGAAGACCGGGTTGAGGCTCGCCAACTTCTCGAGGGTGGTGCCGGCCCGGGGCCCGTCGTCCTTGGTGACGACGGTGCCGTCGGCCAAGGTCACCGGGATGATCTCCCGCTCGAAGAATCCGGACTCCTGGGCCGCCACGGCCCGGTGCTGGGACTCGACGGCGAACTCGTCCTGCTCCTCACGGGTGACGCCCTTGAACTCGGCGACGTTCTCGGCGGTCTGGCCCATGGCGACGTAGACGTCGGGGAAGGCGCCCTCGAGCGGGGTCCACGGGGCCCCGGCGGCGGGGGTGCGTGCCGCGGTGCGGGCCTCGGCATCGGCGAAGTGGACGTTGTGGGGCCCGACGTCTGCCGCGCCGTGCATGTAGCGGCTGACCGTCTCGACACCGGCGGCGACGAAGACGTCTCCCTCACCGGCCCGGATGGCGTGGGCGGCCATGCGGATGGTCTGCAGCGAAGACGAGCAGTACCGGTTGACGGTTACCCCGGGCACGTCGGGTAGTCCGGCCAGCACGGCGGCCACCCGGCCGATGTTGTAGCCAGCTTCCCCGGCGGGCTGGCCCGACCCGAGGATGACGTCCTCGACGAGATGCGGATCGAGGTTCGGGACCTTGGCCAGGACCGTCTTGATGACCAGGGCGGCCAGGTCGTCGGGTCGACACTCGACGAGCGAGCCCTTGTTGGCCCGGCCGATGGGGGTCCGGCCGGTGGCGACGATTACTGCTTCGGGCATGTGCTGCTCCTCGGTGACGGGCGGCCGGGGCCGCGGTGCGATGAGTGGGACGGTAGTTGCCTGCGTGCTCGTGGTGCCGGTCGGAAGGGACGGTCTGGACCACGGTGGAGCCCAGGCCCGGCGGCCCGTCCGGGGTCCCCCGGAACTTACCGGTTGGTAACCCTAGCGTCACCCGGGCCCACTCCGTGCCCTCGGGCCACCGCGTGGAGGACGGTGGCGCCCCGGGGTAGGCGAATGTAACGTGTTCTAGTCGTGATGGGCCGCCCGAGGGCGGGCAGCACCAGACCGGGAGGGACCCCATGGAGATCGGTTACACCGAGGAGCACCAGGCGCTCCGCAACGAGTTGCGCGAGTACTACGACAAGCTCCTGACGCCTGAGGTCCAAGAGCAGCTCCACCAGGGCCACGGCATCGGCCCCGACATGCGTCGGGTGGTCAAGCAGATGGCCACCGACGGCTGGCTCGGCATCGGATGGCCGAAGGAGTGGGGCGGCCAGGGCAAAGGCCCGATCGAGCAGTTCATCTTCTTCGACGAGTCGATGCGGGCCGGGGCGCCGGTCCCCATGCTCACCATCAACACCGTGGGCCCGACCCTCATGGACTACGGCACCCAGGAACAGAAGGAGTTCTTCCTTCCGAAGATCCTGGCCGGTGACATCCACTTCTGCATCGGCTATACCGAGCCCGAATCGGGCACCGACCTCGCCTCGCTGCAGACCCGGGCCGTCCGCGATGGCGATGAGTACGTCATCAACGGCCAGAAGATCTACACCTCCCTGGCCGGCGATGCCGACTACATCTGGCTGGCCACCCGGACCGACCCGGACGCCTCTAAGCACAAGGGCATCTCGATGTTCGTGGTCCCCATGGACACGCCGGGCATCAAGGTCGTCCCCATGCGCCTGCTGGGGGACCACAACATCAACTACACCTTCTACGAGGACGTCCGGGTCCCGGCGGGCAACCTGGTCGGCGGCGAGAACCAGGGCTGGTCGCTGATCACCAACCAGCTCAACCACGAGCGGGTCACCCTGTGCTCCTCGGGCATCATCGAGCGGGCCATGACCGACGTCCGGGCCTGGGCCCAGGCCACCAAGCTGGCCGACGGCCGACGGGTGATCGACCAGGAGTGGGTGCAGGTGCACCTGGCCCGCATCTACGCCCGCCTCGAATTCCTGAAGCTCATCAACTGGAAGGTGGCGTGGACCGCCACCCAGAGCCACCTCGATGTGGCCGACGCCTCCACCATCAAGGTGTTCGGCACCGAGTTCTACCTCGAGGCCTTCAAGCTGATGATGGAGATCGTCGGCCAGGCGGGATACCTGGCCAAGGGCTCACCCGAGGCCGTGCTGGCCGGGCGCCTCGAGATGTATGCCCGCAGCCTGGTCATCCTGACGTTCGGCGGCGGCACCAACGAGATCCAGCGGGACCTGATCGCCATCTTCGGCCTGGGCATGCCCCGGTCGCTGCGGTAGTCCGGCCCGTCACCACGTAGAGAGAGAGCAGACCATGGACTTCTCATTCAGCGAGGAGCAGGAGGCCGTCCGCGAGCTGGCCGACCGCATCTTCACCGACCTGTCGACCCAGGAGCGCTTGCGGGAGCTGGAGACCCAGGGCGACGGCGACCGCTTCGACCGCAAGCTCTGGTCCGAACTGGCCGCCTCCGGACTGCTGGGCATCGCCCTGCCCGAGGATGTCGGGGGGGCCGGGCTCGGCTTCCTCGAGACCGGACTGCTGGCCGAGGCCGCCGGGCGCACCGCGGCACTGGTCCCCGTGGTGGAGACGCTGGCCGCCGCCGCGCCGGCCATCGCCGAGTTCGGCAGTAACGCCCAGAAGCAGCGGTGGCTGCCCGGTGTCGTATCCGGTGACACGGTGCTCACCACCGCGCTCGTCGAACTCGGTGGCACGCCGGCCGCCCCGGCGACGGTGGCCGAGCCGTCCGGTGACGGCTGGATCCTGACCGGGGTGAAGGCCTGTGTGCCGTCCGGCACGTTCGCCGATGCCGTACTGGTCACCGCCCGGATCGAGCCCGACGGCGTGGCCGTATTCGTGGTCGAGCCCGGGTCGGCCGGCGTCACCGTCGAACGCCAGATCGCCAACAACGGCCAGCCAGAGGGACTGATCACCCTGGCCGGTGCCTCGGTCGGTCCGGATGCGTTGCTCGGCAGTGTGGCCGACGGGCCGGCCATCGTCGAGTGGATGGTCCAGCGCAGCACCACCGCACTGGCCCTGGCCCAGGCCGGCGCGGCGGCGGCGTCCATCGCCCTGGTCGCCGAGTACACCAAGACTCGGGAGCAGTTCGACAAGCCCATCGCCACGTTCCAGGCCGTGGGCCAGCGGGCTGCCGACGCCTACGTCGACACCGAGGCCATCCGCCTGACCGCCTGGCAGGCCGCCTGGCGCCTGGCCGAGGGCCTGCCGGCCGACAAGGAGATCGCCGTGGCCAAGTTCTGGGCCGCCGACGGAGGACAGCGGGTGGTCCACGCCGCCGTCCACCTCCACGGCGGCGTCGGAGTCGACCGCGAGTACCCGCTCCACCGGTTCTTCCTCAATACCAAGCACATCGAGCTGACCCTCGGCGGTGCCACCGACCAGCTGCTGCGCCTGGGCGCCGCGCTGGCGGCCGAGCCGGCCTGAGCCGGCTGCCCCGACGGGACCGGGACACCGTGGACCAGGACGGAAGGGACCTGTCGGTCTCCCATATCGGCATCTGCGTGTCCGACCTCGCCGCGTCCCTACGCTTCTACTGCGAGGGACTGGGATTCGAGGAGGTGGCCAGCCACGAGGTGGGCGAGGAGTTCGCTGCGCTCATGGAGGTCGACGGGGTCCGACTGCGGTCCCGGATGATCCGGCGCGATGGGGTCATGCTCGAGTTGCTGGACTACGTAGCGCCGGGAACGACGGGATCGGCCGAGCGCCGACCCATGAACCAGCTGGGCCTCACCCACCTCTCCCTGCGGGTGGCGGACGTCGAGTCGGTGGCCGCCACCATCGAGTCCCTCGGGGGTGCGGTGGTCCGGTCCACCCGGACCACGTTCGACTTCGCCGGGACGTCCCTCGACTTCCTGTACTGCACCGACCCCGACGGGGTGCGCATCGAATTGATGGACCTCGGGAGCTGAACCGGCCCAGGACCGGGCCCATCGGCCCGGCGCCTGGGCCTGTTCCACTACCGTGATGCCGTGACCTCGCAGCCTGTGGACGTGACCGACATCGACCCCGCCGAGGCCGACCGCCTGGTGGCGGCCGGTGCCCTCATGGTCGACGTCCGCGAGGACGACGAGTGGGCCG
>Ga0209483_1001223_pt1 | contig 19874 bp, 13 predicted proteins | sample NGEPerA_FD_184508 | JGI IMG/M metagenome (GOLD analysis project Ga0209483, IMG submission 184508) | Arctic peat soil microbial communities from the Barrow Environmental Observatory site, Barrow, Alaska, USA - NGEE PermafrostL2-A... | ecosystem: Environmental > Terrestrial > Soil > Wetlands >... | reverse complement strand
CAACTAACCTGCGCCAACGTCAACTTATCGCGTTGGCACCGACAAAAATATAACTTATCAAATATGACTGGCGATGACTCTAGCTCGAAAACCCGAAAAACCGGGTTTTTGGAAGTCCCCTAAATTCATTTTGCAAGTCAGGGGGAATTTCTAATTGAGTGGTGCGGTCTTGTCCAGTCGATGTTTTTGCCTGCGCCAGGAGTTCCTGCCGAAAGGTTTCATCGCCCCGGGACAAGAAATTTGTTCCGGCGGTTTTTTACAGTCACCAATTTAAGGAAGCCTGGTGAACCGGCCGGCTGGAAAACCGTTCATTGCGTCGCGCCCATCGGCAGATGCGCGCGTTAAAGTTCATTCCCCAGTATTGACGCAAGCCCAGAAAATCATTCTTGCCGCAAGAAAGTTCATAGTTTTGCTTGGCAAGCGGGCCGCGCGCCGGTTAGCTAACGTCATGCAAGCCGTGCTCGATTACTTGAAACAAAACCAGCCGCGTTTTCTCGCGGAGTTCTGCGACTACCTGCGCTTTCCCAGCGTCTCGGCCCACACGCAACACAAAAAAGACCTGCACGCCTGCGCCGAGTGGCTCGTCGCGCATTGCCGGCAAATCGGGCTGGAGACAAAATTGTGCGCGACGGCCGGCCACCCCATCGTCGTCGCCAAAACGCCGCGCGGGAAAAATTCCCGCCAGCCGCACTACCTGGTCTATGGCCATTACGACGTGCAGCCGCCGGAGCCGCTGGAATTGTGGCAGTCGCCGCCGTTTGAACCGCGCATCGCGGGCAAGATCATTTACGCGCGCGGCAGCACGGACAACAAAGGCCAGAATTTCGCGCATCTCAAGGCGGTTGAAGCCTATTTGAAAACCGGCACTCCCCTGCGATCTGACGTTCGTCATCGAAGGCGAAGAAGAAGTCGGCAGCGAAAGCCTTTCCGGTTTCCTTAAAACCAACCGGCGTGAACTGGCCTGCGAGGCCGTGGTCATTTCCGACACCGGCATGCCCAGCCCGAAACATCCCGCGCTGGGTTATTCGCTGCGCGGCATCATCGCGTTTGAAATCACCTTGCACGGGCCGGCGCGCGATTTGCACTCCGGCGGATTCGGCGGCGCGGTGGACAATCCCGCGATGGCCTTGAGCCAGTTGCTCGCGCAGCTCCGCGATAAAAACGGGCGCATCACCATTCCTGGATTTTACGACGATGTCGCCCCGCTCTCGGCCTACGAACGGAAAGAGTATGCCCGCCTGCCCGTCACCGATGCCGCATTGCAAAAAATGACCGGCGTGAAAAAACTGTTCGGCGAACGCGGTTTCACTTCCAGCGAACAGCGCAGCGCGCGGCCGACTTTTGAAATCAACGGCCTTACCAGCGGCTACCAGGGCGAAGGCAGCAAAACCATCATCCCGTCCTGGGCGCGGGCCAAAATCACCTGCCGTCTCGTGCCGCATCAAAAGCCCGGACACGTCCGCCAGGCGGTGGTCGCGCATCTCAAAAAAATTTGTCCGCCGACGGTGCGGTTGGAAATCGAGGCCGGCCACGGCGCGGAAGCTTATTTGGTTTCACCCACCGGCCCGCAGGCGCAGGCCGCGTTGCGCGCGCTGGAAAATGCGTTCGGCTGCAAACCAATTTTGATGCGCGAAGGCGGTTCGATTCCGATTGTGAACCAGTTCAAAAAAATCCTCGGCGCGGATTCATTGCTGCTCGGCCTGGGATTGCCGGATGACAACGCGCATTCGCCGAACGAGAAATTTCACCTGGACTGTTTTGAAAAAGGCCAGCGCATGAGCGCCTATTTGTGGCAGGAGTTAACCCGGCAACGGTGACGCTTCAGGAACAAATGCGTGTTTTTCTCAAGTCCGCGACCAACGTGTAGCATCGGTGAAGCAGCCACAAATTTCCAGGTTCATCCACACGCAGTTCGCCTGGACGCATCATCGGCGGACCACTGTGCCTACCAGCCACAGGTGTTGGTGGTGACAACCATGGAGAAGTAATCTATACTGCCCCAATCCTGAATCCCCACGACAATGTCATTCGTTCCATAATGCAGCGTATTCGTTGGAAACGCCTGAAAGGCGGACCAAACCGCAAACGCGCCATTATTATTTTCCGTGTCGATATAGGCGCCGTTAACATACAACCAATATACGTTGTCTATGGCAATGGAGTATTGCACTTGCGACAGGGCGGTATTGGTTGGGACATACAGGGTGATGTGATTTGTCCACGTTGAATAGACGCCATTCGTCGCTGCCGGCCAATAAGTGTTCGGCAATGGATAGAGAGTTTCGTATTGATTGGGATATTCGCTGGAAAACGGCGCCCGCATACTGACCACGTTGGTCGGGTCATTTAGATTCGTCGCCACTTGCCAGACGGCGTTCGCCGGAATCAAATCGTCGGGATTCCGGCCTGACGCTTCAATCTCATTGGAGAACGGCGATTCGTAAGTGACGCCGGTGGAATAATCATGGGATTCAAAGTTCACGACGTAATAATTGGTCTGGCCGACGACGACGTTGGTGTCTAAATAACTCATCTGGCTGGTGTCGTAATTGGTGTAAACAGGCGTGTAAGGGCCGCCCGAAATGCCGGTGCGATACACGATGAAATCGCTGATGTTCAGCCCGTCCTGCTGCCACATATTGCTCACCGTTTCATCCAGGCTCCAATTCAGTTGCACCGCTGTTCCGAACGGGTCGCACTCGGTCGCCAGAATCGGCCCCGCGACGACGTAAATGGTGACGGTGGCTGGAAACATGGAACTCAATGCGCCGTCGCTGACGTTGAATTGAAAGGAATCCATCCCCTCGCCATTGGTTGGCGTGTAGGTGAGATGGGGCGGCGTGCCAATCAAGGTTCCATTGGTCGGACTGCTGGTGATGGTGTAGGTATAATCATTGGTGTCGTCTTGGCAGGCATCGCCATCCGACGCGCTCAAGGTGATGATTATCGGCTGATTGGTGCCGGTCATGACGCTTTGACCGTTGGGCTGAAGGGAGGCATCGCCGACGGTGATGGTGACGGTGTTCATGGCGGTATCGCCGCAACTGTCAGAGACCGTGTAATTGAAAGTGTCCGTGCCGGTGAAGTTCGTGCCGTTGGGAATATAATAATACTGTCCTGACACATTAGTCACGGTGCCCTCAAGCGGCGTGGCGACCTGATAACCCGGCGTGTCGCAGGCATCCCCGCCGTCCAGCGTGAATTGAACCCGCGTGCCGCGACAGGTTTGCGCCGAAACCGGATTGGCATAGAGTGAGCTGGAAATGGTCAGATTAACGGTGGCCGGGGCGGAATCATACTGGCCGTCGCTGACTTTGAAGGTGAAACTATCCTCACCTTCATAACAATTGGTTGAAGTGTAGGTAACTTGAGGCAATGCACTGGTATCCAATGTTCCATGAATCGGCCAAGTTACAACGATATAATTAGAATAGTTATCCAATAGCAAGCCTTGAGCGTCGTGACCTTCCAAGAAAAAAGTCTTTGAAAAATTTGGACATAGTGTTTGGATGTCACCGCGAGCCATCGGCACCACTTCTGGATTGGCGTAGAGAGTATTGGTTGCCGAAAGGTATGATGGGTCAATCAGATAGTTCGTATTTTGCAGCAGCGTCAGGGTGATTGTCTTGTCGGGGTTCAACCCGACTTCAATCGGCTCGATGTCAATTTCGGCATAGGAAGAACTGACCGGAACCACGGCAACGCCCGTCAAGTTGGAATAGTCCACGCCGTTCTGCGCCGTGCCGCCAATGCTGTAATAAACCGTGACGTCGTTGGTTGCTGAAATTTCATCCTGAATGTAAATGTAGCCTGCATGTCCCGGGTCGCTGGTGTTGGTCGGATCGAACTCCTTTGAATCCTGCCCGTCGGAAATCGCCATTGCCGGATTGGCGTGATGCGCCCGATAGAACGTCATCGTGTTGGTCATGGGCACGGACGAAAAATCCGCCTGACCATCAGATGCGCCCAACAAAATTTCACCCAAATCCCAGTGGGAGTTTAACAAGTTGGTGGTGGAAAGTAACTGGTAGTCGTCGCCGCCAATGGTGTTGTGCAGGCGCAGTCCAAGATTGGTGACTCCATTCGAGGCCTCCAGCCACAGGCCGTTGGTGTCGAAACTGAAATTATAGTTGAATTGAAGACCGCCGTCACCGCTGTTGGCAGGATAAAGTATCCGCTCGATAAGACCCGCCATCGTTGCCGCTTGCGTCTGCGCAGTGGAGGTTGCTTGCGCGCTGCTCATCCGTTCCGTGGACGGGGGCAGAAGTTGACCACCGGTGTCGTCCACGATAAAAATGTTGCCAGTGACTGAAAAAGCCGGCAAGCCTGACAAACTAGGCGGTAACATCGGATAAGGCAATTCGGTAAGCTTGCCGTTGGAACCAGTAGTTATCACCCAAAAAGTTCCTATGCGCGGCAAGGTGGTTGCCGATACCGAAGTCAGCCCGGCAGCCTCGGCTGTAACTTGAACAACGGAATCGGAGGCGGCATGAACAGATAGAACGGAAACAGCAAATAATAATAGAACAACCAGTTTGGAGCGACGCTTGAAGGTGTAAGCCAAGATACAACTCAATCCGAATAAAACTAAAGTTGAAGGCTCTGGCACAACCCCTTCTCGAAACCACAAGTCAGTGCTGGGTTGAAAAAAAGCTCCACTTCCATATAGCTGTCCATTAGGATAAGTATCACCAATGGTCACAATAGCCCAAGGATTATCACCGGATCGGACGACTGGCTGAAGATAGTAAGTTTGTCCAGCAGTCAGAGCAATCGAAGTCGAAAAGTAAAAGTTAGTGACTCCGCCACCGCCAAGGCCAGTATTCATAAATCCGTCTGGCATATAAACCGGAGTGGTTGAACCAATTAATGTCGCCGAATTGATGTTTGGCGAACTAGTCCAAAGATTCACATAAACTGTTGCCCCGTTGTTACCGTTGCTCGGCACATCCTCAAATTCAAGCTGGATAAAATCAACCGCTGAAAGTGTCGCAATAAATGATTGAGTCAATGGTTCAGGCTGAATGTAGAGGCCATCAACATAGTTATCATACAGAGACACTCCATTTGCAGCCGATTGCTGGTCATAAACCAGCCCTTGCGCGTGAATTTGAAGTGAAAAGGCAATAAGCATTGCCGCCAGCAGCAGGTTTCGGATGATTGTTTTCATAATTTTGAGTTTTCAGAAGCGTAACAACTGGGAAGTAACACTGTCAAACCTTTTTTGTGCAGACTGGCGGCATGTCTCCGGCCAAAGCGAGCCACGCCGAATGCGAAAAAATCATTCAGCTTCTCAAAAGGGAGCGGGAACGGCGTGGTTTGTCCAAATACGCCGTTGCTCAACAATCGGGGCTGTCTCAACAAGCCATTGGTTACATGGAAAAAGGACATAGAATTCCTTCGTTGGAAACCGTTCTGCGTATTGCCAAAGCGATGAATGTGGATTTGGCTGTAATCATTAAACGCGCGCAAAATGAACTTTCCAAAGCGTGACATTCCATTTTGCCCTATCTTGCCCGATAAAAGCGAGCGGGATAGTTCGTCCACTGCGAATCAGTGAAAGTGACAGACCCATCAAGGTTGGAGGTGGCGGCAGACAAGGTATTCGTCCAAACCGGCTGCCAGTCCACCAGATTCGTGCTGGCTTCAACGACGGCAGACATTCCGTTTGTGCCAATGATGGTGAAACCAAAGTTGTTGGATTGCATTTTCGCGCCGCCGACAATTTGCGGCGTCCACGCCAATTCAACCGCTCGCAACCCGCCATAAGTCGTGCCCCAGCCGCTCGTGCCGTAGTAGTAATAGACCATCACATAAAACGGCGGAGGATGAGGCGACGGAGAGGGAATGCCAAAAATATTGTATCCCAAAGCGGGCGCATTGCCCAGAAAAGTTAAAGCGAGGTTTGCAGCGCCACCCGCGAACGCACCGTTGCCAATATTCGTGACGCCACTTCCGATAATAACATTCATTAAGCTGAAGCAGCCCTGAAACGCATAGTTGCCGATACTCGTGACACTGTTGGGAATGATGACGCTCGTCAAGTTGGTGCAATAATAGAATGCATCGTCGCCGATGTTCTCAACACCATTCCCAATGACGATATTCGTCAGGCTGGAGCAACGATAGAACACACCGTTGCCGAGGCTCGTAACGCTGTTGGAAATCGTGACACTTGTCAGGTTGACGCAATTATAGAACGCCTCGTCGCCAATGCTCGTGACACCATTGTCAATGACGACATTCGTCAGGTTGGTGGAACCATAGAACGCCTGTGGACGAATGCTTCTGATGGGATAACCGTTGATGGTGCCGCCAATTGTCACCGTGCCGTTCGTGCCGGTGTAGCCCAGGATGATGATAGAGCCATTGTTGATGGCATAGGTAAGTGGTGGTATGCCTAATTCCACTGTCGGCAATCCTCCAAAACGCAAACTCCAGCCGCTCGTGCCGTAGTAGTAATAAACCGCCGTCGCCGGGCTGCCATAGAACACAACATTTTGCCCCACCACAGCCGGAGCATCACCCAAAAACGTGATGTTCGTCAGATTGTTACAACCCGCGAACGCTCCGTCGCCAAGGCTCGTGACACTGCCGGGAATGACGACATTTGTTAAGCTACAACCATAGAACGCATCGTGGCCGATGCTCATGACGTTTGTGCCAATGATAACATTCGCCAGGCCGGTGCAATAATAAAACGCCTGTCGGCCAACGTTCGTGACACTATCGGAAATGACGACGTTGGTCAGTTTGGCGCAATAATAAAACGCAAAGTCGCCGATGTCCGTGATACTGTTGGGAATGGTAACATTTTTCAGGCTGCCGCAATCCTCGAACGCCCCTTCGCCAATGCTCGTGACGGGATAGCCATTATAGGTGGAAGCGATGACAACATTACCAAAAGCACCAGAACTATACGTAACATAAGCGGTGTCGCCGGAGACGGTGTAGTTGACTTGCGCCTGCGCCGCCAGCGGCAGCAATCCCGCCAGCGCCAAGAAAAGAATCAGGGCTTTGACTTTCATAGGGCTGCCTTTAGCATTGGCGATGCCAGAGGAATTTGCCAATAAATTCGCGGTCTTGCTTTTTGGCAATGCGTGAATTTCACGCTTTTTGCGTAAAATTTTCACGCACCGCTTCGTATTTGAAATAACCCGTTTCAAGGAGACAGCAGCCGAAGCCGCAAATTATGTTTTGATTTTTCGCCTTTCCGCAAAAATTGCAAGCCAAATTTTCATTTCCGCATTTTTGCCCTACCTTGCCCGATAAAAACGGGCGGGATAATTCGTCCACTGCGAATCGGTGAAAGTGGCGGACGCGCCGGACAAGGTATTCGTCCAAACCGGGTGCCAGTCCACAAAATTGGTGCTGGCTTCCACAACGACGGTTTGATTGCTTACGCCAGTGACGGTGAAGGTAAAGTTGTCGGATTGCACGTTGATGCTGCCATTATGTCCGACTTGCGGCGCGGGTGCGCCTAACATCACCGTGGGCAACCCGCCGTAAGTCATGCCCCAGCCGCTCGTGCCATAGTAGTAATAAACCGTCGCGCCAATGAGAGCGCCTAAAAACACATAGCCTCCCCCCAAACTTGGCGCATTACCCAGAAAAGTAACATTCGTCAGACTGGCGGATTCGAATTCAGCAAACGCCCTATCACCGATGCTGGTGACGCTGTCGGGTATCGTGACGCTGGTCAGGATGCAATCCTCAAACGCATCGGAACCGATTCTCTTGACGCCGTTGGGAATGGTGTAGCTTCCGCCCAGACCTGCCGGAAACTCGACGAGCACGGTTTTGTTTGAACTGAACAAGACGCCATTCGTGCTGCTGTAAGCCAGATTGCCGGAGACAACCGAAATGTTAGTCAGGCTGGTGCAAGCCGCAAACGCATCGTTGCCGATGCTGATGACACTTTTAGGAATGGTGATACTAGTCAGGTTAGGGCAACTCTCAAACGCATACTGTCCGATGCTCGTGACGCTGTTGGGTATCGTGACGCTGGTCAGGCTGGTGGAATAAAACGCATACTGTCCGATGCTCTTGACGCCGCTGCCAATGATAACATTGGTCAGGCTGCTGCAATAATAAAACGCATCGTTGCCGATGCTCGTTACGCCGCTGCCAATAACAACACTGGTCAGGCTGGGGCAATACGCAAATGCAGCGTTGCCGATGACGCTGTTGGGTATGATGACACTGATCAGGCTGGCGCAACTCTCAAACGCCTCGTAGCCGATGTTGGTGACGCCGTTGGGAATCGTGATACTGGTCAGGCTGGTGCAACCCATAAACGTATCGCTTTCGATGCTCGAGACGCCACTGCCAATGACAATATTAGTCAGGCTGCCGCAATCCACAAACGCCCATTCTCCGATGCTGGTGACGCTGTTGGGTATCGTGATGCTGGTCAGGCTGGTGCAATCCTCAAACGCCAAGTAGCCGATGTTGGTGACGCCGTTGGGAATGGTGTAGCTTCCGCCCAAGCCTGCCGGAAACTCGACGAGCACGGTTTTATTTGAATCGAACAAGACGCCATTCGTGCTGCTGTAAGCCAGATTGCCGGAGAGAACCGAAATGTTGGTCAAACTGGTGCAATCCTCAAACACAAAGTTGCCGATGTTGGTAATACTGTTGGGAATCGTGATACTGGTCAGGCTGGTGCACTCCTCAAACGCTCCATCGCCGATGCTGGTGACGGGATAGCCGTTGATGCTGGCGGGAATGACGACATTGGTCGATGTGCCGTCGGAGCCGGTGATGGTAATCGCGCCGTTGTTGGTGATATAAGCCAGTTGCGCGTTGCTTACCAGCGGCAGCAATGCCGCCACTGCCAGAAACAGAATCAGGGCTTTGACTTTCATAGGGCTGGCTTTAGCATCGGCGATGCCAGCGGAATTTGCCAATAAATTCGCGGTCTTGCTTTTTGGCAATGCGTGAATTTCACGCTTTTCGCGTAAAATTTTCACGCATTGGCTTCGTATTTGAAATGACCAGTTTCGAGGAGACCAGCAGCCGAAGCCGCAAATTATGTTTTGGTTTAGGTGTTACATTGTTTTTTTTCAACGAACAGTCTATTTTCGCGCCTTTCATCAAAATTGCAAGCCAAATTTTCATTTCCGCATTTTACGAATTTACTCCGCTCACAATCGCCATTACCGGATTGGCGTGATGCGCCCGATAGAACGTCATCGTGTTGGTCATGGGAACAGCGGAGAAATCCATTTGGGTATCAGAAGCATTCAAGATTTGTCCCAGGTCCCAGTTGGTGTTTAACAAGTTGGTGGTGGCAAGCAATTGATAGTTGTCGCCGCCAATGGTGTTGTGCAGGCGCAGTCCAAGATTGGTGACTCCATTCGAGGCCTCCAGCCACAGGCCATTGGTATCGAAACTGAAATTATAGTTGAATTGGAGGCCGCCGCCACCGCTGTTGGTCGGATAAAGTATCTGTTTGATAAGACTCGCCATCGTTGCCGCCTGCGTCTGCGCTGTGGAGGTTGCTTGCGCGCTGCTCATCCGTTCCGTGGACGAGGGCAGAAGCTGGCCGCCGGTGTCATCTACGATAAAAATATTGTCAACCACCGAATAAGCCGGCAAGCCTGACAGGTCGGTCGGGAGAATCGGATAAGGCAGCGTGGTAAGACGACCGTTGGAACCAACGGTCAACACCCAAAAAGTTCCGAAGCGGGGCAAGGCAGTAGCCGATACCGGAGTCAGCCCGGCGGCATCGGCAGTGGCTTGAACAACGGAATCCGGCGCGGAATACACCGGCAGAACTGAAGCGGTAAATAATATACCAGCCAAAAATTGAATAGGTGGCTTGGAACGGCGTTTGATGATGAAAACTAAAAGACAACTCAAGCCAGCCAAAGCCAAAGTGGAAGGCTCTGGAACAACGCCTTCTCTAAACCATAAGTCTGCGCTGAAACCAATACCTTTCTCAAACAGCTGGCCATTTGGATAAGCGTCGTAAGTAAGCAATGCTATATCCCACGGGTCGTCTCCAGACAAAACGACCGGCTGAAGATAGTAAGTCTGGCCAGCAGTCAGGGTGACAGGAGTTGAAAAGGAAAAATTGGTGATACCGGCAAATCCAAGTCCATCATTCACAAATCCGTTGGGCATATAAACCGGAGTCGTTGAGCCGCGTAATGTGGCTGAATTGACATTCGGCGAACCAGTCCACAGGTTCACATAAACCGTTGCTCCGTTCGTGCCTGTTTGCTATGTCCCAAAACTCAAACTGGACAAATCCAATCGCCGAAAGCGTTGGAATAAAAGACTGGGTCAATGGCGAATCTTCTTGAATGTTAAAAAAGTCATCTGCAGGCGGGTTTGATGGACCCGTAGCCGACTGCTGGTCATAAACGAACCCTTGCGCGTGGGTTTGAAGTGAAGCGGCAACAAGCGTTGCCGCACTGAATAAACTTCTAATTATATTCTTCATAAGTCATTTGTCATATTTCTGCTGATTTCGGGAGCGATTCTACATAAAGCAAAAAGAGAATGCAATCATAAAATGGTCGTTAACGACATGGCGGGTTGTGACGATTCCTGCTTTTTAAGCAGGTCATGTCGGCTAATCAAAAACACCGCGACATTTTGGGCGAAACGATTCGCGCCAAACGCAAAAAATCCGACTTGAGTCAGGAAAAATTGGCTGAAAAAGCCAATCTTTCGACGGTTTTTATCAGTCGCGTCGAACGAGGAAAAGAATCTCCATCCGTGGATTCTCTTTTCAAAATTGCGAAAGCCCTGGATGTAAAAGTGCATGATTTGGTTCGGGGTTTCTAGCCACAGACCGTTGGTGTCGAAACTGAAATTATAGTTGAATTGGAGACCGCCGTCGCCGCTACTGGTAGGATTGAGTATCTGCTCAATGAGCGCGGCCATCGTTGCCGCTTGCGTCTGCGCAGTGGAGGTTGCTTGCGTGCTGCTTATCCGTTCAGTGGACGAGGGCGCGAGTTGGCCGCCGGTGTCATTGACAAAAAACGTGTTCCCTCCGTCAATTTTAATGTTGCTTTCATCTGGCGGCAATGTTCGGAGCCGTCCAATTCATCAGTTGCATGGAAAGGCGTGACCGCAGAGCGCGCCGGATCCGACGACCTGCTTGAACACGCGGCAATCCCGTTTTAATTTGGAAAAATTTCTCGCGGTGCCGCGCCGTTTGATTATCATTCACTCTTCAATTTATGGAACCTCAAGCTGACATCGCACTCATCGGTCTGGCCGTCATGGGCCAGAACATCATCCTCAACATGAACGACCACGGCTTCACCGTCGTCGCATTCAACCGCACGGTTGAGAAGGTGGATCATTTTCTCGCCAACGAAGCCAAGGGCACAAAAATCATCGGCGCGCATTCGTTGCAGGAAATGGTTTCGCTGCTGAAAAAGCCGCGCCGCGTGATGATGCTCGTCAAAGCCGGAAAACCGGTGGACGAATTTATCGAGCATCTTTTGCCGTTGCTCGAACCGGGCGACATCATCATTGACGGCGGCAATTCACTGTTCACCGACACCGAACGCCGCGTGAAATATGTCGAGTCGAAAGGATTGCTCTACATCGGCACCGGCGTGAGCGGCGGCGAAGAAGGCGCGCGTCATGGTCCGTCCATCATGCCCGGCGGTTCGCCCGCCGCGTGGCCGCACGTGAAAGATATTTTCCAATCCATCGCCGCCAAAGTGGACGGCGTGCCGTGCTGTGACTGGGTCGGCGAAAACGGCGCGGGCCATTACGTCAAAATGGTTCACAACGGAATTGAGTATGGCGACATGCAATTGATCGGCGAGGCTTACAACATTTTGAAAAATGGCCTCGGCCTCGGCGCGCCGGAATTGCACGACATTTTTGCCGAATGGAACACGGGCGAACTCGATTCGTATTTGATCGAGATCACGCGCGACATTTTTGCGTTCAAAGACACCGACGGCACGCCGCTCGTGGATAAAATTCTCGACACCGCCGGCCAAAAAGGCACGGGCAAATGGACGATTCAAAATTCTGCCGACCTTGGAATTCCAATCACGCTGATCGCCGAAGCAGTTTATTGCCGCTGCGTTTCCGCGTTGAAAGACGAACGCGTGAAGGCGGCGAAAAAATTAAAAGGCCCGCGTCCTGCGCTCACAAGCATCGCCGCGAATCCCGCCAAGAAAAAGCAATTCATCGCCGACATTCGCGACGCGCTTTACGCTTCAAAAATCGTCAGCTACGCGCAAGGCTACATGCTCATGCGCGCGGCGGCGGCGGAATACAAATGGAATCTCAACTACGGCGGCATCGCGCTGATGTGGCGCGGCGGCTGCATTATCCGCTCGCGTTTCCTCGGAAAAATTAAAGAGGCTTACGACAACAATCCGAAGCTCGTGAATCTTTTGCTGGACGATTATTTTCGTGGCGAAATCAAACGCTGCCAGAAAGGCTGGCGCAACACCGTCGCTTCTGCGGCGAAAAAAGGAATTCCAGTTCCCGCGTTCGGCACCGCGCTCGCATTTTACGACCAATATCGCAGCGCAGTTTTGCCCGCGAATTTGTTGCAGGCGCAGCGCGATTATTTTGGCGCGCACACTTACCAGCGCATTGATGACGCGCCCGGAGCTGTGCCGCATCACACGAACTGGACGGGCAAAGGCGGCACGACGGCGAGCAGCAGTTACAATGTGTAAAATCAGAAAAATTTCCAACGCATGAAAAAATATCTCGTGGAATTCATCGGCACGTTTTTTCTCGTGTTCACCGTCGGCATGACGGTCATCGGCTGCGATCCGCATAATTTCCTGCCGCCGCTCGCCATTGGCGCGGCGCTGATGATCATGGTCTACGCGGGCGGCCATGTTTCCGGCGCGCATTATAATCCGGCGGTCACGCTGGCCGTGTGGTTGCGCGGGCGCTGTGCGGCGGCTGATGTTTTGCCGTATTGGATCGCGCAGATCGCCGGGGCGTTCGCCGCCGCGTTTCTGACGACCTATCTCAAAGGTAATCCCACGGTGACGCCGCAGGAATTAAACATCGTTCCCGCGCTCATCGCCGAATTCATCGGCACTTTCGCGCTTTGTTACATCGTGCTGAACGTCGCCACGGCGAAAGCCACTGCAGGAAATTCTTTTTACGGCCTGGCGATTGGTTTCACCGTGACGGCGATGGCTTTTGCGCTCGGCGGCATTTCCGGCGGCGCGTTCAACCCCGCCGTCGCCACCGGCATCACAGTCATGCACATCGAAAAAATCTCGAACCTCTGGATTTATCTCGTCGGCGATTTTGCCGCCGCCGCGCTCGCGGCATTGACCTTCAAGTTTATCAATCCAGAAGACAAATGAACTGCGGCCACGAAAACTATTGACAGAAAAGGCGTCGAAAAAACTTTCCATTTTTGCGCCGTTTGGTTTAGTTGACGGCATGAAATCCAACTCCCGGCTTTTGCCAGCCATCATGGCCTCGGCATTTTCAGTGCTTATGTTCACCACCGCGTCCGCCGCGCCCGCCGGCAAGGAACACGTCGGTTTGCAGCTTTACAGCCTGCGCAATCAACTGGCGGCGGACGTGCCGGGCACGCTCGACGAGATAAAAAGCTGGGGCATCACGAACGTCGAGCTGGCCGGCACTTACAATCTCACGCCGGAGCAGTTCAAGGCGCAGCTTGACGCGCACGGTCTCAATGCCTTCAGCGGACATTTCTCGTATGAGCGTTTGCGCGACGATGTGGAAGGCGTGGCGCGGGACGCGAAAATTCTCGGACTCAAATACGTCGGCTGCGCGTGGATTCCGCACGACGACAACCAGCCGTTCGATGAAAAAACCTGCCGGGAAGCCGCCGCCGTTTTTGATCATGCGGGCGAGGCTTTGGCGAAGCACGGGTTGAAATTTTTTTATCATGCGCATGGCTACGAATTTCAGCCTTACCAGGACGGCACGTTGTTTGATTTGTTGATGCGCGAAACCAACCCGAAGTTTGTCAATTTTCAGATGGACGTGTTTTGGATCGTGCATCCCGGCCAGGACCCGGTGAAGCTGCTGAAAAAATACGGCCATCGCTGGCAGCTCATGCACCTCAAGGGCATGCGCGACAGCACGCCCACCGGCCTGCTGACCGGCCATTCCGCCGTGACCAACGACGTGGCCGTCGGCACGGGCAAAATTGATTACGCCCCGATTTTGAAGGCGGCAAAAAAAGCCGGCGTGAAATGGTATATCATCGAGGACGAATCGCCGTCGTCGGAACAGCAGGTTCCGCAGAGCTATCATTATCTCGAAACGCTCAACTGGTAAAACGCAACTCCACAATCCATGAAAAAAACCGGCTGGGTGGCATTCGTTATTTTATCCATGAATGCAAACCTCGTTTTTGGCGCGACCGGCCTCGGGATTTTTTCCGGGCAGGCTGACATCGGCAGCGTCCTCAAGCCCGGCTCGGTGGATTTTGATCCGGCCAGGGGCGAATATCTCATCGCGGGCGGCGGCGAAAACATGTGGTTCACCAACGACGCGTTTCATTTCGTCTGGAAAAAAATGTCCGGCGATTTCACGCTCACGGCCAACATCAGCTTCATCGGCACCGGCGGCAATCCGCATCGCAAGGCGTGCCTGCTGGTCCGCCAGTCGCTCGGCCCGGATTCGGCCTACGCGGACGTGGCGCTGCACGGCATCGGGCTGACGTCGCTGCAATACCGCGCAACGCCCGGCGACACGACGCATGAAATCCAGTCCAGCATTTCCACGCCCGCCCGCGTGCGGCTTGAAAAACGCGGCGATTACATTTCCATGTGGGTTGCGCCCGCAGGCGAAGAACTGAAGCCCGCAGGCGGCTACTTGAGCGTTCCGTTGAAAGGCGATTTTTACGTCGGCCTCGGCGTCTGCGCGCACGACAATGCGACGATTGAGAAAGCCGTTTTTTCCAACGTCGAACTCACGCCAGTTTCCACGCCCACCAATGCCGCGCCCGCGCTGGAAAGCACGCTGGAAACGGTGGCCGTCGCTTCGAGCGACCGCCGCGTGGTTTATCACACCCGCGACCACATCGAAGCGCCGAACTGGTCGCGCGATGGAACATATTTTCTCTTCAACAGCGGCGGACGAATTTACAAACTGCCGGCCACCAATGGCACGCCGCAACTGCTCGACACCGGGGCGGCCATCAAGTGCAACAACGACCACGGCATTTCGCCCGACGGCATGCAGTTCGCCGTGAGCGACCAAACCGGCACCGACAACAAATCGCGCATCCATCTGCTGCCAATTGACGGCGGTCCGGCGCGGCAAATCACGCCGCTCGGTCCGTCGTATTGGCACGGCTGGTCGCCGGACGGCCGGACGGTGGCTTATTGCGCCGAGCGCAACGGCGAGTTTGACATTTACACCATTCCCGTTGCCGGCGGCCCGGAAACGCGTTTGACCACCACGCCCGGTCTGGATGACGGCCCGGATTATTCGCCGGATGGAAAATACATTTATTTCAATTCCGAACGCACCGGCGTGATGCAGATCTGGCGCATGAAGCCGGACGGTTCGGAACCGACGCAGATCACGTCCGACGATTACAACAACTGGTTCGCGCATCCCTCGCCCGACGGCCGCTGGCTCGTTTATATTTCGTATGCCAAAGACGTGAAAGGGCATCCGGCCAATCAGGACGTGATGTTGCGGCTCATGTCCCTCGCGGATGGAAAAGTCCGCCTGCTCGCAAAACTCTTCGGCGGACAGGGGACGATCAACGTGTCGTCATGGTCGCCCGACAGCCAAAACGTGGCGCTCGTCAGTTATCAACTGGTTTATCCGTGAAGTTCCAAACCCGTTCTGACGACAAATAAATGTGCATCGTAGCGGCGTCTCGGCAGAGCGCCGGATTTTTGCCGTTGAATGTCCGGCTTTCTTCCGAAAGCCGCTACGCCAAAACTTTTCTGTCACCTCTTCGCGCTTTCCTGCCACTGATGCGACGATATGATGACAACCAGAATGATTTCAGTGGCAGAGCAAAACGACGTTGAATTGGTGGACGAAAGTTTGTCCGGCAACCGCGACGCCTTCGGCCAGATCGTTTCGCGCTATCAATCGCTCGTCTGCTCGCTGGCGTTCAGCGCGACGGGCAGTCTTACGGTGAGCGAAGATCTCGCGCAGGAAACTTTCTTGACCGCGTGGAAGCAACTTGCCGGATTGCGCGAGCCGGAAAAATTGCGCGCGTGGCTCTGCGGCATCGCGCGAAATCTCATCAACAATTTTTTGCGCCAACAAGGCCGCGAGCCGAGCCACCGCGCCGAATCGCTCGAAGAGATTTCCGAATCCCATTCGCCTGAACCGTTGCCCGCCGAGCAAACCATCACCAATGAAGAACTGGCGATTCTCTGGCGTTCACTTGAAAAAATTCCGGAAATTTACCGCGAACCGCTTGTCTTGTTTTATCGCGAACATCAATCCATCGGAGCCGTCGCGGAAAAATTGGAACTCACCGAGGACAACGCCAAACAACGATTGTCGCGCGGCAGAAAATTATTGCATGAACAGGTTTTGGCATTCGTCGAAGGCGCGCTGGAGCGGACGAATCCGGGAAAAGTTTTCACGCTCGGCGTTCTCGCCGCCTTGCCCGCGCTTACGATTTCCGCCAAGGCCGCGACGCTCGGCGCGGCGGCGGCAAAAGGCAGCGCCGCCGCAAAAACCGCCGGCGCGATGGGTTTGCTCGGCGCGATTTTAAGCCCGCTGGTTGTCATTTACAGCAATTACGCCAGCTACCGCATGAGCATGGACGAGGCGCATTCGGACGAAGAACGCGGGCATATCAAAAGACTTTTCCGAAACGCCCTCTTGCTCGCGCTCATCATTTCCGCCGCGCTGGCAGTGCCGCTATATTGGGCGTTCCAAAACCAGAACGACATTCCGCTATATTGCAGCCTTGTTTTCTGCCAGACCATCGTGATTTATTTTCTCACGATTGCCATCTTTGGCTTCAGGTCGCTCGCGGGACGGCGCAGGTATTTGGCCGAAATTTTGGCGAAGGAATATGCCGGCGAATTTCCGCCTGCCGCGTATGAATATCGCAGCCGGTGGAGTTTGTTCGGCTTGCCGCTCGTCCATATCCGCACGGGCGACCGGTTTGACGTGCTGCGCGGGCCGGTGAAAGCGTGGATCGCCATCGGCAGCAGTCATGCGGTCGGCGTGATTTTTGCATACGGCGGAATCGCGGTCGCACCCTTGAGTTTCGGTGGCATCGCCATTGGCATTTTACCGTTCGGTGCAATCTCGCTGGGAATTTTTTCGCTGGGTGCGATCAGTCTCGGTGTCTGGGCTTACGGCGGACTGGCGTTCGGCTGGCAGACGGCTGCGGGCTGTGGCATCGCGTGGAACGCGGCGGTGGGCGGCATCGCGTTCGCGCATGATTTTGCGGACGGCGGCATCGCGCACGCCGCGCAGGCCAACACGGAAATCGCCCGGCAAATCTGCCAGCAAAACCGGTTTTTTCACTGCTCGCAATTTGTCGGAAAATACTACCTCTGGTTGATTCCGCTGGTTTTGCAGTCGCTGGCCATGGCGCGACGGCGCCGTCGGCGGAACAGCGAAATTCTTGACAGAGAAATTATTGAACGGTAATTCTGCAAGGGAAAAACATGAAATCATTTGTTGCCGCTTTGGTTGTTCTTGCTGTCGCCGTGATTGGCGGAACCATTGTTTATTTGAACCGGCAAAAAGCGCCGCCGGCTCCCGCGCCGGTCGTCGAATCCTCGCCGCAACCAACGGAGCAAACACCGCCGGAAAAAATTGCCGTTCCAAAACCGGATCAGCAACAAACGGTTTCAGTGAATGCGAATCCACCGGCGCAAATTCCCGTCACAAATTCTGTTCCTGAAAATTTGCCGGCGGGAGCCACGGCATTCAGCAAGACCATTGACGCCCTGCTGTCTCCGCAAATCACCCCGGAACAAAAGCACGCGCTGTTTCAGCAATTATTAAAGGCCGGCCAACTGGACCAGGCCGTCGCGGACTTGAAACAGCGGGCGGCGGACAATCCGAATGATCCGGAAATTCTCACCACGCTCGGCGAGGCGCAACTCAACCAGTTGCGCGCGATTCGTGACGCGGGCGGTGATCCCAATGAAGTCGGCATTCTGGCGATGCAGGCTGATCAAAGTTTCAACGCGGCGTTAAAAATTGATCCATCAAACTGGGAGGCGCAATTCGTCAAGGCGTCTGCCTTGTCCGGCTGGCCGGTTGAATTGAACAAAGGTCCGGAGGTGATCCAACAATTGTCGGGTCTCATTGACCAGCAGGAAACGATGCCATCGCAGCCGCAGTTCGTGCAATCGTATGTCATGCTGGGCAACGAATACCTAAAAATCGGCCAGCCGGTCAAGGCCGCCGCGACGTGGCAGCTCGGCCTGACGAAATTTCCGAACGATCCGACGCTTCTGAAAAAAATCAGCGGGCAATAGGAATTTTCTCCGCCAGTTCCTCCGCCGGATACGTCCAGATTTCCGCCAGCGTCGGGTGATAATGCGGCATCGCGGCCAGTTCATGCACGGTCATCCGTTTGGCCATCGCCGCAACGATTTCGTGGATAAGTTCGCCGCCAGCCGGCCCGACGCAACTGCCGCCGAGAATTTCGCCGGACTTCGGATGCGCCAGCAATTTCACAAAACCGTCCTTGGCCTCCATGATGAGCGATTTGCCGTGATCGTTGAACGGATAGCTTGCCGCCAAAAATTTTATGCCGCGAGCCGTCGCTTCTTTTTCCGTCAGACCGACGAACGCGACTTGCGGCTCCGTGAACACGACGGAAATCAACAGCCGATGATCAATGCGGTGGGGCGAGCGTCCCCGCGAGCCGCTTGACGATGCGGCTAAATTTCGGCTCGCGGGGACGCTCGCCCCACCAACAATGTTGTGCGCCGCGATTTCGCCTTGCTGAACGGCAATATGAACAATCTCGTGCGGCCCGGTGCAGTCGCCTGCCGCGAAAATGTGCGGCGCGCTCGTCTGCATCCGGTCATTCGTGACGACGCGGCCGTTTTCCATTTTTACGCCCGCGTTTTCCAGATTCAACGACGCCGTGTTCGGCACGCGGCCGAGCGCGAACAGAATTTCCTCGGCGGCAATGGAAATGGGTTTCCCGTTTTGCCCGAAAGTAATCACCTTTAATTTTCCTTTGCGCCGCGCGTCCAAAAGTTTTGTGCCGGTAAAAACCTGGATGTTTTCGCGGTGGAAAACCTGTTCAATTGCAATTCCGGCATCCGCGTCAAACTCCTTCAAAACATGTCCGCCGCGCTGGATCAACGTCACTTTCACGCCGAAGCGCGCGAAGAATTGCGCGAACTCGCACGCGATCGCGCCGCCGCCGAGAATGATGAGCGACTTGGGCAGTTTTTTGAGCGCAATCGCGTCATCGCTTGTGATGAAGCCGGTTTTATCAAGTTGCGGCAGCGGCGATGGCGCGACGCTTGAGCCGGTGGCGATGACGAAATGTTTCGCAGTCAGTTTGGTAGGGACGCGCTGCAGCGCGTCTTGGCTGACCGGCAGGTCAGCCCTACCAATTTCCACCGTGTGCGCGTCGAGAAATTTTGCGCTGGCGCGGATGAATTTGAATTTCCCGGCGTTGAGCTGCTGCGCGCGGAAGCCGGCAAAATCTTTGATCTGCGCATTTTTGCGCGCCATGACTTTCGCAAGATCAAAACTGACTTTTCCGGCGCGCACGCCCCACGTCTCCGCGTGTTCGGCGAGATGTTTGACCTCGGCGGCGTAGAGCAGCGCCTTCGTCGGCATGCAGCCGCGCAGGATGCACAGCCCGCCGACTTGCTCACCGCCTTCGACGACGACGGTTTTCAAACCGGCGCCGGCCGCCGTGCGCGCCGCTGCGTAACCGCCGCTGCCGCCACCGATGACGGCCACGTCAA
>Ga0209483_1001222_pt1 | contig 19897 bp, 25 predicted proteins | sample NGEPerA_FD_184508 | JGI IMG/M metagenome (GOLD analysis project Ga0209483, IMG submission 184508) | Arctic peat soil microbial communities from the Barrow Environmental Observatory site, Barrow, Alaska, USA - NGEE PermafrostL2-A... | ecosystem: Environmental > Terrestrial > Soil > Wetlands >... | reverse complement strand
CCCCCGCCCTGTTCCCCGTGGCGCCGCGAGCAGACCCTCGGCGGTGAGTCGTCGTAGTCGCGGCGAGAGGCCCAGCCGTTGCGCCTGTGAGCGGACCTCCGCCGCCGAAACCTCCCGGCGGTCGGCCTCGTGCTGGCCGGCACGGATCGCCGGCGTCGGGGGCGATGTCACCAGTCAATTGTTGCTCTGGGTCGGGGCAGGGTGCTCGCTCATCGGGTGGTCGGCGAGCCCTCTCCGCAGTGGTAGTAAACAGCTCGCCAAGTAGGGGCTCTACGTGCGCGCGTACAACCCCGTACCCAAGCTGTCTGGACAGGGAGGCTAGACGGGTAACCGGACGGATAACCGGACGTGTGGCGGGACATATGTCCGGACGTCGTCGCCGGACAGGGAAGGGAAGGTGTCACCCGCCCTGCCTCTGTTCCTGCGCCGGGCCGGGCGGCGTCTCAACAATCGGTCACCCGTTCGGGCGCCGTCGCGCCGGCACGCAGCTCAGTCACGACGCCTCTTCCACGCCTCGATGAGATCGCCCTTCTGATAGTGCACGTAGCGAGCGACCATGGCCAGGGTGGTGTGCCCGAGGACGCGCTGGAGGGCCATCACGTCGACACCCGCGGCGAGGGATCTCGTCGCGAACGTGTGCCGGAACTTGTGGGGATGGGCGTGGACCCCGGCCGCCTTGCCCAGCCGGCGCACCATCAGTTGGAGACCGCGGCTGGTCAGCGGCTCGTACTCGCCGCGGCTGTTCCGTCGGGTGCTGAGAAAGAGGACCCGGGACGAGGTCTCGGTCGGCCGGTCCCGCCTGATGTACTGCTGGACCCGTCGACTGAGCCGCACCCGAGAGGTGTCCATCGGCACGATCCGGTCCTTCGCCCCCTTGCCATGCCGTACCCGCAGGTAGGCGCCCTCGGGGCCGACGACGACGTCGTCGATGGTCAGGGTGCAGACCTCCTCGAGGCGCAGCCCGGTCCGGAGCAGGACGTCGAGGATGAGCCGATCCCGGGGTACCACGGCCACGGCGAAGAGGCGGCGCTCCTCGTCCTCGCTGAAGGTCTCCGGTTCCACCTGGGGCTGCTTGGGCGCCTTGACCGCCAGTACCGCTGGGTCGGCGCCGTAGCCGTTGGTGATGCAGAAACCCGCGAAGTTTTTCCACACCCTGTGAAAGGCGTGAGCAAGGGCCGGGCTCACACCGGCGGCAAGCAGCTCGCGCTGCAGGTCGCGGAGCACCTCGGCGGTGAGCTGGCGCGGCGAAGTGACCTCGTGGTCGGTGAGGAAGGTGCGCGCCCGGGGGCCACCGAGGTGCCAGGCGTAGTTCTCGATGGTCGCCGGGCTGAGGTTCTGGCTCTCCTTGGTGGCCAGGAATTGGTCGACGGCCTCCTTCCAGGTCATCGCCCGCGGCTTCCCCCTCGGGGACGCGATTCCCGCGCCACGGACGCGCTGGCGGCGCACGGCCGGCTGAGGCATGACTTCTCCGATCAAAACCCGCTGAGAGCGTGATCGTACACAAAAGCAGTCAGGCGATTTGGATACCTTTATTCGCTGTTTCCTTAGAGCGCTTTCGGTGAAAGGGAGCTAAGAAGCTAACGCTCGAGAGCGAATACGAAACCCACGAAAAGAGGAGGTTGGAGCGGGAGACGAGACTCGAACTCGCGACATCCAGCTTGGAAGGCTAGCGCTCTACCAACTGAGCTACTCCCGCTCGAACTCCGATGTTCTCATGCGCATCCGCATGAGTGGCTACGCACGCCCACGTCGTTATCGCGCTTCGACGTGGTCGTGTCCACAACCCAAGCCGTGGCTCGCCGCGTCGGCCACCCAGCGTCGCCGCGCCCCTCAGCTCAGTGCGAGCAGGCCTTGGCCTCGCCGGCGCTGTCGGCCGTCTGGAAGCTGTGGCCGCAGCCGCAGGTCTTGACAGCGTTGGGGTTGTTGATCGTGAAGCCGCCGCCCATGATGGCGTCGACAAAGTCGATCTCGGCCCCTTCGAGGTACTGCGCCGAGTAGGAGTCGACGTACACGCGCATCCCGTTGACGGTGACCACCTGGTCGTCTTCCTTTGGCGGGTTCTCGTCGATTCCCATCCCGTAGGAGAAGCCGGAGCAACCACCCGACTGGATGTAGACGCGCAGACCCACCTGCTGCTCAGGCGTCTGCTCGGAGAAAAGGGTCTGGAGCTGGCCTAGGGCGGTGTCGCTGACGCTGATCATCTCGGGGCTCCCTGCCTCGTGGTTGACGGGATGGACACCACCTCGCCGGTGGCTTCCCGATTGTACCGTACGTTCGCCGTCGAACAAGCAGACGCAGCGACAGACCCGTCACACCTTGCGGAATTCGGGCACCCAGGATCCGTCGTCGTCGCGCCTGAAGTCCTGGAACACCCCCGGCGCCTCCTCCACCATGATCTCGCCAAGGCGGCCGAAGATGAGGCGCAGCTCCTCCTCGGCCCCGGGCGCGGTCCTCATCTCGATGACGTGGCGCAGGGTCCGCAGGTTCATGGTCAGGATCAGGTCGGTGCTCAGCCCGATCGGCGCCAGGCGGCGCAGGGCAGACGTCACCTCCTTCTTCACATGGAACGGGATCCCCTCCTCGTCGATCTTCAGCGCCTTGGCGGCCGATAGCTGGAACTCCTCGAGCCGCTCCACAAGCTCCACGACCTCTCGGTGCAGCGGCTCCAGCGCCGGCGGCACCCTGAACCCGATGTCGACCAAGCGCACGTAGCGCAGGCTCTCCTGGCTGTAGGCCGCGCCGGCGCGGTGGCGCACGATCTCGTGAGTGGCGACCCGGCTCACGTTGCGCAGCGCGAACGTGTAGTTGGCGTGCTCGAGCACACTGCCGTGCGCGCTCTTGAGGATGTTCCGCAGGTACGCGCGCTGGTCGGTGCGCACCTTGGTGACATTGACGTTCAGCCCAGGCTCCCAGCTGCGATAGCAGGCCCGCCCGCCGAACTCCACCAGCAGCTCGCCGGGGTTGGGGTCGGCGTCCGCCTGCGTGCGCCGGTCCAGCCACGACGCGCCGCCGACATCGTCGAGGTAGGCGCGCATGCCGTCGAGATCGATGGCGGGGCGCGCGATGAGGTGAATCGTCGGGGTGGTCTCGTGCGCCATGGCAACCTCGATGCTGGGACGGACGGAAGAGCCGCAGGGCCGCCCGCAAGCATGGCGGCTGCCCTTTTGCAGCGTCAACGCGACCCGGCTCAGTGCGCGGCTCTCCTCCCCGTACAATTCCGCCGTTGACTGATCTCGCCGTCCCCCCGCGATTCCTCGAGGACGTCTACCAGGCCGCCAGTGAGTGCAACAAGTGCTCACTCTGCCAGGCGGTCTGCCCCACCTACGTCACCAACCCCGTGGAATGGGAGACTGCTCGCGGCCGCGTCTCGCTGATACGCGACGCCATCGAGGGCAGGATCGAGCTGCGCGACATCGCCGACGGCCCCCTGTCCACCTGCCTCACCTGCGACAACTGCATCGCGGCATGCGCCCCGCGCGTCCCCACCGCTCTGATCGTCAGCCGCGCGCGCATGGAACTCCACGAGCAGGAGGGCCACCCCTGGGGACAGTCATTCGCCTTCCGCTCCATCCTGCCCAAGGCGGGCGCGCTGCGCTTCCTCCACGGCCTCTCGCGCGCCGCCCAGGTCACCGGCGTGCACGCGCTCTTGCGCCGCACCGGTTTGAGCCACTGGCTGGGCGCCGGCGGGGCGCTCATGGAACACGTCGGGCCCCTCCCCCGCCAGACCGCCTACCGCCGCGCGCGCAGCCTGCCGCTCGCAACAGCGCCAGTGCGCGGCCGTCTCGGTTTTCTCGTCTGCTGCTACCAGAACCTGGCCGCTCCCCAGGCCACCGCGGCCACCATGCGCGTGCTCCTCGCCAACGGATTCGAGGTGGTCGTGCCCCAGCTCGCCTGCAGCGGCCTCCCTGCCAAGTCACTCGGCGACCGCGAGGCGATGACCGACATGGCCGTGGCCAACGTCGACATCCTCCGCGAGGTCAAGGTGGACCTGCTGGTGGGCGACGTCGCCTCCTGCACCGCCCACTACAAGACGTACGACACCGTGCTCGCCGGTGACGAGCGCCACGCCGCCGACGCGCAGCACGTTGCCCATCGCACCCTGCTCGCCAGCGAGCTCCTCGCCGACTATGGACAGCGCGCCATCCTCGGACCACTGCGCTGGCGCGTGGCCATCGACGAGCCATGCTCGCTGCCCATCGACGGCCCCACACGGTCGGCGTCGCGGCGCCTGCTCGCAGAGATCCCCCGCCTGGAGATCGTCCCCCTCGAGGAAGCCGCCATGTGCTGCGGCGGCCCCGGCATGTACTTCCACGAGCAGCCGGATCGCAGCGAGGCCATCCTCCAGCGCAAGTTCGAGCACGTCGTCGCCAGCGGCGCCGACGTCCTCGTGACCGAGAACGTGTCGTGCCTGGTGCAGCTGCGCAATGGCGCCGCGCGCTACGCGCCCCGGGTGCGGGTGATGCACGTGTTCGAGGTCCTCGACGAGTCCATTGAGACCGCGCAGCGTCGCAACGCGGTCATCCCGGAGTAAGCGGAGCTCGAATCAGCCGATGGCGGCGAGCGCTTCCTCGGGGGTCATCAGCATGCAGGTGAACGAGGGAACGTCACGCACAGTGTGCGTCGACGCCTCGCTCCCACGCATCTCGTGTACGAGGTCGAGGAAATCGGCCACCGAGTCGCTCTCGAAGGCCACCACGAACTCCTGGTCATCCAGGCCGAACGAGTAGGTGGTGTTGATCTTCACGCCCGGGTAGCGGTGGCCCATGGCGATGTGCTCGCTCATCTGACGCTGCCGCTCCTCGCTGCTGAGCCGGTACCAGGCGCGCGTCTTCACGAACGGGTACACGAAGAGGTACCTCCGATTCGTCGGCGCAATCACCAGTCGGTTGCTCCTCCCCTCCTGGTTCGGATGCTCGTGCTTCTCGACGTACATGCTCTGCTTGGTCATCGCGAAGTAGCTGTACGGCGACTCCAGGAACGCACCAAGCGCCGTGCGGTTCAGCCGCGACGAGAACTCGTGCAGGTCCTCGATCCGGTCACTGATCATCCACACCATGAGGTCGGCGTCGCCACGGGTGCCCACTAGGCTGTAGGTGCGCACCAGGACGTTGTCGCGCCGTTCGAAGTCGGCCACGAGGGCCACCACCTCGGCGCGGTCGGCGGCGCGCAACGTGGCATCGCGGAGCCGCCACTCCGGGCGCACCCGGTAGAAGGCGAAACGGATGTGCTGGCGCGCCGTCGGCGGCGTCGTCGTGGCGTCGCGAACGGTCAGCGGCGAGGCCAGGTCGGTCATGGCACCGACTGTACAGGGCACCGCCCTGGCGGCCGCATCTCCAACTCAGTCATCTCACTCCCCGCCGGCCTCTGCGAGGGCCCGCTTGCGCACCAGGCGGTGCTCACGGCGCACTTTGGCCTGGACCTGGCGGCGGACCTCGTCCGCGCTCTCAGCAAAGACCGGCGCCACCGGGGCGGGCCTGCCCTCGGCGTCGAGAGCTACGAAGACGAGGTGGGCGCTGGCGACGTGGCGCCTCTCGCCGCTGGCGAGGTTTTCGGCGTCGACGCGCACACCCACCTCCATCGAGGTGCGGTGGGCGTCGTTGACGGTGGCGCGCACGGTGACGAGGTCGCCGATGAACACCGGGGCGACGAAGCTCATATCGTCCATCGACACCGTCACCACCCGGCGCCGTGCGTGCCGTATCGCGGCGATACCGGCCGCCTCATCGACCAACCGCATGATCGCGCCGCCGTGGACGTTGCCGTCGTTGTTGGCGTGCTGGATCTGCATGACCGTGGTGATCTCCGTCCGCGACGCCGATCCCGGTCGCGGCGTGAGGTCCACCGGTTGCTCGTACAGGCGATCCCGCTCGCGGCGCAGCCGCGCCCAGGGATCGCTCACCGCAACACCTCGAGAGCCGCCCTCACCAACGTCCCCGTGCCCACGGGAAGGCAGCGCTCATCGATGTCGAAGTCGGCGCTGTGGTGCGGCGCCACCGCGTGCCGCGCGACGTCGCCCGCGCCCACCAGGAAGTAGCACCCCTTTCCGGCGCCGTCGATGAGGCGCGCCACGTCGTCGCCGACGGTGATCGCCTGCGGCGTCACCACGTTCTGCTCCCCCACCGTGGCCCTCGCGGCGCGCCGCACCAGCGCCACCGAGTCGGCATCGCTGACGACGGGGGGGCATCCGGCCATGCGCTCGAACTCAGCGGTGGCGCCGGATGCCGAGGCGATGGCCTCGGCCACCTCGCCGACGCGTCGCAGCAGCCGCTCGCGCTCCTCGAGCTCGATGGCGCGCACCGTGCCACGCAGGCGCACCTCGTCCGCGATGACGTTGAACGCGCGCCCGCCCGACACCTGGCCGATGGTGACCACTGCCGGCGAGAACGGCGACGTCTCCCGGCTGACGATGCTCTGCAGAGCCAGCACCACGTGGGCCGCGGCCACCACCGGGTCGATGCTGGTGTGCGGCATGCCGCCGTGGCCGCCGCGACCGCGCACGATGATCCCGAACTCGTCGGCACTGCCGAAGATCGGGCCTTCCCTGACACCGACCTGGCCGACCTGGAGTGGCGCCCAGACGTGGATGCCCAACACCCGGTCAACGCCCTCGAGTGCGCCGTCCTCGATCATCGGCGCCGCGCCCGAGGCGATCTCTTCGGCGGGCTGAAAGCAGAGGCGCAACCGCCCCCGCCATGTGTCGCGGAGCGCCACCAGCACCGCGGCCGCGCCGAGTGCCATGGCAACGTGGGCGTCGTGGCCGCAGGCGTGCATGACCCCGTCGGTGCCTGAGGTGACCACCCGATCATCGCCACGTTCGAGGATGGGCAGGGCATCCATGTCGGCGCGGATCATCAGCGTCGGTCCCTCTCCCCCGCCCCCGCCGATGTCGGCGACGACCCCGGTGCCGCCGACGCCGCTGCGCACCGTGAAACCGAGGCCGGCGCTGCGCCGGGCTGCGACCTCGGCGGTGCGCTCCTCGTGCAGCGACAGCTCCGGGTGACGATGGATGTCGCGCCTCGTCTCCACGACCTCCTCGCGGACGCGATCGAGTTCGGCGGCGACGTGGCCCTCGATGTCAGTCACGGGGCAGCACGCCGACGAGGCGGATCGCGGCCTCCTGGAGCGCCCCGTTGGTCACCACCTGGTCGGCGCCCTCGGCCATTGCACGGATGCGCACCCCCTTGCTGTCGTGCTGGCAGAACCCGATGATCCGATCCTGGCCCGCGGCGCGGAGCGCGGCGATGAGAGCGATGCGGTCGTCGGCCTGCTCGTTGAGGTCGACGAACACCGTGTGCGCGGGTGGAACATCCCCGGCGGCCACCACGGCAAGGCCCGCGATGCCGCGCAGCGCGGCTCGGAGACGGCTGGCGAGGATCAGGTCGGCGCTGACCAGCGCGACAGTGGGGGCGGCCATGGACGCCATCATAGGGAGCGCGCTCGCGGCGCCCGGCCCGGCGGCTGGCACACTTGTGCCCCGCGCACGATCCACCTGGAGGCAGAGATGGAGATCAACACCGTCGGCGTCGTCGGCGCCGGCCTGATGGGTTCAGGCATCGCCGAGGTCTGTGCTCGCAGCGGCCTGCGCACGCGCGTCGCAGAGGCCAACGACGACGCACTGACAGCCGGTCGCCATCGCGTGGAGCAATCCCTGGAGCGCGGTCGCCAGGGTGGCAAGCTCAGTGACGACGACGTCGACACGATCAGCGGCCGCCTGAGCTTCAGCACCGACCTCAACGTACTGGGCGACTGCGACATCGTCATCGAGGCGATCGTCGAGCGCCTCCCCGAGAAGGTGGAGCTGTTCGGCAAGCTGGACCAGATCGTTCCCGAGCACGCCATCCTCTCCAGCAACACGTCCTCACTTCCGATCATCGAGATCGCGCGCGCCACCCACCGCCCCGATCGGGTCATCGGCACACACTTCTTCAACCCCGCCCCGGTCATGCAACTCCTGGAGGTGGTGCGCACCATCGCCACCAGCGACCAGACCCTCGAGGAAGCGCGTGTCCTCGGCGAGCGCCTGGGCAAGCGCGTCATCGTTGCCCAGGACCGCGGGGGCTTCATCGTCAACCTCCTGCTCATCCCGTTCCTGAACAGCGCTGTGCGCCTCTACGAGTCAGGCTTCGCAACGCGCGAGGACATCGACGAGGGCATGAAGTTGGGCTGCGGCCACCCCATGGGTCCGCTGCAGCTGCTCGACTACATCGGCCTCGACACCGCTGAATTCGTCTGCGACGCGCTCTACCAGGAGTACGCGATCCGCGATTACGCCGCGCCGCCGCTGCTCAAGCGGATGGTGTCGGCCGGGTACCTGGGGCGCAAGAGCGGGCGCGGCTTCTACGAGTACGAAGGCGCGCAGAAGCGCTGAGCATACGACCGGGGCGCCAGCGTCCCCGCTGCTCGCGGGCAATTGCCGGGCCGGCGCCTCAGGCGGGTGGCGGACTGCCGGGCGCGCTGAGCGGCTGCTGCTGCTCGAGGACGTGCAGGCGCACCGTCGAGAGCAGCGTGGTCTCCCTCCAGAACTCCACCGCGTACTCGCCCGGCTCGCCGAGCGCCGGCTGCAGGACGGTCACCGTCGACACGCTCACCTCGCCCGCCCCGGGCGGCGGCGGTCCCGCCGACTCGAAGCGCATGGTGGTGGGAGGCAGCACCAACTTGCCGAGGTTGTCGACAAAGCGCAGCTCGATGATGTGAACCTTGCCGGCGTCGGCGGCGTTGAAGCGGAACCCGGCAACGACGGCGAAGCTGGCCATCCCGGGCAGCTGAGCCAGGGCGAGTGCGCTGAAGCCGCCACCGAGCACGTACACCTTGCCGTCGTTGGGGACGGTGGCCGCGTCCGCGAAGAAGGCGAAGCTGATCTCCATGACCAGCCCTACTGTGACGGACCACGGCCCCCGGAGGACGCCGCCCGCGCCCGCTGAGTCACCATCGTCGCGATGGAACAGGCAACCGAGCTGCGCCCCCTCCACATCTTCGTCTGCACCACCGTCGGTCGCCACCACTGCGGCGGGCTGGGCAGCGAGAGGATCCTGCTGCGCCTCCGCGACCAGCTGGAGCACCGCGGCCTCACCCACGTCCGCACCACTCGCATGGGCTGCAACCAGCAGCACCACCAGGGCCCAGTTCTGATCGTCTACCCCGACGGCGTGTGGTACGGCAACCTCCGCGTCGAAGACGTCGACGAGATCATCGACGACCACCTCGTGGGGGGACGGCCGGTCGAGCGCCTGCGCATCACGCCCGACGGCGAGTGGGCTTCAACAGCACTCACGTAGTAGGGTGGTTCTGTCACCGGCAGCCACAGGGAGAATGTCATGGGCTACATCCGCGGCTTCGTCCACGGCGGCGTCATCGGCGCCGTCGCCGGCATCTGCATCGCTCCGCAGCCGGGAGCCAAGACGCGCCAGCAGCTCGCCGCGTTCGGCAATGCGGCCAAGGACGGGTACCAGGTGGCCGAGCGCACGGTGCGCCGGGTGGCACCTTTCATGACCGCAGCGGCAGTCGTCGGGCGTCACCAGGGGGACAAGGTCATTCACGACGATGACGACGTCTCCATCGAAGGCTCGGTGCGCATCCACAACGAGACGAACGGCCGCCACTGACGACTCTGGTCAGCCCCTCAAGACGGACCGGGGCGCAGGCTCCGGTTCCGTCACCGTGCCGAGCGCGGAGAGGATGGCGAGCACGCCGACCACGAGGTCGAGCACGTTCAGCGCTGTGGTGAAGTGCAGTCCGAGCAAGGCGCGTGACGCGGTGGCGGTGTCGCCCACAAGGAAGCCGGCGATCGCCAGCACCACGAGCACGACCCCGGCCCCACCGACAAGAAGCCGGCCGCGCTCGGCTGAGGACACGAAGCCGACGTACCCGAAGAGACCCAGCAGGGCGATGTCGAGGACGTCGCGGGCCCAGGTGAGGTGGAGAACCAGGCTGCCGATGTTGCCGCCGCCGTTGTGGGTACCAGGTCCGGCGTTGCCCGCGGCGAGACCACCGACACCCACCAAGAGGAAGACGAACGCGCACAGTTGAGCGTAGAGACGTGCCATGTCAGCGAGTCTGCCCGATATTCAGCGCGCTGCGTCCGATCGCAGCGTTGAGGTCACCGAAGCAGCAGGGCAGTGTCGATCCCCACGTGGGCCTGGGCGCTGACGGCGCGATGGGCGGCGCGAGCCGCCGCGAGGCACCCCGGCGAGCAGTAGCGGCCGCGAAGCTCCATGGCCTTGAACCCGTCATATCCGGAGCCGCAGTGGGCGCAGATCTTGACACCGCGTAGACGCTGGCGACGTGCCATGTGGGGTCTCCTGTGAGGGGGCGTGTGCGGGGACTGATGTGAGAACGACACGAACAACGGTTTGGTAACGGCCGGGCGAATCGTGCCACGAAATCGACCCGCGTGCGCGGCCGCGGAGCAGTCCGGAGGTCAGTCCGGCAGGCGAACCGCGAGCAGGGTCACGTTGTCCCTGCCCCCGGCGTCGAGGGCTGCTTGGGCAGCCCGTTCGACAACCGCCGTCAGCGGTCCCGGCGTCTCCAGCAGGACGGCGATGTCGTCGTCACTGATCGGCTCCCAGAAGCCGTCGCTGCAGAGCATGAGGAGGTCGCGGCCCTCGAGCGTGATCGACAGCAGCTCGGCCTCCAGATCGTCGCCGAGGACAGCCCGGGTGATGACGTTGCGGCGCGGGTGGCGGCGCTCGGAGCCGGGCGCCAGCGCGCCTGCGCGCACCTGATCGCCCACCCAGGAGTGGTCGCTGGTCACGACCGTGGCCACGCCGGCATGGACCAGGTAGGCGCGGCTGTCGCCGGCGTGGCCGATGACGGCGTCGTGGCCGAGCACCGCGGCGATGGTCAGGGTCGTGCCCGGCTGGCCGTTGATCTCCGAGCGGACCACTGCCACAGCGTCGTTCGCCGCATCCATGGCGGCGGTCACCGTGTCGCGGTCCGCCTGGCCGCTGGCGAGCACCTTGAGCGCCGCGGACACGGCCGCCACGGCCGCCTCGCCGCCACCGGGCATGCCCCCCATGCCGTCGGCCACGACCACGCCGACGCCGTCGCCGCTGCGCAGCGGGGTCGCGGCGAACGCGTCCTGGTTCTCCTTGCGGACGGGGCCGATGTGAGTGGCCGCGGCGATCGACAGGGAATCCGCTGAGGCTGCCGACAGGTCGACAACGGTGACCGCGGCAGGGATCGTCAACGCCCCGCGCCGGCGGACTCGGGCTCGGCCGCGGCGGCGCGGCCCAGCAGCAGCTCCACCACCTCGTCGGCGATGACCACGGGGTCGTCGCACTGGATCGTGGTCATGCCCAACTCTGTGGCGGCGTCGACGTTGCAATGCAGGTCATCGACGAAGAGACACTCCCGCGGCTCGAGGCCGAGGCGCTCGCAGGTGAGCAGGAAGATGGCCGGGTCGGGCTTGCGCAGCCGCACCTGCGAGGAGTCCACGACAACGTCGAACAATTCGTCGACGGGGAGCAGCGACCGCCACACAGACTCACCGCTGCGCGAGATGTTGGTGAGCAGCGCGGTGCGGTAGCCCGCGCCCTTGACCTGGCGCACGGCGTCGATCATTGCGCCGCAAGCCGCCATCCCGCGTCCGAAGACCACGTACGCGGCGGTGCGGCCGTCGACGCCCGGGTGGCCACCCTGGGCGATGTAGCGCGCGGTCATGCGATCGAAGAACTCGTCGTCGGAGATCTCGCCCGTCTCGAGCAGGTGGAGGTCGTGGACGCCGGTCGGCAGGTGGTAGACGTCCTTGAACTCGTTCATGAAGAAGCGGAGGAGATCAAGCTGGACGGGGTCCTCGATCGCCTTCCGGTGGCGGCCGACCGGCTCGGTCATGACGCCGCCGAGATCGAAGATGGCGCCCCGGAGTGAGCGCTCCCACGATCCCTGGTTCACTCGACCATTGTGCCCGATCCCTCCCGAGCGGCCGCCACGAGGAGCGCCGCCGGCGCCGAGCGCGTGGGCGGAGGAGGCGCTGCGTCAGGACGCCGAGCGGATCTTCTGCAGCCGCTTCAGCGTGTCCGCCAGGGCTCGCACCAGCTCCTCGCGGGGCGCATCCGGGTCGAGCGCTGGGCCGCTATCCGTGGGCGGCACGTTGGGGATGGGATGCCCGGCGGTCGCCGCTGCCGCGGCGGGGAAGGTCTCGTCCGCGGGACGCAGCCGGGCGCGGCGGAACCGCGACGCCGCTTCGGGCGGGGTGCGGCGCAACCGCTTCTCGAGGCGCGCCCTGGCGTCGTCGCGAAACATGGCCGAGCCGGCGAACTCCTCGACCGCCGCTAGTGCGATGTCGAGGAGGCTGTTGCCGGCGGCGACGGTGACGTTGCGGATCCCGTGGTAGTGCTGGGCGTCCTCGGCTGTCGCGACGCCCACCACGAACCGGCCGTCGAGCCCGGGCAGCCACTGCGCAATGCCGCGCTCATCGACGAGGAGGAAGACAGGCACGCTGTCCTCCGGGATGGCATGAGCCCACCAGCGATCGAGCTTGGCCTGGCGGTCGCTGTCGGCGAAGAAAGCAACACCGCGCACCGGGGGGACCGCGATCACGGCGAGCGGACTGTCGGGACGGCGGACCTCATCGAGTGCCGCGGCGAGGCGCTGCGCGTCCTCGACGTCGGGCACCAGCACGGTCATCGCGTACTGCTGCGCGGAGTCAACGGAAATAGCGCCGATCCCTCCGGTGGTGTGACGTTGGACGCGAACGTGTGCTGCGACTTCGATCCGTAACTCTGCCCACGATGATAGCAATGGCGGAGGGGGGCACTGGGGCGACGAGGGGTCGACAGCGAGCACGAGCGGAGCGCGCGTGCTCGCTGTGGCGCGCTACACGGACCCGAACGTGACCGGCGCGCGGGCGCTGCGATCGATGGTGAGAGTGAAGATGTCGTTGCGGCTGTAATGGCCGGCGACGTCAAGGGTGCGATGGGCCGCAGCCACCCTTCCCGGGTCGATCTCCGCAAGCAACAACCCGTGCTCTTCGTGCAGCGGGCCGGCGACGAGGTCGCCGCCGGGCGCGACCACAACAGAGTCACCGGAGTTGATCCATTCCGCGTCGTCGGGGAACAACTGCTTGCGGCCGGGGAACGTCGCGGGTACGTCCGCGCCGCGCAGTGAACACCCGGAACCGATCACCCAGCAACGACCCTCTGCTGCGATGTGTCGCACCGTCGCGATCCACGTGTCGCCCTCGTCCCATGTCGACGCGACGTAGATCTCCACGCCGTCCGCATACAGCGCATAGCGAGCGAGCGGCATGTAGTTCTCCCAGCAGATCAGCGACCCCACTCTGCCGACCGCGGTGTCCGTGACACGAAGACCGCTGGCGTCACCCATCCCCCACACCATCCGCTCCGGGTTGGTCGGCACCAGCTTGCGGTGACGGTTGAGAACGGCCCCGTCCGAACCGATGGTGACAACGGTGTTGTAGAGCGTGGCGCGACCGAAGTCTCCGTCTCGCTCGTGGACGCCGCAGACCACGACCACCTTGCGCTCGGCCGCGGCATCGCGGAGGACACGCAACCCGTCGGCCGCGAGGTCGACGCTGTTGTCGACCAGCTGCGCATGGATCTCGCTGGTGAGGTCGAAGTCGGTCCCGGGGCGCAGGCGCCAGATCCACGCCGGGTAGCCGGGGATGTAGGTCTCGGGGAAGACGAGGAGCCGTGACCCGGCGTCGGCCGCCACATGGAGGTGCTCCACCGCCCGGGCCAGGGTGGCCTCGCGGTCGAGCAGAACCGGCGGCTGCTGGACGACGGCCACCGTCAGGGTCCTGGGCGATCCTTCGCGGTTCATGCGCCAGCCGTGACGGCCACCGGCTGAGGCAGGTCGGCGGCGCGCAGGATCTCGTCCGCGGTGAGGGTGTCGTGCTCGAGCAGGGCGTGGGCCAGCCCGTCGAGCCTGCTGCGATTGTCGTGCAGCAGTTCCACGGCCTGGGCAAGGCATTCGTCGGAGATGCGCTTCACCTCGGCGTCGATCAGCTGCGCGGTCGCGTCGCTGTACGGGCGCTGGGTCCCAAAGACCATCGCGGCGCCGTCCTCCGAGTAGTTGAGTGCGCCGACAACAGGGCTCATCCCCCAGCGCACCACCATCTCCCGCGCGATGCTGGTGACCGTCCGCAGGTCCGCCTCGGCCCCCGTGCTGACCACGCCGTAGATGAGCTGCTCGGCAGCCCTGCCGCCGAGGGCTCCGGTGATGCGCCCGCGCAGGTAGTCCTCGCCGTAGTTGAAGCGGTCGTCGACGGGCGTCTGCGTCGTCGCACCCAGGGACTGGCCGCGGGGGATGATCGACACGCGGCTCACCGGGTCTGCCCCGGGGAGGAGCAGCCCGAGCAGTGCGTGCCCGGATTCGTGGTAGGCGATGCGCTCGCGGTCAAGGGCGGTGAGAGTCAGCTTGCGCTCCGACCCCAGCTCGACCTTCTCGAGCGCGATGGTGAAGTCCGTCAGGGTGACGAGCGATGCACCGCGTCGTGCGGCGGAGAGCGCCGCTTCGTTGGCGAGGTTGCGCAGGTCGGCGCCGACCATGCCCGCGCTCTGCGCGGCGATCTCATTGAGGTCGACGCTGCTGTCGAGTGGGATGTTCCGCGTGTGGATGAGCAGGATCGCCAGGCGCCCGCGGCGGTCTGGGGAGTGCACCTGGATGCGGCGGTCGAACCGTCCCGGCCGCAGCAGGGCCGGGTCGAGGACATCGGCACGGTTGGTGGCGGCGAGGACGATGACACCCTCGTGGGGGTCGAAGCCGTCCATCTCGGTGAGGATCTGGTTGAGCGTCTGCTCCTGCTCGTCGTTGCTGCCCATCCGCAGAGCGGCACTCCGGGACCGGCCCACCGCGTCCATCTCGTCGATGAAGATGATCGCCGGAGCAGCGGCGCGCGCCTTGTTGAAGAGGTCGCGCACGCGCGAAGCGCCCACGCCGACGATGGCCTCGATGAACTCCGAAGCCGAGATGGAGAAGAACGGCACGCCGGCCTCGCCGGCAACCGCCCGCGCCAGCAGGGTCTTGCCTGTACCGGGCGCACCGATCAGGAGAACGCCCTTGGGGACTGTGCCGCCGAGGCGCTCGTACTTGGCCGGCTCCTTGAGAAAGTCGACCACCTCGAGCAGCTCGGCCTTGACCTCATCGATGCCGGCAACGTCGGCGAAGGTCGTGGCCGGACGCTCCGCGTCGTAGAGGCGTGCGCCACTCTGGCCGAACCGTCCCAGGATGCCGCCGGCGCCGCCGCCGCGCAGCGCCGACATGCGCCGGCTGATGAAGACGAACAGCAGCACAAGCAGCAGCACAGGGCCAAAGCTCTCGAGCAGCGTCTCCCACAACGGCGTGGCTGGGTTGGGGTTCTCTGCGTTGATCGTCACCGAGTGCGCCTGCAGCAGAGCTTCGAGGTTGTCCGAGGCGAACGAGGGCCTCTGCGTGGAGAAGTTGGTTGCCGTGGCCTGGCCGGGTGCGGGGCCCACGGGCTTCTTGGTGGTGCCGATGATCGCATCCGAGGTGCTCGTGACTGTGGTGACGTTGCCGTCTGTCACCTGCTGCACGAAGACGTTGTAGGGAATGACCACGGTGGTGGGCTGGGCGGGGGCGAAGAAGACGTCAGCGAAGAGGATGTTGAGGCCGAACAACACCGCAAGAGTGATCAGGAAGTTGCGCGATCTATAGGGGCTCTGCACCGGAGCGGGCTGGCCGGGCATGCCGGGCCGGCGGGGCTGCGGGGCGCTCCCGCCGGGGGGTGACGGCATGCGCCACGGCCTGTTGAGGAAACGTCGCGGCTTGGGATCGCCGTTGGGGGAAGCGTCTGGCACGGATCAAGCCTAGCGCCGCCCACGCCAACTCGTCATCGTCAGGAGTGATGGCGAGGGGGCGCCCGAGGTGTCAACTCCCGGCCGCGCCGACCGCCCCGCCCACTCCGTGTCCAGATGATCGTGGTATGGCGCGCCCCACCTCGACCGACGAACGCGTGCAGTGGCTGATGGATCACGCGGCGATCGCCGAATGCCTGGTCGGCTACGCCGGCTGCATCGACCGTCGCGACTGGGGCGGGCTGCAGCACAGCTACACCGAGGACGGGGTCATGCAGCACGGCGAGGTGTCGGTCCCGCGCGAGGCCATGCCCGACCTCTCGGAGCGCATCCTCGCCGGGTGTTCGTCATCGCACCACCTGGTGGGCGACCCGTCAATTGAGGTGGACGGCGACCAGGCGCGCACGCACTCGCATTACATCGCCACCCACATCTCGAAAGGCACAACGGTCAAGCGTCAGGGCGGCGGATGGTACGACTGCGAACTGCGGCGCACGGATCGGGGCTGGAAGTTCACCCGCGTGAAGTCCACCACCGCGTGGCGCACCGGCGAGCCCCTCCAACTCCACTGAGGGGGCGGGCCGCTATCCCCCCGGCGCCTTTCTCCTGGGAGCGCGGCTCGCGGGCGTGGCCGGCGGTGGAAGCTGCTCGCTGGCGGCCTTCTCGCGAGAGATGAACGAACCCAGCTCCTGGATCGTGCTCATCAGAGGGGCGGGGAACACGACGGTGGTGTTCTTGTCGACGCCCATCTCGACCAGGGTCTGCAGGTTGCGGAGCTGGAGCGCCAGGGGGTGGGCCATCATGATGTCCGCCGCCACGGCGAGCTGGTCGGCGGCCAGCGCCTCGCCCTCGGCCGCGATGATCTTGGCCCGCTTCTCGCGCTCGGCCTCCGCTTGGCGCGCCATCGCCCTCTTCATGCTGTCCGGGAGCTGGATGTCCTTCAACTCCACGAGGGTGACCAGCAGGCCCCAGTCCGCTGTGGCGACGTCGAGGATCGTGCGGATGCTCTGGTTGATCCGGTCGGTCTCGGCCAGCGTCTCATCGAGGGTGTGTTGACCGACCACCTTGCGCAGCGTCGTCTGCGCGATCTGGTTGATGGCAGCGCCCACGTTCTCGATGGCCACCACCGACTTGACCGCGTCGACGACCTTGAAGTAGGCGACCGCAGAGACGTCGATGCTGACGTTGTCGCGCGTGATGATCCCCTGCGACTGGATCGGCATCGTGACGATGCGCAGGGACACGCGGCGGAGCACGTCGATGATGGGAATGATCGGCCGCAGCCCCGGTGCGCGGACGCCGATGACCTGGCCGAGCCGGAAGTGGACGCCCATCTCGTACTGCTGCACGACGCGAATCGAGAGCAGCAGGGCGAGCATTGCCAGGGCAACGACGACGATCGCGACGATGATTAGGGCGTTCATGCTGGGCACCCCTGCGGGAACCCCCGGAATACTACGCCCCGGGCATTGCAGACGCAGGCGGCCGCCTTGACTCTCGGCCTGTCGGGTCCTCGGTGGCCCGTCGCAACGAACCCAGCGACCGGATTACTTCTCGATGTACGCCGCCTGGGGGGAGAGGACGCCGTGGCTCTCCTCTTGGGCGACCGCCCAAGGCGGGGGTGAGGCCATCATCGCCTGCGCGGCCGCCATGTCGTGGATGTCGGCTGTGACGGCGACATTGTTGCTCCCATCGGCGGCGACGAAGTCCTGCACGTTGGTGGCGAACGACCCGAGAGAGGCGGTACGCTCCGCCTTGCCCTTGAGCCACCGTTCGATATCGACGACCGGGTGAGTGACGACCATCTTCGGCATGGCAACCTCCATTGCGGACGCCCGGAGAGCTTTGGCGGGGATGCCGACCCTCTCGAGTAGGCGCGAGTATGCCAGCGCCGCTCAGGCAATGCCCGTCAGTAAGAGACGACGACCTCCCCGTCATGCCACTCCGGATCGGACTCCATGAGGTCGCGGAGGCGCTGGTAGTTCCCCGTGGTCTCGGGCCGGGCGCTGTTCGATGCGTAAGCCTCGCGGCTCTCCCAGACACCGGCGACCCAATGCTCGCGGGGATCGGCATCGGACCTGTAGACGTTCAGCGCGCGGGAGCCGGGTGGCCGGTCTCCGGACAGCTCGGTCATGAGCTGCTTGAACTCTTCTTCCTTGCCTTCCTTGATGCGCCAGCGGGAGATGGATCCGTACATGACCAGTCCTCCTTTGAATGTTTCCGGGCCCGCGAGAGTATAGGTTGGGCGATGCCGCTCCGCCGTGAGGTATGGCCAACTTGTACGGGCCGCCCTGTCGAACATCACCGCACCCGCGGTTTCGGCGTCGAGGAGCACGCAGCTTGATGGTCGGGGCGACTGGATTCGAACCAGCGACCCCCTGCTCCCAAAGCAGGTGCGCTACCGGGCTGCGCCACGCCCCGACGCCCTCAGAGCATAGGGCGAACCAGCGCTGAAGTCGTGCGCGACGCCACACTGTCTGCGTGGATCTCCTCGACGCCGTCATCGTCGTGCTCGCTGCGTCCGCCCTGTTCTCGGGCTACCGCCGCGGCATCAGTTGGGTGGGGCCATCGTTGCTTGGGCTCCTCCTCGGCATCGTCATCGGAGCTGCCGTGGCGCCTCCACTGGCGGCCGTCTTCAGCAAGCAGCCCAACGTCCAGCCGCTGATCACCTCAGGCATCTTCCTCGCGATCGTGCTGGTCATCCAGGGCATCGGGACCACCATCGGCTTCCGCGCCCGGGTCCGCAGCCTGCGCACTCGCTTCGCCATGGTCGACAGCGCACTGGGCTCGATCCTCGCCATCGGCGGCGTACTGGCGGGCTCGTGGTACCTGGGCCTGACGTTCTCGCAGAGCCCCTGGGCGGCACTGGACACCCAGATCAACGGCTCCGCGATTGAGAAAGCCCTCGATTCCGTGGCGCCCCGGCCGCCGGGGTTCCTCGCCACCCTTGAGAACGCCCTGCGCAACAGCAGCTTCCCCAACCCCTTCTCGGTGATCGGGCCGATCGGGCCGGCGCCGGCGCCGATCCCGGCGCTGGTCAACACCGCGGGGATCAGGGCGGCGTTTGCGGTGACATCCAAGGTGATCGCCTTCGGTTGCGGAGGCGCTGACGCCGGGTCGGCGTGGCCCATCGGCCAGGACGACGTAGTCACCAATGCACACGTGGTGGCCGGCTCTCAGCGGGTCGAGGTCGACACCACCGACGGCGCCACCCACCCGGCCACCGTGGTGCTCTTCAACCCGGAGGTCGACGTGGCCATCCTCCACGTGCCCGGCCTCAACGAGGCCGCACTACCCATCGCCACCACAGACCCCGCCCGCGGCGTCACGGGCGCGGCCATCGGCTACCCCGGCGGCCAGACCGAGACCGTCGCCCCCGCCCAGGTGCGCGGCACCGAGTCGGCGCAGGGATACAACATCTACAACTCTGGCGTGGTCAGCCGCACCATCGAGGTGCTCGCTGCGAAGATCATCCCGGGCAACAGCGGCGGCCCACTGGTCGACACCGCGGGCACGGTGCAGGGCCTCGTGTTCGCCGCCAGCACCACCAACCCTGACGAGGGCTACGCGCTCAGCATGACCGAGATCGCCACGTTCCTCGCGCAGGGGCGCGGGCGGACGGCCGCGGTGTCGACGCAAGCCTGCACCGGCGGCTGAGCTCGGCGCCGGGCAGGCTGGGACCTTTTGAGGTCAGGCGCCTCAGTGCGCGAGCCGAAGCAGCGCCGTGACGCCCACGGCCAGGGCCACCACCACGAGGAAGGGGGCCCGCAGGAGCACGGCGACAAACGCCGCACCGAGCCCGCCGACGCGGGCGTCGACGCCGAGATGAGTGCCCGAGGTGAACGTCTGCACTGCGACCAGGGTCGCCAGCAACGCCACGGGCAGCATGTTGCTGATGTGACCGACGCGGGCGTTGCCGAGCACCCGGCGCGGCACGGAAAGGCCGGCCAGCTTGAGCGCGTAGCAGCCGGCAGAGCCGGCCAGGATGGCGAGCCACATGTCAGGCCGGCCCTGAGGCGGGAAGGTCCGCGGGTGGCTCGGAGGGAGCAGCGCGGGTGACGGCACCGACGACGATGGCGACCAGGGCGGCGACAAGCACGGGGCCGCCGACGGGCACGAAGGGC
>Ga0209483_1001221_pt1 | contig 19906 bp, 12 predicted proteins | sample NGEPerA_FD_184508 | JGI IMG/M metagenome (GOLD analysis project Ga0209483, IMG submission 184508) | Arctic peat soil microbial communities from the Barrow Environmental Observatory site, Barrow, Alaska, USA - NGEE PermafrostL2-A... | ecosystem: Environmental > Terrestrial > Soil > Wetlands >... | reverse complement strand
CAAATAACTGGATGGGTTACATTCCTGGACAGGACTCCGTTCAGGAGTTTCGCGTGGAGACCAACAACATCAGTTCCGAGTGGGGCGGATATTATGGCGGCGTCATACTTTTCTCCACTAAATCAGGAACAAACGATATCCACGGTTCTGCCTATGAGTACTTTCGCAATACTGTGCTCGACGCTAACAGCTTCTTTAACAATCGAACCAATGTTAAGCGGCCTCCCGTCGCGCAGAACCAGTACGGAGTAGCGCTCGGCGGTCCGCTCAAAAAGAACAAGCTCTTTCTGTTCGGCAATTGGGAAGGATTCGTTAACCGAACCGGCGTGCCATATACAACTGTGGTGCCCTCTGTGGCAGAAACGACGGGAGACTTTACCGCCGATCCACCGATCACGTACGCAGTCAACTTTACCCCACCCGGAAGTACTACACCGATTCCAGCGGGTACTCAGATCTCCTGCAATGGGGTACTGAACAAGGTATGCTCCGATCCAACGGCTTTGTATATGGCCAGCGTGTACCACTACTGGGCAGCGCCCAACATACCCGGCGTTGCTCATGGCGGCGTTAATTACTCGACCAATGCAAGCTCTGGTGGCAGCAGCAACCAGGTCGTCGCCCGCGCCGACTATGGCTTGAGCCCCCGCCAGCAACTCTTCGCGCGGTACACGTATTGGAACACGAATACTCTTGGCACCAACTACTATCACAACAACATGCCACAGCCGCAGGTACTCAGCACAACAGATCAAGCTGTGCTGGGAGACACGTTCACAATCAATTCCACAACGGTGTTGGATGTGAGGGCTTCTTACCTGAGGTTCTTGTTTACTTCGCAGCCGCCGTTTATGGGGAAAATAAACCAGGCGAATTTCGGTCCGGCCTTTGCCGCAATTGCGAGCACTGAAACCTGGGACAGCGTTCCGATACCTCTTTTATCTGGCTACGGTAATCAGTTCCCGCTTTCAATCATCAATGTGATCCAGTACTACAACTACGATAAGTACGACCTCACCGGGAACCTTACCAAGACCCTCGGAAGACATGCGATTAAATTCGGCGGAGACTTTCAACCCAATCAGGCATATCTGGCCGGCGGAAGCGGAGGGCCAAACGGCAATTTCACCTTTATTCAAGGTAGTCCGACCACGGACATCTTCGCGAACTTCATGCTCGGGCAAGACGTTCAGACTTCAAGCAGCATCACAACTTCGCGCAACACTTCCTCCTATAACCTGACTCAGGGCTACTATGTTAACGACACGTATCAATTGAGCCGCAGCCTCACGCTGACTGGAGGAGTCAGGTGGGATTTACCTGGCGCCATTCTCGAGAAGCACGATGTGAACACTGTGCTTCTGCCGAACGTACCGAGCCCTCTGGGCACGATCTTCAACCCGGCATCAGGCAGCTCCCAAACGCTTATGGGCAATCTTGCCTTGGTCAACACGCCCGCCTATCCGAGCCGGAATGACGACAACATTCACTATGGTTTGTTTTCGCCTAATTTAGGCTTCTCCTTCAGAGTCCTGTCCCGCACGGTGCTGCGCGGCGGCTTCGGAATGTCCCATATCTCTTATGACTATTTCGGGACGGTTCCCACTCCTTTTGGCTCGCCCATTACGCAGTACACCACTCCCGCTACGGGCCCGCTCAGCAATCCGTTCCCGCAGGTCAATGGCACCCTGCCTCAACCTCTCTCACGCGACCCCAATTTCTCTAGCCTGGTCCAGGGCATCAATATTTCAGGCGTCGTGGCTGGGGCAAAGTACCCTTACGCCGAGCAATATAACCTGAATATCCAGCAGGAGCTTTCTTCTGGCTCGGTCTTTCAGGTCGGCTACCAAGGATCGAAGGGCACGCACCTTCACGTGAGCAGGAACTTGAATCAATTGTCCGACAGCATCATTGCCCAGGCTGCCACTCAGTATCAAAATCTGGTATCTGGCGGAAATACTCCCGCGCAGGCCCAGGCCAACACCTTCATTAATCAGATAGTGCCGGCAATCTCAAATCCACTGGCGGGCAAACTGGCAAAGGCAAGCGCCTACAATGGCGCCATCACCAACGGGCAGTTGTTGAAGCCCTATCCTCAATTCGCCACAAGTGTGTCGAACGTGTCGAAGAATGACGGCGACTCAATTTATCACTCCCTGCAAGCCGCCTACAAAGTTCGTTTCCACGCCGCAGGGTCTTTTATGGCGTCGTATACCTGGTCTAAACTCATCGGAACCGTCGACTCATCGACCACTTTCCTTGAAGCGAGTGGAGCGGGGAGTGCACAGGACAATAATAATTACCTGGTGAGTGCCCGATCGCTTGAGAGCTTCGACGTCCCTCAGCGCCTTGCTCTCAACTATTCTCTTAAGTTGCCATTTGGAAAAGGGCAGCATTGGCTTTCCAATGCGGGAGATGGACTGGACCGAGTCATCGGCGGCTGGAGAGCAAGCGGCATTACCGCCTTCACGCACGGTTATCCCCTGGCCATCACTGCTCAGGCCGAAGACATCTCGACTAAATTCGGCGCCGGCACTATTCGTCCCAACCGCGTTGATGGTTGCAACCCCAAGATCTCTGGCTCGGCAGTCTCACGGCTGAACAAGTGGTACAACACGGCCTGCTTCGTCCAGCCGCCAACGCCCTTCAGCTTCGGCAACGAAGGCCGTACGGACCCGCGATTGTACGCGCAGGGTATCGACAACTGGGACCTCTCACTTGCGAAGGAGACAAGTGTGACAGAACGTGTCCACGCAAACTTTGAGGCTGAGTTCCTCAATGCGTTCAACCGCGTACAATTTGGGCCGCCGAACAATCAGGTGGCAAATCCCAACTACGGAAAGGTAACCGCAACTGTAAACCAGCCGCGGTTGATACAGTTCGCACTACGGTTGTCCTTTTAAAAAAGTGCTTCCCCATACACAGTCTGCGTGGAAATGGGGGAGATTGGAACATGCCGCTCGTGCAATCGGCCGGGCGGCATGTCTATTTAAGAATAGGCAAGGCCTCGCTAAGGTCACGCAATGGTATGTGTTTCGCTTAGATACATTTTCCATTGCGTGATTTGACATCGAGGCGAGGGTGGTATGGCTGATCGACGGCTACCACCGTGCAGAACGATTTCGTTTTCATCAAAAGATGTGTCCTCCTTCAAAGGATCCGCCAGCAGCATGGATTCATTTCGGGGAAAGTTTGCGTAGGGACATAGTGAGGCCTATTGATACTCTGCATTGATTTGCGCCATCATCGAAAGGCTTGACGATCGCACCTCCGACATCCATCGTCCAGTAAGCAAAACGTATAGGCAACTTTTAGAACTATGTATGCCTTTCTCCTTGACAGTGCATATTGAACACGCCGTAAAGTCATCACAGAAGACGTTTGACAAATTACGGAATTACTCGCGCCTGAATCGAGTCAGTGAATACGTCCTCCGCGCGGCCTTGAGTGCACGCCGGCTGAATTCCTCGGCTGTGGAATGGCGCAGCGTCTCCTCTTCGCTTTGCTGGATGTACCAAGGTCCGAATATGAATGGAACAGATACCGCAAAAGCGCGAGTGCATTCGGGTGTGGCTATTGACATCAAGTTCGCCTATCGCTCCAACAACCGAAGACATGGGTGGAATTCATGAGCGCAAGTCCCTTGATGGTCGGGTTGGGTGAGGTCCTGTGGGACCTTTTGCCATCGAGGAAAGTGCTGGGTGGAGCGCCTGCGAACTTCGCCTATATGGCAACGGTGTTTGGAGATCGCGGAATAGTCGCCAGCCGCATAGGCAAGGATGAATTGGGACATGAAGCCTGTCAGATCTTGAATGACGTGGGCGTGGGCACATCCTATGTGCAGCATGACGACCGGTACGAAACCGGTATAACAAACGTCCTTCTTGACTCGGAAGGTCAGCCTGGATTCACGATTAAAGAACCCGTCGCGTGGGACTTCCTGCAATGGACACCGGACTGGGAAGAACTCTCATCGCGCGCTGATGTCGTCTGCTATGGGTCACTCGCGCAGCGGACTCCAACCTCAGCTGAGACGATTGAACGCTTCCTGCGAAATACTCCTGAAGATGCACTCCGAATCTGCGATGCCAATCTGCGAGAACCTTTCTACAACCCGGAGACTCTTCGCAGGTCATTCCAATTTGCCGACATTCTAAAGCTGAACGAACAGGAGTTATTCCAAGTGTCTTCCTCGTTCGGATTCGGCAACAGCGATGAGATAGAGATCGCGAAGAGACTGTTAAACGAGTTTGACCTGGAGCTGATTTGCGTGACGAAGGGCGCGCGCGGAAGCCTCCTGATTTCGGATCGAAAGATAGTTGAGCACGCTGGGATAAACGTTGATGTTGCAGATGCTGTTGGCGCAGGTGACGCGTTTACGGCTTGTGTTGCGCACTACTATGTTCAAGGCCGTCCTCTTGAAGAGATCAGTGAGTCCGCAAATCGAATTGCGGCATGGGTGGCAACGCAAGTGGGAGCGACTCCGTTCGTTTCAAATGCGCAGCTCGTAAAAATCATGAGCGGTGCCCCTTCCAATCAAGAGGCCAAAAGGTAATGACCTCTTTCCGCGAGTCTCCTGAGCTGCAACTGGCATGGCATGCGAATGCTCCTACCTCCGGCAAATGGCTTTTGAATAAACTTCTGCTGCATTCATCGCATCTGGGAACTTCCCCCCATAGCTACCTAGCGCAATAGCAATCTGGAGAGTAAATATGAAAACGAGATTGTCGAGAACGGCTGCTTCCTTCTTAGTCACTGTCATCTTCACCCTGGTTGCCTCTGCTCAAGACTCGAAGGTTCGGGGACACTGGGTAAGTGCGTGGAGTACCGCGGTTCATACTCCGCTTGCATTTCCAGGGACGCCTCCTGCAGCAACCTTTGAGAATCAGACTATTCGCATGGTTATCCGACCGACGATCGAAGGGCAACGCCTTCGCATTCGATTCTCAAACGAACTCGGGACCACGCCTCTGTCACTCGGAAGCGCGCACATCGCATTGGTGAAGGAAAACGGGAGCATAGTCGCGGGGTCTGATCGTCAACTCACATTCGGGGGCGAGACCTCCGTCAATATTCCTGCAGGCGCACCGATGCTCAGTGATCCGGCTGAACTGAAGTTCCCCGCATTTGCTGAGGTCGCCGTCAGTATTTTTCTGCCCAAGAAGTCCGAGCCTTCAACTTTTCATTTACTGGCACAGCACGCCTCTTACATAACGGGCCCCGGCGACTTTAGTGGGGCGGCAGAAATTCCAGACGCCAAGGTGACAAGATCCTGGTACTGGTTGGCGGGCATGGAGGTTTGGGCAGCCGATCGATCGGCCGCAATTGTTACTTTCGGTGATTCCATCACAGATGGATTTGGCGCGAAAGAAGGCGAATACGGCGATTGGCCTAATCAACTGGCGAAACGACTTGCGGAAGTAAAGGGTCAGTCGACCCTTGCTGTAGACAACGAAGGCATCGGTGGAAATCGCATCCTCCACGACGGTGCCGGAGTCAATTCGCTTGCTCGCTTTGATCGAGACGTGCTTTCGCAACCAGGCGTTGTTGACCTCATCGTTCTGGAGGGCATTAACGACATTGGCTGGCCCCACATAAAGTTTCCGCCTGCCAGAGAAGGTTCCCCGGTTCGCGGGAATCCTTTTGCAACTCAAGTGGTGAGTGCCAACGATCTCATTCAGGGTTACAAACAGATCATCGACCGCGCACACCAACACGGCATCCGGGTCTTTGGTGCGACGATCCTGCCTTATGAAGGCTCATCCACCTTCACCGATGATGGAGAAGCCATTCGTCAGGCGGCGAATCAATGGATTCGTACTGGCGGTGCATTTGATGGCGTGTTTGATTTCGACGCAGCCGTTCGTGACCCAATTCATCCAGCCAGATTCAAGGAAGATTTGCAGTCGGGTGATAACTTGCATCCGAATTCTGCCGGATACAAGGCAATGGCTGCGGCAATTAACCTTTCATTGCTTCGCGAGAAATGAGAGTAACGATTCTTACCTAGAGGTGCTCAATGATGATTCGGTTTCGGACATTTGTACTCCTTGCAGTTTCCATCCTGTTTACTGTTTCCTTGGTCGGGCAGTCTGGTTCCCTGCCCAGTGAAAACTGGGTCGTAACCTGGGCAACTTCTCAGGAAATGGCCCCGGCTGTTCAGGAACGGCCCGTCATTCCCCCTGGCACGAAGATGCCTGACTTCTCGGCAATGAGGGGACCGAGAAGGCCTACGCAGATTCCAAAGGATGTTGCCGATCAGACCGTGCGGATGATTGTTCACACTAGCATTGCCGGCAAAAGATTACGGCTGGAACTCTCAAATTCTTTTGGGAAGAGCGTTGTCTCGATTGGAAGTGCCCATGTTGCAATCAGAACCTCGGAATCTTCAGTTGATACAGCAAGTGATCGCCAGTTGACATTTAGCGGCAGTCCAAGCGTGAACATCGGTCCAGGAGTAGTCATAATAAGTGATCCCTTCAATCTCGATGTGAAAGCGATGTCGGACCTTGCAGTTTCTCTTTATGTAGTAATGAGCGAAGGTACGCCGACGAATCACACTCCCGGTCTCCATACCGCGTACATCTCAAAGGGCGATACCTCAGCATCCTCTTCGATGCCGGAACCAACCACGACCACTTCGTATCTATGGCTGCGGAGCATCGATGTCGTTGCCTCCGCCAATGACTTTGCCGTTGCCTGCCTCGGAGACTCCATCACGGATGGTTTCGCGACCACCGTCGACAAAGATCAGGCATGGCCAACTTTGCTTGCCAAGCGCTTCAGCGAAAAGAAGTCCGGGCCACGCGTAGCAGTCATCAATGAGGGCATCTCAGGCAATCAGGTCATCCGTGATGGAGCCGGGGTCAGTGCTCTGGCGCGCCTCGATCGCGATGTCCTCAGCGAGCCGGGGCTGCGTTGGATCGTCCTGCTGGAAGGTATCAACGACATTAACCTTCACGGCCAGATGACAGGTCCAACTGCCTTGACTGCTGAAGACTTGATCAAGGGCGACGAACAGATCATTGCGCGCGCCCATACGCACAAGATCAAAGTCATGGGCGCCACACTCACGCCCGAAGAGGGCGTGTGGTTGTCAGGTCCGGTGGGTGAAGCTACCAGGCAAAAGTTGAATGAGTGGATCAGAACCTCCGGGGCCTTTGATGCGGTTGTCGATTTCGACGCGGCGATACGAGACAAGGAGCATCCCGCACGGATGCGTGAGGAGTTCAATCCCGGCGATCATATCCACCCAAATGACCTCGGCAACGGAGTTATGGCCAATGCCTTTCAACTGGCGACATTCGAAAAGTGAGATCACCCGGCGTTTTTGAAGCACCCAGTTAGTTGAGTTATGAGCGGGCCACGACGTTGGAGCCTGAATGGTCTGGCCGAACCGTTGCCATCGATTAGTAACTTCTTCACACCGGAAAACTACTTATCTCGTTGGCCATCATGCAAAATCGTTCAGGGGTCTGTACATGAGATTTTATAATCAGCTGATCAACGAATCCTTGCCTGGAGCAGCGCAGGCGGTGCCTGCGACCACAACCGTACCTGCGGCGGAATATCCCCGCGTCTATGCTGATGGGCGAGTGACCTTCCGAGTGCATTTGCCTTTCGCAAAGGCGGTTCAACTGGAAGGAGGCCAGGGGCTATGCCCGGCACCCGTTCCAATGGTCAGAGATGCTGATGGGTACTGGAGCGCAACTCTCGCACCAACAGTGATGGGCTTCCACTACTACTGGTTCAACGTGGATGGCACCAGGATGAACGATCCAGGAAGCGAGACCTTCTTTGGCTATGACAAGGAAACCAGTGGTATTGAAATACCAGATCCCCAACAGATTTCTTCAGACCTTGTCACCGCTCCGGTAGTTCCTTTTTACGCGCCTCATAAGGGATCGCCGCAGGGACAGCTTCACGAGCATTGGTATGAATCCGGGATCACAGGCAAGTGGCGCCGCTGCTTCGTGTATACGCCTCCCGGCTATGACGACTCCGCCAACGCGGGGGCGCGATACCCAGTCTTGTATCTACAACATGGCGCCGGGGAAGACGAGACTGGATGGAGCTGCCAAGGCGGAGTCAATTTCATCATGGACAACGCGATCCATGGGAACTCGAGCAGTTTCTTTGCTGCCAGCGCTCCTAAGGCAAAGGAAATGATTGTCGTCATGGACAACGGGTATGCCACCTACAAAGATGGCGCTGGATCGGAAAGCCGCGATCCATCGGAGAATTACCTTTCTACTTTCCTTCGCAATGGGGTGGAGGCATTCGGGGCTGTCATGATCCGGGAATTGATCCCCAAAATCGACCTCACCTACCGAACGATCGCAGATCGCGATCATCGTGCTATGGCGGGATTATCCATGGGCGGCATGCAAACGATGGCCATTACAATGGTGCACCTGGACATGTTTTCCTATATCGGTACCTTCAGCGGCGCTCAGTTTGTAAAGCCGCGCTCCTCCTCTCCGGCAGCGGGTGAAACCACGCCATCCTTTGACCCCGCCACATCGTATGGCGGAGTTTTCGCGGATGCCGCCGCCTTCAATAGCAAGGTCCGGTTGCTATGGATGGGCGCTGGAACAGCCGAGTTGTCGCTTAGCGAATCCTTGCGCGAGAACGTAGCAAAACTCCAGGCCAGAAACATCAAGGTAGTTCAGTTTCACTCTCCCGGCACCGCTCATGAATGGCAAACGTGGCGGATCTGCCTGAACAAGTTTGCGCCTTTGCTCTTTCAAGCATGACGAAACGGCGGATGCAACGTGACGAAGATGAAGTAGGGCCATAAGTTTGGCGAGGAGTTGGATCTCATGGATGAGAAGAAATCAGTAGATTCAGGATTGAACCGGCGCGATTTTATCAAGGGAGCAGTTGCTGGCTCGGCCGCGCTGGCAACGGGGCTTCCTCAAATCCTGGAGGCCGAGAAACCACCCTCTTCATCCCGTCCCTTCGCTGAACTCCGCAGTTTGCCCCCTGGGGCCATCAAGCCTGAAGGATGGGTTCGGTTGCACATGGCGGGGCAAGCGAAGTTGGCGAGCGCCCTGCCCGAGATCTCATATCCTTTTTTTAGCGGAATTTTCTGGGAAGGTGAAGAAAACTCGCCCGCCTGGTTTACCTGGGAACAGAAAGCTTACTGGGTTGACGGAGCCACCCGGCTAGCGTTGGCGCTCGGCGATCAAGCGCTTCTGGCAAAAGCGCGAGTGTCCCTGGATTACACGCTGAGCCATCCGTCGAGCACTGGCTTTTTGGGTCCGAAGTTTCTCGAGTTCGGCGACGACTTCGGCGGTCTGAACCGCTGGCCCAACACGGTGCTGAACCGCGGCTATATGGCACTCGCCGATGCCCAGCCGGCACCGGACAAGGTGGACCCCGTCAGGATTATCGAGGCTATTCAAAAACACTATCTGAACGACAAGGCCTCCTATATCAGCGGAAACCGAAACATCACGAACCTCGAAGTAATCCTCTGGTGTTATGAACGGACCGGCGACAAAAAGTTGCTGGAGTTGGCGCAAAATACGTGGGACAAATACATGACCGATGCTGAAGACGAAATTGCAGCAACCGCCAAATCATCAGCGACTGGCGCACCTGGCCGCAGGCGCTTTTCGATGCACACAGATCTGGCTCCATCCAGGGTGTTTGCCAATGCTCCTATCCAGTCTCACGGAGTTTCCTACGCTGAAATCTCAAAGCTGCCGGCGATTCTCTATCTCTATACCGGGAGAGAGGATTATCTTAAGTTTGTTGTTGCGGCCCAGCGACGCATCTTCGACCATCACATGCTGATCGATGGAATCCCTTCCTCGTCGGAAGCTTATGCCGGCACCACGGCTCTCGACGAACATGAGACCTGCGATATCACTGACCACGCCTGGGCATGGACCTACGTCCTTCAGGCAACCGGAGACGGCGTCTGGGGCGACCACATCGAACGGGCATGCTTCAATGCACACGCTGGAGTTACCCGGACCGATTGGAAAGGGATTCAATACTTCGGCAGCCCCAATCAAGTTCTGGCAAACCTGAATTGCGATCACGGAACGGAGAGGTGGTTCGGTAGCCGCCGGCTGGCATACCAGCCCAATCCGGCACAGCTCATCGGGTGCTGCGGCGGCAATGTGCATCGCTTCTTCCCCAATTATGTGCTCAGCATGTGGATGCAAACTAAGGACAACGGTCTCGCCGCGACACTATACGGTCCATCGACGGTGACTGCCAAGGTCGGATCGGCAAATCAGCAGATTCAGATCGCGCAGAAGACGAATTATCCGTTCGAGGAAGAGATCCGATTCGAAGTTAAAGCCGACCGGCCCGTGTCGTTTTCGTTTTCTCTCAGAATTCCGACGTGGTGCGTTGCTCCTCAGATCAAAGTGAATGGTGCGTCAGTCGGCTTGGTGCGGCCGCGGAATGGTTTTGCAGTCTTGCGTCGCACATTCAAGTCGGGCGATGTCGTTACCCTCAATCTCCCCATGAACGTGAAGGCTACGGAGTGGCCAAATAACGGCATCGGTATCGAACGTGGACCTCTGGTCTACGCGTTGCCGATCGAAACCAAATGGACCTCCGTTGCAGAAGCCGCTTACTCCAGCGAGGAATTCCCTACCTGGGAAGCAAACCCCGTCGGACCGTGGAATTACGGAGTTGCACTCGATCCTGCCAATGCGAGTTCCCAGGTTGAGGTCATGCAAAGGCCGGCTGCGCAAAATCTGGAAACTTCCAGCTGGCCATGGTCGGATGCTCCGACAGTGCTGACCGTTCCGGCACGAAGGCTCGACGGTTGGGACTACGAGACGAATCCAAAAGTACCGCATCAGAGATTCACGCCACAACTACCGGATCCAGGCAACCTCAAGGCGAGTGATCAAATTGAGCGCCTGACTCTTGTGCCATTCGGGGCAACGCAGTTGCGGGTGAGCATTTTTCCAAAGTTGAATGGGTGAAGGATGCTCCGGGTACTCAACCCAAAGCAAGATTTCCAGCTTTCAGACAAAGCCGTGTTTCCACGCATTTAAACTTAATGGCTCTGGTGCAAATATTTTAGGCACAAACGATTTCGCATGATTCAACTTGATACTCATGATTCAATCTCCGCTCAATCCGATTTCCTTCGCAATTGAGCCTTAATCTAGTGGCCGGCTCCCAAGCTTTATTCCGTACACTATCCGCTCGGCCTCTGAACGGAATTTGGCGATGAATGTGCATTCACTCTCTGCATGAGCGCAGGGGAATGGCTTTTGTAGGGCTGAGGCCAGCGGGCGCGATATCACATTTGTGCGGGATAGTGGCACAGCGTGAACCGAATATAGCAATGCGCTTAGACAAGGGATAGAGCCACATTTGCATTCGTCGATAGGACCACCACATTCCGCGTCATAGATCATCAGTTCCACGTCGATGATCAAAGACGATTCGAACATGGGCGACAATCATCAATTCGAACCATCTGGAGAGTCATATTCGACTTACATGTGATCGAGCATTGCGACATTGCTCGTGAATTTGCGCGAGACGGGGCAGACGATCCACGTCATGTTAAAGCTCTTGCGAGAGATACGACTCCGGCGCGAATCAGTTTTTCATCGAATGCTCCGAATCCCAGCAGAATTCCCTTTCGATCCTTTGACCGTATCGCGAATCGATGCATTCCTATGACCTCGATTCCGTGTGCATACGCGACATCTTCGTCGGCTATTCGTCAGTTATATAGAAGTAAACATTTTCTGGTTCGCTCCCCATAAACGCGCTTTGCGACTGCGATCCTTACCCTAAGACAGGCACGCATTCGGGTCGCGATGCCGACTCCTTAGAAATCCTGTTCCCTCTCATCCTGTCTGGCCTAGGCTACTTGCACAGTTCCCGGGACGATTGGGCGATAATGCCCATAAACACAGAGTATGAATAAAGTTGCCGCCATTCAAAGACAGGGCTGTGATTCGAAAACGTTGCCCTATTCATCACTTCCAAAGGACCGCTACTCATTTCAAACCGGTCACCTGATTCCGCGCCGCTTCGGTTGCAGGTTCCGCGTGAGCAGTTGCCGTCTTCGTTTTGCCAGGAGACGGGGTGAGGCGGCATACAGACGGCACATTCGTCATTTGCTTGGCGAAGATCCTATAGCTGGGTCCACCGGGTCGCAGCGTTGACCAATAGCCCGATAAACTCAAGAGTGGCTTCCGCTGCGCAATGAGCTGATTCTCGAGAATCTTCACTCCACATGTCAGATTGTTCCTCGGCTGCAGAATCGTCTTCGCTGGATCTTTCTCCGGTAACTGCTTGTCCTTATCCCAATCGAAATCACAGCCATAGCGCTGGGCATCCATAAACGTCAGCTGCAGTAGACCTTCGCTGCGCACCATCCGCTTAGTCACAGTGTCTTTCACTGGTACTTGCACCTCCGTGTGACGCACATCCGCGGTCGGTACCAGTCCCGCCTCTGCACCGGCAAGCGCCTGAAAGAAATAAGCCCAGAAAGTGCGTTTATCCCCATCGCTCATTGCATTAAAGCGCGGACAGAAAGGCCTTACATCTCGCGCCACCCTGGCAGACAACATCTCCGGCGACAGTGCCGACTCGACGATCCGGTCCCACTCCGGATTCCAAGTCTGCTCGCCAAGGTCCGCCTTCTTTTCGGCTATCGGTGTTGCCGGTACCGCCTTGATCTCTTGCTGGGGAGAGGGCAAGACGTCGGCGCGTCTGGAGCAACCAGCCAGCATCCCGATCACCGCCCCAAAGAACAAGCTTGCCATCCTCGATCCTGTCATAGATACCTCCGTAGCCTGAGATCGAGATCTTCTCAAAGGGATAAGCAAGATGTCTGCTCAAAAGGGCTCGGACCAAGGGCTTAGCATTTGCCCGGTTGGATGTGAGTCACGTGCGATCCATCGGGCTTCATTGTGCCCCCGCATTTGTTGGCCAGCAGATGACTTGGCTTGCCCAGAAATATTAAGTCGGGTCTTCAGACGTAACCCTCGGCCCCAGTTATCAGATGGAGGCCACTCTGGAATAGATTCTGGCAAACGTCGCCGTAGGCGTGCGACAGACCTGAATGGAGTTTTGGATAATGCTGTTTGCCATGACAATGGCCTGATATGGCGCACTCGAAGGAAGACTCGATTATTTGCTGTAATCAGGCTTTTGGCTCAGCTGCTCGAACCATTTCCACGAGCTCCTTGCGTGTTTCGTCCGCGTCATGGACTTCTCGTAGGAAGTTGATGCGCGTCCCTTTCATGCCGTCGATGGTCTTCAGCCGAAGGCGGAATCCAAGCCGGTCAACGGCAGTCATCGCGGCCTCAGTCGCGTCGAGGCCGGCATAAACTCTAGCCAGCAGGATCATCGCGGGAACATGATCTGAGTTCATGTGTCCGAGAATCTTGGGAGCCGCGTCGGCGAGCGGATCAACCTTTGCGGACCGGTAATCTTCCGCAGTCACCCATCCCATGACCCCGAAGCCGCCGACATAGTAAATGTCCAGAGGCTGCAGGCGATAGAAGCCAAAATCCTTAAAGTCCACCCAGGAACGGCTGTTCTCATAGCGCGATAAATAGCGTTGACGGGCCTCGCCAACTTCATCTTCCGGTACAGGAAGCACATCGCCAACAAGCGTTGCCCGCGCGGTGCCGAGCGGATCGCCGTCGCCCGCTTGAGCCACAAAGAGACTTGCCCGGTGGTCAGCTTGAATATTCTGGGTATGCATGGCCATATTGCTAATCAGAAAGATCGGTCGTCCAGCCTCGTCGATCGAATAGGGCATGAGGGAACCAAACGGATATGCTGGCCTCTTGAGGGAGATGGTTGAGAGAGTAGCGATCGTGCAGAGGGAAACGAGGGTGCGGACGCGCTCGGCATAGGTCGGCTCTGGAAGTTGGGATGCAACAGCATCTGTGAATGCGTGCTTATCGGACGGATTTGTCTTTGCGGTAGACATTTATCCTCGGCTCCCTGAAACCATGGTACGTCGATCTAGGCCCCGGAACTCAATACAGTCCACGCGAATCATTGGCCTCAGCCCAAATGGACGAAACTGTCCAGTGCTTTACGTCCCGCAAAAAGTTTGCAGGACGCGCTCCTCTGGGCGGGCGGGCACCGAGTACCTCTCAAGCTCCGGCCGCTCGTCATATGGCCGCGAGATAACGGCGAGCAGGTCCTCGAAGGGCTGGAAATCCTGGCGCGAGTTTGCGGCGTCGAGCGCCGCTTCCACTAGATGGTTGCGGGGTATGAACGCCGGATTCATTCTGCGCATGGCTGCGGTGCGCGCCTGCCCATCTGCGACCTCTTCTTCGAGACGACGGCGCCATCCAGCAGCCCAGCCGTCATATGCGGCGGGGTCAGTAAATAACGCGCGAACTCCGGCGTCGCTCTTCGGTCCAGCTGCGGCATCGCACAATCTCCTGAAGGTCAGGGTGAAGTCGGCGTGGTTGGCGGCCATGCACTGAAGCAGATTCTCGGCCAGAGCCGCATCGCCTTCGCGTTCTAAAGCGAGCCCGAGCTTGCGCCGCATTCCTGCGCTGTGGGTCGCTTCAAACTGAGACCCGAAGGCTGAGAGCGCTTCGTTTGCCGCGACCAACCCTGCTTCTTCGCTGCCTGATTCCTGCGCGAGAACAGGCAGCAATGACTCAGCCAACCGCGCCAGGTTCCACAGCGCCACACGAGGCTGGTTGCCATAGGCATAGCGGCCGCCGTGGTCAATTGAGCTGTAAACCTTGGCCGGATCGTATGCCTCCATGAAGGCGCAGGGACCGTAATCGATGGTCTCACCAGAGATGGATGTGTTGTCAGTGTTCATGACGCCATGAATGAAACCGAGCAGCATCCATTGCGCGATCAGCTGCGCCTGTCGCGCGATTACACCCTCCAGCAGCGCCCGGTACGGCTCTTTCGCTTGCGCGGCCTCAGGATAATGCCGGGCGATCGCATAGTCGGAGAGCATGCGCAAGCTCTCTACGTCGCCCCTTGCCGCGAAGTACTGGAAGGTACCCACACGCAGATGACTTGCCGCTACTCGTGTCAGCACGGCTCCGGGCAAGACGATATCCCGTAGCACCCGTTCGCCGGTGGTCACGGCAGCCAGGGCCCGTGTGGTGGGTACGCCCAACGCTGCCATTGCCTCGCTGACAATGTACTCTCGCAACACTGGTCCAAGTGCAGCTCTGCCGTCGCCGCCGCGTGAGAAAGGGGTTCGGCCAGAGCCCTTGAGCTGGACGTCATAGCGTTGGCCGTCAGGCGATACTAGCTCGCCAAGGAGGTTGGCGCGCCCGTCGCCGAGTTGAGGCACAAAGTGCCCAAACTGATGCCCGGCATAGGCCAGAGCGATCGGTTCGGCGCCGTCGGCCACCCGGTTGCCGGAGAGAACTGCACAACCATGCTCGCTCGTGAGCGCATCCGCATCGAGTCCCAGTTTCCGGGCCAGTTCCACATTGACTTTCACGATGCGCGGTGCCGCGACCGGTGTTGGGTCCAAACGCGCGTAGAAGTGCTCCGGGAGCCGCGCAAATGTGTTGTCGAATGCGAAACACACCTGCTGGCCGGTAAAGGTGGGGCTGAGCGGCGAACCGCTGAGGGGAATGTCGGGAGAATCCATCGTGTATTAGATGTGAGTGTACTGTTTCGGTCGCGCTCCCGTTGCGAGCCGCGAACTGCCGCGAAGGACCATACAGGCGCGGAATGGCGCAAACGGCAGGCTTTTCCAGTCGCTATGCCGACTTATTGTTATCGAACTTCAAGCAGAAGCAAGAGTGACCAGCGTCGCGATAGTAAGCTGCATATTCGCTTTATGTCATCATTCTCCAAACCTGCGCAACAGTCGAAACTCGATAGCGTAATTGGAGCATCGGCCTTCTAAACAGGCGCTCTAAACTCAGACATGGAGCCCTACTGATTCGTAGACAGTCGCTCTGTGCAGCTATTGATACGTTTCCGTCTCGAAGCGCTGGACGATGTAGCGCTCTAGATTGCGGTCCCCAGCTGCACCCTGCGAAATCGAAAGGAAAGATAGATGAACAACGAGGTCTTAATACCCGGCGACAATCTGCAGGCCGCGGCAGACCTTAGCGTCGAGAGCGAGCGCCTGCGTCTCGGCCACGCAGGTTTCGGAGGTTTCTTCGCCATTGCGGCGGAATGGAATCTCACCGACGATCAGGCGCGGCAGCTGCTGGACCTTCAGCCCGAAGACCGGCTTGAGGAAATCAAAGTTAACCCGGATCCGCAGCTCTTCACCGAGGAACGCCTGATGCGGATCGGATGCGTGATCGGAATATATCGGGGACTACAGACGTATTGCGGACTAAACACGTACTTCGGTGAAAACATAGCCGTTGCATGGATCACACGGCCCAACCTGGATCCCATGTTCGGCGGCTTGTCGCCTGTCGAGCACATGATCCGCGGCGGCCTCGACGCCATCTTTGAGGTCCGGCGACAAACCGACGCATGGTGCGGAGGAAATTGACTTGCGGATGGCGAAACAACTGCCACGCGCCGCATTTCGGGTTCGTGGCCAAGGATCTGCGCAAGTGGCTGGAGCAAACCGGAGCCAAAACGATATACATCGAGCCGGGCTCTTCCTGGGAGAACGACTACTGCGATTCGTTCAACAGTGGGCCTTTCGCAAATTCGCGAAATTAGAGTCTGCCCGGTGTTTTGTACCAGCGGGATTGTTAGTGTAGTGCAGTTATTGAAGGGACCAGTATTTCTGCACCAAGTCCAGAGTTAGTCATCGGCCGGTTTAGGCTTCAGCCAGATCGCGGCTAGCCGCAATCTGGCTGGCGAACTCGCTTGGCGTCCTCTCCCCGAGAGATCGGTGAGGACGGCTCTCATTGTATTCCCTTCGCCAGGATTCGATGAGCTGCTTGGCTTCGTCGAGGTCCGCGAACCAGTGAGCATCCAGTCACTCGGCCCGGAAGGTTCCATTGAATGACTCCACGAAGGCGTTATCAGTCGGCTTCAAGAGCATGGGTTACCGCACAGATACTCATGAATTCGGCCGTGTCGGCTGAACTCGCGGTTCCTCCGCGGGGACGGTCAGCTTCCTGACCCGAAACTCGTTTAGAGCCTCCTGTCTCGCATCAGGAGGCCCTTTACTGCCGACTCCTCTATTGAACTGAAGGAGCCATGGTGGCGAATTTTGTGTCGGCAATGATGTTTTCAAGCAGTCGAGCAGTGAGACCTTACAAACTCGCCTTTTCGGCGAGCGCAATTTCGAGCGTCATGTCTCGCACTCGGTCACACTGAGTGCATTAAGAAATGGCGGCAACGCATGCACACTGGATTATCGTCATATGCCGACAGCAGTCGGCGCTCCACAGCCAGGTACTGCAACTTAATCTGGATGCGCTTTGGACGAGACAGTTCGGCCATTGGAAATCCCTTCGCGTCGGCAGTTGGAGGGTGGGACGGGTGATGTAGGCTGAAGTTCTCCCCTTGCCATGACTTGGGTCTGCTGATAGAGTTCATAGCGCTTCTCGTGTAACCGCATGCGGCTCCAGTTACCGGACGAATTTAGATGGCACATGTGCGAATAAAGGGCTTCCTATATAAAGCCCCCATTCACTTAGCTCAATCTGAAGCTCACTCCAGTTGACCAATTCTCAAATTAATTTGAAGCTATTTGAAAGCTCCTTGAGATCGGAGCGCGTAGAGATATCTTGGCCGGCATCGTGAGTGACCAATCGTCCAACATTAAGCGCGGAAAGTCGTTGTAACAAGCTCTCAGAGTCTTGTTGACTCCGCTCCGCGAAATCTTCGAATAGTTCCTCCATCATTGGCTGGTCTTCAGCTGTCACGATGGAGCGCCAGTCCGGGTGAACTCTGATGCGAAGCTCGCCCATTTCAGACTTGTCAGCAATAAGGATAATCCGCTCAAATTTTGCTGACGCGGAATCGTCGTCACGCGCCCTATATTCCAGTGCGCAATAACCGATCGGGACATGCCCGTGTCCGCTCGTTTGAGAGAAACTCACGCTGATCCTTCTCTTCTGGGTAACCGGCAATCAATTCGGCATTGTTCTGCACAGTTCTCGCATTCGCAACAACGCAAAGACATGCTGCGAGATTCTGAAGCGCTGTATCCGTCAACCACTCTATCGGTAGTTGTCCGGCTCTTTTCCACAATCTCTCTACATCTATCTTTAACACATTCTTGACATTAGCGATTGTGAAATCGGCCGCCCAGCGTTTATAGACTCTCGTATCGAGGTATGCAGAAGCAAGGAATTTTGGCTGGCTCGATTCGCCGCCTGGACCGGAGAACATGTGGCCATGGTCGATGAAGATAGCTCGAATACTGCTAAATTGTTCTTCGAAAAGTGCCTGACGATTATCGGTATGACGGGCACATACATCCAGGAGCCACGCCAGATAAAAATCGCTCTTGTTTACGATTTTAGGAAAGCTAGATCGCGGCAGAATCTCCCTGAGTCGAGATTCCTTTGATCCCAGATATCGGGACCCGAAGCATAGTCCGGCTTGGGGCTTCCATGAACCGTCCGCCGTCTCGAACCAGCATTGCGGATTCTCATTCAGGAATTCGTCGGTTACTCTTAACAGTTTCCATTTTGGAACAGGCAGGCCAGCCGCTCTGTAGAGCTCAGTCCCCATCGCTTCGTTGAATGCTACGTTACAGCCCTGAGGATCGTTGCTGAACTTGAGCACATAGGTGAACCCATCACTAGCTTCGATTAAAAGCGGTTGTGATCCACCGCGAAGTTTACGAATAAAATGCGTTACAAAAGTATTTTCTCCAACCAAGGCAGGCAAAGGGCAACTCCAATTACAAATTCCGACAAAATGTTCGCAGCGACAACTGATACTTTTAGTCACCGGTGCTAGTTCATAGTTTCTGATCCCACGCACACTTCAGCGGTATCGCCCTAGTTCTTTTTGCGACTCGGGTAGTGTCCCACTTTTGTACAGGGAATACTTGGCAAGTTATGCTTTGTTCCGTTTAATGTCAATTAACGAAAGTAATTAGAGACAGTACTATCTAGTTAATGAACAAAGGATTTCAATGGAGTGTCTGAATCCGCTTTGGTGAGAATTCGCAAGTCGTTGTGTCATTGATAGAGATGAAATGCTAGCATCGAATGCTGAATCGAGAGCTCAATGTCGTGTCATGACGATGCGGAGATAGAACCTTGGATCGTTAGTCTGGCCTCTGCGTGACCAGTTCACTGGCCGCGCATTGCAGCCATTCACTAGTGCTTGCCGACCCGCGACGCGCCCTTGTGCGCATACATCGCCGCGTCTGCGCGGGCCAGTAGCTCTTTCATCTGCTCGTCTGGGGCACACTCAGCAAGGCCGATAGACGCACTCAGCTCGAGTTTCTTTTGTCCCGAAGGCGAGGAAACGGTATAGTTGCCGCAGACCCATTTGGTCACCCGTTCAGTCTGCGCGCTGGCATCGAACGGCACGCCGATTTGAGCTCGTTGGCGAATTGCTTTAGCGCTTCGTCGCCAACGACGTGTCCGAACTCATCGTTGATCTTCTTGAATCCGTCGATGTCGACAACAGCTATGCAAAAGGGGGTCGGCATGGCGATGCGCCGTTCGATTTGGCCCTCGACGTAGATCCTGCTCCGCACTTTGGTGAGAGCGTCACGCGAAGCCAGCTCTTCAGCCGCCTCGAGCTTGGCCTCGTAGCCTGAAACCTGCTTGCACAGCTGCTCCACGGCCGCTTTGCCTTCGTCGCTCATGCGCTGGATCGAGCTCTTCAGCTCGGCCGTGCTCTTCTCAATCGAGGCGCGAATATCGGTGATGTCCTCGAGTCTTGCGATGGCCTGCAGGCGGTCGGTGACGGCTTGCATCTGGCCTAAGCAGCGGTGATCGCGCGCGCCAACGCTCTCGGTGGTGCGAGCTACTGTCAGCAGCAGTTCTCTGACCTCGCCAGCTCTCTCGCGATA
>Ga0209483_1001217_pt1 | contig 19955 bp, 21 predicted proteins | sample NGEPerA_FD_184508 | JGI IMG/M metagenome (GOLD analysis project Ga0209483, IMG submission 184508) | Arctic peat soil microbial communities from the Barrow Environmental Observatory site, Barrow, Alaska, USA - NGEE PermafrostL2-A... | ecosystem: Environmental > Terrestrial > Soil > Wetlands >... | reverse complement strand
ATATGATACTATATGTAGTATCAGATGGCATCTGATGAGAAGCTCATACAAAAAATCATTAACAATCCGAAAGGCGTTCGGTTTGCAGATGCTTGCAAAGTCGCTGAGTTGATTGGATTTATTCGTGCTGGAGGCAAAGGTTCGCACACTGTGTTCAAGCGAGAAGCAGAAATGGAAATTTTTAACTTTCAAAATATTAACGGTAAGATTCCGACTTATGAAGCTAAGCAGCTAATCGCGATGATTGAGAAGTATTGGCAGAGAAATGGCTAATCAAGCACACTATCCTACACATGTTTATTGGGACGAAGACGATCAAGGGTTTGTCGCGATCGCGCCCGATTTGCCTGGCTGTTCAGCTTTTGGTGCAACTGAAGCAAAAGCGCTCAAGGAGCTGCGTATCGCAATAGAGCTTTGGATTTCCGCTGCCAAATCTATGAATAGGCCAATTCCGGCGCCATCAAAACTGCCAGTACCTTCAGCTTATAGCGGCAAGGTTCTGTTGAGGATGGCACCGAGCTTACATCAAAAGCTTGCTAAAGAAGCAGAAGCTGAAGAAGTGAGTCTGAATCATTGGATTGTTACGATTTTGGCTTCAGGATTGAAGGCGCATAATTCGTCACATTCTCAATACGAAGTAGCTATTGGCGACTTTAGTTCCGTAAGCACATCGCCGAGACTGATGCGTGCGTTTAGCGGTACATCCTCTTTTGCGATGTTAGACTCATCGGCCTTTCACAACTTGGTTTTTGTCCATCCCCTAAAAACTATAAATTATTCGGCAACAGCCACTGCAGAAGCAGCACATTTGGAGGGATCCAACTTTATGGGGCCAATGTTCACAGTCGTTGGCAACACTCTTTCCAGCAAACAAGTTAGCTAAGGTGAATAATATGGGTGAAGCTGCACTTTTCAAATTTGAATTATCTCAGGTCGCGACCGCCTTGATCAAGGCGCAAGGTCTGAAAGAAGGCATCTGGTATGTGGGTTTTGAGTTTGGATTTGGCGCTGCCAATGCAGGCCCGTCTCTGACAGAAATCAAGCCTTCGATGATTATGTCCATAAACAACCTCACGTTAGTCAGATTGAAGGAAGGTGAACCAGTGCCCTCATTCGCGGTTGATGCTGCAAAAATAGTTTGAAGCTAATACTTCGATCTCACCCCTTCGCCACCAAAGCCTTGAACTTCTCCGCATAATCCGGATGCCATCTCGAAAGCGCTGGCCGGTTCTCGATGATGTCGCCCGCCGCCCAAGCGATGCGTTTTTCGTCGAGCGCGCGCGACACATCATTGTCTGGGCAGAGAATATAAAAGTCACCCCTCGCCAGCGAAGGCAACATGAAATCAATCAACTGCTCCGCCGTCCACGCGCCATCGGGCTTGGGTGCACCTGCCGCAGCGGTCAATCCGGTGAACACCCAGCCGGGGATCAGCAGATGCGCCGAAACCGCGCAGCCAGGCAGATTGCGCAACTCATGCGCCAAGGCTTCGGTGAAAGATTTCACGCCCGCCTTGGAAACATTATAGGCCGGGTTGCCCGGCGGCGTGGTGATGCCCTGCTTGGAACCGGTGTTGACGATCAGCGCGGGCTCGCCATGCACAATCATCGCCTGCGCAAAGGCCTGCGTGCCGTGGATCACGCCCCAGAGGTTGACGCCAAAAATATGCGCCCACGCGGGTGAGGCCTCCAACGTCGATGAGGCAGGGCCAAGCCCGGCATTGTTCATCAACAATGTAACTGGCGGCATTTCTTTCGCCACTTTTGCGGCGGCGGATTTTAGCGCGGCCTCATCTGAAACATCAGCGCCGATTGCCAATACGCGCGCACCTGTGGCGCTGAGTGCTTTGGAGGCGGCTTCCAGCGGCTTGCCGGGAAGATCAATCATCACGATGGCCATGCCAAACCCCACCATGGTTTTAGCGGCGGCCAAGCCAATGCCAGATGCAGCACCGGTGATCACCGCTGTGCGTCCGTTTTTAAATGCTGGATGTTGACTCATCAGCCTCTCCTTCTCGGTGGGCGTCCACTACCATCTGCCCCAAGTGTTTCCACACTCTTCAAGGGCGGCAGTGTCACCACTTTTTTCAACTCGGTAAACGCCGCAGTTTTATGTGGGATGGCCATGGCCTCAACAAAATGTTGCTGGAACATCGGCTCAACAGCGGTTTCGATCTTCTCAATGCGGCGCACAACCTTTTCAATCTCATCACGTGCGGCTTTATTCAGCAGCGCAATGCGCGCACCCGTGCCGGCGGCATTGCCAGCACTTTGCACGCGCGCCAGATCGCAATCGGGGATCAGGCCTAAGATCATCGCATATTTCATATCGATATGGCTGCCAAACGCCCCCGCCAATCTGATCTTATCAGGTGCATCAATGCCCAGCTTGTCCATCAGCAGGCGCACACCAGCATAAAGGGCTGCCTTGGCCATTTGAATGGCGCGCACATCATTCTGTGTGATGCGGATGATCGGACCCGAATTATCCGTAGGCTGACGAATAATATAATTAAACGTGCGTTTATATGATTCAATGCGCGGCGTTCGCGTGGCGAACCCACCATCCATCAAGCCATCTTGGCTGATAATGCTAGAAAGATACATTTCTGCAATCGCCTCAATGATGCCTGAGCCGCAGATGCCGGTAACACCAGTGTCCGCAATGGCTTCTTCAAAGCCCGCTTCGTCACTCCACAAATCACAGCCGATCACTTTATAGCGTGGTTCCAGCGTTGAGGGATCAATGCGCAACCGTTCGATTGCACCTGGCGCGGCGCGTTGGCCGCAAGAAATTTGCGCACCTTCAAATGCAGGCCCAGTGGGCGACGAACAGGCAAGCAGGCGCTTTTTCGAACCCAAAATGATTTCCGCATTGGTGCCCACATCCACGCAGAGCATGATCTCGTCGCTCTCATGCGGCGCTTCGGATAAAGCCATCGCAGCAGCATCAGCGCCCACATGGCCCGCGATGCACGGCAGCACATAAGCAAAGGCACCCGCGTTCAAATGCAGGCCCATGTCTCGTGCTGGAAAAGTGAGCGCCAAGCCATCGGCCAGCGCGAAAGGCGCACCGCCAAGTTCGGTGGGGTCAATGCCGAGGAACAGATGATGCATGACGGGATTGCCAACCAATACCACTTCTAGAATATCAGTGATCTCAATTCCCGCTTGCTTGGCAACAGCTTTGGCAAGTTCATTGAGCGCGCCGCGAATGGAGGAGGTGAGTTCTTTCTCACCGCCTAGATTCATCATCACGTAAGAAACGCGGCTCATCAAATCTTCGCCAAAACGGATTTGTGGGTTCATCAACCCGGCCGAAGCGGCCACTTCGCCTGAGGATAAATTTGTGAGATGGGCAGCGATGGTGGTGGAGCCCACGTCAATGGCCAGCCCAAACAAATTGTCATGGTAACCCGGCCAGATCGCCGCCAAGCGATTGCCGCCACCAGCAGGCCGTGAAAACACCGCGCAGGTGATTTTCCATTCGCCTTTGCGCAAAGTTTTTTGCAACGCGGCCAAAATATGCAGATCAGTGGAAAGGTTCTCAATGTCCCATTGCGATTTGAGCGCGCCGTAAACCCGCTCCAAATCCGAAGAGGGCTTGTGCATATCCGGCTCATCAACTTCGATGTAATAAAGATGCGTGGCAGGATCGAGTGCGATTACCCGTGTGTCAGCCTCTTTGCGCACCACTTGTTTGTGAACTTGTGACTCAGGTGGCACATCGACAACTAGATCGCCTTCAATTTTCGTTTGGCATGATAACCTGCGATCGCTGGCCAAGCCCTTGATGCGGTCATAGCGCGCTTCAGTTTCGGTGCGATCGTTCACATGGCTGGCCGATGACGTGATGCCGTGTTTGGCGAATTCACCTTCGCCGATGTTGATCTGGCAGCGCCCACAAATGGCGCGACCGCCGCACACCGAGTCAATATCCACGCCCAGCTGCCGCGCGGCTGTAAGCACAGGCGTTCCCAGGGCAAAGCGCCCGCGCTTGCCGGAGGGTGTGAAAACGATGAGGGGATTCTGCTCGGTCATCGTTCCTGTATAGCCGAGGGCCGCTTGGCGCACAGGCCCTTTTATGCGATATTTCGGAGATGGATATTCGGCTCGGAAATTTCAACGATCAGCGGGTGAAAGACCTGCTTGCCTATCACCTGAAAGGGATGCACGAAAACTCTCCGCCCGGCCATGTTTTCGCGCTGGATTGGAGTGGCTTGCAGAAGCCGGAGATCAGTTTTTACACTGGCTTTGTGGCGGATACTTTGGTGGTGATGGGCGCGTTGAAAGCACTGGGCGATGGATCGGGTGAGCTCAAATCCATGCGTGTGGCTGAAGGGCAGGCTGGCAAAGGCTATGGCGCAGCTATGCTACGGCATCTGATCGGTGAGGCCAGAAGCCGAGGCTATCGCCGCCTGTCGCTGGAAACTGGCTCAAATTCAGCTTTTGATCCTGCACAGGCGCTTTACCGCAAACACGGTTTCGTCGAAGGCGAAACTTTTGGCGGCTACCTAAAAACTGAGTTCAATCGGCTATTTCACTTGGCGCTTCAGCAATAAGCCGCACCCAATATCTCACCTTGGCCGGGGCGTTGCACGATGATCGCGCAGTTTTTCCCAGTCGTTGGTAGATTAATGGCTGCGCCATTCCATTCGCTCAAATTGCTCATGGAAGTAACGATATGGCGGTAAGTGATGGAGTGACCTGCGTTTTCGCCACGTGCAATCGGCACTGTGGCCGACTGTTCAAAATTCACCAAATAGACATTGGCAGTGCCTTGGCCCGCGCCCACATGGGCTTCGCCACCGCTGACCGATACTGAAACCGGCAAGCTTGAGCTTGCAATCACCCCACTGTTGGATGATCCCTTGGTTCCATTAACCACAAATTCTGGCGTATAACTGCCGTCGCCGATATGCGCGGCATAATCTGCCTGTCTGGCCGTTGCAGCGGGTGATGAGAAGGTGTCACGCCAGCCGAGATAGTCCCAATAGTCCACATGCCACGCCAGCGCCACGAAGCCGCCTTGGTCAATCACCTTTGATAAAGTGGCATCAGCAGGAGGGCAGGATGAACAACCCTGACTGGTGAAAAGCTCAACGACACCCGTGGCTGGGCCGCCTGCGCGGGCTGGTGCTGATGCAAGGGCGATGGCAGTTAAAGCGGTGGCTATGATTAAGCGCATGGGTAAAACTCCTGACTGAGCCAGCCTTAGCGCTGTTGGCCGATCAACCCGAAGTAACGATCAGGTGAGGGCGATCACTTTTGTTGACCCACAGTTCCCAAATGCGTGTCTTTGAAACCGGTTGTGTATTTCAAACCATAACCCAAGGCGCGGTCTATGCCGATATGGGCGAACCAAATGAGAGCGATTGCGAATCCCCGGGTTTGATGAGTGTTTATGGTGCCCAACAAAAGTATCCAAGCAAGAGGTGTGGCGTGTACGACATTGTAACAAATAGCGCCAAAACGTGGCCCCACCAGATACCCGATCATCGATAGATCTGGTGCAAGAATGAGCAACGCAAACATCCACCATGAAAAGCCTAGCTGCCAATAGATCAGTACAGCGGCAATGCCGTAGCATGCGCCTTCAAGACGAAGGAGCCAACGCATCTGAGTTATCGCCTCCGTCTCGACTCCCTTGCCGCGCGTCGTGCTGCGATATCTTCGTTAGATGAAATCTCACCAGCGGCCTGGGCGGCGGCAGAAGGGGCAGCCGTCATCTCGCGGAATTTATTATTCCAGAATCTACAATGCGCATCCGTGCCGTTGAGCACATTAGCGCCGAAAATGGCATGCATGTCCTCATCATGCAGCGGATTCATAATCGCACTTGTCATGCCATGTGAAGCGGCCATGGCGAGGAAATAACCCGTCAATGCGCGGCGGTTGGGCATGCCAAAGCCGATGTTGGAAGCACCGCAAGTGGTGTTCACCTTAAGCTCTTCACGCAAGCGCCGCACTAAACGAAACACCTGTTGGCCTGCTGTGCCCATGGCGCCAATCGGCATGACTAAGGGATCAACCACAATGTCTTCAGGCTTGATGCCGTAATCAGCCGCGCGCTGCACAATCTTTTTAGCCACTGCAAAACGCACATCAGGATCTTCGCTAATGCCAGTCTCATCATTTGAAATGGCAACGACGGGAACATTATATTTGGCGACGAGTGGCAAAATCGCTTCAAGCTTTTCTTCCTCTCCCGTGACGGAATTAACCAGCGGGCGGCCCTTTGCTGTCTCCAACCCTGCCTTCAAAGCTGAAGACACAGAGCTATCAATGCACAATGGCAGATCGCACATCGATTGTACGATCTCTAACGTCTGGCGCATCAATGGCGGCTCAGTCTCATTTGGGTTCACGGCGGTGACACCGGCATTCACATCTAGAATATGCGCGCCAGCAGCAACCTGCGCCAACACGTCTCTGATCACCGTTTCAAAATTGCCCGCCTGCATTTCAGCGGCAAGTTTTTTGCGCCCCGTGGGGTTAATGCGTTCACCTATCACCGTGAAGGGCCGATCAAAGCCAATGATGTGGGTGCGCGTGGCTGAGGCAATAAGAGTGTGAGTCATGTTCTATGCTTTCCCGCCCTGAGAGATCAGGGTTTTGATTTTGTCTTGCGTAAACTCTTCTTCCAGCGCGGCCTTAGCGCGATCAGCCTCCAAAGCCAAATCGTCTGAAACCACAACGGCGGGTGAGCGGCGCCAATCTGCCAGATAGGCGTCTGAATCGGTTGTGCCGGAACGCATGGCGGCCATATCGATGGCCTCCATAAAACGGTTGTCGAGCATACGCTTTTCCTCGGTGCGGCCCAGTTTAACCGAAACCGCAGAGGGTATATCGCGCCAATATGTAATAACCAGATTCGCCATAAGCGGGCTTCATACAGGTCAAGCGCCCTATGGGCAAAGGGCTTAGGCGTTAATTAGCAGCATTTATAACTTTTATGAATTCACCCGCAAAACCTTACGGCCCAAAGAACGTGCGCGACAAAATGGCAATTATCGTCCCAAAGGACCGAACCGTTTCTAAGGAAACATTTTGCCCAGTTAAGGTCCCCGTCGCATCAATATCTATGGGAAGTTTATCGGTTTGGCCTTCGCTCTTATAATCGACATAGCCACTTTCCTTCATAATAATCTGGCCGGTTATGCCATCTGCGGTTTGAAAAAGGGCAGTGTCACCCGTTGGTTTGGCGAACAAAGCTGAATCACTGGCCGCTGCTGCATCCGGTAACATTAGGGTGAGGTCGTATTGGTGTTGATTAGCAACATTTGGAGTTAGCGTGAAAGGCATGTTGCCTTTCAATTCATATTCCTTGCCGTTGCACTTCGGTTTGAGATCCATAAACCAAGAATTGGTTTGATAGGCAAAAATCATATCACCATTCCAAACACAGCCCTTATCAGAAGGATAGCCAGCCGATGGCATGGTAAAGCCTGAAAACTGTACGGTATCGACCCGCGTGTCGATGAGTTTAGATTGTTGCGCTGAAAGATTGCTCTTTATGCCCGAAAGGACACTATCACGTAATGCAATGGCACCACTGGAAGGTGTTTCTGGCTTAAGCATCATGGAGCCGCCAAAACCTGACGAAGACGCACCAACTTGGCCTATCGCTAAATAATTTGCGGCCATCGTGGTGCCATCGGTGTAACCACTCGACTTTACAACCCAGCCACCGGAATATTGCGTACGTTGCAACTTTTGCCCATTGCTCGGATTAATAAGCTCACCATTTCCAGCAACTGCACAAGAACGATCACGACCGCCGATAAACCCAGACTTAGGTGCTTCGCATTTGACATTGAAGGTCGTCTCGATCTGCTTGTCAGCGAGCGTCACCGTGAACGTGTCTTGGGCCGAGTCATCATTCAACGTTGGCATGTGTGCCTTCATTGTGAATGACACACTATCAGCCGCCATCAGCGGTAAACTGTTGAGACAGGCCAAGCCTGCAATGAAAAGAAATTTGCGCGACACGGGTGTTCCTCCGATTTTATAATGGTTTAATGGTTGCTCTCCAAAACGCATTACAGACTGTTCAGAAACGTTATGCACTGGATTCGTAAACGCGACAACCGCTGAAATCGGGGCAAATTTCCATGCCATGCCTGCGATAGAAAAATCGCAGAAAAGTGTAACTAAACCACGCCAGTGGCCTTCAAGACTGCACATTGCGAGGCGCTTAATCCGAGAATATCTTGCAGCACGCAGTCTGTGTCAGCGCCCAAATTTGGTGAAGCGGTCTCTGCGCCATTTTGCGAAGCGGAGAATTTGAGTGGATTGGAAACGGTTTTGACTGTTGTGCCGTCGGTATGGCTCACATCTCGCACCAGCCCGCGCGCCAACACTTGTTCATGCGCAAAGACCTGATCGAGTGAATTGATCGGGCCGCAAGGCACGGCATCAGCCTCCAATGCATCCGTCCATTCGACCGTGGTACAAGATTTGAAAAAAGGTGCTAACGCCGGGATCAATTCACCGCGCAATTCCACCCGCCCGCGGTTAGTTGCAAACTTTTTATCTGCACCAATCTTTTCAGCACCGATCACTTTGCACAGTGCCGCAAACTGCCGATCGTTGCCTGCTGCGATGATGATGTGGCCATCCGAAGTTTCAAAAGTTTGATAGGGAACAATGTTGGGGTGTTCATTGCCCATGCGCTTTGGCACCTTGCCACCAATTAAGTAATTCATCGCTTGATTAGCCAAAACCGAAACTTGTGAATCAAGAAGTGAAATATCGATATGCTGGCCTTGGCCAGATTTCGCGCGCGCAATAAGTGCGGCTTGAATGCCAATCACAGCATGCAAGCCAGCAAACACATCAGCGAAAGCCACCCCCATTTTAATCGGGCGTCCATCAGGCTCTCCGGTGATGGACATCACACCCGCCATGCCCTGAATCATAAAATCATAGCCCGCACGATTTCTGTATGGGCCAGTCTGGCCAAAGCCAGTGACCGAGCAGTAAATCAGGCGCGGGTTCAACTTCTGCAGCGAAGCAAAATCCAAACCGTATTTTGCTAAGCCGCCGACTTTATAATTCTCAACCAGAATATCAGACTTCAGCGCCAAGGCTTTGATAAGATTCGCACCTTTCTTGGTTGATATATCGATGCAAACGGATTTCTTACCGCGATTAGCGGCGTGAAAATAAGCGGCATCACCTTCACTGCCCTCGCCGTTTTTGGCGAATGGCGGCCCCCAGCCTCGCGTCTCATCACCTTCATTTGGCTTTTCAATTTTTATGACTTCAGCGCCCAAATCCGCCAGCATCTGCGTGGCAAATGGGCCAGCCAATACCCGTGTAAGATCAAGCACCCGCAAGCCCTGCAGGGGAAACTCACTCATGGCTTAACTTGCTTTCCACGCAAACGCGAAGTGCGTAACAAGCCAGCAACCTCAACAATCGGATAGCCTGCCGTCACCACATGCGAATTCACGCGGTGCAAATCACGAATGATGTCGATGAACAAAGCGCTTTGCCGAAGTGCTCTGGCTTTGTTGGCGAGTGAGGCAGTGAAATGGGTTTCCATCATCGTATTTTCCAATTGTCGGAATTGATCCTTCTGGCCGATCAAATGCTGTGCGGCGGCCACGTCACGCGACATCATAACAGACGCTGCCAAGCGGATGTTATTGTGAATGATCAGCGAAAGTTCTCCCAATGCCGCTTGTTCATCTGCATTGAAATTCAACCCCTCTTTGATCTTCGCACGGATACGATCACTGAGGTTTAAATGAATAATGTCACCAGCGTGTTCCAAGTTCGAGGCATAGAGGGTAACTTCCAAAGCGCGCCTTGCATCGTCTGGCGTCAAATTGCCCTGCGAAACATCATTCACATAACCTTGAATGGCCTGTTGATAGCTGTTCAAACGTATATCTTGTCCTTCAAGTTGCTTGAGCATTTCAAGACTGGAGCTGGCCATCGCCTTGAGTGCTGTTTCAAACATCCGGTCAAGAACCTCGCCCATGCGCGCCAATTCAATATTGGCATTGGCCAATGCCATTGCTGGTGAGGGGATAACCGTAGGGTCAAGATAGCGCGGCCTTTGCAATGGGTCTTCCGGCGCAGTTGAATCTGGTACCAAGCGCTTGGTCAATTTAGCCGTGATGGTCACAAGCGGCAGAAACACGATTGCCACGGCAACGTTAAACGCCACATGAAATCCTAGCGCCCAATGTAGCGGGTTGGCTGGCGCTTCAGGCAAGAGTGCCATCAGATATTGCGGGAAAGCCAAAAGTATTACAGCAAAAAATGCGCGCGACAAAAAATCGCCCAGCGGCAAACGGCGAGCTTCGGGTGCTAGGCCCAGTGAGGCTATAAACGCAGGCAGGCCACCACCGCAATTAATGCCCAACAAGAATGGTATGGCCGCGGGCAACGCCAAGCTGCCGTTCGCCATCAAAGAAGTTACCAGCAAGATGGCAGCAAGCGTTGAGTAAAACCCCCATGCCATCAGTCCGCCAATCAAGAAAGCCAATATCGGCGCTTGGCCTACAGCCGCGAGAACTTGGTGAAACAAGCTAGCGTCACTCAACGGTGTTGTGGCTTGCGATATCAAGCGCAAGGAAAGCAACATCAGGCCAAGGCCGATCAACACGCGACCTATATTATGAGGTTTCAACTCTTGTGATGATTGGAAGACTAAATAGCCGACAAATAGAAAAGCAGGTGATGTCCATAGCGCGATGCTAGAGCCTGAGGCAACCAATGCTGAGATGACAGATGAGCCGACATCAGCACCCAATAGCACCGAAAGCCCAAGGCTGGCAGGGAGTGTTCCAGTGCTTGCGATATTTGTGACGATGAGTGCAGTGGCGGTGCCACTGCCCAAAACCAAAGTAGCCAGCAGCCCTGCAATCAATGCGGAAAAGCGATTGCCCAGACGGTATTCAATGAAATATTTAAGCTGCTCTTCCCAAACCCTCAAAATGCCAGTGCGCACCATGCGCACGCCCCAGAGAAGCAACGCCACACCGCCAACCAGATTTAGAATGACTAATGTGGATGTGTTCATGTTTTATGGCCAGGGCAGAGACCAGGTTTTGACATTGGTATAAAATTTCATCGCTTCAGAAACACCTTCCTTGATGCCATTGCCAGAATCCTTGATACCGCCGAAGGGCGACATTTCAATCCGATAACCCGGCACTTCCCAGATATTCACAGTGCCCACATTCAGCCCTTCGATATAGCGGGTGATGCGCTGCAAATTGTTGCTGCACACACCGGACGAAAGGCCGAAAGCGGTTGAATTGGACATGGCAATCAATGCCTCGTCATCAGCGGGTGCGCGAATGATGGGAATCACTGGCCCGAAGGTTTCTTCAAATACCAACTCGGATTTTGGGTTGACAAAATCTATTGTGATCGGCGGCAGCACAGCGCCTTTGCGTTCCGGGTGATAGAGAATTTTTGCGCCATCATTTCCTGCGGCCAGCACGCGGTTTTCAAACATCTCGGCAGTGCGCGCATTCACCACGCAGCCCAAATCTGTGTCTGGATTCTCTGGATCGCCGAATTTGATTTTCTTGGCTTTAGCCAAGACTTTCTCGACAAATGAATCAGCCACCCGTGGCTGAACTAAAATCCGCTTCACTGCAGTGCAGCGCTGGCCAGAGTTTTTGGTGGCCCCGGCCACAGCTAATTCGGCGGCTTTATCCAGATCGAATTCTGAGAGATCATCCAGCACAATCAGTGGATCATTGCCGCCCAATTCCAAGGCCGCGCGTGTGTAACCAGCTTTGGCCGCGATGATTTTGCCCACGCGCACGCCACCGGTGAAAGTGATGACGTTGATGTTGGGATTCAAAACCATCTCATCGCCAATGTCAGCAGGCAATCCCGTCACCACCTGGAACATCTCTGGCGGCAGGCCCGCTTCATATAAAATATCTGCAAGCTTGATAGCGGTCAGCGGGGTTAAATCTGTGGGTTTACACACCACGCAATTATTGGTGGCAATGGCAGGAGCGATTTTATGGCTCACCATATTCAGCGGATGGTTGAAAGGTGTGATCGCACTGATAACGCCCACTGGTTCGCGCTTGGTGAAAATTTTGCGCGCCTTGCCTTGTGGAGTGAGGTCGCAGGAAAATATTTGCCCGTCATCGAGAATGGCCAGCATTCCCGCCAGTGAAAACACATCATAGGCGCGGCCACATTCATAAGCCGAGTCTTTCATGCTGAGGCCAAGCTCCAGCGTGATCAGTTGCGCCAGATCTTTGGCATTCTTTTTGATGAGCTCAGCCGTGCGAAACAAAATCTGCTGGCGTTCATAGCGTGTCAGCTTGGGTTTGAAAGCAGCCGCAATCTCAAAGGCCTTGGCCGCATGTTCGGCGCGCCCTGCAGGCACAGTGCCAATCACTTCACCCGTGTAAGGATAGCGCACATCAAATGTTTTATCAGCAAAGACTTTCTTGCCGCCAATCCTCATCGCTTCATGAATGATCGCCCGCGCCATCACGCCTCCACACAATTACAACCGACATAAAACGCATCCCAATTATGCAGCGGCTTCGGCTGGCCTTTCAGTTTCACATTGCTGATAAAGGGTATGACTTGCTCAGACAAACCGCCATGTGAACGAAGCGGCGCATCAAGCCCTGAAAGATCATGTTTTGCTGCAGAAGTGCCGATCACTTTGCTATATTTTGCCCCGCCCGAAATGACAATTAAATCGCCACATCTCTCGGCATAAAGCCCATAAGTTTTCACCGCTTCATTACGAGGTAGAACCACATCAATGCCCTCTTGCGCGCTGATGAATTGAGCAGCCTCATCAACACTTGGTCCATACAGATAAATCTGCGCGAACGAGCCCAGCGCCCCGTGATGCACCACATATGGATCAGTGATCGGCAATATAACCCGGGTTTTTCCAACGCCAAATTGCCTGTCCAAAGCATCTTGCAGATAGATCACGTCTGGCGTTCCGTCAGCCTTGTGTTTATCTTTCATCCCGTGGTCTGCCACAATAATGAGTGTGCAACCCACCTCGTCCAAGCCACCAATATATCCATCCATCATTTTATAAAATGAATTGGCACCAGCCGAACCGGGCGCGAACTTATGCTGCACATAATCAGTGGTGGAAAGATACATCAAATCCGGTGCATCGCGTTTCAAAAGTTTAACACCTGCGGCAAAAACAAATTCTGACAAGTCAGCCGAATAAACCTCCGGCACAGGTTTACTCACAAACTTAGGCACATCATCAATGCCATTTTCTTTCTGCGTAGCTAAATCGGCCTTTTCAGCTGAGAAACAAATAGCAGTGCCATCAAATTTCAATCCTTTGCCCAACAGCAAACGCAATTTATCCTTAGCGGTGACAACGCAAACTTTAGCTCCGGCTTTTTGAAAGCTTGCAAAAACCGTTTCCGCCATCAGCCATTTGGGATCATTCATCATGGTTTCCAAGCCAGTGGCAGGATCAATGAGATAATTTCCGCCAATGCCGTGGACCTTCGGCAGAGAGCCAGTGGCAATCGACATGTTGTTTGGGTTGGTGAAGCTCGGCATCGCCGAAAGGCCACGCAGATTCTCGCCCTTGGCGATGATGCGTTTTAAATGCGGCATCAAACCATCGCCCATGGCGCGTTCCATATAGTCGGGCTCGCTGCCATCGCAGCATATCACCACCGCTGGCCGCTTGGGCCAATGATAATCGCGCCCGTTGTTTGTGACTGATCTCACTCTTGCCTCGGTGTCATGTCTTTGACATTCATTTCAGACAGCACGTGTTTGATTGCATCGACGACGCGCTCCATCACTTCTTCATTGAGTTGTCCGATGGTGCCGATACGGAATGAATCACGCTGCGTTAGCTTTCCGGGATAAATTGCAAAACCGCGGCTGCGCAGGCGCTCATAGAAATTCTCAAACTTAAAATTGGGATCGCTTGGCGTGAGGAATGTTTGAATGATCGGCCCCGCCTCGTTGCCAGAAAGCAGCGGCACCAACCCAAGTGCTGTCAACCCACTGATGAGAACCTGAGCATTGCGTTGATAACGCCGCAAGCGCATTTGCGTGCCGCCCTCTTGGTCCAGTTCCTGCAACGCCTGATGGAAGGCAACAAGCGCATGAGCGGGCGGCGTGAAGCGGAATTGGCCATTGGCCTGCAGGCTTTTCCACTGTTCAAACAAATCCAACACCACCGAATGGCTTTGGCCCTCGCAGGCCACCAGCAATTCACGCTTCAACAAAACATAAGAAAAGCCGGGCACACCCTCGATGCACTTGTTGGACGATGAGACCAACACGTCAATCCCGTCTCGCGCCATGTTGATTTCAAGCGCGCCAAAGCTGGACATCGCATCCACCATTAATAAACGGCCACGCGATTTAATTTCGCGCGCCAGATCAGATAGCGGATTCACAATGCCTGAAGTGGTTTCACAGTGGATAAGCCAAACATGGGTGAGACTGGCATCAGCATCCAGCACGCGCGTGAAATGTTGTGGTTGAATCTGTGTTGTGTCGGTCTTGCTCACACGCTCATGCGGGCGCGCCAATACCTCTAGGATTTTGGCAGCGCGCTCACCATAAGCCCCATTGGCCAACACTAAGGTTTTTTTTCTGCGCTGTGGTGCCAAGCTACCCAGGGCTGCTTCAATGGCAAAAGTGCCAGAGCCTTGCATGATGACACATTCATAAGTGTCATCGCATCCAGCGATGCGCAGCAATTCGCGGCGGATGTCTAAAACCACCTTGCGGAATTCAACATCTCTGCTGCCCCAATCGGCCAACATGGCAAGTTTCACCCCGCGTGATGTGGTCAGTGGCCCCGGAGTTAAAAGATAGGGCATGTCTTCCTGGCCTTCCGGCCCGTTAAATTGCATGGTGTTTGCGCCTCAGATTCTGTTGGAAGCCAGTAAATCGGATGTGGGGCGCAGGGTCAAATGAGAGTTTTGCCGCTTGCCGCGCTATGGCCGCAATGTTTGGCGATGGCTCAAGCTTCTGATACAGGGTGGTCATGAGCAAATATGCGATCTTACTTTCTGGCCCAGTGGCCAAAACGCCGCGCTTGGTTAGGCAATTATCCAATGCGCGCGTGATTGCGGCCGATGCCGGCATGCTCCATGCTGAGGCTTTGAAACTCTCGCCTGAACTTTGGGTGGGCGATTTTGATTCAACGCCTCAGTTCCTGGCCGATCAATGGCACAATGTACCGCGCCAAACCCACCCGGTGGGCAAAGATGCCAGCGATGGCGAGTTGGCCATATCAGAAGCGCTGCGCAGAGGGGCAACCTCACTCATCCTCGTGGGTGGCATGGGCGGTCAGTTAGATCATGTTTTGGCGCATGTAGGATTTCTGGTCACATTGGCCGATCGCGGTGTTGATGTGATGATGACATCTGGCACAGAAGAGGCCTACGGGCTTGCTGGCGAATTCCACCTGCCACAGGCGAAAACGGGTGAGCGCATTTCAGTGATGCCCTTCACCAATCTTATTGGGCTTACCATCACTGGCGTGAAATATCCGCTCACCAATGCCAATGTGAAATTGGGAACAGCGCAAACTTTGGCCAATGTGGTGACAGGCGAAGTGCATATCTCTCTCACTGTTGGCAAGGCTGTTGTGGTTTACTATCCCAATGTCTGAATTCAAAATTGAACGGATTGGTGAAAAAGACGATGGTCTAGGTGCTGGCCGCAGCTTTGCGCGCACTTTGCCAGGCGAAATCGTAAACGATGTTGGCAATGTGCTCACACCCTCGCCAGATCGCGTAACGCCCTTTTGCCCGGTGTTTGACAGATGCGGCGGCTGCAAGCTTCAGCACTGGGCAACAATGCCCTATCAGGCATGGAAAACCGCACTGCTTACTCACGCTTTGGCAGCACGGGGGTTACATCCCGAAATTCAGCCTTTGATTGACGCCCATGGCGATGGCCGCAGGCGTGTGGCCTTGCATGTGCGCGAGATCGATGGACGCTGGCGTGCCGGCTTTATGGCCGAAGGCAGCCATAATCTGGTGCCCATTGATGTCTGTCCCATTCTCACACCAAAGTTGCAGGCAGTACCTGAACTGGCCGCCAAATTTGGGGTTTTCTTCGGCGCTTGTGATGTGACGGTGGCAGCGGTTGAAAACGGCCTCGACATCGCCATCAAGGCCACGCGCAAATTGGCTGATCAAGCTGTGGCGCAGTTTGATGGGTTGATGAGGGCGCAAAATATCATGCGCATTGCGGTGAATGGCGAGACGCGCGCTCAACTCACCCCGCCACTGGTTAAAATGGGCAAGGCCTTGGTGCCAATTCCCGTTGGCGGCTTTTTGCAAGCGACAGAAAAAGGCGAACACACGCTAACCGAATTGATTTTGTCTCACGCTAAAAAGTTCAAACGCATAGCCGATTTGTTTTGTGGCTCGGGGCCATTCACTTTCGCCCTCGCAGAACAGCACACGGTTCATGCGGTGGATTCAGAAAAGCCAGCAATTGCGGCGCTGCAAATGGCGGTGCGCAACACGCAGGGGCTAAAGCCGATCACCGCTGAGGTGCGCGACCTGTTCCGCAATCCGCTCACAACCATGGAGTTGAAGGAATATGATCTGGTGGTGCTTGATCCGCCACGTTCAGGTGCTGAAGCGCAATGCGTAAACTTGGCCAAATCCAAAGTAAAACGCGTGGTCTATGTTTCCTGCGATGTGCAAAGCTTAGGCCGTGACGCTGCTGTATTATGCCAAGGCGGATACCGCTTTGAAAGCGCCACACCCGTCGATCAATTCAAATTCTCGCCCCATCTCGAAACCGTCGCACTTTTCAGTCGCGCTTGACTCGGTTCGGCAAAGCTGGTGCATCATGTAAAAGGGGGGGATTCTTATGGACAAAGCTTTTGTATTTCCGGGGCAGGGCAGCCAAGCCATTGGCATGGGCAAGGCTTTGGCCGAACAGTTTGAACCAGCGAGACATGTATTTGCCGAGGTGGATTTGGCCCTGGGCCACAGACTTTCAAGGATCATGTGGGACGGGCCGGAAGCTGATCTTACGCTGACTGAAAATGCGCAACCTGCTTTAATGGCGGTTTCCATGGCGGTGATGCGCGTGCTTGAACGAGAATATGGCGTAAGTCTCGCCAATACCGCAAAATTTGTCGCAGGCCATTCACTGGGCGAATATTCAGCCCTCGCTGCGGCTGGAACTTTTTCATTGAGTGATACAGCGCGCCTTCTCCGGATTAGAGGCAAAGCAATGCAAGCCGCCGTGCCTATCGGGCAGGGCGCAATGGCCGCTTTGCTGGGGTTGGATTTTGCTACGGCTTCAGCAGTTGCCGCTGCGGCAGCACAAGGCGAAGTATGCCAAGCCGCCAATGATAATTCTGATGGCCAAGTGGTTGTATCTGGCAACAAAGCGGCGGTCGACAGGGCTTGTGAGTTGGCCAAGGCCGCAGGTGCCAAGCGGGCCATTTTACTTGCCGTGTCAGCTCCCTTTCATTGTGCTCTAATGCAGCCTGCCGCTGATGCCATGGCAGAGGCTTTGAGCAATGTGAAAATGAGAGCGCCAGTGGTTCCTGTGATCGCCAATGTGTTGGCCAGCCCACTCGTTGATCCGCTGGCGATCAAAGACGCCTTGGTGGCGCAAGTCACCGGCACTGTGCGCTGGCGTGAATGCGTGGCCACTATGGCGCAAAACGGTGTTAAAGTTTTTGTTGAAGCAGGCGCTGGTAAAGTATTGACTGGACTCGCAAAAAAGAATGCACCAGAGGCCGTCGCACTCAATGCTGGAACGCCGGATGAAATCGCGGCCCTTGCCACTTATTTGAAAGGTTGAAGCTCATGTTCTCACTCGCCGGAAAAACCGCACTCATCACTGGCGCATCGGGCGGCATTGGTGCGGCCATCGCCAAAGCACTTCATGATGCAGGAGCAACGATTGCCATCTCCGGCACACGCCTTGAGGTTCTGGAGAAAGTCAAAGCCGAAGTGGGAGAGCCGGTGCATATTTTGCCGTGCAATCTTTCTAAGCCTGAAGAAGTTGAAAAGCTTATTCCATCAGCAGAGGCAGCCTTGGGCTCGCTTGATATTCTCATCAACAATGCTGGCATCACCAAAGACGGACTTGCGATGCGCATGAAGGATGAAGATTGGCAAAGCGTGATTGATGTGAACCTCACGTCCAACTTCCGCCTTAGCCGTGCAGCCATGCGCAGTATGATGAAAAAACGCTGGGGCCGGATTATCAACATCACGTCCATCGTGGGCGTCACCGGCAATCCCGGCCAAGTTAATTATGTGGCCTCAAAGGCTGGCCTCATCGGCATGACAAAATCGCTTGCGCAGGAATTGGCCTCACGCAATGTGACGGTGAATTGCGTGGCCCCTGGTTTTATCGCCACACCAATGACTGACGCGCTGAACGAAAAGCAGAAGGAAGCTATTCTGGGCCGCATCCCAGCGGGCCGCATGGGCGGGCCTGCCGATATTGCCGCCGCTGTGGTGTATTTGGCCTCAGATGAAGCCGCCTATGTGACGGGCCAAACATTACATGTGAACGGCGGCATGGTGATGGTGTGAGCGTAACCTCTAATTGCGGGATATTTGCCCCCCTCATTTCCCCCTTTTGACCTGTCATAGATTTGTGCTAGTAACCCGTCATGCAGGCCACAAACGGACGGCGTTATGCCAACGTTCAGCCGGCTTTCGTTATTTTTAACAGGGATAAAAACATGAGCGATATCGCTGACCGCGTAAAAGCAATAGTTGTAAAGCACCTTGGTGTTGAAGCCGATAAGGTTCAACCACAAGCCAGCTTCATTGACGATTTGGGGGCAGACAGTTTGGACACGGTTGAACTCGTGATGGCATTTGAAGAAGAATTTGGCATCGAAATTCCAGACGATGCTGCAGAACACATTCAAACGGTGGGCGATGCTATCTCGTTCATCGAGAAGAACAAGAAAGCCTAAAGCCTGGCTGTTATGAAATTTTGAACGCGGGGACAGGGAAACCTGATGCCCCGCGTTTTTCTGTATGGTATAGCCACTGCGGGCTATGGGACGATTATTTCGAGGCAAGAACATGAAACGTGTTGTCATCACCGGTTTAGGCATGGTTTCTCCGCTGGGCGCGGACGTGGAAACGACATGGAAAAATATTCTCGCAAGTGAATCTGGTGCTGGCGTGATCACCAAATTTGATACGTCTGATCTTGCCTGCAAAATCGCCTTTGAAGTCAAGCGCGGTGACGGCAGCAATGGCACCTTGAACATAGACCAATGGGTGGACCCTAAAGAACAGCGCCGCTTTGATTCCTTTATTCAATTTGCGTTGATTGCCGCCAAGCAAGCGATGAAAGATTCTGGCTTGGAGATTAAAACCCAAGATCAAGCCTATCGTTCTGGCGTTATGGTGGGCTCTGGTATCGGTGGCTTGCAATCAATTTATGACAACACATTATTGCTGAATGAAAAGGGCCCACGCCGTATTTCGCCTTTCTTTATTCCTGGTTCACTCATCAATCTGGCATCAGGCCTGATCTCGATAACCTTCGGCCTCAAAGGGCCAAACAGCGCGGTTGTGACGGCTTGTTCCACCGGCTCTCACGCCATTGGGGATGCAGCGCGCATCATCATGATGGATGATGCCGATGTGATGGTGGCCGGAGGTGCTGAGGCATGCATCGGTCGTTTAGGCATAGCGGGTTTCATTGCCTGCAAGGCACTTTCGCATAATTTCAATGACAACCCCAAGGCAGCCTCACGCCCCTATGATAAAGACCGTGATGGCTTTGTGATGGGTGAAGGTGCTGGCATTGTGGTGCTGGAAAGTTTGGAACACGCCAAGGCGCGTGGTGCTAGAATCTATGCTGAAGTGATTGGTTATGGCATGTCTGGCGATGCCTATCACGTCACCGCCCCAAGTGAAGATGGCGATGGTGCTTATCGTTGCATGCAGGCGGCTTTGCGCCGGGCCCAGATTGATGCCACAGAAATCG
>Ga0209483_1001214_pt1 | contig 19973 bp, 14 predicted proteins | sample NGEPerA_FD_184508 | JGI IMG/M metagenome (GOLD analysis project Ga0209483, IMG submission 184508) | Arctic peat soil microbial communities from the Barrow Environmental Observatory site, Barrow, Alaska, USA - NGEE PermafrostL2-A... | ecosystem: Environmental > Terrestrial > Soil > Wetlands >... | reverse complement strand
CCCTTGGGGTTGCCGGTGGTCCCCGAGGTGTAGAGCACGATCGCCATGGTGCGGGCCAGCGAGCCGGAGGCCGCCTCGGTCGCGGTGGCGGGCTCGGGAGCGGCCTTCGAAGCCGGCGCCGGCTCGGGCGACGCCGGGGGCTCGTCTTCGAAGCGGCAGACCGCCGCCGGTGGGCGAATCAGCCGGGCCAGCAGATCGCGGGTACCGAAGATCAGACGGGCCGCCGAGTGCTCGAGGATGTAGTCCCAATCCGTCGGCTGGGTGGTCGGGTTGAGGGGGACCACGGCCGCCCCCAGCCGCATCGCCGCCAGCAGCAAGGCCGGAACCTCGAGCCGGTTGGGCGACAGCACGGCGACGCAGTCACCCAGCTTGACGCCGAGATCGTCCCTCAGGCGCCGCGTGAACCGCTCGACGGCAGCCAAGAGCTGCCCGTAGTCGAGGCGGCCCGCCAGCGTCCGGGCTCTGTAAAAGGTGAGTGCCGGTCGATCGGGTGGCAGCCGCCGCAGCGCCGCCAGCAGCTCGGACACCTCCGAGAAGCGCGGGATCTCGTCGCGGAAAGCCTCGGGCGGGCTCATGTCGCCAGCATGAAGGAGTACTCGTAGTGCTCTTGGATACGGGCCGAGATGACGTTGAGCTCGTCGGGCGAGTACCGCCAGTCGATGTCGGGTGCGCACTCTTCGAGCGTCGTCACGCCGAAGTAGAGCGGTTGATACCCCATCTTGAGGTAGACCTGCGCGTAGCTGGCCGCGATGGCGGTCTCATCTTCGAATATCGCGTCCCGGTGGCCGAGCCCCGGATAGTTCGACTTGGCGAACGACCCCACCTTCCCGGCGTCGTTCCAATGCAGCGCCACGCAGTGGCCGACCTCCTCCCCGGAAACGGGATCGCGGCGGTGAATGGCCAGCAAGCGGCGCTTCACGTCGCCGAACAGAAGCTCGAGCAGGCCATAGGCCAGGATCGCCGAGTCGATGCAGGTGATCTTCTCGCTGTGCAGCGAGGCCTTCACCGACTGAACGCGATACGCTTTGCGCCAATCCTCCAGGTACCCGATGCCGTCGAGAACCCGACGAAGATCTTCGGGGACCTCGAACGGACCTCCGCCGAGCTCTCGAATACGTCGGAACTCGGCCTCACCGTAGTTGAGCGAACCGGGAGGCAAGCCCGAGGCCTACTCGGAAAGCAGGTCGCAGGGAGCGCGCGGGATCGTGGGGAACCGAGCGTAGAACGTGTCGATGCCGTCCATGAACAGGTAGAGGTGCTCGGCCATCGAACGCACGATGTTGAGGGCGTCGTCCACCTCGGTCCGGGTGAGCGGCGGGATGCTCTGGCACATCTCGAGGAAAACGTTCTCGTGCCCCAGCTTCTGGTCGGCGTTGGTGTGCGCGATGAAGGCGTCGATCACCTTGTCGGTGTACGGGTAGTGCTTCCGCATCGCATCGTAGAAGTCGTTGACCGAGTTGCTGTCCTTCTCTTCCCCGGTGTTCTCGGTCATCTGCAGGAGCTCGTTCCCGGCGTAGTAGCCGAACGAATTGCGGGCGGCCGACTCACTGAGAAAGTTGACCAGTGCCCGCGTGCTGGGCAGCGGCTGGGCGCGCAGGATGAGGTCGTTCGGAAACAGGCTCTGCAGCCCCTTCCGGTAGATGTCACCGTGGTTGTACTCCTCGATGAAGTGCCGCGCGAGGTGCGGCATCATCTCGGGCGTCGCGTTTGCGGCGGCAATCGCCATGTGCTCGAAGGCCCCCTCGATGTAGTGATACTTCTCGAAGGCGAACCCCAGCACTTGCGCGCGGCTGGCCTGGCCGGTGACGACCCTCTGCCAAAAAGGGTGGTCGTAGATCGGCTGCAACCAATCGGTCACGTAGGCCCGGTGGATCTCGTAGAACTGCTCACCCGTGATGCGCTCGCCGTTGTCGGCATCCTTGAACGCGATCACGCCGGTCTGGCCGAGCTGCTGCGTCAGCGATTGCAGCCGCTTGGGCGACTCGGAGATCCGCTCCGCGATGCCACCGATGCCGGTGTTGCCGTCGAGAAACGGCAGCATCTTGTCGAAGAGCTTGGCCGCCGCGCCTTCCAAGGTCACTTCTTGACCCATGTACTGGATGGCGAGCTTATCGTTTTTCCCGCGCACGACCTTGGCGGTGCGCTTCAGCACAGGCAGCTGTATTTCCATCGGATCTCCCCTTCCTTCTTCCCGCTTCCGGCCCCAGCGACTAGTCCAGCAACTTACTGAACGCCGGCCGGGGCATCGGATTCGATTCCACGCCGTAATATTTCTCGATGGTGTCGGTCCAGAGCCAGATGTGCTCGATCAGCTGGTGGCCGTACTCGAGGATTCTGCCCGCCCGGGCCGCCGGGATCGACTCGACCTTCCCGAGAATGTCCAGGAACAGGTCCGAGTGCTGGTACTGCACGTCGAGATCGAGGTGCGCGTAGATCGGCGCGATGGATTCCTGCGGCAGGTCGTAGAGCTTGGCGCAGGTCTCGTAGTAAGGGTTGTAGGCGCCGCGATCCACGGTCGTGCCTTCGAGCACCGCCGAGCAGATCGAGTAGGCCAAGATGTCCTCACGCGCCGCCTGGCGCATGAAGTTCGACAGCGCGAGGGACATCGGCAGCGGCACCGACTTGATGACGCTGTCCTCGGAGAACCCCAGCGCCTTGAGCGCCTTGAGGAAGTAGTGGTAGTGGTTCCACTCCTCCGCGTAGTGCTTGGCGCGCATGTTCTTGATCGACTTGTCCCGCGCATGGGCGCAGGAGAGCGGCATGTGCCGGTTGGCATTGCGCGTGTAATGGTAGAGCTCGATGAGCCAACCGGAGTACATCCGGCGCGAGCCCTTGCCGCTGGTCATCCGCTCCCAGAAGGGGTGTGAGAAGGCCTCGTCGAGCCAGCTCGGCAGAACCTTGTTGAACAGCGTGTGCAGCTCGATCCCACTCAGCGTCGCCGGGACGGCGTCCGCGCGGTAAACCAAGCCGGCGCCCTGAAGCGCGGACAGCAAACGGCTGAGCTGTCCTTCGTTCATTCCGAGGTCGGCCGCGACCTCTTTTGGCGACCGGATGCCCGGAACCTGCTCGGCGATTTTTTCGTAAAGATCGAACTCGCGGGTACCGAGATGTACCTCTCGATCGCTCAATCGCAAGGAGACCCCCGCCCCCGTTTTCGGCGTTGTATCGTACACTCGCCGAATCCCGAATTCCTGCCCCATTGATGTTGCCATGTGGCGGAGAGTATCGCAGAGCGGATTTTACCGTCAATAGCCGCAAGGGCAAAATCGAACTGTTATTAGTGGTTATTTTCATGGCCGTACATCGAAAAAGTACCTGGAATAATTCCCCGTTTCGACGTAGATGACACGGACACCACGTTTCGGATCAAAGCCCATCTCGAGGTGATCTCTTGGCTCGGGACGACAGCTGACCATATGAAGGGAAAGGTAGGTCGATGTGGGCGAATTGAGCACGGCGGTGGCAACGGAGTCGGTCGAGGGCAAGATCACCGATCTGGTGCTGGAGTATGCGCTGCATGCGCCCGCCGATCGCCCCCTGCGGCCGGAGCTCTCGCTGCGCGACGAGATTGGGCTCGACTCCTTCTCGCTGGTTTCGCTCATGCTGCGCCTGGGGGAAGAATTCAACGTCGATCTGGCCGATGAGTCGGCGCGGTTGGGGATCGACCTGGGCACGGTCTCGACCTTCGGCGATCTGGTGAAGCTGGGTCGGGCGTTCTCCGAACTTTCGCGGTGAGGGTGCGTCTCAACGATGTTGCCGGCCCAACCCTTCTACTTCGGCTCTGAGGTTGAACCAATCTTCGGTTGGTACCACACGCCGGAGATTCCGAATGGAGGGGGGGTCGTCCTTTGCAGCCCGCTGGGGCTCGATGCCACCCGCTCGCATTGGAGTTATCGTCACCTCGCGGAGCGACTCGCTCGGGCTGGATTCGGTGTTCTCCGCTTCGATTGGCCTGGGACCGGCGACTCGGCTGGCGACGACGCTCAACCCGATCGCGTGGCTGTCTGGATTGCAGGTCTGAACCTAGCCATCGACGAGCTCAAGCGTCGCAGCGGCGCCCCCCGGCCTGCCCTGGTGGGGCTGCGGGTCGGCGCCACGCTGGCGGCCCAGGTTGCGGCGGAGCGCGAAGACATTGGTGCGCTGGTGCTCTGGATGCCGGCGCTGACCGGGGGGGCGTGGGTCAGTGAGATGGCGAAGCTGCACAAGCTCTATCTGCGGATCGTGCCGCAGGCGGATGTACCGGAGCCCGACGGAGAGGAGTTGCTCGGATCGTTCGCGTCGAAGGCCACCATTGCCGATCTGGCCCGGGTGGATCTCCTCGCACTGCCGCGCAGGCCGGCGCCGCGGATACTCGTCGTCGAGGACGGTGTCCTTCGTGGGGCCGAGCAGCTGCGCGAGCGGCTGGCCATACTGGGCGCGGAGGTCGAATGGCGGCGCGGCTCCGGACAGAAATTTCTTTTCACGGTGCCGCACCGGGCGACCCTCCCCGACGAGTCATTGAACACCATCCTCCACTGGCTGGAGACGCTCCCGGTCGACGGCGCAAAGGTCGCCCCGTCGTCGCCCCCTGCCACGACTCCCTTTCGCGAGCGCCCGGTTCACTGCCGGGTCGACGGTCGGCTCTTCGGCATCGTTGCACCGCCGGTCGAGCCGCCGCCCCCAGAACGCCCCGCGATCCTCCTCCTCAACGCCGGCGCCGTGAACCGCACCGGGCCGCACCGGCTCTACGTGACCATGGCGCGTCGTTGGGCGGCACTGGGGTTTGCCGTCCTTCGGATCGATCTCTCCGGGATCGGCGATACCCCAGCGGCCGACGGTGCCGCAGAGAGTCTGGTCTATCCCCGGGACGGCCTGACGGACATCGACGCGGCACGGGAGGTACTCGCTCGCGAGACTGGCGCTTCGCGCTTCATCATCGCCGGCCTCTGCTCGGGGGCCGACTTCGCCTACCAGATCGCGCGCCGCGGAGGTCCTCTCGCCGGCGTCATCATGATGAACCCACGCACCTTCCTAGAGCTCGATCTCGCCCGGGTCGAAGGCCCGCCGGTGAAAAGCCAAGAGTCCGATCTGGCATCGAAGGCCGAAGCATTGCGGGTGGCGGCGGGCCTCCGGCAGATCTCCCTAAACGGGATCGACGCCCTTCTCGTCGTGAGCCGGCCCGATCCCGGCATCGATTTCGTCGATCGCCATGCCCCGGGGCCGATTCGAGAATCTGAGGGGCTGCCGCGCTTTGTGCGGGTCAACATCTCCGGCACCGATCACACGTTCACGACCCTCTCGTCTCAGCGACGGGTCCTCGAGATAACGACCCAGTATCTGGTCCGCCACAGATGATCGCCACAGCTACCCGCGCTCGGATTCGAGGCGGCGCCTCAGTCGTTCGACCGAGGGAGAAGGCTTCTTCGGATCCAGTCGGCGATTCGCCGAAGCGAGCCAAAGTCGTCGGGCGTGATCTGGTCGATCTCGACGGTGAATCCAAAGGTGTCCTCAATCCAAGTCACCAGCTCGAGCACGCCCGAGGAGTCGACGATCCCCGCCAGGCTAGTATCGAGCTGTATGTCGAGGTTCCGGTTGGGACCGGTCTCGGTCTCTATGTGGGCTTTGATCAGATCCTCGATTTCCATCGCGACCATCCGTACGGCGAGTGAATCAGATTCTTCCTCGAAACGACATCACAAACGGACTGCAACATAAGGATATCAATATACTGCCGCGCCACTCTCCTCCTTCTTCCCCCGATTCGTCCCCCGAGAAAAAAGTGAAAAGCGACCCCTCGGCCAACCAAAATCATTTTCCGCTCACCCGGCGTCAAACGCTGATGTGGATGGACCAGCGGCTTTTTCCGAACCTGCCGTATCACAACGTGGCCCACACCATCTTTCTAAGCGGTGCGCTCGACGTGGAGCGTTTGGTTGCGGCCTATCGGCGCACCGTCGGTGACATCGACCAACTGCGCCTGCAGATCGATCCCGCGACGCCCCGTCAGTGTGTTCTGTCAGATATCGAGTTCGCCGCCAGACTCGATCGCGTTTCCCTTGTTTCGCGTCCCGAAACCATCTCCGACTGGATAGGCGCGCGCATTGCCAAGCCGTTCGATTTTTCGCGACCACCGGTCGATGCCGCGTTGGTTCACCTCGCGCCGGACCGATATCTGTTTTACTTGGGTCAACACCACATCGTAACCGACGGAATCTCTTTTCTGCACATAGCCGATCAATTGGCGGATCACTATTCGGGACGAGCGGCTCCAGCTCGTCCCTCCTTTCGAGATTACGTTGCGCTCGAAGCAGCTTACCAGGGATCGCCCCGCGCAGCGCGGGCGGCTGCCTTCTGGGAGCGCAAGCTAGCTGGTGGCGTTCCCCCGCTTCATTATTACGGACGCAGTCGCCGCGGGCGTACGCTAGCGGTCGAACGTACGTTTCTCGAGTGCGGGGTCGACCGCACCCGCCGATTGGCGGAAGTGGCGGATTCCGAAGCCGTTCGGCTGCTGGGTCCCGAGTTTTCACGCTTGGTTGCGCTCAGCACGGTCATCTTTGCGTTCCTCCATCGAACGACCGGTAACCGGGAGCTGGTGATTGGCACACCGATCGCCAATCGATCGCACGCTCTGGCATCGACCTGCGGGCTCGTCATGGAGCAACTCTTTCTGAGGGTCGAGATCGAGGACAAGGAGACGTTTGCCTCCCTCGCGCGCAAGGTGCGGGCCGACCTCGGTGCGTCGTTACGCCACGGCCAGTATTGCGTGAGCGATCGGGGACTCGAGTTCGCTTTTCTAAACCTAATCAAGCACACACCGAAGGATTTTACGGGTCTTCGAACGCAGGTCGATTTTCAGGAGTCCTGGACGTTCGAATCCGCATCGCGGGGCCTTCCGGCGGCCGACGCTCGGGACATCTTCGGTGTACAGATTCACGAGTTTCCACCCGGCGAAGCTCTGCGGATCGGACTCGACTTCCACAAAGGGACCTTCGATCCGCCGCTCCGGGCGGCAGCGCGATCGCATTTCCTTCGCCTATTCGACGCCTTTCTCGCCGATCTGAACACCCCGATCGGGGGGGTCGACCTGCTCGACTCCGAGTCCCGCGCCCATTTGCTGCTCGAGGGGCGCGGCCCCCACCCGCAGGAGGCGGCGCCCGATCTGGTGGCGGCGATCGCGGGTCAGGCGGCCCGCCGGGGCGGACAGGTGGCGGTGATTGCTGGCGACACACGCCTCAGCTATCGCGAGGTGGAGGAGCGTTCGAACCGACTGGCCGGCAAGCTTCGAACAATTGGCGCCGAACGAGGCTCGCGCGTCGCCCTCTGTCTGCCGAGAGGCGCGGACGAGCTTCTGACCATGCTCGCGACCCTCAAGGCAGGCGCCACCTACGTTCCGATTGATGCCGGACATCCCCAAGAGCGGATACTCATGATCCTGAAAGACGCGGCGCCCGCGGTCGTCGTCACCCATCGAGCGCTTCTGCCGATAGTCAGCGGATCGCTGGACACCGCGCCAGCCCTGCTTCTGCTCGACGAAGCCTGGCCGGCCATCGAAGCCTCGGCGCCTCTGACGCCCCTACCCGACGATTCTGAGGGCCTAGCTTACATTCTGTTCACCTCGGGATCGACCGGGCAGCCCAAAGGCGTCGAGATCGGCCGGCGGGCGTTTTCCAACTTCTTGCGATCGATGGCCCGAACGCCCGGCCTCGCAGAGACCGATCGTCTGCTCGCCATCACGACGACCACGTTCGACATCTCCGGACTGGAGCTGTTTCTTCCCCTTTATGTCGGCGCGACCGTGGACATCTCCGATCGGGAGACGGCGCAAGATCCCCGACTCTTGCGCGCGCGCCTCGAGCAGGAGCCTGTAACCCTTCTGCAAGCCACCCCCGCCACCTGGCGACTGCTCATCGAAGCGGGCTGGCAAGGCGGTCGTCCGCTGAAGATGTTGTGTGGTGGTGAAGCCCTGAGCGCCGCCCTGGCCACCCAACTGTTGGCACGCGGAACCGAGCTGTGGAACATGTATGGACCGACCGAGACCACGGTTTGGTCGACCGTCAAACGGATCGAGCCCGGCTTCGAGGTCATCACGATCGGCCGCCCCATCGACAACACCGAGGTCTATGTCGTGGACGGGGCTTTGGCCTTGGTTCCAACCGGCATCGTGGGCGAGATCGTGATCGGCGGGGAAGGCCTCGCGCGTGGCTACCACGGGCGGGCCGATCTAAGCGCGGAACGCTTCGTCACGGGTCCGGCTGTTGGACCGAGCGAACGGTTGTATCGCACCGGCGATCTCGGCCGCCGGCTCCCGGACGGGGATCTTGAGTGTCTGGGTCGGGTGGACCATCAGGTCAAGATCAGGGGCTTTCGAATCGAGTTGGGCGAGATCGAGTCGGCTCTCCGCGTGGTGCCCGGCGTGCGCGAGGTGCTGGTGTTGGCGCGTTCGGATGGATCCGGCGATCCCCGGTTGATCGCGTATTGGGTCGGTTCGGCCGAGCATGCGGAGCTGGCGGACCGCGCGCACGCCGGGTTGCCGCGCTACATGCGACCGAGCGGCTATGTGAAGGTCGACGCGTTTCCCCTCAATACCAACGGTAAGATCGATCGCAAGGCGCTGCCCCCGCCGACGGACGAAACCCTCGCGCCCAGATCGATCGTTCCGCCGCGAAGCGATCGCGAGCGCAAGCTGGTCGAGATCTGGAAGTCGTTGCTCGACACCGACGTCATCGGTATCAGCGACAACTTCTTCGACATCGGTGGGACTTCCCTGAAAGCCGTCTCCCTCATGATCGAGATCGAAAAATCCTTCGGCAAAACGCTCCCGCTCAGTGTCCTGCTGACCGAACCGACCATTGAACAGCTTGGATCGTTGCTGGGTCCGGAGATCGAAGCACGCTCGAGCGTCGTCCTGCTGAGGGGAGGCGCCGCCGGACCGCCGATTTTCTTCGTTCACGACGGGGTGGGGGAGATCCTCCTCTACCGAAATCTCGCGGTTCGGTTGCAGGGGGATCGTCCGGTCTACGGCATCCAGCCGCTCAGCCGGAGCGACTGCCCCATTCTGCACACGCGCCTCACGGAAATGGTCGACTACTACGCGGCCGAGATTCGTAAGGTTCAACCGGAAGGCCCCTATTTCGTCGGCGGTCTCTGCACGGGTGGATTGATCGCGCTCGAGATCGCTCGAAAACTAGACGCCATGGGACACAAGGTGGAGCGGGTGGTGCTGTTCGACACCCCACACAACAAGGCGCGCAAGAAGAGCCTGGCCCGAAAACGACTGCGGGCCTTCTCGGCGTTCGTAACGCCGGGGGATCTCGGGATGAGTCGGTCCGCTCGCGCCCGCCAGATTCTCGGCGCCGCGACCCAGAAGATCTCGAGCGTGCTCACCTACGAAGCATGGCGGCTGGCCGGGGAAACCCGGAAGACGATCCGCGTGAAGCTGCTCAGGTACCTCCTGGACCGGAATCGACCGTTGCCGCAGGCGCTCCAAAACATCCCCGTGCGCGAGGTCTTGTGGATCGCGGAGAGGGAGCACGTCGTACCCGGGTCGTATGGGGGCGATGTCGTGCTCTTTCGGGCAACCCACAAGAGCGGGATGCTCGAAGGGACGCTGCTCGATGGGGTGATGGTCGACGATACGCCTTATATCGAGCGCTTCGTGGAGGACAAGTTCGGATGGGAAGACAAGTTAACCTCCCTAACGGTCCACGACGTCCCTGGTGGCCACTCCAGCATGCTCATGGATCCCAGCGTTCAGACGCTGGCGGACAAACTCCAGGCCTGTATCGCCGTCACGGTCGAGCGTAAAGTCACCTAGTGGGTATGCTAAGCCGATGTTCCAGGCCCGTCTTCACCTCCGGCCATTCCGCATCGTTGATGGCGTAGTAAACGGTATCTCGGATCCGGCCGCTGGCGGTGATCATGTGGCTGCGCAGGATGCCTTCTTCGCGCGCGCCGATGCGCCGGATGGCGGCGCGCGAGCGTTCGTTATCCGCGTCGGTCTTGAGCTCGACGCGGATGCAGCCCAGCGTCTCGAAGGCGTGCCGCAACAGCAGGTACTTGGCCTCGGTGTTGGTCGCGGTGCGGTGCCAGGGGCGCGCCAGCCAGGTCCAGCCGATCTCGACCCGGTGGTGCCCGGGCTCGATGGCGCCATAGCGGGTGCTGCCGACGACCCGGCCGCTGGATTTTTCGACCACCGCGAAGGGCAACGCCGCACCCCGGGCCTGCTCGCCGAGCGCGAAGGCGATGTAGGCCGCCATCTCGTCCGGCGTGCGCAGCGGCGTCGGGCTCCAGCGCCACAGCTCCTCGTCGAGCCCGATCGCGCAGAACGGTCCGTGGTGCGCTTCGGTGAGCGGCTCGAGTCGGAGGCTCGGTCCTTCCAGGGTCACCGGCGACACGATCATCTTGGCCATGCGGTCGCTATTTCTAGCAGGTCGCCCGGCGCGGATCGGGAGCGATTTTGCCCATGAGATCCACGGTCACCTTCCTCGGTCACTCGGGCCTCGACGTTCGGTTGGGATCGTCGCGGGTGGTGTGCGATCCCTGGCTCTCGACCCGCGGCGCGTACCTCGGGGCGTGGCAGCAGTTCCCGGACAACAGCCGTCTGGAGGCCTCCGATCTGCACGACACGCCGGTGCTGTTCATCGGCAGCCCGCGTCCCGACCACCTCGACGTCGAGACCTTGCGGGCGTTCCCCAGGACCGTGCAGGTGATCGTCCCGGCGTTCCGTACCCGGCGGCTCGTCGACCAGCTCCAGCAGCTGGGCTTCGGCACCGTCGTCGAGCTCGCCGACTGGCAGCCGTTCGATCTGGGGGCCGGCGCGCAACTGACGGTGGTGGCCTCCTCGACCAAGCATGTCCTGGCCGCGACGGCGATCGTCGAGCTGGACGGGCAGGTGGTGGTCAACCAGAACGACTGCCCGCTGGACGCCGAGGCGCTGGCGCAGCTGGCGGCCAAGAAGCCGGCGCTGCACGTCGTTCAGCTCTCGGGCCCCTCTTATTTCCCGGCCGCCTACGACTTCCCGCCCGATCAGATGGGCGTGGAGATCGAACAGGCGCTGGCGCGGCGTTCGGCCAACTTCTACGAAGCGGTGGCGGGCGTGACGGCCCGTCGGGTCGTGCCGGTGGGCGGTCCCTGCTTTCTCGAAGGGCGGACCTTTCAGTCCGGGGCCGGCGAGGGCCTGCTGCCCGACGCCGACGAGCTGCTCGCGAAGACGGCGCGCGAGCGGCCGGAGCTGGCCGAGCGGATGCGCCTGCTCTATCCGGGCGACGCGGCGACGCTGGACGGCGACGGCGGGGAGTGGCAGCTCGCCGGTCACAAGCCTTACGACGACAAGGCACGCCACCTCGAGCAGCAGCGCCGGGCCCGGCAGCCGCTGGCCGACGGGCTCTTGGCCGAGCTGCGCGCCTCGGCCGAGCCGGTGGAGATCAAGGATCTCCGCTCGCACCTGCGCGATCTCTTTCAGTTCGAGGACATGACCTGGGACCTGGGACTCTTGATCCAGGTTCGCCTCGCCGACGGGCCGTCGATGTGGATCGACTTTCGCAAGAAGCCCTATCGTTTCCTCACGGAGTCCGAGGAGGCGGCCAGCCATGTCCTGACGGTCGACAGCGCCTGGATCAGCCTGGTGCTGCAGGAGAAGCTGAGCTGGCACGATCTGCTGATGGCCGGCCTGGTGTCGCTGCACGCGGAGCGGGGGTCGGAGAAGCTGATGGCGCACTTCGATTTCCGCCACGACGCCGCGCTGTTCGATCTGGTGCGCTGGCTGAACCCCGCGCTCATCACGCTGCAAGACGAGAAGATGGAATACGTCTGTCAGCGCTTCTGTCCGCACCGCGGACGCGATCTGGAGTACGCGGTGATCGAGCGGGGCGTGCTGACCTGCACCGCCCACGGCTGGCGGTTCGATCTGCGCAAGGGGGGCAAGTGTCTGTGGGGTGGCGACGCGCCGCTCATCGTGAAGGAGATCCGCCCGCTGAAGGCGTAGCCCCGCGCGGCCGCGACCACAAGACGAAGAGCCCCGTCGCGAGGAGTTGCGCGACCAGTCGAATCAGCGCGCGCGCCCCGCTCTGGGCGGTGAAGAGCTGCACGAGCAGCAGGGCCAGCACGGCCAGCAGCAGCCAGCGCGCGACGCCCGGTCGGGGCGATCCGCCCAAAAGCCGGCGCATCCGCCCCTCGATCGCCTTGGCGGTCAGGAACACCAATGCCACCAACATCACCAGTAGGAGCGGGAACAGCAGCGCCTGCCGGGCCAGGGGCTCCCGCAGGGCCGGTTTCAGGGCGCCGACCAACGCGTAGTGAATCGGTACTAGGACGAAGCTGGCGATCCCGGGCAACGACAGCGCCGCCACCAAACGCGCGCCGAGCCCCGCAACCGCCGCCAGAACCAGGGACATCCCCGCGACCACCGCCGTGAAGCCCAGCAGGCAGAAGGCGAACGACAGCGTACCCCAGCGGAAGAAGACCATGTGCCGGCGGAGCAGCACCAGGCACAGGCCGATCCCGCACAAGGCCAGCGCCGCCAGGAGTCCGGCCGAGCGGATCCGTTCGGCGCGGATCCGTTCGGCGCGCGCCACCGCGTACCGGCCCACCAGCCACCCGAAGAGCGGATAGGCCAGCCACGGGCAGAGCGGATAGGAGACGCCCGGCACGCCGGCGTCGCCCAGCAAGACGTGCAGCGCACGCAACCCGAGCCCGCCCTCGGTGGGCAGCCGGAGCCGCGGCGCCACGCCGAACCGGAGCGCCAGGCAGGCCCCGAATGCCAGCCCGATGGCGAGGACCGGCCGGCGGCTCCGATCGAGCAGCTCCAGCACCAGCGCCGAGAGCCCGATGAAGCCCAGGAAGTCGAGCCCGAAGTGCTGGCTGGGCGAGAGCCAGAACGCCGCGTCCGCCAAGACGAGGACCAGGGTCTTGCGCAGGGTATCGGCGATCGGTTTTGGGGCCCGTCCGACGGCTTGGATCCCGCGGCCCAGGCCGGTCACGGTGAAGAACAACACCGGCGCCAGGCTTCCGACGAAGGTGATTGCGCCATTGAGGCCCTGCCGCCAGGCGCTCTCGGAGAGCCAGCTGACGCCCGCGTGGTTGGAGACCATGCAGACGCCGGCCAGCGCCCGCAGCAGGTCGAGCTCGGGCCAGTAGCGTGGGCCCGGCGCGCGGGCCGGGCTGGGGACAGACGAATCGGAGACGGCCATCGGGCGCACGATACGCCAGTTGCGGAAGCGCCCCTAACCGGGTGAATCTGAGGTCGGAAAAATCCCATGCGGCTGCTGTTCGAGATCATTTTGCTGTCGGGCGGCGCGTTGCTGCTGCTCCCGGCTGCCGTCCTGCTGATAGAGGTGCTGGCGGCGCTGTGGCCGGACGCGCGGTCGGACGGCGCCAATCCCGAGCCGTTTCCGCGCACGGTGATCCTGGTGCCCGCCCACGACGAGGAAGGGCAGATCGAAGAGACCGTGCGCGGCCTCCTGGCCGATCGACCGGCGGGGGCGCGCGTCCTGGTCATCGCCGACAACTGCAGCGACCAGACGGCCGCGCGCGCGGTGGCGGCCGGCGCCGAGGCCATCGAGCGGCACAACACTTCGCAGATCGGAAAGGGTCACGCCATCTCGTTCGGCTTGCGTCACCTGGACGCCGCTCCGCCCGAGATCGTCATCCTGGTCGACGCCGACTGCCGGGTCTCGTCGGGGGGGCTCTCGACCCTGGTGCGCGCCGCGGCCCGCAGCGGGCGGCCGATCCAGGCCGAGTACCTCATCGGCGCGCCGCGGGACTCGAGCCCGCTGGTGGTGATTGGCGCGCTCGCGATCCTGCTGCGCAATCGGGTGCGTCCCCGCGGAATGCGCCGCCTCGGCCTTCCCTGTCACCTCACCGGAAGCGGCATGGCCTTCCCCTGGTCGGTGCTGCGCGACGCGCCGGACACCGGCTCGATTCTGGTCGAAGATCTGGTCATGGGGATCGAGCTGGCGCTGGCGGGGTACCCGGCCGAGTCGTGTCCGGCGGTGCAGATCAGCAGCGAGCTGCCCGAAGGACGGGCGGCCGGTTTGCGCCAGCGGCGCCGCTGGGAGCATGGCCAGCTGCACACGCTGGCGACCTACGGGCCGCGGCTGGTGGCGACCGGCCTGCGCAAGGGGCGACCGGCGCTGCTGGGTCTGGGGCTCGATCTGCTGGTGCCACCGCTGGCACTCCTGGTGATGCTTCAGGGCGGGCTGCTGGCCGCGACGGTCCTGGCCGCGCTGGTCGGCCTCACCTCGTCGGCGCCGGCGATTCTGGCGGGCGTGGGGTTGGCGATGGTCGGCGTGGCCGTCGTCGCGGCCTGGGCGGCCTTCGGACGGCGCACGCTGCCGTTCCGCCATCTGCTGTTCGCGCCGGTCTACCTAGCCTGGAAAATTCCACTCTACGTGGCGCTGCTCATCAAGGGCCGCCAGAAGAGCTGGGAGCGCACGGCCCGTGGCGCCGCCGCGCGCGACGGGGCCGCCCCCGCCGACGTCGCGAAGCCCGCCGCGGCGCCGCCGGACGCCGCCAAGTCCGACCCCGGCGGCGCGTAACCCTCCGACTATGCGGCCGTTCAGCGCGACCTCCACGATCGAGGATCGCGGGACTCTGTCGCGGCCGGTCGGCGTCCGAGCGCTCGCTTGAGAAGCGCGGATTTCTGTCGCACAGCGAGGCAAATGGCGACGGCGGGGGATGCGTCCGGGCACAACGTGTGTTAATTTTTTCCGCATGATCAACAAGCTGGATCGCGACGTCCTCCGCGAACAGTTTCGGACCGCGCAGCCGTTTCCCTTCATTTCGATCGACGGGTTTCTGGACGCCGGGTTCGCCAAGGAGCTGGCGGGTGCCTACCCGAGCTTGGAGAAGGCGCGCGCGCAGGGCTTCGAGTTCAAGGCCGTCAACGAGCAGAAGAAGATCCAGATCACCGACTCGGCCAAGTTTCCGGATCCCGTGCGGCGGCTCAACCAAGAGATCTCCTCGCCGCAGTTCCTCGCCGATCTCGAGTACATCACCGGGATCCCGCGCCTGCTCGCGGACGAGAAGCTCGAGGGGGGCGGCATGCACCTGACCGGCCCGGGCGGCCGGCTCGACGTCCACGTCGACTTCAATCGGCTCGAGGACCGAAAGCTCTATCGCCGACTGAACATCCTGCTCTATCTGAACCCCGTTTGGCGCGAGGAGTGGGGCGGCCACATCGAGCTGTGGGACAAGACGGTCAAGACCTGCCACTACCGCTCGGTGCCGCTGCTGAACCGCTGTGTGATTTTCGAGACCAGCGACGTCAGCTACCACGGCGTCGCGCCGATCGTGCCCTCGGCAGAATTCGTCCGGCAGTCGTTCGCGGCCTACTACTACACGGTCGAGCCCCCGGCGGGCTACACCGCGCCGCACTCGACGGTGTTCCGCGCGCGACCCGATGAGAAGCTGCGCGGTCTCCTGCACATGCCGATCGAAAAGACCTGGCGGCAATTGTCCCAAAAGGTCGACCGGGTGAAGTCCTGGGCCAAGACCTGGATCCGCCCCGGTTGAGCTCGGTTCGGCCCGCGCGGGTTGCCCGGCCCTTGGCTTCGACGTGACGACGGACGCGTGGCTTCGATGAGCGCCTCGACGTCCCCGCCCGACGTGGTGGAAGAGGCGCCCGTTCCTTCGGCGGAGGAGCTGCAAGCCGCCCAAGAGGAGAGCGCCTTCAAGAAGCTCTTCGCGCGTGGGTCGGCCTGGGCGCTCATCAACTACGCGGTGGGGTACACGCTCCGGCTGGGCAGCAACTTCGTCCTGTGGCGCCTGCTCTACCCCGACGCGTTCGGTCTGATGGCGATCGTGAACGTCTTCATCCAGGGCCTCAGCATGTTCTCCGACATCGGGATCGGGCAGAGCGTGGTGCAGAACGAGCGCGGCGAGGATCGGCGCTTCCTGGACACGATCTGGACGCTGCAGGTCTCGCGCGGGCTCATCATCTGCCTGCTGGCCTGCATCGCCGCCATCCCGGTGGCGCGCTTTTATCACCAGACCTCGCTGGCCTACCTGATCCCGGTGGTGGCTTCCGGCGTGGGCATCAGCGCCTTCAACTCGACCAACCTCTTCACGGCCAGCCGGCGGCTCGCGATCGGCCGGTTGACGCTGGTCGACATCCTCAGCCAGTGCGGCAGCCTGGTCGTGATGGTGGTGTGGAGCTACCTGACCCACTCGGTGTGGGGCCTGGCGGTCGGCTCCGTCGTGTCGGCCTTCATCCGGCTGTTCCTCAGCTTCAAGATCCTGCCGGGCGAGCGGAACCGGTTCTGCTGGGACCGCGACACCGTGCAGGCGGTCGCCCATTTCGGCCGTTGGATCTTCCTCAGCACGATGCTGACCTTCCTGGCGTCGTACTCGGACCGCCTGATCTTCGGCAAGCTGGTCTCGATCGATCGCCTGGGCGTCTACAGCATCGCGCTGGTCTGGGCCACCTTTCCCGCCTACGTCATCAGTCACCTGGCCAACACGGTGCTGTTTCCGCTCTACAGTCGGGTGAACAAGCAGGGCGGCTCGGTCCCCGATTCGTTCGGTAAGGTCCGCAGCCCGCTGCTCTTCGCGGCGGCCTGGCTGTTCTCCTGCCTGGTGGCCGGCGGCCCGATCTTGATCCGCTTTCTCTATGACCAACGCGCGGTCGAGGCCGGGCTCATCGTGCAGCTGCTCGCGATCGGCTCCTGGATCTCGTCGATCGAGAGCACCAACAGCTATGCGTTGCTGGCGCTCGGCAAGCCCAAGTGGCTGGCCTTCGGCAACGCCTCCAAGCTGATCGGCATGGTGATCTTGCTGCCCATCGGTTCCCACTTCTTCGGATTTTCGGCCACCGTCCTGGCGCTGTCGGTGTCCGAGCTCTGTCGCTACGCGGTCTCGGCTTCGGCCTGCATGCGCTCGGGGCTGCGACCGGTGCGCCAGGATCTGATCTTTTCGGTGGGCATCGCCTTCACCGCGGCGGTCGGTCTGCTCGTGCGCGCCGGCTACGGCCACCTGCATATTCAGATCGCCAACCGCCACCTCGACGCGTTCGTGGAAGGGGCGGTGGTGTTCCTGGTGCTGACGGCGCTGTGGGGGGGCTCGTTCGCCCTGGCCCGCCGGCGCCATCCGGATCTGATCGGGATCCGATCGGCGGTTTGATCGGCGGTTTGATCGGCGGTTTGATCGGTTAGACGGCCGAGCCGGACGCATCGGAGCGACCCCAGCCCGTTTCGGTGGAACCCCGCGCGGGGTCCGGCTGGGAAAAATCCAGCTCGGCTTCGAAGGTGGCCTCTTGCGGTGGCCGGATCCGCGACAGCGCGGCCGACGCCGAGAGCAGCGCCCCCGAGATGAAGTAGGGGTAGTTGGAGGCCAAGCTGTTGGGGAGCAGATCGACAGCCGTGACCGCCAGGATGAGCGAGGTCGCGGCGATCAGCGTGCGCTCACCGCGATCGGTCGTCTTGCGCAGGCGCCGTCCGGCCAGGAACAGCGGGATCAGCAGCAGGCCGAACGTCGCGATGAAGCCGACGAAGCCGGAGATTCCGAGCGCGATGATCCACTCACCGTCGGTGACGGAGATCACCGTGGCGTTCTCGTCGTAGACCTCGTTGCGGCCGTACTCGCCCCACCCGAACCAGGGGCGCTGGCGCGCCTTCTTGAGCAGCATGTCCTCGTTGGTGAAGCGGTAGGCCATCGAATCGGCCCGATCTTGCCCCGCCAGCTGAGCCGCCGAGAGCACGGCCGCCGTCGGGAAGACGTCCGAGTGCCGCATCGACGGGTAGAGCAACACGACCATCGCCAGCAGCACCGCCACCCGGCGCTGCATCTTGTACGACGCGAAGTAGAGGATCGGGCCGATGGTGAAGACGTAGACGATGGCGCCGGTGCTCTTGCAGAGGATCAGCGCCGCCGCGAGGACGAGCGTGGTGGTGCGGGTCGACATTCCCCAGATCCGCCGCGGCGGCAGGCGGGTCAGCGTGGCCGAGGCGAGCACGCAGACCGCGAAGAACAGCGCCACGGTCAGGCCGTGCGCCATGAAGATCGTGGGCCGATAGCCGCCGAAGCGGATCGACTGGATGAAGTCGTGCTGGTAGTAGCCGTAGATCCAGTAGTGGAGCTGCGGGCTCATCCGGATCTCGAACAGCGCGAAGGGGGTGTAGACCAGCCCCGCCTTCACCAGGAACCGGAGCAGCTCCTCGAGGTCCTTCACCTCGCGAACCACGGCGGCCCCCACGAAGAACGGCACCGCCATGCGAAAGATCCCGCTGAGCGCCACGAACATCCCGTCCTTGATCCCGAGGCCGGGTAGCTCGATCTTGCGCCAGAGGCCGTACGTGACCGAGTCCCCGTTGGTCATCGCCAGGCCGAGGCCGTCGACGACCATGACCAGCACGACGACCAGCACCCAGCGCTCGCGTGGCAGCCGCCAGACGCGTCCCGGAGAGCGGAAGGTGTACCCGAGCAGCGCGGCGAAGTAGGGGATGGTCTGCTTACTGAGCGGCGGTACGAATGGGATCCGGAACGAGATCACCTCGGGCAGGAACATCAGGCCGCCGAAGATCGTGATGAGCGCCGCCTTCTCCGGCCGCATGGCGAAGAAGAGACCGATCGCCAGCGGGATCCAGAGCAGCAGCGCCGCGTTCGCGAACAGGCCGGCGTCGTTCATGGAACCTGATTCGGCAAGCCGGCGGCACGCATCTCGCGGCCGCATGGTAGCTCAGTTGGCGGGCGCCCGCCGCGCCGTGGCGGGCGCAAGGAGCCACCAGTGGGTGACCAGCTTTCGCGGGAGCGCGAACAGCTGGCCGGCCTGGTCGGGGCGGCCGGCCACCGGTTCGAAGCCGGGCCCCGGAACGGCGGCCGGCGGACCCGGGTGGGCCGTTGGCGACAGCGGCGTCATCGAATAGGGGACGGCGGAAGACCGCAGGACGATGGCGCCGCGCACGGGGCGCGCCAGGAACGGCAGCTGCTTGCCGGGACCGACTGCGACCTCGCCCACCACCGTGACCAGCACCTTCTTCGACGATGCGATCGGCTGGCCGTCCAGGCTGGTCAACGCCACCGTGGCCTTGGGCGTCTCGATCCGGATCTCGACGTCGTGGAGCTTGATGGTGCGGCCGCCGATCCACCCGAAGGCCGCCTGGCTGCGCGGGGTGTCGATGGTCTCCACGCCAGCGCCCCAATCGCGCTGTAGCTCGCCGGTGTCGGAGCGGATGGTGGTGGCCTCGGGCGGCAGGAAGCTCTGGTCGGGATCGGTGACCGCCACCGCGCCGGGGCCGGCGGCGGCGGGCCCCACCGGGTCGTCCCAGGCCAGCTGCGCCACGTTCGGCAAAGCCACCACCAGGTGGCTCTGCTCGACCAGCGTGCGCAGCGCCGCGCTGCTGGCGGGCGTCAGCTCGGACCCGTATAGCGCCTCGCGGCTGGGCTGAAAACAGAACGTCTTTTCCGCCGGCCTGACGTGCTGCTGCCGAAACATCACCGCCGCCGCCGGCATGAGCGCGGTCATCGCGGGGTCATAGCTGGTCGTCCAGACGTCGACGTCGGTTGGCGGGCGGATCTCGTCCTGCGAGTAGTTGAACACCATGGGTGCGTCCCACCCCTGCAGATCGCCGATGGCCGCCACGTAGAGCGGCGCCGTGAACCGATCGCGCTTGGGGTACTCGACATTCCACTCGCTCACCGACAGCGGTTTGCCGGCCAGCTGCGCGGCGCCGATCCAGCTGATGAAGTTCGCCTCGTAGTGCGGGTCGGTGCTCAGGCTCTCGGGATCGCCGTAGGCGTGCACGTCGACCAGATCGCCGGTGGCCAGCGCCGCCAGGCTGTAGAGCGATTCGTTCCCCCAGTAGCTGGTCCCCACCACCATTCCCCCGAACCCCAGATCGTGCAGGAAGGCGCGCTCGCGCTGGAAGAACCGCGCCTCGATGTCGGCCAGCACCAGCTTGGACGGACCGGGCTCCCAGATGCGCAGCGCCTGCCGCAATGGGATCCCAAGCGCCGCCGCCGACGTCTCGATCGCCGAGTGCAGCAGGGCCTGGTGCACCGGG
>Ga0209483_1001213_pt1 | contig 19986 bp, 12 predicted proteins | sample NGEPerA_FD_184508 | JGI IMG/M metagenome (GOLD analysis project Ga0209483, IMG submission 184508) | Arctic peat soil microbial communities from the Barrow Environmental Observatory site, Barrow, Alaska, USA - NGEE PermafrostL2-A... | ecosystem: Environmental > Terrestrial > Soil > Wetlands >... | reverse complement strand
CCCGGCCGCTGCCCGTGCCGCCAGCGTGGGTAAACCGACTGCAGGAACTCAACCCCGCTCGCGTTGTCTTCGCCCATGACCACTCCGTCTGGGAGCCCTGACCCTGGTCCTCATCACATCGGTCTGGCGATGAGGCGTCGCGAGGAAGACGGCGCAGCCGGATCCGCTGATCCTCGATGATCTGGAACTGTTGGTCCGCGACGAGGGAGTTGTGAGGCTTTCACGGTTGTTCGCCTCGCCAGAAGCCGGTCAGGACCTCTACGAGCTCCGGTGCACCCTCGAGGAGCGGCGCCACGTGCCCGCCGCCGGGAACGACGCGATAGGAGCCTTGTGATGGAAGCGACGCGGCTGTCCGCGCCTGATCCGACGTCCACATCACGTCGTCGGCTCCAGCAACCACGAGCGTCGGCACGGTGACCGCGGTCAGCACCGACGTCAGGTCCCGCCGGTTGAGCATCACCGACCGCATGGCGCGATACAACCCGCGCCGCGTCGCCCGTCGGACGGCAGCGCCAACGAGGCGCGCGTCCGCGGGCCTGCTCACCGCGCTGTGAGGGCCGAGCAAGGCATCGGACACTGCGGTCACCAACGGCCCAATTGGTCCGGTCAGACGGTAGACCCCGACAAGGAGGGTGATCTTGGGGCGCTCCGCACGCGTCAAGGCATGGACCGGGGTGCCAATGGTCACCAGGCTTCGGCATCGGAGTGGATAGGCGCGGGCAAAAAGAATCCCAACGCTGCCACCCCACGCATTGCCTACCCAATCCACCCGCTCCGTCACGCGGAGGTAGTCGAGGACGTCGAGGGCGGTGGATGCGCACTCGTCCACGGTGAAAAGCCGGGTCGCCGCCGCACTTCCTCCGTGCGAGGGGCCATCGATGATGATGAGACGCCGGCTGGCCGACAACGGCCCACGTACCCCCTCCCAGGTTGTGGAGTCGACAAAAAGGCTGTGCCATAACACCGCGGGAGGACCGGAGCCGGTCACCTCCACGCGGAGATCGCCGAGCCGCGTCGGGATCATGACTACCGCGTCATCCCACCGATCCGAGTTTATGGCGGTGTCCATCCCGATGCCTCTGTGCGCCGGTTCGCCGGCCCCAGGCGCGGCGTGTGCGACTGTCATGACTGCCCTCCCCGAGGCTGGCTACGGAGCGAGACGCGCCAGCCCTTCATATTCGCTATATTGAGCGTCTAATCGGCTAGATGGATCGTATACTTCACCCGGCATGGCTGTCAAACCTCGCCGCGCGTACAACTCTCCTCAGCGAGACAAGCAGACGAACGCCACCCGACGCAGCATCCTTGTCGCGGCTCACGAGCTTTTCGAAGCCGACGGCTTCCCGGCCGTGACAATGGCGGCGATCGCTCGGCAAGCGACGATCTCTCTGCCCACCGTCTACCTGTACTTCCCGGGCAAGGCAGCTCTCGTGGCATCTCTCGCCGAGGATGTGGCGGCCAGCTCCGACCTGAGCGTCGAGCAGGTCGAGTCCGAGGGTCACCCCGTCCAAAAGCTCCGGATCGCCGCCGGCATCATTCGTCGGCTCAACGAGCGCTCCTGGGTCGTCACGGACATTCTCCGTGCCGCCCGGGGAACCGACGACCGCCTGTCCGAGACCTGCCGCCTGTGGGACGAGCGCCACTTGGCGGCCGTACGAAGGGCGATTGCCTCGATCGACGACTGCGGTGCCCTGTCGAGCCACGTCACTGTCGACGGTGCTGTCGACGCGTTCTATGCGTTGGCCGGCACGGACGTCTACCGTGTCTTGGTGCGAGACCGTGGATGGTCACCCGATCAGTACGAGCGATGGCTGTTCGGACTGGCCTGTCGGGAGCTCCTCGACCAGCCCGGCGTCCCGCCAATGAAATCCAAGGGCGCCAGCTAACCCGGACCAAGGCTGCCGCGCGGGCGTATCCCCCACCCCTGGTTCGGGGAACACGTTGCACGCCGGGGGCGGCCGGGTGACCTCACCGCGTTGGGCGAAGTTGCAATGTCCGAGACATCCCGCCTGAGCGACCCGGCGATTCTAGGGGCAGGCTGGCGTAGGCCGCGAGCACGCCTCGCGAGTCCTCCTGGGTGTGGTCAGGAAGCCGAAGCTGGCGCGGACTAGGGCCCGGACCACGCTCCGGCCCGTTCGCCCGTTCGCCGCCGTCACCAGGATCACCTCGTGGGCGCCTCCTCGGTCGTACCTTCGGTCGAAGGTCTGCTCGTCTCGGCGCCCTCGGACTCCAGCGACGATGAGGCCGCCGGGCCGGGTGCTTGACGGGCGACCAAGGAGCCTCAGCCCTCGCTGTTCCCGGGCACGATCCGCTTGGGTGGATCGGCGACCAGCACGTGGGCCTCGCCGCTGCGGATGGCGAAGGCGATGGCGGCGGCCGCCAGCTCAGGCGGGTAGGGCGGAATGCTGCGCCCTCCGCTGACCAGATGGCCGGCCCGGAGCCGCTCGTGGAACTCGGTGGCGGTGACGGATGGGTATACGACGGACACCGCTATGCCGCCCCGGGCCAGCTCTAGCCGTGCGACCTCGGAGATCATGTTGAGTGCCGCCTTGGTGGCGGCGTAGCCACCGAGCCCAGGGAAGACCCGCAGCGTTGTCGCCGAACTCACATTGATGATCGCGCCGCCCGATCTCGCACGCATGACCGGCGCCACCATTTGCATCCCCACCAAGACGACCTCACCGGCCTGGTCAACCGGCGTGGCCTGCTGGAGGAGCGCACCAACCCTCCGCATGTCCCCTGCAGTCGATCGACTCAGGCCGTCGCCAGCTGCTCGAAGCGGGCCGAGAAGTGGCGCAGCGCCGGCGGTTCGTCGACGATGCGGTAGCCCGTCAGCTCACCTGCGTGGCTCGCCACATCGTCGCAGACCTCGATCACGTAGTCGATGTGGCTCTGCGTGTAGGTGCGGCGCGGGATGGCGAGCCGTACCAGGTCCATTGCGGCAGGTGTCTCGGTTCCATCGGGGTGGCGGCCGAACATCACGGTGCCGATCTCGCAGCCGCGGATGCCACCCGCCTCGTACAGCGCGACCGCGAGGGACTGGCCCGGATAGTGCAACGCCGGGATGTGACGAAGCAGCGCACGGGCGTCGATATACACAGCGTGCCCGCCGGTGGGCTGAACGATGGGGATGCCTATCTTGGTGAGCGCGTCGCCCAGGTATGCCGTGGAGCGGATGCGGTACTGCAGGTAGTCGTGGTGCACCACTTCGCGGAGCCCCTGGGCGATTGCTTCGAGGTCACGGCCGGCGAGTCCGCCGTAGGTCGGGAAACCCTCGGTGAGGATGAGCAGGTTGCGACAGCGCACGGCGAGCTGATCATCGTTCATGGCGAGCCAGCCCCCGATATTGGCGAGGCCGTCCTTCTTCGCGCTCATCGTCATCCCGTCGGCGAGCGACGCCATTTCGAGAACGATCTCGCGCACCGTGCGCGAATGTTGCCCCCGCTCGCGCATGCGGATGAACCACGCGTTCTCCGCAAACCGGCAGGCGTCGAGAAACAGGGGCACACCGTGTCGTGTGCAGATGTCCCGCACTTCGTGGAGGTTCGCCAGCGAAACAGGCTGGCCGCCGCCGGAGTTGTTGGTGATCGTCACGAACACCGCCGGCACCGTGTCCGCATTGCGACTGCTCAACAACTCCTCGAGACCGGTGGTGTCCATGTTGCCTTTGAAGGGATGCAGTGCAGCAGGATCGAGCCCTTCGGCACACAGAAGATCGACGGCCTCGGCACCGGTCGATTCGACGTTAGCTCGTGTCGTGTCGAAGTGCGTGTTGTTGGGCACAACCTTGCCCGGGCCTCCGATGGCCGAGAAGAGGATCTTCTCTGCCGCGCGACCCTGGTGCGTCGGGATGATGTGTTTGAAGGGGAACAGGTCCCGAACGCTGTCGAGGAACCGGAACCACGACGGGGATCCGGCGTAGCTCTCGTCGCCACGCTGGATCCCTGCCCATTGCGCAGCCGACATGGCGCCCGTACCGGAGTCGGTCAGCAGGTCGATGAGCACATCGGTCGAATGGAGTGCGAAGAGGTTGAAGCCCGCTTCGCGGACGGCCCGGCGGCGGGCGCCGGGTGAGGTCATCCTCAGCGGTTCGACGGAGTGGATCCGGAACGGCTCGATGATCGTCTTGAACGCCACGACCCGATGATGACCGTTGCACCCGGCTCTAGTCACGCTCCAGGATCGCCCTGCAGTCGACGGTCTCTGCGAGCTGCCGGCTCGGGTAAGGCTGGCCAAGGACGCACAGCGTGCGTCTGCGCGCCTTCGCCGCGTGCAGCGCCAGGTGCCGCGGGGGTGTTCGGCGCGCGCAGCTGCGCCGGAGCCTCCCGGCAGCGCCTGCGGTGACTGCGACCCCCCGTAGGGATCTGGTACCACATCTGGAAGAGCCACAACGACGCCTGTGGGCCTGACCCGATAAGACGGACCACCATGTTATGTCCCGGAAGTCGCTGGCAGTGCGTCCGAAGACCAGGTATCCGTCACCTATGGCATCCAAAGTACGGTGCATCGGCGCAACCGTCTGCGCCCCAGCAGCAAGAACCAGGTCACCATTCCCGTGGTCGTCCTGCGTGAGATCGGCGTCCTTCGCCACAAACGAGTCTCAGATATTTGCGATGGCAACGCCATACAGGGCTGCCAGCACAGCGGCCAACAAGCTCACCGAGCCGAGTAGCGCCGCGGCCCACGGGCGTCCGACAATAGCGGCATCTCGCCGCGGCGCCTGCAGAAACGCGTGGACCCCCGCCGCCAGACCGGACACTGCAACCAAGCCCAGCTTGACAGCAAGGGTTCGCCCGGGGTCGGTGTCGAGAAGATGCCGCCACGCTATTCCAGTGTTGCCGACATTGATGATCCCGGTGACGACAAGAACGCCGAATGCTGGCCACGCAATCGTCTGATATCTCCTACCGGTGATTCGCGCCAGCTGACCCTCACCTCGGAGAATCGGGATCAAGATGGCAATGGTGACCTGCCCACCGATCCAGATGCAAGCCGCCAGGACGTGCAACCAGAGAACCAGCGCCGTCCCTGTGATGTTCAGCACAGGCCCTCACCCTGAACAACGTGCAAGGGGCGCTGCGCAGCCGCCATGCGGCTCACCCGGGGTGCGTCCCTGCGCTCGAGCGCGCCGATGGCGTGCGGTGGATGTCCGCTGAGTTGTTCGTCATGCTGCTTCCTCGGCTGCGGCGGTGGAGCGCGAGTGCCAGCTCGTACCGGACGGAGGATACGAGAAAGCATTCGGCGACGATCTACGGGACGCCTGCCCTAAGTGAGCAACCACGACCGCGGCCTCCCTGCTGATCCAGTACCCGTCGCTGCAGTGGTCCACGTGTCCTTAGTGTTCACCACCGGTCTGATGCGTGACCTCAACCACATCTACGCGGGGCGAAACGACGACAGCTGGGTGAGCTTCTGGATCTTCGTCCCCAGGAGGGTGCTGGCTGCCAGGGTTACCGGTGGGGCGGTGTAGCGCAGCCGTACTCTCGGCGTCGAGCGCCGCGACCGAGTCCGCGATTGAAGCCTTGACCAGACGCATTGCCACCAATTGGATCGTCATGTCCCAACTGCGCGCACGGCGCGGTAGGCTGGCTCCCACATCGCGCTGCGAACGTCAGGGACTACGTCCGATAGCTCGACACGGGCCAGCCCCTCGGTGAGTGCTGCGCGAGCGACAGCGACAGCGACGTGGAGCGACACGGCACGCACAGTCTCCACCGGCGGCGTGAGCGGAGCCCCGAGCGATGTAGCGTCGACGAGTTGAGCAATCGCGCCGGCAGCGGCCGCGAGCATGCCGTCGCTCACGGATCGCGCTCGCGCCACAATCGTGCCGAGGCCGAGACCGGGGAAGATCAGCGCATTGTTGGCCTGGCCGATGGTGTACGTCGTGCCGTCATGAGCCACCGGCGGAAACGGGCCACCGGTCGCGACCAGCGCGCGCCCCTCGGTCCACGCGATGAGGTCTGATGGAATCGCCTCGGAGAGCGACGTGGGGTTCGACATCGCAAAGATGATCGGCCGCTCCGTGTGCGCCGCCATCTCGCGAACGATCTCTTCGGTGAACGCGGCGGGCGACGTCGAGCAACCGATCAGCAGGGTTGGCCGCACCTGACGCACCACCTCAAGGAGGTGGATGCCGCCAGCGTCAGCGCGGCCCTCCCGCTGCCAGCTTCGCACCTCAGCCGCTGGGCGCGCGTAGGACAGTTGAAAGTCGCGCATGCCGCTCTCCATGCCGTCCACGAGCAGCCCATGGCGACCGAGGCACCAGAACCGACTGATGGCCTGCTGGCCCGACAGCCCCTCGCGCACCATCGCGTCCCGCATGAGATCAGCGATGCCGATCCCCGCTGTGCCTGCGCCGAAGATAACGACGCGCTGCTCGGCCAGCGGCACACCCGACGCACGTGCAGCTGCGATGACGCCCCCGAGCACGACCGCTCCGGTCCCCTGCATGTCGTCGTTGAACGTGCAGACCTGCGATCGGTAGCGCTCGAGAATGCGGCGCGCGTTGCTCGCGCCGAGATCCTCCCAGTGGAGGAGCGCGTTGGGGAAGCGAGCGACTACCGTACGCACGAAGGCATCGATGAAGGCGTCGTAGCGCTCGCTGCGCACACGTGTGTGGCGGGCGCCCATGTAAGCGGGGTACTCGAGAATCGAGTCGCGGTCCGTGCCAGCGTCGAGCATGACCGGGATCACGCGCATCGGATCGATGCCAGCCGCGGCCGTGTACACCGAGAGCTTGCCGACCGAGATGGCCATGCCTCCCACGCCCCAGTCGCCGATGCCAAGGATCTGCTCGGCGTCCGTGGCGACGATCAGGTCGATGTCGTCGGGCCCGGCGCCGAAGTTGTGAAACGCATCATCGATTCCGTCGAGATCGTCGATGCACAGGTAGATTCCGCGCGGGCGCTGGAACTCCTGGCTGTATCGCTCAATGGCCGTGCCCACCGTGGGCGTGTAAACGATCGGGATCATCTCGGCGAGGTGGTCGCAGAGAAGGCGGTAGTAGAGCGCCTCGTTGCGATCGTGCAGCGCACTGAGAAAGCTGTACTTGCCGAGATCGTCGGGTTGGCGACGGTATTGTGCGTAGGACCGCTCGGCCTGCAGGTCGATGTTCGTCACTGCGCTGGGGAGGAGACCTCCAAGCCCGAGCTCGCGCCGCTCCTCCAGAGTGAACGCGGATCCCTTGTTGAGGAAGGGCGTCTCCAGGACCTCGAGGCCGCGGGCAGTGGTCTCATACGCGCCGTCTGAGGAGACGCGAAAGTTCCGCCCCTGGCTGATGCTGCTCACTCCGATCCCTCCCTCAATGCAAGCGTCTCCGTCCCTTGCTGATGATCAGCCGCCAGTGCGAGCAGCCTCGACATGGATCCGGTGAAGCACCCGGTCGAGCAAGGTGCCCGAGGGCAGAGTGCAACGGCGGCGGCGGCAGGTCGTAAGGATTTTTCGCGATGGCCATCCTGCGTCCGGTGGTCGGCTGGCGTGCTGGGCCGCCGAATTGGTGGTCGGCGGAATGACGTCGGCGAGCGGACCCTGCAGGATGACCTCCTGCCGAAAACCCGACACGGACGGGGCGTGCAAAGAGGATGAGGTCGAGGCCGAAGACTCGACCGAGTGCCCGCTGTGCGCCACTGACGTGCTCGCGAAGGCCGGATACGCTGATGCTCGATCTCCTTCGGGGTGACGTAGGTGAGCACAGCTTGCCTTGCGACAGCGTTCGCTGCGAGGGCCAAAGGTCCTCAATTGGGGTCACGGGAGCATCGTCGAGCGCGAACGCCGAGGCTCTCGTGACCGGCACCCGTCATGCCCCGCCCGCGCCAGCGGATGGCTCGAGTGCCGAATCAGGCGCCACGGCGCTTCGCAGCCGCCGCCCTCCGGGCGCGGTAGCGCGTAGCGACGGTCGCTGCAGCCCGCTGGCGCGAGGCTTTCCAGGAAACGATGGATCGTGTCACGATCAATGTGACTGGCCGTTGTGCTCGGCGCGTCGCGGGCCGACCAGTCGAGAAGCTGGGTGGCGGTCTGCGCGTAGCCACGGAGAGTGTTTCGGTGAGCACCCCTGTGCTCGGAGGGCCAGAGTGAAGGGCGTCCACGCGTCCGCCCGGCCGATCGGGGGCGGCTCGTCGCGATGCCTGGCAAGGGCGGCCACGCGCGCGACCATCTACTCTGCGAGCGCTGTACGGCAAGGAGCGCGCAGGTATCTGCTCTCTTTCGTATTCAGGATCGCGAGAGTCCGGGTGCAAAGAAAAAAGGAGATACCCGGCAACTACCCAGACGTGTGCGCCGTACTAAATGACGATCCCGATCTCGCTGTCAGCGAGCGTAATGGCCCCACTTATCAACTGTGTTTGCGCCTTCTTAGCTTAGGATGATGGGACCGCGCAGCACACAGCGCCGAACCTGAGTTGAGGAATTGGATGTACGACAGTCAGTGGATCGCAACCAGAACGCCGGAGTCCCGCGCGCTCGTGGATCGGGTCAAAGTGGCCACCCGGCTCTCCTCCAAGCTCAGCGCGTACTGCATGGACGAAGCGGAGTCGATCCAGAAGGCTTTCGAGGAGTTGATCGGCAAGCCCGTCGGCGGCTCTTTCACGCTCATCCCTCCCTTCTACACGGATTACGGGCTGAACATCACTATCGGTCGGGCCGTCTTCATCGGTTACGAATGCGCGTTTACGGGCCACGCAGCCATCAACATCGCAGACCAGGTCATGATCGCTCACAAGGTCAACCTGGTCACGGCCGGTCATCCCGTTGAACCCGATAAACGGCGGGCATATATCACCGCTCAGCCGATCACCATCGATACGAATGTATGGATCGGAGCTGCCGCCACGATCTTGCCCGGTGTGAACATCGGAGCCGACGCGGTCGTCGCAGCCGGTGCAGTTGTGACGCATGACGTCCCTCCGGCAACACTCGTGGCGGGAGTCCCAGCGACGGTTATCCGGCACCTGTAGCGCCGTGCTATCTGCCTGAGGTGGTGTCCAGTGTCTAATTCGTATTCAAAAGCACTGAATTCCCGGGGTAAACAGAAAGAAAGAGATACCCGGCAACAATCCGGGAGTATGCGCCGTGCTAAAGGTCCCTTTTGATCTCGCCTGCCATGAGCGCAATTGATCGACTTATCAACTGTGTTTGTAGGATGACAATTGCAAGGTATTGACGACATCGAACAGGACAAATCACGCGGGCCCAATAAGTCTGCCGTTTCTTGACAGGTTTGGGTCGGTGCATGCGGCAAGGTTGAAACAGCAGGGCCGTCGCTTCCCGCTTTTCATTTTCGAGATACTTACGTCGACCCTTCGTCTGCGCGTATCACGATTTTGGGTTGAATTGACCCAGCGAACCCATTCCCAGCGCGCCATCGGCGTAACACCATTCCATAGGTCCTGGATCTTCTGCGGGGCAGATGCCAGAGCTGCCTCAAGATCCTGTGGCACGTCCGGCTCCGGCCAGTCTTTCAGTGACTCAATTTCGAGCGTCGCGGTGTCACCCGTGCTTAAGGCAGCGGTTTGGCGTAGCTTTCCATCTATCCTCATCCAGTGGCCAGAATGGCCGTCTGGTTCCAACACCGTCCGGAACCCGTGGCCATTGATCGTTCCTTGTACTGCCACCTGCCCGCGCGACGGGAGTTTCCCGCTCGCTTTCTCAGGCAAGCGCAAAATTGTCCATTTGTCGATCGTGTACGGGGTGGCGTCAAAACGGATTTTTGGCACCCCTATGCGCTGATTCATAGTAGTCATATTCTGCAGTCCTACGCCCGCGATCTCAAGTTCCGGGCCCACCATCAGCGCCGTGCTCCGTCCGAAAGTCAATTACCTACTCTGATTCGTATTCGGAGCGACCAATTCGCCGGACAAAAGAAAAGAGATACCCGGCAATGACCTACTCTCCCGCCCCGTTGCCAGGGCAGTACCATCGGCGCAGACGGGCTTAACTGCTGTGTTCGGGATGGGAACAGGTGTGACCCCGTCGCTATGGTCACCGGATATCTCTCTCTATACAAAGAAAGATGAAGTCTGCGAAGTGCGTCACCATGACGCGTTTGCGAATGTCTCACGTTGCCGGCGCGATGCGCCATCGGGCGGCACTCCATGACGGAGGCGCCCAGTGCGAATGCAGAGGTCAGTCCACTGAAAAGTGGGATGGATGGTCAAGCCCTCGACCGATTAGTACCGCTCAGCTCAAAGAGTTGCCTCTCTTACACCTGCGGCCTATCAACCAGATGGTCTCTCTGGGGTCTTACCCGGTTACCCGGTGGGAGATCTTATCTTGGAGTGGGCTTCGTGCTTAGATGCTTTCAGCGCTTATCCCATCCGAACATAGCTACCCGGCGGTGCTTCTGGCGAAACAACCGGTACACCAGCGGTTCGTCCAACCCGGTCCTCTCGTACTAAGGTCAGCTCTCCTCAAATCTCCTACGCCCACAGCGGATACGATCCGAACTGTCTCACGACGTTCTAAACCCAGCTCGCGTACCGCTTTAATGGGCGAACAGCCCAACCCTTGGGAGCGACTACACCCCCAGGATGCGACGAGCCGACATCGAGGTGCCAAACCTTGCCGTCGCTGTGAACGCTTGGGCAAGATCAGCCTGTTATCCCCGGGGTAGCTTTTATCCGTTGAGCGACGACCTTTCCATTCAGAGTCGTCGGATCACTATGCCCGACTTTCGTCCCTGTTCGGCTTGTCAGCCTCACAGTCAAGCTCCCTTACGCCATTACACGCCAAGGCCTGATTTCCATCCAGGCTGAGGGAACCTTTGGGCGCCTCCGTTACCTTTTGGGAGGCGACCGCCCCAGTCAAACTACCCGCCTGTCATGGTCCCAACACCGGATAACGGTGCTGGTTAGAAATAAAATCTAGCAAGGCTGGTATTCCAAGGTTGACTCCACCGAACCTAGCGGCCCGACTTCACAGTCTCCCAGCTATCCTCTACATGCTAGACCCCATTTCAATGACAAGTTGTAGTAAAGCTCCACGGGGTCTTTCCGTCCTGCTGCGGGAAACCTGCATCTTCACAGGTACTGCATTTTCGCCGAGTGTGTGGCCGAGACAGCGCCCAACTCGTTACGCCATTCGTGCGGGTCGGAACTTACCCGACAAGGAATTTCGCTACCTTAGGACCGTTATAGTTACGGCCGCCGTTTACCGGGGCTTCATTTCAGAGCTTGCACCCCTCCACTTAACCTTCCGGCACCGGGCAGGCGTCAGCCCCTATACGTCAGCTTACGCTTTAGCAGAGACCTGTGTTTTTAGTAAACAGTCGGTTGGGCCTTTTCTCTGCGGCCCTCATCAGCTCACGGAGTAAATCCGATCACCGTCAAGGGCTCCCCTTCTCCCGAAGTTACGGGGACATTTTGCCGAGTTCCTTAGCCACGCTTCTCTCGATCGCCTTGGAATCCTCTTCCCACCTACCTGAGTCGGTTTGCGGTACGGGCACCGTCAGTCTCCCTAGAGGCTTTTCTTGGAGGCATGGAATTGGCCCCATCGGCACATAGTGCCTTGGCATCCGTCTCGGAGTTGTCAGGCGGATTTGCCTACCTGACCCCCTACCTGGCTGCGTCGGAGTCAACCGTCGCTCCGTTAGGCCTATCCTTCCCCGTTCCCCCATCGGTGATAACGACTGATCGGTGGTGTTGGAATGTTGACCAACTGTCCATCGCCTACGCCTTTCGGCCTCGGCTTAGGTCCCGACTGACCCTGGGACGATTAACGTTGCCCAGGAAACCTTAGGTTTACGGCGAACACGTTTCTCACGCGTTTCTCGCTACTTGTGCCGGCATTCGCACTTCTGTGCGCTCCACCCTGTCCTTACGGTCTGGCTTCGCTGCACACAGAACGCTCCTCTACCACGACTCCTCCAAAAGAGGAGCCATCCACAGCTTCGGTGACAAGCTTGAGCCCCGATCATTGTCGGCGCCACGACATTCGACCAGTGAGCTATTACGCACTCTTTAAATGGTGGCTGCTTCTAAGCCAACATCCTGGTTGTCTGCACACCGTGACATCCTTTCCCACTTAGCTTGTGCTTGGGGACCTTAGCTGGTGGTCTGGGCTGTTTCCCTTTCGACGATGAAGCTTAGCCCCCACCGTCTCACTGCCGCCGGAAAATTTGCCGCCATTCGGAGTTTGATTGGGTTTGGTAACGAGGTGATCGCCCCTAGCCCATTCAGTGCTCTACCAGCGACAAACCCGTCGACGACGCTGCACCTAAATGCATTTCGAGGAGAACCAGCTATATCTGAGTTCGATTGGCATTTCACCGCTATCCACAGTTCATCCGCCGCGTTTTCAACCGGGGTCGGTTCGGGCTTCCACGCGGTTTTACCCGCGCTTCACCCTGACCATGGATAGGTCACTCAGTTTCGGGTCTACTCAGTGCGACTACCATCCACTTACGTGGACAACGCCCTATTCAGACTCGCTTTCGCTACGGCTCCGGGTGTCGACCCCTTAACCTCGCCACACTGAAGTAACTCGCCGGCTCATTCTACAAAAGGCACGCAATCAGGCATTCCTCAAGCAAAGCTGGAGGCATAGCCCTCTCACGGTTTGTAAGCATGCGGTTTCAGGTACTTTTAACTCCCCTTCCGGGGTGCTTTTCACCTTTCCCTCACGGTACTAGTTCACTATCGGTCACCAAGAGTATTTAGCCTTGGACGATGGTCCGCCCAGATTCCCACAGAATTCCACGTGTTCCGTGGTACTTGGGAACACTTCAAGGAGGTCGTTCATCTTTCGCGTACAGGGCTCTCACCTTCTACGGCCCACTTTTCCAAAGCAGTTCCACTAGACGACGACTTTGTAACTCCTTGCTCTCTCGGCAGAGAGAACGAGAAGGTCCCACGACCCCGGGCCGGAAACGCCTGCCGACTATCACGCCGGCCCGGTTTAGGCTGTCCCCTGTTCGCTCGCCACTACTGAGGGGATAATGTCTCTTCCTGCGGGTACTTAGATGTTTCAGTTCCCCGCGTGCCCTCTACCCAGCCTATATATTCAGCCGGGAGTGCCTGGACATTACTCCAGGCGGGTTGCCCCATTCGGAAATCCCCGGATCAAACGCTCGCTAGCAGCTACCCGAGGCTTATCGCAGCAACGCTACGTCCTTCTTCGGCTCTTGGTGCCAAGGCATCCACCGCATGCTCTTAGTAGCTTGACCTTCCATCATCACTGTTCAATGACTGAAGGTTCTGCAAACACGCATCGATATTGTGCTCGGCATTGTGAAGAGTAATTCGCCGGCATGCTCCACCCTCCCCGGAAAAAGGAGGGGATTCACATGCCGCTTCGCAGACTTCTATTCGCATTGTCAAGGTGCATCTCCGTCGCGCTGACGGCGGTGAATGATCGAGGAGTGGAGACGGCCGGGCTCGAACCGGCGACCCCCTGCTTGCAAAGCAGGTGCTCTCCCAGCTGAGCTACGCCCCCGTGCATTCCCGCGGGGCGGCCATCCAGGTGCGGCGGCGTGGGCCTTTCTGGATTCGAACCAGAGACCTCACGGTTATCAGCCGTGCGCTCTCACCAGCTGAGCTAAAGGCCCGTGGTGCTCATGCACGCCGAAGCGCGTGAGCGTTGGGACGCCGCACGACCGGCCACCAGGGCATCGACCTGCGCGGCGCGCAGCGTCGGGCCCTTGACCCCTGAAGCGTGGAGAGACTTGTCCGCATCGGACGGTGAAGGCCTCGATACCAGGACCACGGCGGTCCCGGCATTGTGTTGTGCAGATTCCCACTGCCCACTAGTGTGCCTCCTCCAGCGCCGGCGAACCGGCGTCGGACCCACGCGCCGCTGCATCCCGGTACTTCTTCGTGGCGTCAGCCCTGCGGGATCGTGAGATCCCATGGTTTCCTCGGCCACTACTCTTCGCGGTTCCACGACGTGCGTTACTGCACGACCTGAGTTGACTGACCGTGTCCTCGAATCACGCGAACGTGTCGGGATCACAGGTCACTCCTTAAAAGGAGGTGATCCAGCCGCACCTTCCGGTACGGCTACCTTGTTACGACTTCACCCCCCTCACCGGGCACACCTTCGGCACCTCCGTCCCTTACGGGTTCGGCCAGCGACTTCGGGTGCACCAGACTCGGGTGGTGTGACGGGCGGTGTGTACAAGGCCCGGGAACATATTCACCGCAGTGTGCTGACCTGCGGTTACTAGCAACTCCGACTTCATGCAGGCGAGTTGCAGCCTGCAATCCGAACTGAGCCCAGCTTTAAGGGATTGGCTTCACCTCGCGGTGTTGCAGCCCGTTGTACTGGGCATTGTAGCATGTGTGTAGCCCCAGGCATAAAGGGCATGATGACTTGACGTCATCCCCACCTTCCTCTGGGTTTCTCCCAGCAGTCTGACTAGAAAAATTCAACTAATCACAGGGGTTGCGCTCGTTGCGGGACTTAACCCAACACCTCACGGCACGAGCTGACGACAGCCATGCACCACCTGTGCACCTGCCTTGCGGGGACCGTGTTTCCACGGTTTACAGGTACATGTCAAGCCTGGGTAAGGTTCTTCGCGTTGCATCGAATTAAACCACATGCTCCGCTGCTTGTGCGGGCCCCCGTCAATTCCTTTGAGTTTTAACCTTGCGGCCGTACTCCCCAGGCGGTGCACTTAATGCGTTAGCTGCGGCACTGAGCGCGTCAATACGCCCAACACCTAGTGCACATCGTTTACAGCGTGGACTACCGGGGTATCTAATCCCGTTCGCTCCCCACGCTTTCGCGCTACAGCGTCAGTTGTGAGCCAGAAGGCCGCCTTCGCCACTGGTGTTCCTCCCGATATCTACGCATTTCACTACTACACCGGGAATTCCACCTTCCTCTCTCACACTCAAGTCGACCAGTATTGGAGGCAGTTTCAGGGTTGAGCCCTGAAATTTCACCACCAACTTTGCCAACCGCCTTAACGCGCTTTACGCCCAGTAAATCCGGATAACGCTCGCCCCCTACGTATTACCGCGGCTGCTGGCACGTAGTTAGCCGGGGCTTTCTTGGAGGGTACCGTCATTCATTCTTCCCCTCCGACAGTGCTTTACAACCCGAAGGCCTTCATCACACACGCGGCGTTGCTCCGTCAGGCTTTCGCCCATTGCGGAAAATTCCTAACTGCTGCCTCCCGTAGGAGTCTGGGCCGTGTCTCAGTCCCAGTGTGGCTGATCGTCCTCTCAGACCAGCTACCCATCGTCGCCTTGGTAGGCCGTTACCCCACCAACAAGCTAATAGGCCGCGAGCCCGTCATCGAGCGGCTTACGCCTTTTTTCACATCGGGATGTCCCGTTGTGACCACATCCGGTATTAATCCTGGTTTCCCAGGGCTATCCCGATCTCGAAGGTAGGTTGCTCACGTGTTACTCACCCGTGCGCCGCTAGATACGTGACCGAAGCCACGTACCGCGCTCGACTTGCATGTTTCATGCACGCCGCCAGCGTTAATCCTGAGCCAGGATCAAACTCTCCGAAAAAACGCCTGTGCCGGGCGAAACCCGACCCATGACGAATTCAGACGAGGTACCTCACCAGCCCACGGCGAACCGTGAGCCCTAGGCCCTTTGCGGAAAGTCGTCTCCACTCTTCAATTGTCAAGGTTCTCAACGCGCGCGACTCCCAACGTATGAGATAACGCAGCACTTCCCGGGCAGCACAAGCTGAACGGGCAAGAGGGGAAGTGTAGCTTCGGCGGGGGCCCGCGTCAAGTTGAGCTCGTCAGAGTGGACGGCGGCCGGCGAAGGCTCGTGCCACGGTCAGCTCGTCGGCGTACTGGAGGTCTGCGCCCGCGGGGAGACCGTGGGCCAGCCGGGAGACGGAAATGCCGCGGGAGGCGAGGCGATCGCCGAGATAATGGGCCGTTGCTTCCCCCTCCACGTCGGGGTCGGTGGCGATGACCACCTCGCGCACCTCTCCCCCGTGGAGGCGGCGCTCCAGGGCGTCGATCGTGAGCTGGTCGGGACCGACACCGTCGATGGGAGACAGCGCGCCACCGAGCACGTGGTAGAGGCCACCGAACTCACCGCTGCGCTCGACGGCGAGCACGTCGAGCGGCTCCTCGACCACGCACATCACCGTCTGGTCGCGGCTCGGGTTGGAGCACACCGCGCAGAGATCCCCCTCGGCGATGAAGTAGCAGCGGCTGCAGGGACGCACCCGGTGGTGGAGGTCGGCGAGGGCCGCGGCGAGGCCGGCCGTGCTCTCGGGAGTTGCGCGCATGCAGTGGAACGTCAGCCGTTGGGCCGTCTTGGGCCCGATCCCGGGCAGCCGCCCGAATTCCGCGGCGAGCCGCTCGACCGCCGCCGGGATCAGTCCCATCGCGTCAGATGAGGCCCGGTGGCAGGTTCAGCCCCGCCGTGAGCTGGGCCATGTGCTGCGCAGCTGTCTCCTTGGCCTTGTCGAGCGCGTCGTTGGTGGCGGCGAGCACCATGTCGGCGAGCAACTCAGCGCCCTCCTCGAGGGCGTCAGGCTCGATCGTCACGGCGAGGACCTTCTGGTGGCCGTTGGCGGTGACCGTCACCGCGCCACCCCCGGCGCTCCCCGTCACCGTCATGTCGCCGAGCTCGTCCTGCAGCTTGGCCATGCGCGTCTGCATCTGCTGTAGCTGTTTCATCATGTTGCTGTTCACTGGTCTCTGCCTCCGATGTTGGGCGCCAGTCTACGCAGCGCCGTCGCTCTGCGGCCGATCGGCGCCATCGCGAAGCCGGGTCGACGTGACGCGGCTGCCCGCAAACGCGTCGAGCACCGCCCGCGTCGCCTCCCCCGTGCCGCCGGGGCGGACCGGTGGGGCGTCGGTCCCGACGAACACGGCGTCGACCGCGCGCGGCGACCCGGCGACCTCCCCCGCCGCCTCGGTGAGGGCGGCGACGCGGCTGGGCTCGCGCAGCTTCTCGAGGTGGAAGTTGTAGGGGGCGCCCACCGTGAGTGAGGACGCGTCCGCCTTGATCGCCCGGCAGTCGCGAAGCACGCCGGCGAGGGCCCGGTCGCGACGGTTGACCGCCTCGAGGAGCGACCCCCAGTGCTGCCGCCACGACTCGACCGTCCCGAACGAGAGGTCGGCGGCGGGAGGAGAAGGCTCGGGCGCCGGGTCGACGGCGTCTGGCGGGGCGACAGAAGCAGCCGGCTGCGCCCCCGCGGGTGCTCCGTGTTCCTCGGTCGCGATGGCTGCCGCGCTCGGCGGCGCCGCCGTCGGGGCGACCCCCGGGCCCGCAGCGCCGGCGGGTTGAACCGCGGGCGCCGGAGCCGCGGGATGGCCGTTGCCGGCCGGCGCTGGGGCGAGGCTGGAGAGCACCGGAGACGGACCGACGCCTGTGGGAGTGGCCCTCGCGGGGCCCGCGGACCGAGCCGCGGCCCCGCCCTCCAGCCGGGCGACGCGCGCCTCGAGGTCGGCCACCTGTGCCGCCGGCGCCATCGAGTCACGCACCAGGCGCATCACGCAGTACTCCACCTGCAACCGTGCGTCGACCGGCTGGCGCAACTCCAGCTCGGTCGCCTGGAGGATCTCGAGAGCGCGCAGCCAGAATCCCTGCGGAGCCACCCGCGCCAGGGTCGCCGCCAGCTGCCCATCCTCGTCCCCGACGTCGGCGCCGTGAGCGTGGCCGAGAGCGGCAAACTCAGCTGCCCGGGCCAGCCGGGAGGTCTCGCGGACCAGTTGGCGGGGATCGGCGCCGGCATCGAAGGCTGAGGCGACAGCCCGCAGCGCGGCGGCGCCGTCGCTCCCCGCGAGAGCCTCGAGCAGAGTGTGGAGGGTGGCCGGGTCGGCGAGGCCGATCGCCCGCCTCACGTTGGACGCTGTCAGCGGTCGCTCCCCGCCCGCCAGGGCCTGGTCGAGCATCGAGAGGGCGTCGCGCATGCTGCCCTGCCCCGCCCGGGCCAGCAGCGCGAGCGCGTCAGGCTCCGCGGCGATCCCCTCTGCGCTGAGGACGCGGCCGAGGTGCGCGGCCGTGTCGGGGGCTGAAACGCGCCGGAAGTCGAAGCGCTGCACCCGCGAACGCACCGTCTCGGGGACCTTGTGGGGCTCGGTGGTTGCGAGCACGAAGAGCACGTGCGGAGGGGGCTCCTCGAGGGTCTTCAGGAAGGCGTTCCAGGCCTCGGTGGTGAGCATGTGGGCCTCGTCGATGATGTACACCTTGCGGCGCAGCGCCGCGGGCAGGTACTTGACCTTCTCGCGGAGATCGCGCATCTCGTCGATGCCGCGGTTGCTGGCGGCGTCGATCTCCAGGACATCCACCGAGCTGCCTTCGACGATCTCAATGCACGCGCTGCAGCGGTTGCAGGGCTCGCCGTCCTGAAGGTCGAGGCAGTTGACGGCGCGCGCCAGGATCCGGGCGGTCGACGTCTTGCCGGTGCCCCGAATTCCGGTGAAGAGGTAGGCGTGGGCCAGGGTGTCCGCGCGGACCTCGTTGCGCAGCGTTGTCCCGATCACGTCCTGGCCGACCAGGTCGGCGAAGCGCGCCGATCGATAGCGGCGGTACAGCGCGGTGGACACCCGGTCAGAGTAGCGTGGCCGCGAGCGCCCCCGCCCGCCTCGCCGCGTCCACACCCCGGGGCGAGGATCGCCTCGCCCGGAGGTGCGGAGGGCAGTCGCGCACCCCACGTCGTTGACGTGACGCCGGCGCTCACCCGATCGTCCAGCTCGGACCAGGTTGGCTACGGCACCCCCGGGGGACCGCTTACCGCTGCTTCCTTCCGGACCTGACGGGGTTCACAGACCCGGGCTGCGTAGGACCCGATCGTCAGCGCCGAAGCGCTCGGAGCAGACCCAACGCCACGCCCCCTCGGTGGGGAATTCGACCCCGCTGTAGCGGATTGCGGGTGCAGGGCACCGCTAACTCCCCGTCTAGCGCGACCGACGCCATTGTAGGGCCACGGTGCCCCGGCGCTGGGAATGCTCAGGCCCGCCACCGGCTCGTCACATCTCGTCCGTGTAGATCTGGTTGAAGGGATACCACTGCTCAGGGAGGCGGCGCACGTCGGGCTCGAGGGTGGAGGCGATCCGCTGCATCACAGCCTGCTCGTCGTCGCCTTCGGAGGGATGAAACGGCTCACGGACGTGGACGATGTACTTGGTGCTGGTGCGCCAGCAGCTCACCGGCAGGATCGGGGCCCCGGTGAGACGGGCCAGGAACGCCGGGCCGGTGCTGAAGAGCACCGGCCCGTTGCAATAGCGCACCTCGGTGGTGGGACCGCCCTCGGGGATGTCGACGAGAAGCGCGATGAGCCGGCCGCGACGCAGGGCGCGGATGAGCCCGCGCGCCGCCGTCGCCGGTGCGAACAACTCCATCTTCTTGACCCTGCGCGACCAGGCCAGCAGAGCGGTGATCGAGGGCGTGCCCACGGGCGCCATGACCGTGGAGATGTCGTGTCCAGCAGCGAGCGCCACACTGCCCGCGACGTCCCAGCTACCGAAATGGGTGAGCACGAGGATGCCGCCGCGGCCCGCGTCGCGGGCCTTGTCCATGTGCTCCAGGCCGACCATCTCGCCATGCTCGAACATCTCGTCCAGCCCGATGGCGTGGATCCAGATGGTGTCGATGATCATCCGCGAGTAGGCTCGGTAGCTTGCCCGGGCACGGCGTCCTGCCTCAGCGTCGGACAGTCCACCGGCAGCGCGGCTGTGCATGTGCGCGGAGAGACGCCGCTTTCGTGGGGGCTGCGCCGCGTAGGTGAGCGTGCCCGCGACGTCGGCGACCAGGTAGCGCGCCCTACCGAGGCGGCGCAGGCCCGACGCCGTCGCCTCGAACGCCCACCGCATCAGCGCCGGCGGGGAGTCGCGGACCGGCGTGCGCGCTGCTCCGTCCGGCATCAGTGGAGAGCGCCGGCGCCCCCGTTGGCCAGCGCGATCAACGGCGCCGCCAGGGCGGCCACGAGCACGCCGAGCCCCGCGGCCGTCCACGCCGCTGCGCGCGACGTCAGCGGCGTCGTGCTCACCGCGAACGGCGCCTCGCCGTTGTCCTCAGCGTACATCGCCATCAGCCAGCGCAGCACCGCGACGGCGGCGAGCAC
>Ga0209483_1001212_pt1 | contig 19988 bp, 14 predicted proteins | sample NGEPerA_FD_184508 | JGI IMG/M metagenome (GOLD analysis project Ga0209483, IMG submission 184508) | Arctic peat soil microbial communities from the Barrow Environmental Observatory site, Barrow, Alaska, USA - NGEE PermafrostL2-A... | ecosystem: Environmental > Terrestrial > Soil > Wetlands >... | reverse complement strand
AGACGCCGGTCGGGATGCTGGTCGGGTGATTGTTGCCGGCCTGACCCGGCACTTCCTGCTTCATCAGCCAGCGCGCCGCCTGGAAGTCGAGCATGGCGATCTGCGACGACAGCAGCGAGGATTCGACGTATTGCCCCGCGCCCGATTCCTCGCGCTCGAGCAGCGCGATGAGAATGCCCATGGCGGCGTAGAGGCCGGCGGTCAAGTCCGCGACGGGTATGCCGACGCGCATCGGGCCGCGACCCGGCTCGCCGGTGATCGCCATCAGCCCGCCCATGCCCTGCGCCACCTGGTCGACGCCGGGCCGGGCGGCATAGGGACCGGTCTGGCCGAAGCCCGAGATGCTGGCATAGACGAGCCGCGGATTGATCGCCTTCAGGCTCTCGTAATCGACGCCGAGGCGGAATTTGACGTCGGGGCGGAAATTCTCGACCACGACGTCGGCGCGCTTCACCAACTCCTTCAGGATGGCGACGCCGTCAGGCTTCTTCAGGTCGAGCGTGATGCTGCGCTTGTTGCGGTGCAGGTTCTGGAAATCCGGCCCGTCCCGATCGCCGCCGAGGCCGCCATCGCCTTTCGGATCCTCGACCTTGATCACGTCGGCGCCCCAATCGGCGAGTTGGCGCACGCAAGTCGGGCCGGCGCGCACCCGCGACAGATCGACGACCTTGAAGCGCGCCAGCGGCAGGCGGCTCATGCGTCCGCTCGATCTTGGGATGGACAGGTGGCGACGGACATGGACGGCGACCCTACACGGGGCGGCGCGGAGGCGCCAAGAGGCGGCGGGCGCGGTTAAGGGATTCGCTCACCGCTGTTTACCGGTAGGAATGGCGGCCGGCTGCGGTTTTGTTAACGTTTTCGTCCTAATCTGTCCTCGACCTTTGATCCCGGCCGTGTTTTGATCGGCGACCCTTCGGGGACGGGGGGAAGAAACAAAAGAATGAACGTGCAGCAGCTCATCCTCGAGCACGGAGCGTGGTCCTATCTGATCACCTTCGCTTGGACATTCTTCGAGGGCGAGACCTTCGTTATTTTCGCCGGGTTCGCCGCTGCCCAGGGTTTGCTCCATATTCCGCTACTGATCGTCGCCGCCTGGCTCGGCAGCTTCGCCGGCGATCAATGCTATTTCTGGATCGGCCGGCGCTTCGGCCTGCGTGTCCTGGCGCGCCAGCCCGTCTGGCGCGAGCGCGTCGACGTCGCCCTCGGCTGGCTCAAGCGTTACGACGCCTGGTTCATCCTGAGCTTCCGCTTCATCTACGGCGTGCGGAACTTCTCGTCCTTCGCCCTCGGCATCAGCGGCATCGATTGGCGCCGCTTCATGGCCCTCAATTTCATCGCCGCCGGCATCTGGGCGGCGGTCTTCGTCTCCGCCGGCTATCTCTGCGGTCACGCGCTCCAGAGCATGCTGGGCGAGATCGCCCGCGACTTCGGCATCGTCCTGTTGATCGCCTTCGCGGCGCTGCTCGTCGGCTTCCACCTCACGCAGCGCTATCGCCGCAAGCGTCGGCGTGCAACTGTTCCGCAGCGTTCGTAGTTACTTCATCGCAGCATAGGGTGTTTAGATGTGGTTCGTGAGGGGACTGGCGGGGTTTTCGGTTCTTGCGTTTTCGACGATCGTCGCGCTGGCCGCGAACCAGGCCTGCTACCGGCCCGATGACATGGAGGCCGAGCAGGGCGTGCGCTACATGACCGAATTGATGGTGGTCAACGACACCTGCAAGCAGCACATCTACGAAACCTTCATCCAACACAATCGTGCCGCCCTGACCGCTTATCACGCTCAGCTCCTCCAGCATTACCGCGGCGCCGGCGACCGGCGCGCCGAGGACACGCTCGATCGCTGGGTCACGCATGTGGCAAACGACACGGCGATGGCGATCGGCGCGGTGCCGGTGGCGACGCTGTGCGCCGGCAAGGCGGCCTTTTTCGCGACCGCCGATGCGCTGGCCGGCGAGAGCTTTCACGGCTACATCGTGGCGCTGGCGAACCAGCATCAGCAGGAATACCGCCGCTGCGCCGAACCGCGCGCCGCCGGCGCGAAATAGCCTTCGGGAATTAGCGTAGGCGCCAGCGCTCAGCGTCGAGCGCGCCGGTCAGCACGCGGCGGGCGATGAGCTCGCCGGAGAGCGCTTTCAGCCCATAAGCGAAATGCGGCGCCACGCTCGCCCCGACCAGGGCGAGCGGTCCCGCATCCGCCGCGGCGAGCACGCCGCCGATGCGCCGCACCAAATCGAGACGGGTCGCGATGAGCAGCTTGGCGCCGATGCCAGCGGCCCAATGCGCGAGATCGGCCGCCTCTTCGGTGGCGAGGTCGGCGGGCAAGGCCAGCACCGCCTCGGCGCCCGCCGCTTCCTTGAGCGCGCGCAGGCGCTCGGTGGCGGCGGCATCGGCGGGCGACGCCGCCGGCGTATCGATCAGCACGGTCCGGCGCCTTGCGCCCGCGACGGCGGATTTGAGCTGCTCGGCATCGTCGATTTGGGCGAGCGAGACGCCGAGCACCTGCATGTATTCCTCAAGCTGGCGCGTGCCGGGCGCATCGGCGGCAGCGGCGCTCACCGCGAGGACGCGGCGCGGCTCGAGCTTGGCCGCGAGCTTCGCCACCAGCATCGTCTTGCCCGCGGCCGGCGGGCCGATGACCAGCAGCGCCGGCAGGCGCAGCGCATCGTCGATCGAGAGAAAGCGGAAATGGATTCCGATCGCATGAGCTAGGCGAGCCGCCGGCTCCTGGCGTTCGGGCGAGGCCGCGGCGGCGATGAGCCGCTCGATCAGGGGTTGCGGCGTATGCTGGACCCGCAGCACCTCGGCGAGGAACGCGAGATCGTCGCTCGGCCAGCCGAAGGGCTGCGAGCCGCCGCCGCCGAGAATCGGCTGCACGCGGCGAATGTCGAAGCCGTCCTCGCCCGAACGAATCGGGCTGCTCGCGGGCGAAACCTGGGTATTCGGTGGCGATGCCATGATGGGCCCCTCTGCTCGCTCGACGATGGCAAAGAAGCGTTAAGAATTGGTCACGGCGGTCACTCGGCCTAGCAGAAGAGCCGAAAGCACGGCCACGCCGGCGATGCCGGCCATGGCGAAATAAGCCGCGCCGCCGAAGGAGCCGTAGAGCCAGCCGCTCGCCAGTAAGACAACGCCATAGCCGGCGCCGCCGATCACCGCCGAAAAGACCGCCTGGCCGGTGGCGGCGTGCTCGGCCGGGATCGAGCGCGACAGGTAATGCATGGCGCCGAGATGCGCCGCCGCCAGCGTGCCGGCGTGCAGCAATTGGACGATGACGAGAAGCCGCAAATCGGCGGTGAGCGCCAGCGCCGTCCAGCGCACCACGCCCGCGGCACCGCCCAGCGCCAGCAGCTTCGCCGGGCCCCAGCGCGCCACCAACCCCGCTCCCAAGAAAAAGAATACGGCCTCCGCCCCGGCACCCTCGGCCCAGAGCCAGGCGATGGTCGAATCCGAAAAGCCCTGCGCCTGCCAATGGAGCGTCCCGAAGGCGTAATAGACGCTGTGGCTGGCATTGATCAGCGTCGCGGTCGCGAGGAAAAGCAGGTGGCGCCTCGTCAGCATGGAGCGCCAGGCCGGGCCGCGCACGGCGTTGAGATGCGTCGCGGCGCGCGGCAGGAGAAGGCAACTGCCGAGATTGAGCGCGGTCAGCGCGATGACGAGATAGAGGATGACGTCGGCGCCACGCCCGGCGAGGATTCGTCCCCCCACCAGCGTCGCCGCGATGAAGGCGAGCGTTCCCCAGACCCGCACGCGGCCGTAATCCGCCTTGCCGTGACGCGTCGCCGCCAGCGCCATCGAATCGCCGATCGGCAGGATCGAGGCGAGAGCAGCGGCCGTGAGCGCGTTGAGGACGGCCAGCGCGAAAAAGCCGCGCGCCGGAACGCACAGCAGGTAGCCGGCGAGGCACACCGCCGATAGCAGCAGCATGACGCGGCGCGGATCGCCGCTGCGGTCGGCGAAGGCGCCGGTGAACGGATTGGCCGCGATCTTCGCCCATTGGCCGAGCGCCAGCAGCGCGCCGATCTGCGCCGCATCGAGGCCGCGCGAGGCGAGCCAGACCGGCCAGAACGGCAACTGCACGCCGCCCGCCAGGAAGAAGGCGGCATAGAACAGCGATAGGCGCAGCGGGACGGGCACGGCAGGTCCAAGTGTGAAGAGCGGACCGGCGGCGTGCAAGCGGGGCTTGCCCCGCGCCCGCTCCTGCCGGCCTCCCTGCTTGACAGCCGGGTGACCGCGCTTCACTCCTGCTTCATGGCTTTCATCTTCGATTGGGACGCGCTCGCCGCCCTCGGTTCGGTGGTCGTCATCGATCTGGTGCTGGCGGGCGACAACGCGATCGTCGTCGGCATGGCGGCGGCGGGGCTACCCGCGGCACAGCGCCGCCGCGCCATCCTGATCGGCATCGGCGTGGCGACGGCGCTGCGCATCGCCCTCGCCTTCATCGCCGTCGATCTGCTCGCTATCATCGGGCTCACCCTCGCCGGCGGCATCCTGCTGCTCTGGGTGGCGTGGAAATCCTATCGCGAGCTGCGCCCCGCGGCGACGCACGCCGCCGCGGCGCACGTTGCCCGGCCTCGCCGCTTGCGCGACGCGGTGCTGCGCATCGTCCTAGCCGACGTCTCGATGTCGCTCGACAACGTGCTCGCGGTCGCCGGCACGGCACGTCACCATCTTTGGGTGATGGCGGGAGGATTGCTGCTGTCGGTGGCGCTGATGGGCGCCGCCTCGCATGTGCTGTCGCATTTCATGGAGCGGCATCGCTGGGTGGCCTGGATCGGGCTCGCCATCGTCACTTTCGTCGCGCTGCGCATGATCTATGACGGCTCGATCGACGTGATGCAGCGGACGGGCTAGGCCTCGGCGATTTTGGTGCCCGACGCCGGCGGAGCGTCGAAGAACTGGCTGTTATAGAGCTCGGCGAAGACGCCGCCGCGCGCCATCAACGCGCTGAAGCTGCCCTGCTCGGCGATGGCGCCCTGCTTCAGGACCAAGATGAGATCGGCGTTACGCACGGTGGAGAGCCGGTGCGCGATGATGAAGGTGGTGCGGCCGCGCGTCAGCCGGCCGATCCCCTCCATCACCAGGCCCTCGGTCTCGACGTCGAGCGCCGAGGTCGGCTCGTCGAGCACCAGGATGGGCGCTTCGCGCAGGATGGCGCGGGCGATGGTGAGGCGCTGCTTCTCGCCCTCGGAAAGGTTGGCGGTGTCGCCGAGCACCGTGTCATAGCCTTTCGGCAGGGAGAGAACGAGGTCGTGGATGCGCGCGAGCCGGGCTGCCTCCTCGATTTCGGCATCGCTGGCGCCCGGCCGGCCATAGGCGATGTTCTCGCGCACCGACATGGGAAAGACGAGCGGCGGCTGTAGCACCATCGAGATCTGTCGGCGCAGCGAGTTCAACGCGTAGTCGCGCACGTCGACGCCGTCGATCAGCACGCTGCCGGCGGAGGGATCGAAGAAGCGCGGCAGGAAGCTCAGCAGGGTGGATTTCCCGGCGCCGGAAGGGCCGACAATGGCGACCTTGGTCCCGGGCGCGATGTGCAGATCGACGGCATGCAGCACCGGCATCTCGGCGCGATAGCGGAAGCTGACGCCGCGCCATTCGATTTCGCCCTTGGCGCCCGCTTCCGGGAAGCTTCGCGGACCGTCCTTGAGGTCCGCATCGACCTCGAGGATCTCGAAGCAGCGCGTCGCGCCGATCCGCGCGCCGGCGATCAGGGCCCAGCTCTGGGTCAGCTGATTCACCGGCGTATAGAGCTGCGCCAGATAGGAGATGAAGACGACGAGCTGGCCGATCGAAAGATTGCCGTCCATCACGGTGCGGGCGCCGACATAGACGACCAGCGCGGTGCCGGCGGCGACCAACCCGTTGACCGCGGCGGAATAGAGCGTCTGCCAGCCATAGAGCTTCAGCGTCGCGCCCAGGCTCTCGCGCGAGGCGCCCATGAAGCGGCGGTACTCGACATCCTCCTGGGCGAAGGCCTGGACGATCTTGATCGACTGCATCGCCCACTGCACCAGCGAATAGACCGCCGTCTCGCGCTCGCGCACCACGGTGGCGAGAACGTTGATCTTGCGGTTGAACACGGAGATCAGCACGAAGAGCGGCGGCACGACGACCAGCGACAGCAGCGTCAGCCGCGCATCCATCGGGAACAGCACGATCAGCATGCCGGTGAGCAGGATGAGCGCCGATAGGATCGGCAGCAGCCCGTTCATGATCATGGTCTGGACGGCGAAGGCGTCGGAGGTGATGCGGTACATCAGATCGCCCACCTTCTGCCGCGTGTGGAAGGCGAGCGACAGCCGCTGCAGATGCGCATAGAGCGCGCCGCGCAGATCGTTGACCATGCGCTGGCCGACTTGGATGGTCGTGCGGTTGTGCCAGTATTGCAGCAGGCCCTCGCCGAGATTGACGATCACCAGGGCGGCGCAGGCGACGATCAGCAGCGTGCCGGCCGACAGCCCCGCGAGCGCCGCGATGGGCGCCCGCTTGCCGCCGAGCACGTCATCGATGACCAGCAGCAGCGGCCAGGGCTTCAGCAGATCGAAGCCGGCGATGAGGAACACCTGGACCAGCGCCCAGATGAAGCGCATCCGGTAGGGCCGCAGATAAGGCAGCAGCTTGACGATGAGGCCCATCGGGCTAGTCGGCGGCCTTGGGCATCGGATCGTCCTCGACGGGCGGCGGAGACGGCGCCGCACCCGGCGCCGCCGGCGCCAGGCCTTCGCGGCGCGCCACCCATTCGATGATGCCGCGCATCAGCCGGCCGAACTCGATGGTGCGATAGGCGATCAGCGCGCCCTGGCATAGTCCCAAAATACCGATGACCGCTGCCGCGGCCGGCGCATCGAGGATCAGCGCCGCCGCCGTCGCCACCGCCCAGCCGCGCAGCAGGAAGGCCGAAAGCCGCGACAGCCGCATTTCGCAGCGCACGCGCAGCAGCCGCTTCGCGCCCCCGTGATTCTCGGCGACGACCAGAATGAGCGCCCGGCTCCACAGACCCCGGGCGATCTTCAAATCCCATTGATCCCAGCCCTGGTCGAGAATGACGAAATATTTCTGCGGCACGAGGAAGCGCATCAGCCCGCCGAGCAGCACTTCCTTCTCGTCGCCCTTCTCGCTCCAATAGGAGAGATAGAACGCGCGTTCGCGCAGCGAGCGCCGCGGCTCCTGCATCGCCGGCACCGGCGTCTCGACCACCGGCTGGTCGGTCGTATCCATCGCCTTGAAGCGCCATTTGAGCCGCTCCCAGCCGCGCAGGAACGGGCCGAGATAGATCAGCAGGGCGATCAGCGCGCGCGCCTTGAGGCTCCTGAAGCGCTTGTCGATCGGCGCCTTCATCGCGCCGTTGACGCACATGACCCAGGTAATCAGCACCGGCACGACAAGCAGCCACATCCAGCCGCCGCCGACGATGCCGGCGAACGCCAGCAGAATGGCGATGACGTTCCATTCGAAGGTCAGCGGCAGGAAGGCGGCCAGCGACGAGGACGGCTCGTAGAGCGTCTGGAACAAGCCGCGGCCGAAAACGCCGGAATAGATCAGCGGCCGGCGCGACAGCAACAGCGCGGTCGACAGATCGCCATAGATGCGGCCCAGCCATTTCGCCTGGCCGAATAAATTGAAGCGGAAGGGATGCTTCGCATAGACCAGCGCCTCGGCCTTGCCGTAGCCCTTTTGCTGGCCGATATAGGCGTCGATGGTGTTGCGGCGGAAATGCCAGACCATCGCCGCCGGCGCGAAGCCGATGCTGTAGCCCGCGTCCTGGAAGCGCCAGCAGATGTCGATGTCGTCGCCGGCGGAACGGAACACCGGATCGAAGCCGCCGAGGCGCAGCAGCGTTTCGCGGCGGAAGGCCATGTTGCAGCCGGCGATGTGCTCGGCGACATCGTCCGACAGCAGCACATGCGTCGGCCCGCCGGGCGAGACCGCGACCGCCGCCGCCACCAGATTGTCCTCGGGCGGCGGAAAATTGGGGCCGCCGCAGGCGTGCAGACCGGCGTTCTCCATCCGGGCGACGAGATAAGTCAGCCAGTCGGGATCGACGACGCAATCGCTGTCGGTGTAGGCGACGATCGCGCCGGTTGACGCCTCCGCGCCGACGTTGCGGGCGACGGAAAGCCCTTTATTGGACTGGCTGATAATCCGGCAAAAGGGAAAGGATTCGGAGATTTCGAGCGTGCGATCCGTGGAGCCGTCATTGACGACGATGATCTCGCAATCGGGATAGCGCAGCTTGCCGAGCGATTCGAGGCAGGCCTGCATGGTGCGCTCGGCGTTGTAGGCGCAGATCACGACCGAGACGCGGGGCACGCGCGGCAGCGGCGGCGGCAGCGGACCCCGATAGCGCTCGGCGACCGCGCGGAAGGCGGGTTTCGGACGGCGCGCGCGATCGACCACGCCGAAGGCCCAATCCTCGATCAAATGGCCGCCGGTGAACCATTCATCGGTCCAGGCGAAAACGAAGGTGCCGGCGCAGCCGACCTCGAAGGCGGTCCGTACCTGCCAGGAGAGAATGCGTGCCTGCTCGTCGTCGCCCTCGCGCATCGAATCGATGCCGAACTCGGTCAGCACCAGCGGCCGGTCGAGCGCCAGATTGTGCAGCCGCGCCAGATAACGCCGGAAGGCGCCCTCCTCGTGCAGGTAGATGTTGAAGCAGAGAAAATCGCCGAAATCGACCGTCAGATATTCGGTCGAGGGAAAATTGGCGTAGCTCACCAACCGGCCGGGATCGATCGCCTTGACCTCGGCGACCAGGCGCTTGAGGAAAGCGCGCACCCGGTCCGGCCCGTGCCAGCGCACCATGTCGGGCGGAATCTCGTTGCCGATGAGATAGGCGAAGACCGCCGGGTGGCCCTTGAGCGGCCGCACCGATTCCGCGACGGCGCCGAGAATCTGCGTCTCGATCGCCGCATCGTCGAGAAAAGTGATGTGCTGCGACCAGGGAATGCCGGCCAGGACCTTGAGCCCGGCGGCTTGCGCCTCGTCGAGCAGCCAGGCGGGCGGCGCGGTGAAGACGCGCACCGTGTTGGCGCCCAGTTCGCGCATCAGCGCGAAGTCGCGCCGGACCATCTCGAGTTCGGGAAATTGCGCGCCATGCGACCCGGGTGCGAACGGGCCGTAGGTCACGCCCTTGACGAAGAATTTTTCCTCGCCGGCGAAGAAGAACTTGCCGGAGACGCGGATCGGGCCGCCGGCGGCGGTCGCCGCCATGGAGCGCGCGCCGTTGTCGGAATCGAGCGTCGAAGCCATGCGGTCAGCGCGCCGCAGCGCCCAGCGCCGGCGATGCTTCGCGCGCGTGCCAGGCCCAGGCGGTGGCGAGGATCGTGTCGAGGTCGGACAGGTGGGTGGTCCAGCCGAGCAGGTCGCGCGCCCGCGACGGATCGGCAACCAGCATCGGCGGATCGCCCGGCCGGCGCGCCGATTCGCGCTGCGGAATGGCGAGGCCGGTGACGCGCTCGGCGGCGGCGATGGTCTCGCGCACCGAATGGCCGTTGCCGGTGCCGAGGTTGAGCGCCGCGCTGGCGCCGCCGCGCTGGAGATAATCCAGCGCCTTGACATGCGCCTCGGCCAGATCCTGGACGTGGATGTAGTCGCGCACCGCGGTGCCGTCGGGCGTCGGATAATCCGTGCCGTAGATGCCGATGTGGCCGCGCTGCTTCAGCGCGGTTTGCAGGATCAGCGGAATCAGATGCGTTTCGGGCGCGTGCGCCTCGCCGATCTCGCCGGCGGGATCGGCGCCGGCGGCGTTGAAATAGCGCAGGGCGACGTAGCGCAGCGCCTGTGCCTCGCCCAGCCAATGCAGGGCGCGCTCGATCATGAGCTTGCCTTCGCCATAGGGGTTGACCGGGCGCTGCGGCGAGGTCTCGCGGATCGGCACCGTGTCGGGCACGCCGTAGGTGGCGCAGGTCGAGGAGAAGACGATCGTCTTCACCCGCGCCTCGATCATCGCCTCGAACAGGCCCAGGCTGTTCACGACGTTGTTGCGAAAGTAGAGCGCGGGCTCGCGCACCGATTCCTCGACATAGGCGAAGGCGGCAAAATGCATCACCGCCGCGATGTCATGGCGCTTGAAGGTCGCCGCCAGCGTCGCGCGGTCCGCCAGATCGCCCTCGATCAGCGGCCCCCAGCGCACGGCGTCCTTGTGGCCGCGCACCAGGCTGTCATAGGCGATGGGCTCGTAGCCCGCCTTGGCCAGCGCCTTGCAGGCGTGGCTGCCGATATAGCCGGCGCCGCCGGTTACCAGAATGGTCTTGGACATGGCTTCCCTGCAGGCGACAACGGACGGCATCGGCGAATGTTCCGTGCCCGGTGTCGTACGACGGAACCCCGCCGAGGGGCAAGTTTGCCGGGGCTAGAGCGACTTGCGCGCCGCGTCTGCCGGTCCTGCCGCCAAGGGGGGCAGGAGACGTCCGGACATCGAATCGAGGGCGAAACCGAGCAGTAGCCCGCCAAGGATGCTCATCGCCATCCACCAAGCCAACTCGCGGCCCAGCCAGAAGGCAAAGAGCGCGCCCGGCCGGGCGTTGACGACGGCATGGCGGAAGAGTTCGCCCCACATGAGGAAGAGAACGAGACCGGCCGTCGCGGCGAAGAGCAGCCGGAGCCGACTGTCGGCGCGCGCCAGGACGATCAACCCCGGCAGGACGAAGATCAGATGAACGCCGCGATAGCCGATGCTGTCGCCGGCGAAAAAGCAGCCGACCATGAGACAGCCGCCGATCAGCAGGAAAACCTTGTCGCGCGGCGGCAGTTCGGCGAGCGCATTGCGCGCCGCATCGCTGCGCCCAATTGCGGCGGCGCCGGCGGCGGCCATGATGACGAGCGCGACCATCGCCGGCCGCGCGGGAAATCCCGGCGCCACCACGGCGAGGCCGTAGGGCAAATTCGCCGCGCCGAACATGTCGCCGAAATAGACGCCGTGCGGCACATGCGCCACGGCCGCGGCGAGCTCGACGTGATAGGCGGCGACGAAAAGCGCGAGCAGCGCAACCGCCGCGGCATTGACGGCAATGAAGAGGCGCGACCTTTCCCGCAACGTCACGAACAGCAGCGCGGCCGGGTAGAATTTGGTCAGCGCGGCAACGACGAAGAGCGCATAGCCGGCAAGGCGCGCGCGGCCCGGGCGCAGCAGCAGCGCGCCGCCGAAGGCGGCGAAGGCGAAGACGACGAGGTCGATATTGGCGCGCTCGACGGCGAAGACCGTCATGGTCGAGAGCGTGGCGAGCAGCATCAAAACGCCGTCGCCCAGCCGCCGCGGCGCCGGGAGACAGAACAGCGCGGCGAAGAAGAGCAAATCAACAGCGAGGCCGGCGATTTGCGTCGCACCCGTATCGAGCGGCAGGACCTCGCCCCAGAGCAGCAGCGGCGAATAAAAGAACACCCGGCCGAGCACGTCGCAGGGATTGGTCAGATAGACGTCAATGCCTTCCCGGCCGCACTGGATCGCCGACAGCACGCCGTGGATGTCGACGAAGGGGAAATCGTACGGCACGATCCCCCAACGCGACAGAATCGCTTGATAGAGCGTCTCCTGGCCGAAGGCGTGAAGCGCATAGAGGCTCGCGAAAATTGCGGCGGTAACCGCCGGAACCGTAAAGCGCGGAAAGGGAGGGGTTTCGGCCATGGAGCCCCGGCGGGATAGGAAGCGACATTCAGGCTTGTAGCGGCAGTATGGTTAAGGCGGGATGAACAGCCGCGTCGAAAATCCTGACAAGTCCTTGTAAAACCAGCGCTTCCTTGCTTTTCCGCGTGGTTTTCGGCTAAGTAGCGCCGCCTACGCCGGGGGTCATCGTTCGGAAAGGTCAAGGCGCGACAATCTATCCAGCGCCGTCGTCCGACCCGACTGGAATTTTATCGGCGCGCGGCCGTTCTCAGCTTCGTCGACCTGGAGTCATTGAATGCGTATCGCGGTGATCGGCAGCGGCTATGTCGGCCTGGTGTCCGGTGCGTGCTTTTCCGAATTCGGCGTCGACGTCGCCTGCGTCGACAAGGACGCCGGCAAAATCGCGCGGCTGAAGCGCGGCGAGATTCCGATCTACGAGCCCGGGCTCGAGCAGATCGTCAAGCAGAACACCGCCAACGGCCGCCTGCGGTTCACGACGGACATGGTCGAGGCGGTCAAGGATGCCGAGGCGGTGTTCATCGCCGTCGGCACGCCGTCGCGGCGCGGCGACGGCCACGCCGATCTCTCCTATGTCTTCGCCGCCGCCGAGGAAATCGCCAAAGCGGTCAGCGGCTACACCGTCGTGGTCACCAAATCGACCGTGCCGGTCGGCACCGGCCGCAAGGTCGCCGAGATCATGGCCAAGCATCTGCCCGAATCCAAATTCGACGTCGTCTCCAATCCGGAATTCCTGCGCGAAGGCTCGGCCATCCAGGATTTCATGCGGCCCGACCGCGTCGTCATCGGCACCGAGAGCGAGCGCGCCCAGGCGGTGATGCGCGAGGTCTATCGCCCGCTGTTCCTGATCGAGACGCCGATCCTGTTCACGTCGATCGAGACCTCCGAGCTCATCAAATACGCCGCCAACAGCTTCCTCGCGACCAAGATCACCTTCATCAACGAGATCGCCGATCTGTGCGAGAAGGTCGGCGCCGACGTGCAGGACGTCGCCAAGGGCATCGGCCTCGACGGCCGCATCGGCCGCAAGTTCCTCCATGCCGGGCCGGGCTTCGGCGGCTCGTGCTTCCCGAAGGACTGCCTGGCGCTGGTCAAGACGGCGCAGGATTCCGAGGCGCCGATGCAGATCGTCGAGACCGTGGTGGCGCGCAACGAGCAGCGCAAGGCGCAGATGGCGCAGCGCATCATCCGCGCCTGCGGCGGCAGCGTGAAGGGCAAGACCATCGCCGTGCTGGGATTGACCTTCAAGCCCAACACCGACGACATGCGCGACAGCGCCAGCCTGGTCATCCTGCCGGCATTGATGGCGGCCGGCGCCACCGTGCGCGCCTTCGATCCCGAGGGCATGAGCGAGGCGAAGAAGCTCATTCCCGGCGCGGTCTTCTGCAAGAGCGGCTACGAGACGATGGAGGGCGCCGACGCCCTCGCCATCCTCACCGAGTGGAACGAGTTCCGCGCCCTCGATCTGGAGCGGGTCAAGTCGCTCCTCAAGACGCCGACCATCATCGATTTGCGCAACATCTACAAGCCGGCCGACATGGCCGATTCCGGCTTCCATTATTTCAGCGTCGGCCGCGCGGCCACGGCACCGGCGCGGCAGCGCCTCAAGGCGAAGAGCTAGGAACCTCCATGTCCTCCACCCGCAAGCGCATTCTCATTACCGGCGGCGCCGGTTTCCTGGGCTCGCATCTCGGCGAGAAGCTGGTGGCGGAAGGGCACGACGTGCTCTGCGTCGACAATTACTTCACCGGCCGCAAGGAGAACATCGCGCATATCCTGGGCAACACCCATTTCGAGGCGATGAGGCACGACATCTGCTTTCCGCTCTATGTCGAGGTCGACGAGATCTACAACCTCGCCTGCCCCGCCTCGCCGATCCACTACCAGTTCGACCCGGTGCAGACGACCAAGACCAGCGTGATCGGCGCGATCAACGTGCTGGGCCTGGCGAAACGCGTCAAAGCCAAGGTCTTCCAGGCCTCGACCTCGGAGATCTACGGCGACCCGACGATGCATCCGCAGACCGAGGAATATCGCGGCAACGTCAACACGCTGGGGCCGCGCGCCTGCTACGACGAGGGCAAGCGCTGCGCCGAGACGCTGTTCTTCGACTATCTCCGGCAGCACAAGCTGCGCATCAAGGTCGCGCGCATCTTCAATACCTACGGGCCCCGCATGCACCCGAATGACGGCCGCGTCGTCTCGAACTTCATTGTCCAGGCGCTGAAGGGCGAATCGATCACGGTCTATGGCGAAGGCAACCAGATAAGGGCCTTCTGCTATGTCGACGATCTGATCGACGGCTTCGTGCGGCTGATGAACACGCCGGATTCCATCACCGGCCCGATCAATCTCGGCAATCCCGTCGAGACCACGGTGCGCGAGTTGGCGGAGAAGATCATCGCCATGACCGGCTCGCGCTCCAAGCTCGAATTCCGGCCGCTGCCGGTCGACGATCCCGTGCAGCGCTGCCCGGACATCACCCGCGCCAAGGAAGTGCTCGGCTGGCAGCCGCGCGTGCCGCTCGAGAACGGGTTGCAGAAGACCATCGCTTATTTCGACAAGCTTTTGACCGAGCGCGGCGAGCTGAAGAACGCCCACCTGCGCGTCGTCAGCTAGGCGTCGAGGCCTTCACCCCGGCGGCTTCGAGCGCCTTCTTCTGGCGCGCCGCGAGCTTCTTCTCGTCGAAATCGTCGATCAGCTCGTGGAACATGCGGTGCCAATTGATCTCGGCCTTGAGCCGCAGGAAGACCGAGCCCAGCCCCACCGCCGCCCGATCCATGAACACGAATTCGCGCGGCGGCTTGACGCCGCCCAGCCGGCGGATATCGCGATGGACGGTTTCCGCCACCTCGCGGCCGTAGGTCGAGGAGCCGTGCTCCTGGATGCGCCGCTTGCGGTCGTCCAGCAGCGGCGCATAGACGTAGCGCGCCCAGTTGTTGAGCGTCGCGATCATCTCGCGCGATAGATTATTGAAACCCCAGATCTCGTAGGCCGAGACCGCGAGCTCCTCGTCCTCGCGGTCGAGCGCGTGATAGAGATCGATGACGCCGCGCACGAATGACGGCGGAAAAATCCGGATGCAGCCGTAATCCAGCAGATTGACGCCGCTGTCTCGGCGGATGGTGTAATTGCCGAGATGCGGATCGCCGTGGATGACGCCGTAGAAATAGAGCGGCACGTACCAGGCGCGGAACATGTTGCGCGCGATGGCATTGCGCGCCGCGAGCGACCCGTCGGCCGCGGCCTCGACGAACGGCCGGCCGTCGAGCCAGGTCATGGTCAGAAGCCGCCCGGTCGACAGGGTCTCGACGTATTCCGGCACCTGGACCTCGTCCTCCTTGGCGAGCATGGCGCCGAAGAGGCGCATGTGCGAAGCCTCGCGCCGGTAGTCCAGCTCCTCGCGCAGCCGGGCGCCGATCTCCTGCTGGATATCGGCGGTCGAGATCGAGCGGTCGTAGCGCTCGAACAGCGCCAGCACCAGCTTCAACTGCATCAAATCGGCCTCGACCGCCGAGGCCATGTCGGGATATTGCAGCTTGCAGGCGAGCTCCTTGCCGTCAAAGCCGGTCGCATGGTGCACCTGGCCCAGCGACGCGGCGTGCGCCGCCTCCGGCGTGAAGCTCTTGAACTTCTTTAGCCAGTCGGGGCCGAGCTCGCTCGCCATGCGGCGCTTGACGAAGGGCCAGCCCATCGGCGGCGCGTTCGATTGCAGCCCGGCCAGCTCGGCGGCGTATTCCTCGGGCAGCGCGTCGGGCAGCGTGGCGAGGAGCTGCGCCACCTTCATCAGCGGCCCCTTGATGTTGCCCAGCGCCGATTTGAGATCGGCGGCGTGGCGCGTCTGGTCGAGCTTCAAGCCGAGATAGCGCTTGCCCGCAAGCCGCGCGGCAAGACCGCCCATCGCGGTCGAAACGCGGGCATAGCGCTGCACGCGGCGCGGCAGGCTGTTCCTGTCGGCCATCAGATTTCCAGGGGCGGCGCGGAAGGGGCGGGCGGCACGCGGCCAGTGTCGACGGCTGGCCGCACCCTGTCCACGGCGAAGAATCGCATCATGCCGACAAAAACCCCTGGCGAGGCCGCGGCGTTCCCGCCAATCTCGCGCGGCTCGAGGGAGGAAGACGATGCCAGGCGCCGCGATCGATATTCACACCCATATCGTGCCGGGCGACATCCCGGCCTATGCCGGCCGGCACGATCCGGCGCGCTGGCCGCAGATGGCGGCGGCCTCCGACTGCCATCACAAGCAGGTGATGATCGCCGGCAAGAATTTCCGCACCGTGAGCGACGAATGCTGGGACGCGGCGCGGCGCATCGAGGCGATGGACCGCATGGGCATCGGCTGCCAGGTCCTGTCGCCGATGCCGGAGCTCCTCTCCTATTGGTTCCCGGCGGCGGACGGCCTCGCCTTCGCCCGGCACGTCAACGATACGATCGGCGCGATGGTGGCGCGCGGCGCCAGCCGCTTCGCCGGGCTCGGCATGGTGCCGCTGCAGGATCCCGATCTGGCGACGCGCGAGCTGGAAAATCTCATGCGCGACGGCTTCCGCGGCGTCGAGATCGGCAGCAACGTCAACGGTGCGATCATCGGCGACCCGAAATTCGAGCCGTTCTTCGCCGCCGCCGAGAAACTCGGCGCGGCGATCTTCGTTCATGCGCTGCACCCGTCGGGCATCGACCGCATCGTCGGCCCACCGCGGCTGCCCGCGCTGCTGGCGTTTCCCTGCGAGACGTCCTTCGCGATTTCGTCGCTGATCACCGGCGGCACGCTACAAAAGCATCCCGATCTCCGGCTCTGCTTCAGCCATGGCGGCGGCGTCTTCGCCCTCATCCTGCCGCGGCTTCTGGCCGGGCTCGAGATGATGGCCGGGCTGAAGCAGCAGGTGACGGCCGAGCCGCGCGCCATCGCGCGCCGGCTCTATTACGACACGCTGGTCTACGACGCGAAGACGCTGAAATTCCTGATCGAGATTTTCGGCGCGACGCAGCTCTGCATCGGCACCGACTATCCCTTCGAGATCCACGAGAAGGAGCCGCTCCGGGACATCGCGGCGCTCGGCCTCGGCGCCAAGGAGATCGGCGACCTGCACGCCGGCAACGCGCGGCGCTTCCTCGGGCTGGCCTAGGCCATCGCCTCGAGCTGGTCGATGAAGCCGGAAATGACGGACAGGCCCTTCTGCCAGAATTTCGGGTCCGAGGCGTCGAGGCCGAAGGGCGCCAGCAATTCCTTGTGGCGCTTGGTCCCGCCGGCGCGGAGCATGTCGAGATATTTCTCGGCGAAGCCGCGCTCCGCCCCCTGATAGACGGCATAGAGCGAATTCACCAGGCAGTCGCCGAAGGCATAGGCGTAGACGTAGAACGGCGTATGGACGAAATGCGGGATGTAGGCCCAGTAATTGCGGTACTCGTCCTCGAAACGAATTGCCGGGCCGAGACTCTCCCTTTGAACATCCAGCCAGATTTCGCCGATGCGGTCGGCGGTCAGCTCGCCCTGGCGGCGTTCGTCATGGATTCGGCTCTCGAACGTGACGAAGGCGATCTGCCGCGCCACCGTGTTGAGCATGTCCTCGACCTTGCCGGCGAGCATGATCTTGCGCCGCTTGGGATCGCCTTCGGCCTTGAGCAGCGCCTGGAAGGTCAGCATCTCGCCGAACACCGACGCGGTCTCGGCGAGGGTCAGCGGCGTATCCGCCATCAGCGCGCCGCGCGGCCCCGCCAGCACCTGGTGGACGCCGTGGCCCAGCTCATGCGCCAGCGTCATCACGTCGCGCGTGCGGCCGAGGTAGTTGAGCAGCAGATAGGGATGCGCGCTCGGCACGGTCGGATGGGCGAAGGCGCCGGGCGCCTTGCCCGGCTGCACCGGCGCGTCGATCCAGCCATGCTCGAAGAATCGCCGGCCGATCGCCGCCATGTCGGGCGAGAAGGCGCCATAGGCCTCGAGCACGATACGCTCCGCCTCGGGCCAGGGCACCAGCCGGTCGTCGTCGCCGGGCAGCGGCGCGTTGCGGTCCCAATAGGGCAGCATCTCGATGCCCAGCCATTTCGCCTTGAGCCGGTAATAGCGATGCGACAACGACGGATAAGCGGCGCGCACCGCCGCGATCAAGGCGTCGACCACCTCGTCCTCGACGAAATTGGCGAGGTTGCGCGACGAGATCGGCCGCTTGAAGCCGCGCCAGCGGTCCTCGATCTCCTTGTCCTTGACCAGCGTATTGGTGACCAGGGCGAAGAGCCGCGCATTGGCGCCATAGACCTTGCCGATCGCCTTGGCCGCCTCGTGCCGCAATTTCGCGTCGGAATCGGAAAGCAGGTGCAGCGCCTCGGGGGCGCCCAATTCCTTGCCGCCCACCGAAAAGCGCAGTGCGGCATTGGTCTCGTCGAATAAGCGCGTCCAGGCGGCGGCTCCGGCGACCGATTTCTCGTGCAGCAACTTCTCCAACTCGTCGGCAAGCTGGTGCGGCCGGAACGAGCGCAGGTCGCGCAGCCATGGCGCGTAATGCGCCAGCTCCGGCGCCTTCATCTTCTCCGCCAGGGCCGCATCGTCGAGCCGGTTGAGCTCCAGCCCGAAAAACAGCAGCTGCGTCGATATCTCGTTCGCCTTTTCCTGGATGTTCTGGAAGAAGCGGCCGGTCTCGGGATCGCTTTGGTCGGCGGCGTAGCGCAGCGAGGCGTAGCTGAGGATGCGGCCGAGCAGCTCCTGAATCCGCTCGAATTCGGCGACGGCATGACCGAGCTCGGTGCCGTGAAAGCCGGCCAGCTTGCCCTCATAGGCGGCATGGAAGCGCTGCGCGCCCTCGGCGGCGGTCTGGAGGTCGCGCTCGAGCAGCGGGCTGTCGGGTGCCGGGTAAAGGTCGGTCAGATCCCAGCGCGGCAGAGCGCCGAGCTCGGGCTGGGTCAATGCCGTGCCGCTGATTCTTGCCTCGTCCATCAACTGATCCTTGTTACGCTGTCTTATCTTATAAGTAGTGAGCCGGAAATTGACGCCAAGCCGTAAGCCCTGTATTTCGGCTCGAACCGGCGCGAAGGGGATGATGGACTACCATAGCTGTCGCAACCTTGCCGCGATGTTCTTCGCCGAGGCGGCCAGGCAGGGCGACCGCCCCTTCCTCTGGGCAAAGCGGGCCGGCCAATACCAGCCCGTGACCTGGCACCAGGCCGCAACGCAGGTCACCAACCTCGCCAAGGGCCTGCGCGCCCTTGGTCTCGAGCGCGGCGACCGCGCCGTGCTGGTGTCCGAGAACCGCCCCGAATGGGTGATCGCCGATCTCGCCATCATGACGGCGGGCGGCATCACCGTTCCGGCCTATATCACGCACACGGTCGAGGATTATCGCCACGTCATGGCGGATTGCGCGGCCAAGATCGCGCTCGTCTCCACCGCCCCCTTGGCGACCCGCGTGCTGCCGGCGGCGGCGCAGGTGCCGAGCGTGTCGAAAGTCATCGTCATCGAGCCGCCGGCGGAAGGCCAGGCGTCGCCCGTCGAGCTGCGCTCGTGGCACGCGGTGCTCGAGTTGGGCGCGGCACGGCCGGGCGACGGAATGGACGAGGTGCGGCGGATCGAGCGCGGCGACATCGCCTGCCTGATCTATACCTCCGGCACCGGCGGCGCGCCCAAGGGCGTGATGACGACGCACGGCAACGTGCTCGCCAATTGCCATTCGGCCCATGGGCTGCTGCGGAAATTGGGTCTCGGCCACGAAATCTTCCTCTCGTTCCTGCCGCTGTCGCATTCCTACGAGCATACGGCAGGCATGATGTTTCCCATCTCGCTCGGCGCGGAGATCTACTTCGCCGAGGGCGCCGACAGCCTCGCCAACAATCTGGTCGAGGTGCGGCCGACGATCATGACCGCGGTGCCGCGGCTCTACGAGACGTTCCACCAGCGCATCCTGCGCGCAATGGAGCGCGACGGCGACTTAAAGTCGAAGCTGTTCTTCAAGGCGCTCGAACTCGGGCGCAAGCGCTACGACGATCCGGCGAGCCTGAGCCTCGCCGAGCGCGCGCTCGACAAGCTGCTCGATGTCCTGGTGCGGCGCAAATTGCAGGCGCGGTTCGGCGGCAGGCTCAAGGCGATGGTGTCGGGCGGCTCGGCGCTCAATCCGGAAATCGGCCGGTTCTTCCTGGCGCTGGGATTGCGCCTGCTGCAGGGCTACGGCCAGACCGAGGCGGCGCCGGTCATCAGCGCCAATCCGCCCGACCATATCAAGATTCATACCGTTGGGCCGCCGGTGGCTGGGGTCGAGCTGGGCTTCGCGCCCGACGGCGAGATCCTGGTGCGCGGCGAGAACGTGATGAAGGGCTATTGGAACGATCCCGAAGCCTCGGCGCGGGCGCTGGCCGATGGCTGGCTCCATACCGGCGACATCGGTCA
>Ga0209483_1001211_pt1 | contig 19989 bp, 25 predicted proteins | sample NGEPerA_FD_184508 | JGI IMG/M metagenome (GOLD analysis project Ga0209483, IMG submission 184508) | Arctic peat soil microbial communities from the Barrow Environmental Observatory site, Barrow, Alaska, USA - NGEE PermafrostL2-A... | ecosystem: Environmental > Terrestrial > Soil > Wetlands >... | reverse complement strand
GTGGTCAATGTCGCGGTTTATCAGATGACCAATGTGGTGGAGAGCCGTTCCGGCAACAGCACGACGGGCGCGAACAACCCCGCATTTTCCTATACCAGTTTTAGCAGCACCATCTCCGCCACCAAAAGCAGCGCCTCCGGCACCACCTCCAGCAGCAGCCGTTATACCACTACCGCTTCCTCGTCCACGTCGTTTTCTGTCACGCCTAGCTTGATTGTCGGGTTAACTTATTCGGTGGCCGTGACCTGGGGTTACAACAGCAGCGATCTGAGTTACGACGAAACCCCTAGCGTCGTCGTCAAACCTACTGCCACCGGCGTTTCCACCAGCACGTTTCCCCCCACTACATCGGCATTCTCCAGCGGCTCAGGTGCCAAGACCAACAACGTCTGGGAAACAATCGGCACAATCACACCAAACGTCTCCAATCCCGTGATTACGTTCACCTGGGTCAGCGGCCTCAGCTCCGGACGCTGGTATGCGGATGCTGTGCGATTTATCTCGCTGCTTCCTTCCCCCGGGGCGATGACCGTCAGCCAATCTGGCGTCAATACCGTTTTGAATTGGTCAGGAAATTTCTATTTGCAAACCGCCACCTCGGTCTCCGGTCCCTTCACCAACATCCCAGGCATTGTCGTAGGGCCCTACACCAATCTCTTCACGGACCCCCAGCGCTACTTCCGGCTTCAATAATAGGGATCTCCACAGTTGCTTTGTCGATACGCGGATGATTTGATGAGATATGAAACTGCGAAGCCTCACGGTTTTAGGGTGTACTACCAAAAAACTCAGCCGAGGCAATCAGGATTGAGCTACAGGGACTTTTGAAGGATTCTCTTCTGCGTGACAACTCAACTCCAATTCTTTCTTGTCGCCGTCGCCGGCTGAATGAATCGACACCAGCAGGCCGTGATCGAGTACCTCCAGGAAGAAAATCGCGTTCTCCTCGAACAACTCGGCGGCAAACCCAGACGCTTCACGGAGGCCCAACGTATTCGGCTTGCGCGAAAAGCCAAGTTTGTCGGTCGACGTCGCCTCGGCCAATTGGCCACGCTCGTCACTCCCGACACCCTGCTCCGTTGATTCCGTGTCCTGGTCGCCAAAAAGTGGACCTTTGCCAGGACAAATCCAGTCGGTCGACCGTCCGTGGGGCCGGAACTTGAACAACTCGTCATCCGACTGATCCAAGACAACCCGACCTGGGGCAGCCAGCGCATCGTGGGTGCCCTGGACAATCTCGGATTCAAGATTAGCGATTCGACTGTCGACAGCATCCGCCGCCGCAACGGCTTTGATCCCGCTCCACTGCGTGGCCAGTCCACCAGTTGGTCCCGATTTGTGCAGGCCCAGTGGGAAACCTTGATCGCGGCTGACTTTTTCACGACAGAGGTATTGTCCTGGAATGGATTGGTCACCTTTTACACGTTGTTCGTCATTGAACTGCGCTCACGCTCCGTCCAGATTTGCGGCACGACGGTGTCCCCCAACGCGGAATGGATGAGACAGGTCGCTCGTCAACTGATCGACGCGGTGGATGGCTTCGCCCCGGGCAAGACCCACCTGACCATCGATCGCGACACCAAGTACGTGGACGGTTTTCGGCACATTCTCGATTCCGCCGGCGTGAAAATTGTCCTTTGCCCTCCCCGCGTTCCTCAATGCAATGCCTATGCCGAAAGATTCGTTCGTTCAATCAAGGAAGAGTGTTTGAGTCGCCTGATCTTCTTGAGCGAACGACATCTGCGGACCACAATCTCGACCTTCGCCGACTATTATCGCCATCGGCGCAATCACCAAGGGATCGAGAACAAACTCATCGAACCGCCCACTTTGTTGCCCAACCACGGGCGCGTCCGATGCCAAAAGGAAATCGGTGGAATGTTGAACTATTACTATCGGGAGGCCGCGTGATCAGCCAATTAATCCGGTCGTCCGAGTTATTTGGCAGTACAGGACGGCAAACGCAGGCGCTGCACGGCGCTAATTTTGTTTCCTAAAACAGCTCTCAAAATCAACAACTTACGAAACTCAATTTCCAAATGAGTTTCCTAAATAAGTTGAAATCGTCCATCTCCGGGCCACAGATTTTCCAATTAAGCCACTCTGCGTCGGGCTTGTACCGGTTCAGCGTAAATGTCACTTTCTCGGACGGCAGTTAAGCTACTAATCCGTTTTGTTTTTGTTGACGTTTTTCCCCTTTGCCCTGGATTTATCGCATTGTTATCGATCCCGCAGGCAGGCATGCCAGAGCGAAGGTTGCCCCTCGCTCCGGCCTGCGGTATTCGAGTCCCTCGCGGCGCTCGGGTTGCTTCCCAGCAGATCCCTATCCTCCGGATGGACAGATTCTTTTTGCTCTCGTTCATGGTCAGTTGCAAGCGGGATTGGTGGGTGTGGAGAGATCAATCTCCGCCCGTTTCTGCCGGCGGCGTTCCCGCGCCTGCCAGATCATCTCGGTCCGGCCTTCCAGTTTGTCCTTGGGTGCCAGGTAGCCGATGGCGCTGTGCAAACGCACCGTGTTGTAATGCTCCACGAATTGAGCCACCACCTGCCGGGCCTGCTCCACATCCAAGGGTGTCTTGGGACGGATGGCTTGCTCCTTTAAGGTGCGATGCCAGCGCTCCAGTTTGCCGTTGGATTGCGGATAATACGGGCTGGTCAGCACATGGCTGGCCTGCCAGAGCCGGATGAATTCCTTGAAATCCCTGGCGATGAACTGCGGCCCGTTGTCGCTGATGATCCGGGGCCTGGCCTGGGGATGTTTTTCGCGCGCTTTTTGCAGCACGATCTCGGCGTCGGCTTCCTTCATCGACTCGCGTATTTCACAATGCACGATATAACGGCTGGCCCCGTCCAGAATCGAGCACAGGTAATAAAAGGTGCCGCCAATATTGACGAACGAAAAGTCGATGTGCCAATGCTCATGCGGCTGGAGCGGTTGCACAAAGCCGGTGCCTTTGCGCGAGGGTTTTTGCCAGAAACTTTGGATCAGCCCGGCTTCTTTCATGACCCGGTAAACGCTGCTCGGGCTCACGGCCACCACGTCGGCATCGAGCATCATGAAGGCCAGCCGCCGATAGCCTTCCAGCGGATATTTTCGGGCGAACTCGACAATGGAGAGTTTTTCCCAACCCTCCAGCCAGTGGTCGCGCGGCACCAAACCATTGTGTTCGTTGGCTTTGCCAAAACGTTCCTGCCAGCGGTGGTATTTTCGCGGGGAAAGCTCGATCCGGCGGAGCATCCATTGGGCGGAGATCTCGGCGCGGTCGGACCAGTGGCGGACGAAATCCACCACCTGGTCTCGAATGTCATGGGCGACCCAGTTCACACTCAGCTTTCCCCAAGTTCTTTTTTTAACTGGATATGCTCGGCCATGATCTCGGCGATGACCTCGTCCTTGGTCTTGAGCTTTTCCTCCAGTTTGGCCACTTTCTGCTCCATCTGGCTGGCCGCGCGAGGACTGCCGGTCTTGGCAAAGGCCGCCGCGCCATTCTCGAAGAAGGTCTTCTGCCATTGGTAAAACTGCGTGGGAATGATCTGGTGCTGTTCGCAGACCTCCGAGATCGGCACCCTCTCCAGCAAGTGGAGCCGCAGCATTTTCATCTTGTCTTCGGGGCTGAAGTGCCTCCGACCGTTCTGATTTTCGTTCTTTTTATCGTTGCTCATTTACTTTTCCTGGTTGAGGAAAAGTAACTTAGCGTACCCCCACAAAAGTGTCATTCCGATCGAAGCGGAACAGGCTCAACCTCCCCTCTGTGCCGCTTGTCGTGCGGCTTCACGTTCGGGGTGCTCAAAGGCGTCAGCGAATTGATCCAATTCTTGGTTCGTCATGCCGAGAGCCAAGCCTGTTTCACGCCATTGGGAGAGGGCGCGCTCCATCCGGCTTAGAATCTCGTTCGCCCGCACCCGTGAAATTCGGAAATATGGCAGCACTGATAGAAGCGCCTCGATGGTGGCCTCGGGGCCGGCTTCCTCGGAAATCCAAGTCTTGAGCTCACGCACACGATCTGGGAAAGGGTTGAGGTCAAAGGCGGGAGCCAACCGCCATTGTCCGCGGCTCGCATGGAGAAACCCATGGTTGTGCAGATGATCGTCCACGTTGGTGATCAAGACAAAATAAGCCATCCTTCGCCAAAGCTCCTCGATGTCGGGCTGGGGGTCAGCGCCGTGGATCCGCAGGGCATCGACCATCTCCGTGTAGAAATGTTCCTGCGAGTCGGCAGGGTCAGCCCCCAGAAGCGTTGCAGCTGACACATACGGAATTCGCCCGCCACCACCCGTCCGGTCAAAGCGCCGAATCAGCGCGACCGGCACCCCGTCGCTGTCCACCAGCCGGGCTTCCGCCACCTGCAACCCGGAGGCGCTGGCAAGTTGCATGGCCAGCACCTCGCCTTTGGTCACGGGACGTTCATCCTTCACGCTGGGAAACTTGCCCACGGCCAATCGGCCGTCATCATCGACCACAGTGCATTTGGGACGCATGCCGCCTAAGGACGTGCCACGCCCGCGAAGATAGGCGAGATCGGCGGCTGTTTCGTTTTCGTTCTCGACAGCACGCGTCGCGCTCAGCAGTTGCTTCAGTTCGATGAGCGGAGGAGCCGTGCGGCGGCCGGCTTCTGTCGCACGGCAGAACACCCCCGCCTCGTTCTGAAAACGTAGCGCGCCGACACGGCTGGCATCGTCCGCTGCGAGCAGGAAGTCGATGGCCTGGAGCTGAACGGCCTCCTGTTCCTGACCCGCCCGGCGGGCTGATTGGCGGCGCTTGGCATGGTCGCGCAGGATGACCCGTCTAGCCCAACCATCAGGCTCCGTGTCAGCAAAGGCCCCATGAAAAACCGAACCGTTTTGGACTTTGCGATGAAATTGCGGACCTGCCACGAGTGGAAGCGCCGGCTCAAAGGCAAATCGGTCCGTTGCACCCAGCCACGTCTCCGCATACGCAAAAGCCGAGCGCTCACGGGAGCCGACGGCATCATAATGCAAGGTTCCTACCCATCTTGCCTCATCGCCCACAAAAACCTTGATCGTTCGTTTCATAATGACATGGGGGATTTCTTGATGCGCACCCGCTTGGGCAGGCGTTCTTCGTCTAACATTAGCCCTTCTTCATCGCGACGAGCGTCCGTCAAATTGCCAAGAGCCTCGCCGAAACCCAAAACGAATAGCGCCATGGCATAGGCACCCATGCCCACAGCCGGATCGCCTTTCTCGAGGCGTGCATACGTGCTTATTGCGAGGCCGGTTCGCTCCGCCATCATCCCGACCGTGAGACGGCGCTTACGCCGAGCCACCGCCAAATCATGGCCGAATTTGGACAGTGAACGGCGTAGTCCCGTTGGTAGAACATCATGTATTGCTGATCGCATATAGCGACAATATATCGGCGTTTAACATATGTAAATAGTTATATATCCTTTTTTATTTCTAAATCTAAACTTAACAAATCTTGGCCTCTGACATGGCGGATTAGCCGGTTCCAGGTGGTTGTGGGTGGCAGAAATTCCGTCCAGAATCTAAATGATTGATTGGCGGGGATTTGCGACCAAGCTGTACTGGTCATGTTTGAAATTCTCTGGACCGTTCTGATCTACCCACGGGCCTTACTCCGCTCTCAGCACGAACTGGCCATGGAAGTTTTGGCCCTGCGACACCAAATCACAGTGCTCAAACGGCAAACGCACAGGCCGAAGCTTGGCCCGTGGGACCGGTATCTCTGGATGATACTCCAGAAAACTTGGCCGAATTGGAAAGCTCCGACGTGGGGCAGCCCACGTATCCGAGATGAGCTGGCCAAACTTGGACTGCAAGCCTCGACGGCCACGATTCGTAAGTATCGCCCCAGGGCCCGACGCCAACCGTCACAGAGCTGGCGGACTTTTCTGCAGAACCATGCGGGTGGCCTTGCCGCCATGGATTTCTTTGTGGTTCACCACCACTCTGGCCATCATTCTGATCAAGAAGAATCTGAGGCAATTCTGCTCTAATGAGGTGCTTACCCCTCTGCCCGACTCCCTGCTACCCACGGGTGTTCTGGTGCGTCAGTCGACCAACGAATTTGCGTTCAGGGATGCCACGGAAGGCCAACCCGGGCAGTTCCGCCCTACGGCCCCGCTGGCCTCCGTAGCAAAATTGCAGATTTGGTTAATGCAAACAATGTCAAACTAATTTTCATGGACCCAACCGAACGACTTTTGAGAGCGGTGCAATTCAATACCATTTCCACCCTGCGCAGCCGGCTGGGAAGCGAACAATTCATAGAGTGGCTGACCACTCCATGCGACGTGGACGGAATGACGCCGGTGGAAACAATGGAATCCGGCCTGTGGCAGGAGGTCGCGGAGCTGGCTGAAGACGCCATGTCAAACGGGGTTGACAAAATATAATGTACAGCATAGACTGGCTCTATGGGTGAGATTGAGAAAACCATGGCGGGAAGGGTGGCCGGGCTTCTGTGGCCGTGCCACAGTTCTGCACCGGAGGGTGCTCGCCAATGCACGGAAACATTTGCGCGGAACGTTCAGAAATAACAGTTCCCGGAGCTGCCGGTGCGTAGCTGCCAGTGCAGGTTGAGACCGGTCCAGGGTCTCGGGGAGGTTGCTCATTTCCAATTTTGCGTTGAATATTTATAGTGTACAGATAAACTCGGGGAATGAAGAGCGTGAAGAAAAAAACCACAAAAGGGCCGAAATCGGGACTTATGGGAGTGAAGGCGGTGGATTTCGTTTTCCGACAGCTTTCAACCGTCCCTGTTACCATGCGTCTAATGGTGACCGAGGTCACGGACAAACGAATCGTTTGTTGTGGGGGCTGGAAATTCGATAAGGCTACAGGCGCCGGAAATAGACGAAGCCCTTGGATGGAGCCCTGAACTAATAACAGGCTCCTACATTTACACGGAGGCGACGCATGAAAGTAAAGCTGCACGAACAGCAGGACGAAACTAAAATAGGGCTCAAGTCGCGCCCTGGAAAACGCAAAAAAGCGCGACGCCTGAAGCATAAGTCGGAAAGGCGAGCCGCGAAACTGGACCCAGAGTATGGCGCCACCTACACAAAATACCAAGGGTGGTCCACCTAAAACTATGCGCTTACACGTACTTGGTGATTTGCATCTTGAATTTGGGGGAATCGAACTGCCTCCAACCAATGCCGACGTCGTCATATTGGCGGGCGACACCCACGTCGGGGCAAAGGGTTGCAGCTGGGCCCTTCAACAGTTCCCTACAACTCCCATCGTGTACCTATGTGGCAATCACGAATTTTATCATCACACGTTGGGGTTAATCGAGGACTTGCGGTTGCAGACCAAGGATACCAATCTCCATATGCTTGAGAATCGGGCCGTCGAAATTAACGGCTATAGATTTTTGGGATGCACCCTTTGGACGGACTTCGCTATCACCCGTGACCCTAAAAAGGCTATGATGGTGGCGGAGAATCTGATGAACGATTTTCTCCTCATCAAAGTGAAAGTAGGGACGGCAGGAGGGGAACGACGTCTGCGGGCGAAGGACACAGTTAAGCTGCATGAGGAATCGGCAGCCTGGCTGCAAGCGGAATTGAGCAAAGGGGATCCTGCAAAAACGATTGTAGTGACACATCACGCCCCCAGTCAGCGTTCGGAGGCCTACTATCATGCGAATAGCCCCCTTTGTGGCGCCTTCACATCAAACTTGGACGATCTAATCACACAAAGTAAAGTGCCCCTTTGGATTCACGGTCACACACATTTCAACGTGGATTATAAACTGGGGGTCACGCGGGTTTTATCTAATCAGAGGGGGTATGTGCAAGAAATTTCTGTTGGGTTCAACCCATCTCTAACCGTTGAGGTTTAACTCAATATGAAGAATGTTCGCGTTCTAACCGTGGCGGATCTGCACCAGTCTAGTGTGTTGTATCGAGAGCTTGCTTTGAGTGTAGAGGAACATCGTCCGGATGTTGTGGCAATTGTAGGGGACGCCCTTGAAGCATTTTCAGCGTCCAGCAAGTTCAGACTCACCGTTGAAGAGTGCGCTGAAAGTTTAGCAAGGCTACCGGTTGCCCGCATTGTTTTTGTCCGGGGTAATCATGAAGACTCCAACTGGTCCGAATTTGTGTGCGCGTGGCCTCACCAGCGCCGGCCCCTGATCGTGTTTACGCTTCCACAGCTCGCATAAACCCAACTGCCAGCCAATAGGATTCCAGTTTCTGATTGCCGGCATTTGGTAGGCCGCGTCGTAAGTATGGGTGTAGGCAACGGGCGGAAGTAAGGGCTGAAGTCTGTTGATCACCTCGCCTGTGAGGCATGTGGAGAAAAAATATTCCTTTTCCGTATCTGATTCTCTGATTGGAAATGCCATTACAGACTCGTCATAGCTGTAAACGAAAGCGGGACTGTTATTGCACTCCATCAGGATGGCCGGAGAGCCAAAAAAGAGAAGAAGAAAGTTTGTTAGATCTGTTCCGGCGTGATTTGGGACCCGTTCCGAGAAACGATCAATGACGTGTCCAGCAAAGACAATTCGTCTGCCATTGAGATAAGTTTCTGTAAACAAATCGTCACCACCGTAAAACTTGAATCTGTGAAGCAACCCGTGTTCCTGACGCTCGATAACCTGCTGCACAATCGAAATTCTGGCGACCAAATTACGATCTAATAAAGCGCGTAGCCTCAGGTTGTCCTGTCTCGCTCGATTGATAAAGCTGCAAAACATCAACACTGCTTGGTGCCTTTGGATTTTCATGTAGTCCTTCGCCCTATGATCAACGCGAGCAATTTTATCAGGCAGACCAGCACGAAATTCCAGGTTTAGCGCGCGCAATAGTTTCGGAAGCTGCTCGGTGTGAGGGAACCGACCGATGTTGCCCTCGCGCTGTTCGACAACTTCAAAATCTTGGAGGTATTTTGAATTGAAGGGCAAATGTTTTGGCATGGCTTCTGCCAGTTTTTATATCCCTGACAGTCGACATTCTCAATCTCAAATGCCTGGGTTCCATACGTGAGACTCAACCTAATCGCTTGCAACGGATGTTTCGAGCAGGCACGATTTTGCACTATAAATGGACCCCGTGCCGCCCCGAATCCTGGAAGCCAAGCCGATTAACCGGTGGCGTTGGTGGGTTCATCTAATCCTTATCACCTCTTACATACTTGTCGTGGCAGTCGTGGGATTGGCACGCAACAAGTCAGATCATCCAGCACTGTCCCACACAGCGAGTGGTCTTCTTATAGTTTGCACGGTGGAGTTGCTCTCGTTCGGAATTGTTTTTGGCATGGCGTGGCTGGCGTCCCGTGCATCCGTCGACGATTTGCTCTTGCGTTGGCGCAAGAATGTCATGCCGGTGCTGTTCGGTGCAGCGTACTCCATTGGCCTGCGCGTCGTGGTGGGCATATTGACGGCGCTCATTGCGGTAGTACTGCTGGCGACTCATCTAATGACAACGGACTCTCTGCGGGACTTTTCTGAAAAAAATCGCCCTGGAATTGAAAATGCGGTTGATGTCGCGGCATTGCGCGACAATCCCACCTACTTCTGGCTGACGCTAACACTTGTCAGGTTCGTTGTGGCTGGTTTGCGCGAAGAGCTTTGGCGGTCTTCATTTCTGGCCGGTATGAGAGCGCTTTGGCCACGCCAATTCGGATCCACTGGAGGGCAGGTCTGGGCTGTCATTATCGCTGCAATCATTTTTGGGCTTGCCCATTTGTCAATGGGCATCTTGGCCGCGTTGTTCGCTGGCGTGCTTGGGTTAGGCTTGGGATTGATCATGGTATTTCATCGTTCAATTTGGCCGGCAGTTATCGCGCATGGGCTCTTCGACGCGACAAGCATGGCACTCATTCCCTGGGCAACGGAACTGATGCGACATATGCCCAAACATTGAGCCCTTGTTTGGAAATGACACTTAAAGTCAGCTATTAGCTATTGACGCCACACCCTCGACAAGATTACCAATTCACCATGACAAGTCTCAAAGATTTATCAATTGTCCAACTCCAACGCGCTATCGAGATCAAAGAAAAGATCGAGGCGTTGCAAAACCAACTTGAGTCGATTGAGGGTGGCGAAACTCCAATTTTAGCCCAGGTTGAAGCCCCTGATCCCGTTAAGCGCAAATATCACATGACGTCCGCCCATAAACAAAAACTCGTCAAAGCTCTGGCAAAAGCGAGGGCAGCAAGGTGGGCAAAAGCAAAGTCCAGTTCCAAGCCGGCCAAAAAAGGTAAACGAAAATTGAGTGTGGCAGGAAGGGCGGCCATTATTGCTGCAACCAAGGCGAGATGGGCGAAGATTAAAGGAACGGCAACCAAAGCAGACAAACCTGCTAAGAAGAGGAAGACGAGCGCGGCGGTCAAAGCCAAGCTGAGGGCTATTGCAAAGGCGAGATGGGCGAAGGCCAAGGCTGCTGGGAAGAAGACGTTGTGAAGGTTAACAAACCCGGGATCTCTAAGACGATGAGAAACAAAAGACATCGCGTACTGTCCGAAAATTCTCGCACACAAGCACCGGTGGCTCTACCCCCGCCGCCGCCAGAGCAAGCACGGCCCCAAGAGGCCAGCTTCCTATCGTAATTCCATTGAATAAACGTGCCCGTCATCTCTTTCGGAGAAAGACAGGACGTATAATTCCCCGTCGGAGTCCTCGGCAAAACTGGTGATGTTTTTGGGTTGCGATAGCAACGTCCCATAATCGGTGACCTTGCCGTCAGCATACCGAAAACCAAAGATCGTGCCCAAGACGAAATCGCCATAAATATAAATGCCATCCAGCGCAGGATACTTTTTACCTCGATAAACATACCCCCCGATGACACAGGCGCCGATACCGTGGTGCGGATATTTTGACTGCGCCAAAAGTTTAAGATTTCCCTCTCCAGGATTCTCAAATGGTCCCGGACATAGATTGGACCTATTCCGCCGCTTGCCGAAATAATCGGTGTCGATGCGTATCCCGCTGCCGTCAGGCTGCTCATAGGCTTCGTTTGACCAGCACTGTCAACGCCAACCATACGGCGAACCATGTTTTTTTCGCTTCAACCTTCACCACCACCGACAGCCTCGGAGGAAGTAATTCCGGCACGTACACATTTACGCGGTTCACCCCTGAGGCCGCTCTCGTGGTGGAAACGTACACCGGTCCCCCCGGGATGATTGGGACCACCAACTATCTGATCCTCTTTTACACCAATACTCCGTCGTTGGCGCTCTCTCCGGTCACGGGCGCCTATTTCTCCGAAAACGTCAATGCTTCGGGCGAAGTCTCTTCCGACGTCGGTAACTTCTCTGAAAATACGTTCGGGTTGGTATCGGGTGTCCTCCCCGCCGTCCCCCCTTTGCACTACGTGGGGCCTGCCACGCTCTCCGGCCTTCAAGCCACCGTCACCCCCAAGGGTGAGCGTTCCTTCATCCGTTCGTATGGCGACGGCACTTTCGCCTCCACTTCTCTGGTGACCAACGAGCCGACCGACGTGGGTATCATCCTGGCCAACACCCGCGTCAGCGCGAACACCGAGATTTCGACCTTCCTGGCGTTGAACCCGCCATACGCCGTCGGGCAAGACGACGACACGGTTGACGTGACTTGGCAGAGTGCCATCCGCGCCACGGTGACAGTGGTGGGCGCTAATGAAACGGCGAGCTTGGCTTTTTCGAAGGCAGGGAATTACGCGCCGCCGGCCCTTACAGGTCATAGGATTACCGCGACGCCGGCGAAAAATGGCAAGACCAGCGTCCTCTCTTTCACCAACAACCTTTTCACCGCCGCCGGCGGCTTGGGCGAGTCCGGCACCTACACTTATGCGCGTTACACGCCAACGATGGCCTTGGTGCTATCGACGTCAATCGATGTCGCCAACGCCGAGGAGGTGGATTACTTCCTGCTGAATTATCAATCACCTAATGCGGGCACCTACGTCCTCTCCAAGCCGGTCCCCGGCAGCGCGGGGAGTTGGACCTTCACTACAGGCGTATTTTCAACCAAGTGACATCGATTTCGGAAGGTGGGTAGGTTTCTGATTCTAAGTTAGGCCCCTGTCGTTGGCAAAAACTCCATCACACGGTGAGGGGGAGGGGAGAGGCAACTCATTTTGAGCAGGAGTTGGCAAGCACTGGGTGGGTTTCAGCCGCGAGAGTTGACGACATGGTTTGGCACCATGGCGAGGCGGCGGACCGCTTCAAGGATTCGCACAAATGGTCAACCCTGGGCAAAGCCATGTCTTCCGACGAGGAGCGACCTTGGCGGCACCCTCCTCGGCGGTGGCTCGCAAGAAGATCAAATGAATGCAGACGAATGGGCAAAGCTGATTCTGCCGAAAAACCCCTTGTTTTCGAAAAGAACCGATTTAGAGGACCACCAAAACACTCCAACCCCCGTGGAATAGTCGCCAAACGATCCTGGACAATCCTCTACTTGACACATTTACAACCTGATTCCGCATTTTTCAAAAGAGGGGGTTTTTCAGCAGAATCACATTTGCTCTATCTCTTTTTGACGTTTTGTATTCAAAGTATTGCGGATTCCGTCGGTAAATTTGTGGGCGATCTACTCAATAGTCATTCGTCATTTTATGGCGCAGCCCGTCAACCCTAATTTTTTCCGAATGGCTTTTGGTTCGCTTGCTCAACCAGCCTTCTTTCCAATTGGACGCGACACTCTTCGAGGCAGGGATAAAGATGGAATTCTCACGCACAATCGAAAATTCAAGAAGGAGCAAAAACTCCAGACGTTTCATTTCACAGGATGCCAGTGATTTCCCAACCCTCGAAAGTGTAAAAAGTGGGGGACTGACACCGGCACGCTTACATCCAAGAGGCCAAGAAAGCCGGTTTAACCATGAGTATGACCGAGAAGAACCACAGCGCAGAGAATGCCTTGGCGGAAAGAGTCAACGGGATATTGAAACAGGAATATTGGCTGGACGCCAATTTTGAGAACGGGCAGCAAGCCCGGCAGGCCACGGCGCGTGGGATCCATTTGTATAATACGCGGCGACCGCATACGGCGCTAGGATTTGCCACGCCCCAACAAGTTCACCACGTGAGGGTAAAATGAAATCCCGCCTCCCCCAGTGCTTCGTTCCGGTTCGCTACGCTCACCTCCACTGCGCACTGGGGGAGGCGGACAGCCAACAACAACAATCAACAACAATGTTCAAAAGTACCAAATTTATTTCAGGACTTGCCCCCTTCGCCGTCTTGGTACAAATTTCTCATTGCACGAGCTTTGTGAATAGTGAATAATATGCACTTGACAAAAATTACGTTCGTCATCAGTGCCCTCAAACCGGGATGGCGAGGAGGAGTTGGCCTCGCCATGGGAGCGTTTATTTATTTGGTCGCCGCCGGGTGCTCAACGGAGTCGGACACCCATGCGCCTGTCGCAAAAACGGCGCAAGCAAGAGCCGATGCTGTCGCACCAGAGAAGAAAAGCGAAAGGATCATGCGTAGCGGCGCTGAACTCTACTCGATGAATTGCAACCGGTGCCACGCTGAGCGTTATCCCACCGAACGGACCGCCGCCCAATGGAAAACCCTCCTGCTCCACATGCGCGTGCGCGCGAACCTTCCGGCCGATCAGGCGCAGACGATCCTAAAATACCTGCAGGAGAACAGCGGGAGATAAGCGGCTCAACCTTTAAACGACAGATCTATTAACGCAAAAAAAACAGTCTTTAACCTGGGATGCACCGCAGTTTGTGGCGCGCTGATGGTCGCGCTGCCGCTCGGGACCTCAGCGGCTGTTGACGACCAGCAGTTCAACGAGTTGAAGGAACTGGTCACTAAACTCGGCCAGAAGATAGACAAACAGGACCAACGAATCGAACAACTGGAAAAGACGCACGCGCAGGACGCGCAGGTCCACGCGCAGGATCAGCAAAAAATCCAGCATCTGGAGCATAACCTGGGTGAAACCCAACAAACGGTCTCAAATGTCCAACAGACGGCAGCCGCAGCAGCCGCAGCCCCGATGGCATCGACTCCCGGACCGCCGCTGGACGAAGCTACCGTCAATCATAACTTCATCATCGCCGGCGATGCTGAGGTTCAGTTTGGAAAAACCGCCGGCCAGCATGGTTCTTTTGTCCTGGCTGATTTTGCGCCTGTTTTCCTCTATCGATCGGGTGGCGATGTGTTGTTCGAGGCTGGATTTGACATCATGAACCAGAACAACTCAAGTCCCCGGACTCCGGGTTATTCGACCTCCTTGAACCTGACTTTCGCCACCTTGGACTATGTTTTGAACAACTACATGACGCTTGAGGCTGGGCAGATGTTACTGCCGCTGGGCACTTACAGCGAACGAAATGCGGGATGGCTAAACAAGATACCGGATGACCCGTTGATCCGGGATGATCTAGTCCCGCAGACCGGCGTCGGTTTGGAGCTGCGCGGAGCCGCCTCACTCGGCCAATCCGGCCAGTCAGTCACCTATGCCGTTTACGGGGTCAACGGGCCATCTTCCGGCACCGGCACTGAACTCGCCGGTGATCTTGACCTGAATGGCAACGTGGGCGACACACCCAATTGGCATGCCAAACCCAGCGTGGGCGGCCGGCTCGGATGGTTTTTCCCCTGGAAGCCTCACTACGATTTTGAACTCGGCGTTTCAGGCCAGTCTGGCGCATGGACCGATTCCGGGAACCATTCGTGGACAGCCGCAGTGGTCGATGCGTCCCTGCACTTGGGGGCGAACCTTGAAATAAAAGGAGAGCACATTGATACATGGCAGGGATCGACCGACCTTGGAACGATTCACCCAAATGGATGGTACACGCAAGCGGGCTACAAACTGGCGGGCCTCAATCTGAATATACCGTACCTGAACAATGTGGAGATCATGGGCCGCTATGATCGTGAAAATACCGAGTTGGGCTCAAAAACAGAACGCGACACGGCGGGCTTCGTCTATTACTTTTCCAACACGCTGCTTTTCGAGGCTGACTACGAATGGTTGCAGAGCCACGGCCTCAGCCCCCTATATCCGTATCCCAACGGGTTTATCCTCCAGCTTTCTTACGGTTTCTAAATGAAAGAAATGACTTTCATAAAAATGAGGGTGAAACGTGCCGCCGTAGTCGTGGGTGCGGCGGTGCTGGGGTTGGCTGGCGCTGGCTTGGACCGCGCCTTCGCGGAGACAGAATCAACCAATCAATCGCCGACTTACCTCCGGGACATCTTGCCCATCATCATGGGGAGATGTTCACGGTGCCACAACGAGCAAGCGAAGTTTGTTTACAACTGGCTGGATTACCGGACGGCGTTTGCCGACCGCTGGGAAATGAAAAGACGGGTGTGGGACAGTTGGAAGGGAACGTATTTCAAGGAATCCATGCCCATCGCGAACAGTCCTGAATCATTCGCGCTCACCGATGACGAACGGTCAATCATCCGGAATTGGGTGATGCAGGGCGCGGCGCGCGGTGTTGCGCCGCCGCCCGGCGCCCCAAAATCCAAAGCTGAAAAAATCGAGCTGGGCAGGCGGCTCTTTACTTCAATCTGTTCAGCCTGTCACCAGCCGACGGGCCGAGGACTGCCGAATGTGTTTCCACCCTTGGCTGGATCGGATTTTTTAAATGCTGACAAGAACCGGGCAATAAAAACCGTAATCAATGGCCGCCAAGGAGAAATAGTGGTCAACGGTCTCAAATTCAATAACAGCATGCCCAAGTTCCCGCTGTCAGACGACGACATCGCCAACGCGCTTACCTTTGTCTATAATTCATTTGGAAATGCCGGGATGGAAGTGACACCGGATGAAGTAAAAGCTCTTCGCGGACAGCCAATGGACAAGGAAACAGGTCCTCCCCCTCCAAAAAACCCCTACGAGTAGCAATCTTAATCTTAATCCTCCCACTTAAGCGGAAAAGAGATTAAGATTAAGAGCGGAATATCCCTACTTCGTCATCGCGGCGCGCGGCCGGGGTTTGTGGAACGCAAAAATATCGGTCTGGTGTCGGATGCCGACTCTTTCGTGCCGGGTGCTCTCGGTTGACGCCGGACTGTGAGTTCGGTCACCCGGTTTTCCGGTTTTGATTTCTTCGGTTAAGTCAGCCACAGATTGCAGGATGCGGGTGTGCGATCAGTCCTGAATGGCGCTCAAGTTAAGGAATACGCTTCGGAAGTGTTTAGTTTACAGAATGTTACAGCGGATTCGATTTCGAGTTGCAAAAAGGCGCGAAGTACACTGCCGATGAACGTCCTCGGAACCAAAACATAGCCTTCAAATTATCCACGTTTTTATGAATTTCACATCCCATTGATTTGCAAAGTTTTATGCCTTGACTAAGCGCCATTCGGGACTGACACCGGCATGACACCGGCACGGAAATCATAGCACCCCCAACATAACGCTACGATTTACCCACCCTGGGCAAATTGGATGTGTTTTGAAGCTGGCCATGCCCGACGCTACGCCCTGTAGACTGCCTTTGGGACGGAACCCAGCTAGTTTTTTGCGTCCAATTTTTCACGGACGGTTTGCGCCAGTTTGGTCGATAGAAATGGTTTGGCGAGAAAAGTGTCGCTTGCTTTCAACGGAAAATTCTTACCCACAACCTCGGTGATGTAACCACTCATGTAGATGACTTTCAGTTTGGGATTTTCCTGAAGGACACGTTGGGCCAGATCTTTTCCGTTCATTCCGTCGGGCATCACCAAATCGGTCAGCAACAAACGAATTTCATCGCGGTTCTGTTGCCAGACTTCCATGGCTTTGACCCCGGTGGGCGCTTCGAGAATGCGGTAGCCCTGATGGGAAAGGATTTTTCGCACGGACATGCGCAGTGAGGGGTCGTCTTCGACCAGCAAAATCGTCTCATCGCCGCGATCCATGGCCGACAGCGCCGGGGGCAGCGATTTCAGGCCAGGGCTGTTGGCCAAGCGCGGAAGATAAATTCGGAAGGTTGTCCCGTGGCCGACTTCACTATAGACGTTCAACCAGCCTTGATGTTGTTGGGCGATGCCAAACACGGTCGCCAAACCAAGTCCTGTGCCTTTGCCGACATCCTTGGTGGTGAAGAACGGCTCAAAAATCTTCGGCAGAACTTCCCGCGGAATGCCGCACCCGGTGTCGCTCACGCTCAAGCACACAAACGAACCGGGGCGCGCCTGGGCGGATTGGCCGGCAGCGAATTCGTCAAATTCCACGCCCGAAATCTCGATAACAAGCTGGCCGCCATCGGGCATGGCATCGCGGGCGTTGACCGCTAGATTCATCAACACTTGATCCATCATGCCGGCATCGGCATGGATGAGCATTGATTGCGAGGGCAATTTGAGCTGTATCTGGACATTTTCGCCGAGGATGCGTTTCAGCATTTTTGTCGTGCTGGCAATCGATTCACTCAATTCCAAATCGCGCGGCTGGAACACTTCGCGACGGCTGAATAGGAGCAATTGGCGGGTCAGGGCGATGGCGCGTTGAACGGTGACGCCTATCTCATCAGTAAACTCCGATTGCTCGGCGGAAAGACCGCCGCTGCCTTTGAGCAATTCAGAATAAATTTGAATAACGGCCAGCAGATTGTTGAAATCGTGCGCCACGCCGCCGGCCAACTGGCCGATGCCCTCCATTTTCTGGGCCTGGCGGAATTGTGCTTCGAGATTCTTGCGTGTGGTGATGTCCTCTGCCGTGCCGACGATCCGATAAACTGCGCCCGCCGCGTTACGGATGGGAAACGCACGGTCGCGAATCCAACGCACTGTCTTATCGGGCCGGACGATGCGATATTCCTCATCGTAATCGCCGGAAACTTGTTTGTCTGTGGCGGCTTGATGGATGCGCTCGCAGTCTTCAGGGTGAACCGCATCCAGCCACATGTGCGGGAAGGCATAGAGACTTTCGCATGACCGCCCCCATATCCTTTCGTAAGCCGGGCTGATGTAGAGCATCTGATTCTTGGCCGGATCAGTCATCCAAAAGACCTCATTGATGTTTTCAGCCAATTCGCGGAAGCGCGCCTCGCTTTGACGGGCTGCCTCTTCCGCCTCTATGCGCTTGGTAATGTCGGTGCGGATGGCCACGTATTGACGCGGTTTGCCGTCGTCGCTGAGAAAGGGAACGATGGTCGTGTCCACCCAATAAAATGAACCGTCCTTGGCTTTGTTTTTGATTTCGCCCTTCCAGATTTTGCCTCGTCCGATTGTCGCCCAAATGTCGCGCATGAATTGATGTGGGTGATGGCCTGAATTGATGATGCGGTGATCCTGACCGAGCAGTTCCTCGCGCGAGTATTTGGAAATGGCGCAAAACTTGTCGTTGACGTAGGTGATCATTCCCTGCGGATCGGTGATCGCCACGATGGCGTGTTCGTCCAATGCGGCCTGCAGGTCGCGGATGTCTTCGAGCGAGTCTAATTGTTGTTCAACTTTCACAAACTGTTGGTAAGCATTTACAATGCCACGCGACGAATGGTGCTCTCGGTTCAAGACGTGGCGAAATCACCTTAACAACGAATTGGGGCCGCCTAATAGGACATTTATTGGTCCAATGTGGAGTTTTCTGCCCAGCCTCAGGCACTTTTCCGAAGGTGGGCCTATAGGAATTCCGCGTCATCAAATCGTCCTATCGGTCTCTCAAGACCAGAATGGTGATGTGGTGACTAATCACACCGCGCCCGCCAATCCCATTCTCTATCAGCAAGCAACCCCGATTTGGAACGAACTGGATAAATATAATTTCGCGCCGCTTTGCACGAATTACCACGTCGATTTCTTGGCGGGCAAGATCGGGTATTTGTCGGATGGAAGCCATCGCGAAGTTTTTGATCTCGGCGTCATCCGCGCCAGATTTCCTTGAGGTCGCTGGAAACTAAACCGGTGAAAAACATTCCCGTCCCCATCGCCGCCTGCGCCAAAGGAGGCCGCTCTCGCGGCATGGCCAAGCAAAATGCCGTGGCCCGCGCGCAGGCAGCGGCGCTGGCTGTGGGCGGCGGCGAGGACCGGATGCAATTCGGGCGGTTGATAATGACTCGGGTCTTTTCGCTGAAGTCGGGATGAAAAAGGCCGATGGATTCCTCCACCGGCCCGCGCTTTTGTGACTGGGATAACAATCAGATGGCCTACGGACGTTCCTTCGCGACTTTCGACTTGCCAAGTGGTCCCGCAATGCTGCCATTCGGTGCAGCGCGCCGTTGAACCGGGGGGGAATAGCGGTCATTCAGCCGGGTTGCCCCTCCCGCCATCACCCATCCGATGTATGGTGAAACGGGCAAGAGCACCAGGATTGAGCCAAGAAGTGCCGTAGTGGACGATAAAGGCAAGGGAAACACAACAAAGACCACGGCTTCAAGCATTACGATGGCGACGGCCATGTTGTGCAGAGGGCGTGGGAAACGAAACCCGCAGAGCACACCCACATAGAGCGAATACAAGATACCTGCCCAGATGAAAACCGACTAGGCGACCCTTACGATGAAAGTAAATCAACTCGCGAGTTTACATCATGGTCTCTGGCAAAACACAATAACACGCCAAGCCCCCGAGATCAAGCCTTTCAACCATAGTTTTTGACAGGCTGTTAAGAGCGAATTAGCCAACTGGTGAGATGGCTAGATATAACAGTGGAAGAGCCATCTGGTGGAGCGGTTCACCGGCAGCGCTGAAATGGAGCGGAGTGAAAGCAGCTTGAACTGGCAGACTCATGCCCCGAAACCAGCCGATATGTCGTTGAAAGCTGCTTTCGGCGGCGCATGGGCGTGCGAGGGTTAGGATTTCTTTCCGTCAAGCAGGTAGGAGCGGACTTCGCCCACCCCTTTGCAGACGACAGTGCCGCGCTCGGAGAGGTGGAATCTTTCGCGCAACAGTTCGCATGTGCTGGCCGGGACATGAATGCGGTTGGGCAGGCCGGTGGACTGCATGCGGCTGGCAAGGTTTACTGTCGCGCCCCAGAGGTCGTAGGTGAATTTCTTACGGCCGATGACGCCGGCCACGACCGACCCGGTGTTCAATCCGATGCGTATGGATAAGTTAGTGCCCAGTTCGTGGTTCAGTTCCGTTACGGCGGTCAACATATCC
>Ga0209483_1001210_pt1 | contig 19992 bp, 17 predicted proteins | sample NGEPerA_FD_184508 | JGI IMG/M metagenome (GOLD analysis project Ga0209483, IMG submission 184508) | Arctic peat soil microbial communities from the Barrow Environmental Observatory site, Barrow, Alaska, USA - NGEE PermafrostL2-A... | ecosystem: Environmental > Terrestrial > Soil > Wetlands >... | reverse complement strand
GGTTTTCAAATTGTTCGATGAATTTTTGAAATTCATTCTCAAGCAGATTATTCGAACAGCCTCCGACCACATCTATTGTTTGATCTTCAACGAGCAGCCGGGTGATCTCACCAAACCAGTGTTGGTCGGGAAAACTGCCGGCGTCACTGGCGGCGATGATTTCCGCATCGGTCATTTTGATGGCCCGGTTGCGGCCTTCCGCGATGTTGCAGCGGCGTTGTTCCAGCTTTACCGGCACGGGGGATTGCCGGGCCAGTGTCTGCAATTGTTCCCACGTTCCGTCCGTTGAACCGCCGTCCACGATGATCACTTCATCCGGCAGAACCGTCTGCCGCATCAGGCAATCCCACCAGCGGGACACGTTGTCCGCCTCGTTGAACAGCGTGGCGATGAGCGCGCGTTTCATGCCGGAACGATTTGGCCAAGGGTTTCCAGCGCGAGATACGAGGTTGCCGGCGGGATTTTTTCCGCCGGGGCGAGCAGAAAATCTTTCACCCCGCGCGGACGCGCAAAATCCGCCGCCGTCATGCGGAAAAACCCGTCCGCAGTGATGGCGAACGGCGCGTAGCCGAATTCCTGCACCAACGCAATGACCTCGGAATTGTTGTTGCTTCGTTTCCCGGTCGCGGGATCAATTATTTGGTCAGGCAGAATCTCACACACGATCCACGGGCGGCGCGAGGTGATGAATTTCCTCCCGCCGCGCAGCACGGCCGCCTCAAAATTTTCCACGTCAATCTTCAGGCAGCAGGTGCCGTCCGGCAACGCATTGGCGCTGGCAAAGGCGTCCAGCGTGCTGCATTGGATGACCATCTCCGTGACTTGATTCTCGTGCGCCTGCCAGGAATCCTGGCACAGCGTGGCGGTCTGTTCTTCCTCCAGCCCGGTGGCGTAAATTGGCAGGATGATTTTTTGCGGCCCCACACTTTCGCCCAGCGCGAGGTTAAAAACGTTCTTTTCCGACAGGCGATTGGCCTGATGGAACGCGCGGTTCTTTTCCCATATCGAGGGCACGGGTTCGAAGGCCATGGTGGTTACCCGCGGAAATTTCACCCCGGCATAAACCGAGTAGATGCCAATGTTGGAACCGATGTCGAGGAACAATTGGGAATGAGCGATGAGCCGGGATATCGTGCGGCTGGTTGCGGCTTCATAGGCATCAGGCCCGTTCCAAAACAAGGGCGTGGAATAGAGCAGCCCCACTTTCTCTGGAAAGTTTAATTCCGCGTCGAGGAACCCAACCCATCCGCCGCTGATGACCAGGCGGATGCCGGTGCGGTTGTGAAATTTCCAGGCCCAGGAGCGCAAGGTGCGGACGGCTGGGAATAGTTTCCGCAGTGGCGAGCCGGGCGTGACGAGGATGTCTTTCATCGCAAACTTTTGCTGATTTTGCAACAAGGCGTTGCGAACTCAAACCATTTCACTCGGCAAATCTTTTCCTAACGGGCGTGGCCGCGGCGCGGCGACGTTCGACAGAAGCCGCATTCTTCACTTTCTGAAGTCCGCAGCGCTCTCCCGCGCCGCCGCTGCGGCAGCCCTCCAGCCGAAAAGTTTTTTAGCCTTGATGACTTCAAAAATTTGCGGCGGGATGAGCTGGGCGAGCGCCTCGTCGCCGGAATGGATTTTGGCCAGGACTTCGCCGGAATAAATCTTCAGATGGGCGGTGGTGAAAATGGGGATGTTCTCGATGAACTTGTTTTCGACGAGGTGTGCGTAGAGGTGGCGCAGGTGGGGCGCGACTTGGAGGTTCTCCACGGTGAACAGCCGGCCGGTTTTTTTGTCCAGCGAGAGATAGACGTAGAGCTTGGCGCCGTTTTTGAAAAGCTGGCCGAGGGATTCCATGAGGCCGCCGGGCAGGTCGGTGTAATATTTCTCGTCCATCACGTCGCAGCTGCACGAGGCCGATGGGCAGGCCGATGGGCTTTTGCGTGTGGCGCGAAAGGTAGGTCACGAGGCGGTGGTAGCGGAGGAAATTGGAAATCAACACGGGTTTGCCGAGCGCGCCCAGCGTGTCCACGCGATCCAAAAAATCACGGTGGTCAATGGCATCGCCCACCTGCAACTGGCGCAGGGTCATCTCGAACATGACGACGGGCGCTTCACCCTGCAACGCGGGTTCCTTGAGGAACAACTCCTGCGCGCGTTCCAGCATGTCGAGCATGGGATTGGTGAGCGGACGAAAACTGCCGCGTCCGAGCAGCACGGGTTTTTTGTAAAGCAGTTCGCCCGGGATGATGTTTTCGCCGTCGGCGGTGAACATGGCGGCTTCGGTGAGCCATTGCTGCACGAGCTGCAACGCCATCAGACGATTGTCCACTCCGGCAAACGCGGGGCCGGAAAATTTGATCATGTCCACCTCGACGCGCTGGCTGGTGAGGCCGTCGAGCAGCGCGCTGATGAGCCGTTCGGGTTCGATGTGCTGGTAGAACGCAGCGTGAATGAGGTTCACGCCGATGATGCCGACGCTCTCTTGCTGGCGCATCGTTTCGGTGTCCAGCAGCCGCACATGATGATGATGGTGGAAGGCTCGTTGCGCGGGAGCGTCTGGAATTTGATGCCGAGCCAGCCGTGGCCGCCTTCGTCGCCGGGTTTGACAACCAGCCGCGTGGTGACGGTGTTCGCAAAGGCAAAGAAGGTGGACTTGTCACCACGCGCTTTGTCGAGGCGCTGGAGGAGCAGGCCGAATTCCAGATCCAGCATGGACTGAAGACGTTTGCGGCTGACGTAGCGTTCGGCGGGGCCGTAAATGGCGTCGCTCACGGCCAAGTCGTAGGCGGAAATAGTTTTGGCGACGGTGCCGGAGGCCTTGCCGACGTGGAAGAACCAGCGCGCAACTTCCTGCCCGGCGCCGATCTCGGCGAAGGTGCCGTAGCGCTTGGCGTCGAGGTTGATCTGGAGGGCTTTCTGGCCGGTGTTCAGCTTGTCTTTGATCATCTGTTCCTCGCGGCGCACGATACACAAAATGTGGTGCGTGTCCAACAAGATGCCGGGGCAATTTACGATTTGCGCGCCGTGCGCCGATTCAAACGACACTCTTAAATCGTATATCGTATATCATAAATCCAAGCCGGCTTGGTGGTTTCGCCTTTTCGGGCGGCGGAACCGCGCTATACTTGGCCGCATGTATCGCACGCAGGATTTACACGTCAAAGAAATCGTTCCGCTGCTTTCGCCGCGCGCCATCAAGGCGTTGTCGCCGGTCAGCGAGGCGATAAATGCCACCGTCGCGCGCAGCCGCGAACGGGTCATCCGCATTTTGCGGCAGGAAGATCCGCGATTGCTCATCGTCATTGGGCCGTGTTCCATTCACGATGAACAAAGCGCGCTGGAATACGCGACGCGCTTGAGCCGGCTGCAAAAAGAATTTGCCGACAAAATGGAAATCGTGATGCGCGTCTATTTTGAGAAGCCGCGCACGACCATCGGCTGGAAGGGACTTATCAACGACCCGCATTTGGATGGTTCGCAGGACATCGAAACCGGATTGAGGATTGCGCGAAAACTGCTGCTCGAAATTGTCGGCCTGGGTTTGCCGGCGGCGACGGAATTTCTCGACCCGGTGGTGCCGCAATACATCGCCGACCTCATCACCTGGGCGGCCATCGGCGCACGCACCACGGAATCGCAGACGCATCGCGAGATGGCCAGCGGCCTTTCCATGCCCGTCGGTTTGAAGAACAGCACCGACGGCAGTTTGCAGGTGGCGATTGACGCCATGGGCGCGACGCGGCACGCGCACAGTTTTCTGGGCATGAACGAGGACGGCGTCACGAGCATCGTGCGCACCAACGGCAACCCGGACGCGCACGTCGTGCTGCGCGGCGGCCGTGCGATGACGAATTACGACGCGGCGAGCATCAAGGCGGCGGAGAAAAAATTGATTGCGGAAAAATTGCCGCCGGTGTTGATGGTGGATTGCAGCCACGCGAACTCGGAAAAGAAATTCGCCAAGCAGGAAGAAGTCTGGCGCAGCGTCATCGAGCAGCGCGTTGGCGGAACGAAATCACTCATCGGCCTGATGGTGGAGAGCCACTTGAACGAAGGCAGCCAACCGATTCCGAAAACTTTGAACGAGCTGCGCTACGGCGTGAGCATCACCGATTCGTGCATCGGCTGGGAAACGACGGAGCGGATGCTGCGCTGGGGTTATGCGGCGTTAAAAAAATAGTTCACGGAAAAATCCGGCAATGAAAATCCTCGCCGGGCATGATCCGGCGAGGATTCTTTATTTCAAAACGAGTAGTTATAGGCGAGTGAAATGAGGTGGACGTTAAATGTATATTTACCATTGAACGCCGGGTTTTGATCGTTGCTGATATTGCGATCATTATAGAAATCCAAGCCGTAGGCGGCTTCCAACGAACTGTGCCGGCCTTTCCAACCCATGCCGATGGTGAAGACGTTTTGGTTTGCGTCAGGAATCGTCGGCGAGAATGTCGAGTTTGGCACGGGGCTTTCAAAATACTGATAGCCGGCGCGCAGCACCCAGTGGTCGGCAAATTTCCAATCGCCGCCAATGCCGGCGGTGAAGGTATTATGCCATTTTTCCGGGATATTTTGGGATAAGTTGCCGATAGGAGTGTTTCCCGTGGTAATGCCAAGGTTTTTGAATTGTGAAAATTGCAGCCATTCCACATCCGATTCCAAGCGGATTTTGTCCGTGAGATCTACACCATAGCCAACCGAGATGATGTTCGGAAATTTAATCTGGCTGCCAAAAGATGTGCTGGGTGTGCCGGGAAAATTTTCAAGCCTTACCGTGCCGCTGTAATCCACGGTCATCGTGGAACGATAAGTGAGCGCGACCCGCTGACGGTCGGTGATTTTCCAGGTAATACCAAGATTGCCGCCAATGCCGACGCCGTCGCCATCGGCATGAGCCTCGACATTCGGCAGAAAGGGCGAGACAAATTGTCTGAACTCCAAATCCGACCACATTACATCCAGGCCGGCGCCCAGTTGAACATGATCGCCCAGTTTGGCGGCGAGGCTGGGATTAAAATTAAACGTCGTAAGCTTTCCAAAATTCGGCGCATTATTAAGCGTGCCGCCCAACTGGTAGGCCGATGAGCTTTTATTCCATTGATTTGCCAGCCCATAAGGCACGGTCACGCCCAAGCCCAAAGCCAGCCGCCCGTCCGCCAACGGCATGGAAGCAAAAAAATTCGGCAGCGTTTTTAATGGATGGATGGTCGAAGCGGATTGGCTACCGTCGGGCGACTTGTAATCCACATTGATATAAATCACCGACGGAGCGAGCTGCACTTCGGTGTTGGTAATTTCGACGAGATTGGCGGGGTTGTTTTGCACGGCGGTCGCGTCGTCCACTTGGGCGATCCTCCCACCGGAGCGTCCCAAGTCAAAGGTGCCAATGGTTGAATCGCGAAATCCCTCACCAACGGCGGTGACGGCCGCGCTCGCAAAAACCAGCAGCAGACAGAATCCCATTTGTTGGTTCCAGTGGCGGCCAGTGGCACGATTGCTTTTTTTAGTCATAAAAAATGTATCCGATTTCTTTTCTTTTGAGACACCGCGCGCCCAATTGCAAGACAAACATCTGCACCGGGCATCAATAACTCTCATTTTCAAGCCTCTCGATTCCGTCAAAACCCGAGGCGCTGGCTTGAAAGCAGCGCAAATGCCAACCGAAAAATTTTGTGTTGGGCGACAAAATGCTTTATCCATGCGGCATGAGCCAAGCACCGAATGGCAACGGTCACGGACGTTCAAGCGTCCTGACCAAACCCGCCCGCAAACCCGCCGCCACGCCGGCACCCGCTGACTCCGCGAACGAATCGCGGGTGAGCTTTCAAACCGCCGACGGCCTGAAGCTGCAAGGCATGCCGACCAATTTCACCCGGCTGGCGGCGGTGTTTGAAGTGTATGGCGGAGCGGCGGAGCGGCGGGTTTCGGAGGTGCTGGAAAATTTTGAAATCTGCATCCAAGGCCAGGTGCTGTATGCCGGAAAGGCCGTGGTTCACAACGTCGTGAACGTGAGCGCCAAGGTGATCTGCGAAGTGACCTTGGCCGAGGCGAACTGGCAGGTGGCCGGCGACGTTCTCGCGCTGGGCCGGCCGGAGAAAATCCGGGCGGAGTTCAATTTGTTTCTCAAGGACTGGCAGAAATTTTACAAGGTGTCGCGGGAATTCAAGGAGATCGTGGCGGACATGCAGACGTTTCTTTATGACCTGCGCCTGTGGCTGGACAAGGTGGGCGCCCGCATTGAATTGCAGCCGGAACACAAACGCGATGAACTGGAACGGAAATTTTTAACCGGCCTGTGCGAGCCGGCCATGCAGGCCTTTGCCGCGCTCTTTGAAAAATTTGAGCGGCTGGCCGCCGCCGCCGAACCGGCTTCACGGTTGAGCTGCAATTTGTATGCGAAGCGCGCCTTGCATCCGCTGGTGCTTTGCTCGCCGTTCATGCACCGCACCTACACCAAGCCGCTGGGCTACGCCGGTGACTACGAAATGGTGCGGATGATGACGCTCGACCCGTTTCAGGGCGGCTCGCTTTATGCAAAAATCCTGAACGCTTTTTTCCTGAACACGCCGCCGGTGGTGGCGCATCGCAACCGGATTGACACGCTGGTGAAACATCTGCAGGCGGAAACCCTGCGGGCCAACCAGAAAGGCCGGCGCGCAAAAGTTTTCAATCTCGGCTGCGGCCCGGCGGCGGAAATCCAGAGGTTTATGCGCGATGTGAACGGGAGCAGCCTGACCGACTTCACCCTGCTGGATTTCAATGACGAAACGGCGGCGTTTGCCCAGCGGACACTTAGCCACATCCGCAATCAGCATGCCCGCAAGACCGGCCTGGACGTCATCAAAAAATCCGTGGTGCAACTGCTGAAGGACCGTTCAAAATTCAAGCCGGGCAGCTACGATCTTGTTTATTGCGCCGGCCTGTTTGATTATTTGACGGACAATGTCTGCACCCGGCTGCTGGAGGTTTTTTATGAACTGGCCGCGCCCGGCGGGTTGGTGCTGGTCTCCAATGTGGACGCCTGCAACCCCTCGCGCGGCTGGATGGAGTGCATGGTGGACTGGTTTCTGGTCTATCGTGACGCCAACAAAATGCGCGAAATCATTCCCGCAGAAATCGCCGGCGATTCCGTCCACATTTTTTCCGAACCGTCGAGCGTGAACATCTTTGCCGAAATCCGCAAACCGCAGCATGCCTGACCTCAAGCTACAAAACCATGAGGAGATCCGGCGCGCGTTCGCGGAAAATGAACGCGATGTTTGGATCCGCAATTTTCGCGCGGCTTCCATTCTGGCGTTTATTTTTATGCCGGCGGGAAGCAGCCTGGACTGGTTTGTCTATCGTCCCAAATTTGTGGAGTTTTTTGAGTTGCGCCTGGTCTGCTCGGCTTTTTTGCTTTTCATCTGGTGGTTTGTAACCACGCCCCTCGGCGCAAGGCACTACCGGATCCTCGGCTGGATCTTGCCCGCTTTGCCAACCTTTTTCATTTCGCTGATGATTTACAAGACCACTGGCGCAGAATCGCCCTACTATGCGGGACTGAATCTGGTTCTGCTGGGCGCCGCCATCATCCTGCGCTGGACCTTGCTCGACAGCCTGATTGTTTTTTTGGAAGTGATGCTGCTCTATCTGGCCGCCTGCTTCTTTTCAAAAGCCCCGCTCACCGACCCCCACAACTCTTTTTTCAACAACGTCTATTTCCTTTTTGTCACGGGTGTGTTCGTGGTCATCGGCAGCCATTTTTACAACCTGCTGCGGTTCCGCGAATTTGCCTTCCGTTATGAGCTGGACAAAAGCAAACGCGAAGTCGAAACTTCCAACGCCAAGCTGGCCGAGCAAAACATCGCCCTCAACCGGGCCAACCGCGAAATCAAGGAAACCGAGATGCAGCTCGTCCAGTCCGAAAAACTCGCGTCGCTCGGCCGCATGAGCGCCGGCATGATTCACGAGATCAACAACCCGCTCAATTTTGCCACGACCGGATTGTTCACGCTGCGCAAAAAGGGGAAATATCTCGCGCCGGAGCAGCAGGCGGATTACGCGGAAATTTTGAAGGATGTCGAAGAAGGCGTGAGCCGCGTGAAGACCATCGTCTCGGACCTGCGGATGTTCACGCACCCCGACACCGAGCAGCGCGACCGCGTGGCCGTGGGCGAAGTCGTCGCCGCCGCGCTGCGTTTTTTGAACAACGAAGGCAAGGACAAGGTTCAATTCGAGATGGATCTGCCTGCGGGCCAGACCATCTGGGCGAATAAAAATATGCTGATCCACGTCCTCACCAACCTGCTGCAAAACTCGCTCGACGCGTTGCACACCAAAACTTTCACGGATGAAAAGCCGGCCGTCCGCATTGCCGGCCGCATGGAAGATGGCGTCAGTTTTTTGACCGTGCATGACAACGGCCCCGGCATCGCCGCCGAGCATCTGGACAAAATTTACGACCCGTTTTTCACCACCAAAGACGTGGGCGAAGGCATGGGTCTGGGCTTGAGCATCTCCTACCGCATCGTGCGGGAGGCGAACGGGGAAATTTCCGTGAAAACCGAGCCGGGAAAATTTTGTGAATTCACGTTGGAATTTCCCGCCACCGAAGCCGCCGCCAAAACCAAAACTGAAAATGCCGAATCATTACGACTATAAAAAGTTCGCCGTCCTTTATGTGGACGACGAGGAGAAATCGCTGAAGTATTTCGCCCGCGCGTTTGGCGATGATTTCCGAATCTTCACCGCCAGCAACGCGCAGGATGGCCTGAAACTGCTCGAACAGCACGCCGACGAAATCGGCCTGCTCCTGACCGACCAGCAGATGCCCGGCGAAAAAGGCGTCTGGCTGCTGGAACGCGCCCGCCAGTTCCGGCCGCGAATTTTGCGGCTGCTCGTCACCGCCTATGCGGACATGGACGCCGCCATCGCCGCCGTCAACACCGGCGCGATTTACAAATACGTCACGAAACCATGGGATCCGCCGCAACTGGAACTTACCCTGCAACAGGCGCTGGAATTTTTCATGGTGTCGGCCGAGCGCGACCAGTTGCTCCGCGAAAAAATGTCCGTGCTGCGCAACATGATGATCGCCGACCGCATTGTCAGCCTCGGCCTGCTTGCCGCCGGCTTGAGCCACCACATCCGCAATTCGATGGTCGCGGTGAAAACCTTTCTGGAACTGGCGCCGATGAAGATGACCGAGGAAAAGGGCGACGAAAAAAGCCTGCGCGACCCGGATTTCTGGCGCGAGTATCACTCGAACGTGCAGGGCCAGATCGAAAAAATCAACGGCCTGCTTGGCGATCTGCGCACGGCCTCGGAAAACAAATCAGAAAATCCGTTCGCCGATGAAATCCAGCTCAAGCCGGCGCTCGCCCACTGCCTCGGCCTGCTGCGCGAGCCGCTCGCCGCCCGCCGGATTGAAGTGGACAACCAGATTCCTGATTCGCTGCCGCCGATGCGGGTGGACAAGCCCAAGTTTGACCGGCTGTTCGATCTGCTGCTCAAGGACGAACTGGCCATGCTGCCCGCCGGCAGCCGCATCACGTTCACCGCCGAGCTGCAAGGCCAGGAAGTCGTCGTGTTTCTGACGGACAACGGCCCGGCGCTGCCGCAGGAGGCGTTGCGGGTGGTGCTGGACCCGTTTGTGGTCACCAGCGGCACCCCGTCGGAATATGGCATCAATTTGATGGCGTGCTTTTTCATCGTGCATCACCACGGCGGCCGGATCGAGGCGCAGAACCTGCCCGGCGGCGGCAACCGTTTCACCCTTCGCCTGCCGCTTCAGCCGGAACGCGCAACGGCGGCAACGGAAGAAGGCGATTTTCTGAAGAAGGCGATGCTCAACGAAAATCTCTGGGACAAGCTCCTCGCCGCCGGTTAGAAAAAGCAATTTGAGACCTCTGCCAAAGCCCTGTAGCGGCGCTCTGTGAGCGCCGAAGAAATGATGGTTTCCGAGCCAATCACGGCGGTCATAGACCGCCGCTACAACCAAAGGCGGCTTTCGCAGAAGTCTCAATTTATAGTCATAAGATTAGATTGACCTTAGGGATGGGTTGGTGGAATATAGCTTGCCAATGACTGCCAGCGACCAAAACCATTTTTCTTCTGTATGAAGACTATTCTGGTTTTGTCCCCCCACCCTGACTTCGCCGAGGCCATTCGCACCAGCTTGAGTCCCGAACATTACCGGGTGGTTCACCGGCAAAATGTCGAGGAGGGCGAACCGCTGCTCGTCCACGGCCTCGTGGGCGCGTGCATTCTGGACGCGGATCTCATGGGCGTGGAATGTGTCTGGGTCATCGAACGCCTGCGCCGCCGCGACACCAAGACGCCCATCATCGCCTACACCGAACTGTCGCAATCCGACTGGGAGGAGGAGGCTTTTCTGCGCGGGGTCAGCTACATTTTGACCAAGCCCGTCCGGCACCGGCTGCTCAATTCCATCTTGGAACGCCTTTGGCTCCAGTCCGCCGAGCAGCGCCCGGCGACGGCCGTTGCCGCCGGCAACACCGCCATCTTTGCGCGCGCCGCCGTTGATCCCAACGCCGCCGCGCAGTTTGTCAGCGCCACCCAAACACTGGATGTCCTGCGCGATTTCTCCTCGATTTTGACGCACTCGCTCGACGCCGAGGCGATGCTGAAGCAGTTTCTCCAGTTTCTCCGTGAAATTTTAAGCTTCAACCGCGCCGCCATTTTTCTGAACCGCCCCTGCTCGCCGCTCACCGAAGTCATGTCGCCGGAAGACACCCGGCGGCTGCGCGCGGCGGCGGCCATCGGCATTTCCTCCGGCCTGCTGGAACATTTTGAGCTTTCGCTCGACTCCGGCATCGGCGCGCAAATCAGCAAGCTCGGCCGGATTTTGCGCCGCGACAGTGACGAAGCCCGCGTGGATGGCGAGGTGCAAAAGGAATTTGAAGTGCTGGGCGCCCAGGTCGCCGTGCCGATTCCCAGCCGCGATGCCATCATCGGCGTCGCCATTTTTGACGGGCGCGTCACCGGCGAACCGCTGGTGAACGTGGAACTGGAAATGATCTTCCACCTGCTCGAACAGGTCGGCCTCGCGCTCCGCAACATCTGGCTCCACGACCAGCTCGTCGGCAACCATGAAATGATGACCAATGTGCTGCGTGAATTGAGCAGCGCCTGCATCGTCGTCGGGCGCGACCTAAAAGTGCTGCACGCGAACAAGGCCGCCCGCCGGCATTTTGGCCGGAAAAGCGAACGCACCGGCGGACTTGAATTCAGCGACCTGCCGCAGGCGCTCGGCGCGAAAATTTACCAGGTCCTGAAAACCGGGGCGGCCCTGGAGCCGTTCCGCTACGAGCCGGAAAATTCGCCCGGAACGATTTACAGCGTGAGCGTGGTGCCGTTCCAGCGCGGCAATTCCACGGTGCCCAGTTCGGCCCTGCTGACGGCGGACGACCTCTCCCAGAGCGAGCAGTTGCGCCAACTGGAAGTGGAGGCCGCCAACCTGCGGCTGGTGCGGACGATGGCCGACCGCCTCGCGCATGAAATTGGCAACGCGATGGTGCCGCTCTCCACGCACCAGCAGTTGCTGGCGGAAAAATTCAACGACCCGGAATTTCGTGAATCGCTCGACCTCGCGCTGGCCGGCGGCGTCAAACGGGTTTCCCGGCTGATCAACCAGATGCGCTTCCTCGCCCGCGACGGCCAGCTCGAACCGGAAGTGTTCGCGGTGGAAAAATTGATTGAAGAGGCCTTTCAAGACGCGATGCAGCAGCAGCCGATGGCAGGCGCGCAGTTGAAATTTGAAAACCCCGGCAAACCGTTCGCGGTCACCGGCGACCGCGCGGCGTTAAAACACGCGCTGTCGGAGATCATGCTCAACGCGCTGCAGGCGAACCCGAAAAAACCGCAGATCGGCGTGAAGCTCCAGGCCGCCGGCGGCAACGGCGACCGCTCGGTGACCATCGAGGTGCAGGACAATGGCGGCGGCTTCACGGCCGAGGCGGCCAAAAAAGTGACGTCGCCGTTTTACACCACTCGCAACGTCGGCCTCGGCCTGGGCTTGTCGGTCAGCCAGAAAATCATTGAGACGCATCACGGCAAGCTGGAGATTGTCCCGTCGCCGTCCGGCCTCGTCCGCGTTTCACTGCCGGTGGAAGCCGCGTTGGCGGGCAGCCTCTAAATTTTTACATCAAACAAAAAAAGCCCGCCGGCGTGAACCGGCGGGTTTTTGCTTTGGAAAATATCCGGCGGATTATTCGCCGTTGTCGCCGATGGCCTCGACCGGGCAGGCCTCCTTGGCTTCCTTGCAGCGCGCCTCCTCGTCGGGCGAGGCCGGCTGCTTATAGACGAAGGAATAGCCGCCATCCTCATTGCGCTTGAAATTGTCCGGGGCCGTCTCGCGGCACAGGTCGCAGTCAATGCACTGGTTGTCCACGTAGTATTTGCCGGCGATGTTTTCGGCGTATTTGTTTGCTGCGTCAGCCATAAATTTAAATCGTTAAATTGAAAAGGCAATATGTCCGCTCCGGCCCGTTTTGGCAAGCCGATTCTCCGCCGGCCCGGCGATTAAATGCTTTTTAATTGCCGGCAATGGAATTATTTTCAGTCCATGCAAAGAGGCAATCTCCGCCGCACAAAAATCGTTTCCACGCTTGGCCCGGCCACGGACTCCGCGGAAATGATCGGCAAATTGATTGACGCGGGCGTCAATGTCTTCCGCCTCAACATGTCGCACGCGCCGCATGACTGGGTGCGCCGCGTGGTCGCGGACATCCGCGCCGAATCGGCCGCGCGCAAACAATTTGTCGGCATCATGATGGACACGCAGGGGCCGGCCATCCGCACCGGCGACATCGGCGTGCCGCTGGATTTGAAGCCGGGGCAAAAATTCACCCTCACCGTGCGCGGCGAACATGATCTCGAAGAGCATTCGGTGGACGTGAACTATGAGAATTTCGTCAATGACATCAGCGTCGGCGACGTGGTGCTGATTGACAACGGCACGATTGAAATGAAAGTGCTCGCCAAATCCGGCAACAAGGTCGAGTGCGAGGTGCTCACCGCCGGCACGCTCGGCAGCCGGCGCCACATCAACCTGCCCGGCGTCAAAGTCAGCCTGCCCGCGCTCACCGCCAAGGACATCAAGGACGTGAAACTCGGCCTCGAAGTCGGCGTGGATTTCATCGCGCTTTCATTTGTGCGCGAGGCGCGCGATCTGCTGCAACTCAAGGAGCTGTTCGAAGCAAGCAAACCGCATCCGTTCGTCATCGCCAAAATCGAGGACCAAGAAGCCATCAAAAATCTGGAGTCCATCGTCCAAGAAGCCGACGGCATCATGGTGGCGCGCGGCGATCTGGGCATTGAAATTCCCTACGAAGAATTGCCCATCGTCCAGCGCCGCATCGTGAAAACGTGTTTGCGCGTCGGCCGTCCGGTCATCGTCGCCACGCACATGCTGGAGAGCATGATTTCCTCACCGATGCCCACGCGCGCCGAGGTGACGGATGTTTCCAACGCCATTTTTGAAGCCACCGATGCGATCATGTTGAGCGGCGAAACGACCGTCGGCAAATACCCGCTCAAGTGCATCGAGGTTTTCGACCGCATCGCCCGGCGCATCGAGCGCAGCGGCAGCGCGCAATTCCACGACGCCGCCGAACTGACCACCGCCCGGCAAAAACTCGTGAAGAGCGCCGTGGTCATGGCCAATGAGCTTAAGGCTGCGGCGCTGCTCGTCTTCACCCGGCACGGTCACATGGCCACTTATGCTTCGTGGATGCGCCCGCGCTACTCGCCGGTATTCGCGCTGTGCGACAATGTAAAAACCGCAAATGAACTTACCTTGAGCTGGGGCGTCACGCCCTTCGTCACGGAATTTGATTTCATCGAGCCGCAAAACACCATTGAAAACGCGCTGAAAAACCTGGCCGGGCAACGCCGGCTGGAAAAAGGCGAGACGGTGGTCATCATCGGCGCGATTTCCGTTGGCACTGAAATCGTGGACGCCGTGCAGATGCGGACGGTGTGAACTGGATTCAATCGGAAAAACAAAACGCGCCGACAGGTTTTGTCCGCGCTTTTTCTTTGCCGGTTAAATTATTTTCCCAAGGCCGCCGCCGCGAGGTTGGTGATGTTCAAAACTGTGTTTGGAAACAAACCGAGCCAGAAGACGCCCGCGATGCAGATCCAGATGGAAAGTTTCGCCGGGGACGAAAGTTCAATCGGCGACAAATCCGCCGGTTCTTTGCTCCAGTAAATCGCGCGGATGACGCCGAAATAATAATAGAGCGAGATGATCACGCCCACGAGCGCCGTGAACGCGAGGCAATAATAGCCGTGATTGCCGGTGACCTGCGCGGCTTCAATCACGGATTTCAGCAGCAGAAATTTTCCGAAGAATCCCGCGAGCGGCGGAATGCCGGCAAGCGAAATCATCGCGATGGTCAGCGTGGCGGCGAGCAGCGGCGAACGCTGGTTCAAACCGGCGAGACCGGAAATGTCCTCCGTTGCCAACTGCCGCATCACCAGCGTGATCACAAAAAATCCCGCCGTCACCGTGAACACATAGCCGGCGAGATAATACATCAGCGCCGATTGCCCGCTCGCACTCAACGCGGCCACACCGAGCAGCAAATAACCGGCGTGGGCGATGCTGGAATAACCAAGGAGACGTTTCAAATTACGTTGCGGAATCGCGCAGAGATTGCCGTAAAGAATCGTGATGCCGGAAATGATGATGAGCAAATTCGCCCAATGCGCCGTCACGCTGGGAACGGCGGTGAACAGCACGCGCAACAGCAGAACAAACCCGGCGGCCTTGGAACCGACGGCCAGAAACGCGGTTGTTGGCGTGGGCGCGCCTTGATAAACGTCCGGCGCCCAGATTTGAAACGGAAACATGCTGATCTTGAATCCGAGGCCGACCAAAACCAGCAGCACGCCGAGCAGAAATATTTGACTGTTCGCAACCTCCGGGTTTTGGGCGAGAAAATGTGCCAGATTGTTGAAATTCAATTCGCCGGTCGTCCCCCAAATCAGCGCGATGCCAAACACCATGAACGAAGACGACAGCGCACCAAGAATCAGATATTTCACGCCGGCTTCGAGCGACTGAAGCTTGCTGCGTTGAAAACTAACCAAAATGTAAAACGTGATGGTGATGAGTTCGATGGAGACGAACAGCATTGTGAAGTCGTTGGACGACGCGGCGAACAACATTCCGGCGAGTGCGAAGACGATGAGCGAATAATATTCCGCCACGCTGCCTTCGGCGAGTTTGTCGGAAAATTCTGCGGCCATGAACAACACCAGAATCGCCGCGACGATGAACAGTTGCTTGAAGAATAACGAAAGTGCGTCATTGACGAACATTCCGTGAAAGGCGAAACCAAACTGGCCGCAACTGCCATTGCCGCTCAAGCTCGTCACCAGCAACACGCCCAGCGCCACGATGGCCGCGTAGCCGATGAAACGGCGGCGCTCGGCGGCCACAAAAAAATCCGCCAGCATCAGCACAAGGCCGAGGCCGATCACGGAAATTTCCAGCATTATCAAAGAAGAATTCATTTGTTTTGCGCAACAAAATTTGCAGTGGGCGCACTCATCGCGCTGGCCGCGACCACGTTGCCAGTTGCCATGGCGACAATTTTCTGCGCGTCAGGGTTGATTTTTTCCGTGAGCAGTTTCGGCAGGAAGCCGAACACCAACAGGCTCGCCAGCAGCAGCGCGTAAGGCAGCCTGCGCCAGGCGTTCGAGGCGTCGGCGAGATTGGAAAATTTCTCTGGCACCGGCCCGTGCAAAATGTTTCGGATGGCGCGCGTCATGTAGACCGCGCCGATGATGAGCGCACCCCAGACAGCCAGCGTCGTGACGAACGGGAAAGCTTTCCACGCGCCAAAAAACACCGAGACTTCGCCCACGAAATTGGCAAAGCCGGGCAGTCCGCAGCCAGCCATCGCCGCCATCAACAGCGCCGTGCCGATGAACGGCAGCTTGCGGCAAAGTCCGCCGAGCTTGCTCATTTCCAGCGTGCCGGTCTGTTGATAAATGTAGCCGCTCAATGCGAACGTCAGCGCCGCGAGGAAGCCGTGGGCAATCATGATCAGAACCGCGCCGGTCACGCCGATGAGGTTCAGGCTCGCGATACCAAGGAAAATGAAGCCCATGTGCGCCACGCTGGAATTGCCGATGAGCAGGTTCAAATCTTTTTGGCGCATCGCCACCCAGCCGACATATAAAATATTTCCGACGCAGAGCCACGCGATGACGTGCGCCCAGCTTTGCGCAGCCTGCGGCAGCAGCGGCAGCGCAATGCGAATCAAACCGTAAAGGCCGAATTTTTTCAGCACGCCGGCGTGGAGCATCGCGGTCGGCGACGGCGCGGAACTGTAACCCAACGCCGCCCACGAATGAAACGGCCAGAGCGAAACCAGAATTCCAAATCCGAACAGCAGCAGCGGGAAAATGAAATTCTGCGCGTTGACCGCGAGCGGATTTGCTTTTGCGTGCTCTATCAATTTCGGAATATCGAACGTGTTCGCGCCGGATTGCAGATAAAGCGCAATCAAGCCAATCAACGCGATGAGCGCGCCGATGCTCAAATACAGCGTGATCTGGAAGGTCGCGTAATTTTTGCGTTCGCCGCGTCCCCAAACGCCGATCATGATGAAGGTCGGCACCAGCGCGAGTTCGTGCAGGAAATAAAAGAAGAACAAATCCAGCGACGCGAACGCGCCGAGGATGCCGCCGGTCATCACGAGCAGCAGAATGTAAAATTCTTTTTCGCGCGTCTGGATTTCCCACGAACAGAGCGCGGCGGCGAAGGCGACAATCGCGCCCATCAAAATCAGACCAACGTTCAAGCCGTCCACGCCGACGTGATAGCTGATGCCAAGCGATTCGACCCACGGGATTTGCTGCACGAACCGGTAGCCGTCCGCGTCCACCGGCGCGCCGGCGTATTGGCAGAACATCTTCACCGCCAGCACCGCCGAGATGAGCGTGGCCAGCACCGCGATGGCGCGGATGATGACGCGGTAATTGCGCGGCACGATGACGAGCAGCAACGCCGCCAGCAGCGGCCAGCCTAAAATGTAAGTCAAAATAGACATTGTTAAAATTTCTGAACCGCAGAGACGCGGAGACGCAGAGAAAAATTCTTTTCTTTTCCACTCTGCGCCTTTGCGCCTCTGCGGTTAAAAACAGCTTTCATTTATTCTCCCAAAACAAAATAAAGCACCAGCGCCACGCCGAGCACGAACAGGAAGGCGTAGGTCTGGAGGTTGCCGGTTTGCACGAGGCGCAAAGCGCGTCCGCTCAAATCCGTGCCGCCGCGAATCGCGCCGATGATCGCGCCTTCCAAAATCCAGCGGTCAATCCAGTCGGCCACCGCCGCGAGAAAATCATGCGCGCGGATGAACGTGGCTTCGTAAAGTTCGTCGAAATAAAATTTGTTTTTCATCGCCGTCGCCAGGCCTCCGAGTTTCGCGGCCAACGGGTCTTTGTCCGCATTTTTGTAGAGCGCGAAGGCGAGGGAAATTCCGGCCAGCGCGACCCCGATGCCGATCAGCATCGGAATGGGCGTGCGCAGCGGTTCGAGCAATTGCTGCGTGACGGAAAGCGTTTCGTGTCCGGCAATGAATTCCGAACCGTAGTTATTGGCAATGCCGATGAAACCGCCGATGGCCGCGAACACCGCCAGCGCCACCAGCGGCAAGGTCATGACGAGCGGCGATTCGTGCGCGTGCGAAGCGGCTTTGGATTTTTCCCGGCCAAAGAACACAACGAAGAACAGGCGGAAGGTGTAAAAAGCCGTAAGCGCGGCGACGAAAATGACGACAGCAAACAGCAGATAGCTTTTCTGTTCCAACGCCTGCGCGAAAATGGAATCCTTCGAGTAGAAACCGCTGAACGGCGGAATGCCGCTCAACGCCAGCGCGCCGATGGTGAACGTGATGAAGGTGATCGGCATTTTCCTGCGAAGGTTGCCCATCTGCCAGATGTCCTGCTCGTGGTGCATGCCGATGATGACGGAACCGGCCGCGAGGAACAGCAGCGCTTTGAAAAACGCATGCGTCGTCAAGTGGAACATCGCGGGCGTCGGGCCGTTCAAACCGACGGCCATGACCATGTAGCCGAGCTGCGAGAGCGTCGAGTAGGCGATGATGCGTTTGATGTCGTTTTGCTGGACGGCGATGAGCGCGGCGAGCAACGCGGTGAATCCGCCGATGTAAGCGACAACGTGCAACGCGTCGGCATTAAGTAAAAATAAAATCCGGCAGAGCATGTAGACGCCGGCGGCAACCATCGTCGCGGCGTGGATCAAGGCGGACACGGGCGTCGGGCCTTCCATCGCGTCGGGCAACCAGACGTGCAGCGGAAATTGCGCGGATTTGCCGACTGCACCGCAGAAAATTAAAAGTCCGGCGGTGGTTGTCATCGCACCGAGCGCGGCGGGATTGGCAACAATTGAATTTTGCAACGCTGAAAAATTCAGCGAGCCGAGCAATCCCCAAATCATCAAAATGCCCACGAGAAATCCGAAGTCGCCGAGGCGATTGACGATGAAGGCTTTTTTTGCGGCATCACCGGCGCTGGGTTTTTCAAACCAAAAACCGATGAGCAGGTAACTGGACACGCCGACAAGCTCCCAAAAAATGAACATCTCGATGAAATTGTTCGCCAGCACGATGCCGAGCATCGAGAACGTGAACAGGCTCATAAACGCAAAGAAGCGCGACTTGCTGCGGTCTTCGTCCATGTAGCCATAGGAATAAATGTGAATCGCGCCGCCGACGCCGGTGACAACCAGAAGCATCATCATGCTCAAGGCATCGAGCTTGAGGCCGAAGTCAATTTGCAGTCCGCCGATGGAAAGCCAGTTCGTGGAAGCTTCACCGCGGAATTGAAAACTGTTGGCGTTGATAAACAACAAAGTTAGAATGAAACCTGTGACCACCGCGCCGATGGAGATGAGGCTGCTGACGGTTTTGCTCCGCAACGTGAAAAGCGTTATCACCGCCACTGACAGCAGCGGCAGGAACAAAATCAGCCAAGGTAAATTTTCGTATTTCATCCGAATTTAATTTCACCGCAGAGACGCGGAGACGCAGAGTCTTGAAAATTATTTGCGATGCGCTTGATTCCATTCTTAAGCATCGGGACCTTGAAATTGATAAGCAATCCAAGCGTTAAGCCGGAAAGTTTCAAATAAGTCAGCAATTGTGCTTCGTGAATTGGCATAAAATTTTCCATCGCCTTTAATCAACAATCACCTTCCGTTCGACGACCAAATCCAAACGATAACCGCAATCAAGTTTGACGTTTTTGTAATGAACCGGCAGTGGCTTTTGCCGCTCGAAACCAATTCCTGCAATTGATAATTCATGGCAGAGACATTCCTCGTAAGCCGATTCCAAAAGTCCCGGCCCAAGCGCGCGGTGAATTTCGGTGCAAGCACTAATGACGCGCTCCGTGAGTTCATTAAAACTCTGCGTCTCTGCGTCTCTGCGGTTGTTAAATCCGTCTTGCATTATAGTTTCATCGAGGTCAAATCTTCGACGTGCGCGGACTGGCGTTTGCGGTAGAGCGCCACGATGAGCGCGAGACCGACCGCCACTTCCGCCGCCGCCACAGTGATGATGAAAAACACCAGCACCTGGCCGTCGAGCTTGTTGTTGAACCGCGAAAAAGAGACGAGCGCGAGATTCGCCGCGTTGAGCATCAGCTCCAGCGACATGTAAATCACCAGCAGGTTGCGCCGCATGATGACGCCGAGCAGCCCCAGGCTGAACAGCATGAAACTCACGAACAAATAATGATGAAGGCCGACGTGCATTTTATTTTTTTACCGCCGAGACGCGGAGGCGCAGAGTTGAGGCAATAACTTCACAAACAAGTTCAGCCGGTTCTGTTTTTATGAATTGTAATTTCATGTTTCTCTGCGTCTTTGCGTCTCTGCGGTTATTCCAGTTTTTTCTTGCTCAACAAAATCACGCCGACCATCGCCACGAGCAGCAGCACCGAGACGATTTCAAACGGGAGCGTGTATTG
>Ga0209483_1001208_pt1 | contig 20024 bp, 18 predicted proteins | sample NGEPerA_FD_184508 | JGI IMG/M metagenome (GOLD analysis project Ga0209483, IMG submission 184508) | Arctic peat soil microbial communities from the Barrow Environmental Observatory site, Barrow, Alaska, USA - NGEE PermafrostL2-A... | ecosystem: Environmental > Terrestrial > Soil > Wetlands >... | reverse complement strand
CCTTCAATTGCGGGGTCGGCATGATCGCCATCGTCAGGCCGGACGCCGTCGAAGCGGTCTCCGCCATTTTCACCGAAGCCGGCGAGAGCGTGACGCTGCTGGGCGAGGTGATCCCGGCCGCCGGCGAACACCGCGTCGTCTATAACGGTCATCTCGATCTCACATGGTGAGATCGATCTCGCATGGTGAGGTCATGAAGCGCCGGGTTGCCATCCTGATTTCAGGGCGTGGGTCGAACATGGCGGCCTTGATCGAGGCGGCCACAGCGGCCGATTTCCCGGCCGAGATCGCGATCGTGATTTCCAACCGCGCTGACGCCGGCGGGCTCGACAGGGCAAAGGCAAGCGGCATTCCGACGCTCACCATCGAAAGCAAGCCTTTCGGCAAGGACCGTGCGGCGTTCGAGGCGGTGCTGCGGTCGGCGCTCGACCGGCACGACATCGACCTGATTTGCCTCGGCGGCTTCATGCGCCTGTTCACGGCCGACTTCGTACAGCGCTGGTATGGAAGGATGCTCAACATTCATCCCTCGCTGCTGCCGTCGTTTCCAGGCCTCGAGCCGCAGGCACAGGCGCTGCGCGCCGGGGTGAAGATTTCAGGCGCGACCGTGCACTTCGTCACCGCGGAAACCGACGCCGGGCCGATCCTGATGCAGGGCGCGGTCGCGGTCGCGGATGACGATACGGCGGAGACACTGGAGGCGCGGATCCTCGAGATCGAACACCGTATCTATCCCGCGGCGTTGCGGCTGGTCGCGAGCGGCGAGGTCAGGCTCGACGGGGACTATTGCAGGATGGCGGGCGATAGCGGCTCCGCCGGCAGCTTGATTTCGCCTGCGGTCAATCAGGCGGGGCAGCGAGGGGACAAATAAAATCCCCCGGCGCGGGCCGGGGGTGCATCAGGGATTGCTTGCGCGGATTGCGACGATGCTCAGGAGGCCTTCAGATTTTCCGCGGAGGTTTTGCCGCGGTTTTCCACGAGGTCGTATTCGATAACCTGATTTTCGTTGAGGGTTGAGAGCCCAGCACGCTCGACCGCCGAGATATGGACGAAGACGTCCTGATCGCCGACCGTCGGTTTGATGAAGCCATAACCCTTTGTCGGATTGAACCACTTGACGGTGCCTTTTTGCATCGCCTGTCTCCTGGTCTAGACGTAAAAAAGACGCGGCCACGCTTTTCGCGTGCCACGCCACAAGCGGCTCATCGGATGTCTGCCCAATTTCTCAGTCGCGAAACGCACAGTCGATCGGCCTAAGTCCGATTGTGCGGGATATTGCAACACGAAAATGCAGCCTTAGCAAGCTTCCGCCGCCGCCGGTCAAATCGAGCGGCGACCAGATCGCCCTCGCGTGACCTGTGGCAGCAGAACAACAATGCCCGGCAATCGTCCCTCGCAGCCGACCAACACCGATTGACGCTCCCGGAGAAGTGCGGGCAAATCGGTCCCGGCCGTCGGGATTTTTGCGATTTTGTCGAGCGGGCCCTCCTTTTTGGGAATGACATTGATGCGCTGCTCGCCGTGGCTTTCGCGGACGAAGAAGACCGAGACGGTCCGCAGGATGGCCGCCGCGATTGCCGCCATTTTCGTCGTCACCCTGGCCGTTGACGTCGTGTCCGCGCCGACGCGGGCGCAAACGCTGACCCCGTCACCACGTCCCTCGCCAACGCCGACGCCCATTCCGACGCCGACCCAAATCAACTCCGAGATTTCGGCGGGCTCAACGGCGGCTAATCTCGGCAGCAGTTTCCTGGAGCGGCTCGGCAACCAGGCGTCCTCCGGCTACGGCCGGTCCTTGCGCACCAATCCGGGCGGCGGCGGCGCATCCGAAGCGACCGAGGGACCGCAGCTTCGCACCTGGGGCGAGGCCTACGGAATCTCCGCGAGCACGGGCGCGCAGGGCGATTTCGTCGGCGATCGCCGGCAAACCTGGGGAGGTGTCGCCGGCGTCGGCGCCCGCGTAGTTCCCGGATTCAATGTCGGCTTCTCGATCGACCAAAGCCGCACTGCGATCGACGTGCCGCTGGCGATGCAGTCGGCCACCCTCGATCTGACCCAGCTCGGCTTCAATGCGTCCATCGACAAGGGGCCGTGGACCTGGGCGGTGGCGCTGGTGCACGGCTTCGGAAACATCAATACCAGCCGGGATACCGGGTTCGGCATCGCCAGCGCCGGCTACGGCGCCCAGATCGACGGCGCGCTGACCGAACTCAGCTATTACTGGACCGTGGACCAGAGCCGGATCGTGCCGAAAGCAGGCCTCGAATATGTCCGTGCCTCGACCGGATCGTTCCAGGAAATCGGCGGCCTCGATCCGTTGCGCGCAACCGGAGTGACGGTGGAGCGCTCAAGGGCGCTGCTGGGCGCCGAGGTCGGGCATTACTGGATCTTCGACCAGAAGGTTCTGGACCTGTCCGCCTACGGCAAGTTCGTCGACAATTTCGCGCAGAATTTCGGCTCCGTCACCGTCAGCCTCGGGCCCGAGAGCATCACCGTACAGGGCATCGGTGAAAGCCAATATGGCGCGGATGCCGGCGCGTCGGCTTCGCTCAGCCTGAGCAACTCGGTGCGGCTCTACGTCAATTATGACGGCAAATTCCGCGCCGCGATGCAGTCGCACCAGGGGACGGTCGGCGTGGAGTTTAAGTGGTAGCCGGTTGATGGAGCCGACGGCTATGGCGTTTTCGAGCGAATTGGGTAGCGGTTTGCGTGAAGAAAGCCCGTTAAAACAGGAATCGTTGGAGCGTCGATCTCGACGGTCAGCTTCGATCGACCTTGACGACGCGACCCTTTTCCATCGCAAGCGCCAGCCGGCCGTGCTTCAGCGCAAGTGCTGCTTCGCCGAACAGCTCGCGGCGCCAGCCCTGCAGCGCGGCGACGTCGGCGTTATCGTCGGCGGCGATCTGTTCGAGATCGTCGACGGTGGCGATCACCTTGCTGGCGACGGCGTGGCGCTCCGAGGTCATGCGCAGCAGGACCTTCAGGAGTTCGACGGATGCTGCTCCATTCGAGTTGCCGCGCGGCTTTTCGATTTTCGGCAAGGTCGCGGGGTCGCGCGCCAGGCCGCGCTCTACGGCGGCCACGATATCGGCGCCCCATTTCGAGCGATCGAATCCCTTCGGAAGCGAGCGCAGACTAGCTAGCCGTTCGAGACTGGTCGGCGCATGGGTGGCGATATCGCCGACCGCGTCGTCCTTCAATACGCGGCCGCGTGGAACGTCACGGCTTTGCGCTTCCTGTTCGCGCCATGCCGCCACCTCCATCAGGACTGCCAGTTCCTTCGGCTTGCGCACCCGCGTCTTCAGCCGCTCCCAGGCCCGTTCGGGGTGAAAGTCGTAGGTTTTGGGATTCGTCAGGATATCCATCTCGATGCTGACCCAGTTGCTGCGGCCGCGCTTCTTGAGATCGGCGTCAAGGGCGGCGAACACGTCGCGCAAATGGGTGACGTCGGAGACGGCATAATGCATCTGCTCTTTGGTCAGCGGCCGGCGCGACCAGTCGGTGAAACGGTGGGTCTTGTCCGGCCGATGGCCGGTGATGCGCTCGACCAATTGGTCATAGGCGATGGAATCGCCATAGCCGAGCACCATCGCCGCCACCTGCGTGTCGAAGATCGGATGCGGCAGGATATTGGCCTCGTGCCAGATGATTTCGATATCCTGGCGGGCGGCATGGAAGACCTTCAACACCTTCTCGTCGGCCATCAACTCGAAGAACGGTTTGAGGTCGAGGCCCGCGGCGAGCGTGTCGACCACGACAGCTTCCTCGGGGCTTGCCAACTGCACGACGCAGAGCAGGGGATAGTAGGTCGTCTCACGCAGGAATTCGGTGTCGACGGTAATGACCGGATGTTTGGCGAGGCGGGCGCAAACGGCTGCTAGTTCGGAGCTGGTGGCAATCAAATCCATGAACATTCCATGACGCTTCCAAAGACGGCGTTCTGCCGAAAGCGCTGATATGTCAAGGGTCTTGGGACGAATTCGAGCCCTGCATTGGCGCCTTATGGCGACTTTTCCCAAGGACTCAAACGCCCGGGGAGCCGGCTCACAGCGTCGTCATGCACAATGGCGGTTTCAAGTCGGGGTTGGTCAGTAATCCCGGATGCGTCGGGAAGGCTGTCGTTGCGAGGGAACGGCGAGTACGATGACGCAAAGCCCAAGCATCGCCAGTCCCATGAATTCGAATACCAAGGCGTCCACGGCAATCCCCCCGAGCAAACCGTTAGATTTGTAGGGAGCGGATTGACCCTTTCTTAATTCCTGCGGGATGGGGACGCAGGGCTTGGCCAAATGGTGGACAGGGGGTTAACGATTCACGTGCCGCAAAATGTCTGCAGCACGCATTGGTGCGGCTCTGGGGCCTCCGCATAATGGGCGAAGGCAGGCTGATCCTCGAACGGCTCTGACAGCACGGTCAGAAGTTCTTCGAACGGCGCGAAATCGTCTCGATTTACGGCGGCTTCGATCACGGCCTCAATCCGGTGGTTCCGGGGAATGAAAGCCGGATTGATCGCCCGCATCGCCGCGCGCCGCGCGGCCGGATCCTGCGGTTCCGCAGCCGTCCGCTGGCGCCAGCGCGCGGCCCATTCGCCATAGGCGGCAGGATTTGCGAACAGCTTCGCGACCGCGCCATCCCGATCGGGGCTGAGCGCTGCCTCGCTTAAGTGGCGGAAGGTCAGGGTGAAGTCGGCGTGGTTTCTCGCCATCGCATCCAGCAGATCCCGCGCCAGCGCCTGATCGCCCTCGCGTTCGGTGAACAGCCCGAGCTTGGCACGCAAGCCGCCCTCATAGGCGGCGTTGAAGGCTTCGCCGAAACCACTGAGCGCATCCTGCGCTTCGGCGATCGCCTTTTCCTGGTCCTCTGACAACAGCGGCAGCAGGCATTCGGCGAGCCGCGTCAGGTTCCAGAGCGCGATCCGCGGCTGGTTGGCATAGGCGTAGCGCCCCATCTCGTCGATCGAAGAGAACACCTTTGCCGGATCGTATTGGTCCATGAAGGCGCATGGACCGTAATCGATGGTCTCGCCCGAGATCGAGCTGTTGTCGGTGTTCATGACGCCGTGGATGAAGCCGATCAGAAGCCAGCGCGCGACCAGTTCGGCCTGGCGCGCGATGACGCCTTCCAGCAGCGCACGATAGGGGCGGTCAGCCTTCGCCGCTTCGGGATAGTGTCGCGCGATGACGTGGTCGGCGAGCCGCCGCACCCCCTCGGTGTCCTTGCGCGCCGCGAAATACTGAAAGGTTCCGACCCGGATATGGCTGGAGGCGACGCGGGTCAGCACCGCGCCCGGCAACGCCGTCTCGCGGCGCACGATCTCGCCGGTCATGACGGCGGCGAGCGATCGCGTGGTGGGAATCCCGAGCTTTACCATCGCCTCGCTGACGACATATTCACGCAACACCGGCCCGAGCGCCGCACGGCCGTCGCCCCGGCGCGAAAACGGTGTCGGACCGGATCCCTTGAGCTGGATGTCGCGGCGGACGCCATCGGCGTCGATCACCTCGCCGAGCAGGATGGCGCGGCCATCGCCGAGCTGGGGCACGAAATGACCGAACTGATGGCCGGCATAGGCCATGGCGATCGGATCGGCGCCGTCGGGAAGCCTTTTCCCCGCGAGGATTTCGGCGCCCTCCGGGCTATCGAGCCGATCGGGATCGAGGCCGAGCTGGACGGCGAGCGGCCGGTTCAGCTTGATCAGGCGCGGCGAGGTTACCGGGGTCGGCGCCACGCGGGCGAAGAAGTTCGCCGGCAAGGCCGCATACGTGTTCTGGAACGGGAAATGGACGGTCATGTTCGTAAAGATAGGCCGCGTTGAGGATTAGACAACGGTTTTGCCGCCGCGCCGGGCCGCCATGCGTCATTTTTGCTATGCCTTTCCGTCCATTGCGGTGATCGGCGAAAGGCCAGCTTTAGCGGGCGCATTCGGTTGCCGCGCCGCAAAGCCTCGGGTAAACCCTCACCCTCTTTGCGGGGCGTGGTTCCATGCCTCCCGCGATTCGACCCCTCCGACATCTGCTTTTGGAATATCCATGCATCGTTACCGGTCCCACACCTGCGGCGCGCTCCGCGAGAGCGATATCGGCGAGACGGCCCGTCTGTCCGGCTGGTGCCATCGCATCCGCGACCATGGCGGCGTGCTGTTCATCGACCTGCGCGACCATTACGGGCTGACGCAATGCGTCGTCGACCCGGATTCGCCGGCTTTCAGCGCCGCCGAAAAGCTGCGCTCGGAATGGGTGGTGCGGATCGACGGCAAAGTGCGCCGACGACCCGAGGGAACCGTCAATCCGGATCTGCCGACCGGGGTGGTCGAACTTTACGTCGGCGAAATCGAGGTGCTGGGCCCGGCCGGCGAACTGCCGATGCCGGTGTTCGGCGACCAGGAATATCCTGAAGACATCAGGCTCAAATACCGCTTCCTCGACCTGCGTCGCGAGCGGCTGCACCGGAATATCATCAAGCGTGGCGAGATCATCGATTCGATCCGCAAGCGCATGAAGGAGCAGGGGTTCTTCGAATTCCAGACCCCGATCCTGACGGCGTCCTCGCCGGAGGGCGCGCGCGACTTCCTGGTGCCGTCGCGGCTGCATCCGGGCAAGTTCTATGCGCTGCCGCAAGCGCCGCAGCAGTTCAAGCAGCTGACCATGATCGCTGGCTTCGACCGCTACTTCCAGATCGCGCCATGTTTCCGCGACGAGGACGCGCGCGCGGATCGTTCGCCCGGCGAATTCTACCAGCTCGACGTCGAGATGAGCTTCGTCATGCAAGACGATGTCTTCAATGCGGTAGAGCCCGTGATGCGCGGCGTGTTCGAGGAATTCGCCGACGGCAAGCCGGTGACGCCGAAATTCCCGCTGATCCCCTATGCGACGGCGTTGCGGAAATACGGCACCGACAAACCCGATTTGCGCAACCCGATCGAAATGCAGGACGTGTCCGAGACCTTCCGCGGCTCCGGCTTCAAGGTGTTCGCGCGCATCCTGGAGACGAATGCGAAGGCTGCGGTATGGGCGATCCCCGCGCCAGGCGGCGGGTCGCGCGCGTTTTGCGACCGGATGAATTCCTGGGCGCAGGGCGAGGGCCAGCCGGGCCTCGGTTACATTTTCTTCGCCGAGGAGAACGGCGTCGTCAGCGGTCGGGGACCGGTCGCCAACAATGTCGGAGCGGAACGCACCGAGCAGATGCGCCAGCAGCTCGGGTTGAAAGCGGGAGATGCGGTGTTTTTCGTCGCCGGCGAACCGGCAACGTTTGTGAAATTCGCAGGGCCCGCGCGCACCAAGATCGGCGAGGACCTCAACCTCATCGCCAAAGGGCGCTTCGAGTTCTGCTGGATCGTGGATTTTCCGATGTTCGAGTGGAACGAGGAGGAGAAGAAGATCGACTTCTCGCATAATCCGTTCTCGATGCCGAACATTGAGCCGGATGCCTTTCTCGCACTCGATCCGAACGACAAGGATACGTTGCTCAATCTCAAGGCAATCCAGTACGACATCGTCTGCAACGGCATCGAACTGTCGTCCGGCGCGATCCGCAATCATCGTCCCGACGTGATGAAGAAGGCATTCGGGATCGCCGGCTATCCGGAGGACGTGCTAGAGGCGAAGTTCGGCGGCATGCTGCGCGCGCTCTCGCTCGGCGCGCCGCCGCATGGCGGCATTGCGCCGGGCATCGACCGGATCGTCATGCTGCTGTGCGGCGAGGAAAACCTGCGCGAGGTCGTGCTGTTCCCGATGAACCAGCGCGCCGAAGACCTCATGATGGGCGCACCGTCCGAAGTGACGCCCAAGCAGTTGCGCGAGCTTCACATCCGGCTCAATCTGCCGCAAAGCTGAAGGCATTCACTTGAGCCTTGGAAAGCCGGGGCCGGGGAGCCCTGCGGGGGGAATTGATGTCGTCCTATTCCGATGATCTCCATTCGGCGGCGCTGGCCTATCACCGGCTGCCGCGGCCGGGCAAGCTCGAGATCCAGGCGATCAAGCCGCTCGCCAACCAGCGTGACCTTGCGCTCGCTTATTCGCCGGGGGTGGCCGCGGCCTGCACCGCGATCGCCGAAAATCCGGCGGAAGCTGCATCGCTCACGATCCGTGCCAATCTGGTCGCGGTGGTCTCCAACGGCACCGCCGTGCTCGGCCTCGGCAATATCGGCCCGCTGGCGTCGAAGCCGGTGATGGAAGGCAAGGCGGTCCTGTTCAAGAAATTCGCCGGGATCGACGTGTTCGACATCGAGATCGCCGCCGACACCATCGAGCGCGTGGTCGAGACGGTAGCCGCGCTGGAGCCGACCTTCGGCGGCATCAACCTCGAGGACATCAAGGGCCCGGAATGTTTCGAGATCGAGGCGCAGCTCAAGGCGCGCATGAAGATCCCGGTGTTTCACGACGACCAGCATGGCACCGCCATCATCGTCGGCGCCGCCGTCACCAATGCGCTGCGGCTCAATGGCAAGAGGCTTGCCGACGTCAAGATCGTCTGCTCCGGCGCGGGAGCAGCCGCGATCGCCTGCCTCAATCTGCTGGTCGCGATGGGCGCGCAGCGCGGCAATATCTGGGTCGTGGATATCGACGGCGTCGTGCATGAGGGACGCAGCACGCTGATGGACCGCTGGAAGGCGGTCTATGCGCAGAAGACCGACAAGCGCAAGCTCGGCGAAGTGATCGACGGCGCCGACATCTTCCTCGGCCTGTCGGCGCCGAACGTGCTGACGCCGGACATGGTCAAGCGGATGGCCGACGAGCCGCTGGTGATGGCGCTTGCCAATCCCAATCCGGAGATCATGCCGGACGAGGCCCGGAAAGCCCGCCCCGATGCGATGATCTGCACCGGGCGAAGCGACTTTCCCAACCAGGTCAACAACGTCCTCTGCTTTCCCTTCATCTTCCGCGGCGCGCTCGACGTTGGCGCCACCGCGATCAACGAGGAGATGAAGAAGGCCGCCGTTGACGCGATCGCACAGCTCGCGCGCGATCCGCCTGTCGACGCCGTCTTGCAGGGGTTTGACAGCGGCGAGGCGCAGGGCTTCGGACCGGGGTCGCTGATCCCGAGCCCGTTCGACCCGCGCCTGATCCTGCGCATTGCGCCAGCGGTGGCACGGGCGGCGATGGATTCCGGTGTCGCCTCTCGTCCGATCAAGAACTTTGACGATTACAGGGCCCAGCTCGAGCGCTTCGCATTCCGCTCGGGCCTGGTCATGAAGCCGGTATTCGCCAAGGCAAAGACCCAGCCCGTCCGCGTCATCTATGCGGAAGGCGAGGACGAGCGCGTGCTGCATGCGACGCAGGTGGTGCTGGAGGAGAAGCTGGCGCGGCCGATCCTGGTCGGACGTCCTTCCGTGGTCGAGGCGCGGATCAAGCGCTACGGCCTCGCCATCAAGGCCGGCCGTGATTTCGATCTCATCAATCCCGAAGACGACCCGCGCTACCGCTCTTACGTCCAGTCCTATATCGACGTCGCCGGCCGGCATGGCGTCACGCCCGATGCCGCCCGCACCGTGGTGCGCACCAACGCCACCGTGATCGCGGCGCTCGCTGTGATCCGCGGTGAGGCCGACGCCATGATCTGCGGCGTCGAGGGCCGCTACATGAGCCACCTGCGCCACGTCCGCGAGATCGTCGGTTTCCTGCCGGGGGTCAGCGATTTCGCCGCCCTTGCCCTACTGATCACCAGCAAAGGCGCCTATTTCATCGCCGACACCCAGGTGCGGCCAAATCCCAGCGCCGAAGAACTCGCGGAGATGGCCGCGCTGGCCGCACTCCATGTCCAGCGCTTCGCGCTCAAGCCAAAGATCGCCTTCGTGTCGCATTCGGATTTCGGCAGTTATGATACCGATTCCTCGCGCAAGATGCGCCGCGCCACCGCGCTGCTGAAGCAGAGCCACCCCGAACTGGAGGCGGATGGCGAAATGCAGGGCGATACCGCGCTTTCCGAAGCCGCCCGAAAACTGATCCTGCCGCATTCGAAACTGGAAGGGGAGGCCAACATCCTGATCATGCCGAACCTCGATACCGCCAACGTCGCCTATCAGATGATCAAGGCCTTGGCCGATGCGTTGCCGGTTGGGCCGATCCTGATCGGGCCGTCGCGCCCGGCGCATATCCTCACGCCCTCGGTGACCGCCCGCGGCGTCCTCAACATGACGGCGGTGGCCGCCGTCGAAGCCCAGGAGCGCGCCGGGCGCCAGCAGCCGAGCCTGTTCGGCTAGCAGGATCGATCCGGTTCGGGCTTGCCGTCCGGGGTGACTTCGGAGTTCATTTGATCGTTTGAAAAGCCCGGGCGGAACGCCCATAATCGTCGCGCCGATCCCGCCTTTTGCCGCATCCAACGAGGCCGACCATGCCAGCGTTTATTACCTTCGGACGAATCTTGTTCGCGGTGCTGTTCATCTATTCCGGCGCAACCAAGCTTTTCGCGGTGCAGGCCACGGCCGAGTTCATTTCGTCGAAGGTAACGATCCCCGCTTTGCTTTTGCCCTACACCTCGCAGCTTGAAACGACGACGGGCATGTCGACGCCGCAACTGCTGGCGATTGCGGTCGGAAGCCTCGAGGTCATCAGCGGGTTGATGATCGCGCTCAATTTCGGTGCAAGGTTCTTTGCCATCCTGTTGATCTTCTTCGTGGGCGCGGCAACCTTCTATTTCCATGATTTCTGGAATCAGGCATCGCCGGAAAACGCCAAGACCTTGATCGATGCGCTGAAAAACCTGTCGATCATCGGAGCGCTGTTTATGATCGCCGGCTACGGCCGCACGCCGCGCGCGATGGAAAATGCCTATGGCGATGTCTGAGGCGTCAGGCTCAGGGCCATAGCGTTTTCGAGCGAAGTGGTCACCGGTTCGCGTCAAGAAAACGCGTCAAATCGAGAATCCAGAGCCCCTTTTGTTTCGATTCCATCGAAACGAAAAGGGCGCTAGCGCCGCCATGGCGTCACGGTGACGTCATTGGCCTCATCGAGGATTTGCGCCTCTCCGGCTTTCAGGCCGTGGGCGGCGAGGACTTGCTCAGGGGATTGCGCGGGTACGCCGGGAAAGCACGGCTCGCCGCCCGGCAACCGCACCTTTGGGGCCTGTGAGAGCCAGAACGTGTCATAGCGGTCCAGGAACATCCCGAATATGTCGGGCCCGCCGATGATCGCGACCTTACCGCTTCGAACCTCTGTAAATTCGCAGGCCGCTTCGAACGAGGCGCCGGCGGGATTCCACAGCGTTGCCTTTGGATAGTCGGGATCCGGCGCGATGGCGGCGGTCCTCCGGGTCACGACGATCCGCGTTCGTCGCGGCGAGTTCGGCTGCCCTTCATGGGAATGCCGCCCGTGCACGATCAGGTCGGCGCGGTCGAGGGCATCGGTGAAGAATTGCTTGTCGCCCTTGAACTTCAACACATCGGGCATCACGTGCGTGGCATCGGCCAGCATGCCGTCAGCCGACACGATGACATAGCCTTCGATATTGAAGCTGGACATGCCCCCGGCGGCTCTATTCCGAGATGGTCTGGACGACGCTGGAAACCGGGCGATCGCTCACGGTCGGCAGCTTGGCGTCTTTCAGCACTTCCTCGTCATATTGCGGCAGCGTCTGCACCGGGAATTTCGGGATCATCTTGACGACCTTGTAGCCGCCGGCCTTCAGCCGGTGCAGCAGTTCGGGCAAGGCTTCCGCGGTGTGCTTGTGGAAATCGTGCAGCAGGATGATGCCTTTGCCGAGCTTGTCGAGCTTCTTCATGGTGACGTCGATCACCTGCTGCGCGTTGCGCGCCTTGAAATCGAAGGAATCGAGATCGCAGGAGAACATCGCGATGTTGCGGGTGCCGAGATAGGTCACCATTTCCGGCGGATGCTGCAGCGCCGGGAAACGGAAAAACGGCGCGGGCGAAACGCCGCCGAGCGCCCATTTCACCGCGCTGAAACCCTTTTCGATCTCCTCCTTGCGCTGGTCTTCGCTCAGCTTCTTGTTGGTCAGCGTCGCGTGCGACCAGGTGTGGGTACCGATGGTGTGGCCGGCCGCAAGAACCTCCTTCAGGATCTCCGGATAGTAGGTCGCATGCTTGCCGATCGAAAAGAAAATTCCTGTCGTGCACTCCGACGCGAGCGTCTTCAGCACCGAGGGCGTGTTGACCGGCCAGGGGCCGTCATCGAACGTCAGCACCACCTCGTGGTCGCGCAGGAAATCGAGTTGCTTGAAGTGCTCGAAGCCGAACCCGGGTCCGCCGGTGGTGTCGATTTCGACGGTGCGGCCGATGCCAAGCGCGTTGGGATTATTGCAAACGGGCTTGCCGGGGGCGGGTGCCGCAGCGGGAGCGGGAGTCGCTGCTGGCGGTGTCCCCGCGGCGGGCGGGGTCTGCGACCAGGCGAAGCCTGTCGCCCATAACGAAACCGCGCCTGCAAAGATCAATCCTGCCGCAACACGCATCTTCTTCCCCTACGCTGGTCCCATTGCCCGGTCATGGCCTTTTGGCCGGGGACCGAGCCGATTATTGCCCCTGATCCCAATAACCTAGTTGGACCGGAGCCACTACCGCAACGGCTTTTAAGCCATCCGGCCGATTTGTCGACCGAACCGGTTAATTACAGTATCCGCGCGCGCTCACGCGTCCGCCAGTGCACGCGCAATGGCGGTCTTGATGCGGGTATCGGTGGGTTCGACGGATTCGGCGAATGAATCGGCGATGTAGCCGTCGCGACCGATCAGATATTTGTGGAAGTTCCAGCGCGGAACGTCCTTCGGCCGCGCGTCCGCAGCCCATTTGTAGAAGGGATGGGCGTTCGGGCCCTTCACCACGGTTTTGGCTGTGATGGGGAAGGTAACGCCGTATTGGTGCTGCGCCGTCTCCACAATTTCGGTCGAGCCGCCCGGTTCCTGTCCGCCGAAATCGTTGGAGGGAACGCCGATCATCATCAGGCCGCGCTCGTGAAATTCGCTCCACAATTGCTGCAATCCCGCATATTGCGGCGTGTAGCCGCACAGCGATGCCGTGTTGACGATCAGGAGCGGCCGGCCCTCATATGCGGCGAGCCTGATATCGCCGCCGGCAAGCGCGGGAAACGAAAACGCATAGGCCGTGACCCGGCTCATCGCCGGTTGTGCGAGCGCGGTCCGCATCACCGCAGGGATCGTGAGCGCTGCCAACGCCCCGGTGAAGATGGATCTGCGGTCGATCATCATGGCTGCCCCCTTGATCATGCGCGATAGTAACGAAGATAGCCGATCCGGCGAAATCCCGCCTTTCAACATGCCGTTATGAGCGCGATGGAGCCGAACTGCACCACGGCAAAGCCATGAGCGGCATGTAATGCCCGCGCCACTCGCAGATCGACTCCGGCCCCCGGCGCATGAACGCATATTTGACCGGTTCAGCCTGGCCCACGACGATATGCAGCCCGAACAGCACCATGGCGACCGGGTAGGTCCATCGGTGAAAGCGCAGATCGCTGAAAGTATCGAGCAATATGGCGCCCGAGAGCACGATCAGCGGATCGGTAAAAATGAAATATTCGGATTTCAACCCGCGCCGCACGCCGAGCGTGTCGATCCCGATCGCGGCCAGCAGCAATACCAGCGCCTGGATTGCGGCGAGCTTTTCGCCGCTGCGCCACGCATAGACGAGGCCCGGGATGATCAGCCAGGTCAGGAACACGGTCGGGCGGGGAGAGGAGTGCAGGAAAAAGCTATAGCGCGCGAAAACCGATGTGAGGCCATCGAACAACAGCCACAGGATTCCGGCGAGGTTCGCTCCGTTCGCCGCATCCGCCGTGGTCGCATCGGCAAAACTCAGCATTTTTTCCAAGGGGTTGAACACGGCGATGACATTGCTGGCGTTGTATTGGAGGTCGAGCGCGAGAAGCGCGACCATGGCTCCGGCGATAACGGCGAACATCGATGCAAGCGTCTCGGCTGCGCTGACGCGCCAGATCCGGGCATAAAATATCATGCAGACGCCGATCAGGATCGCGAGCACCGTCTGATAGACGCCGAAGCGGCCGAGCAACAGCGGATGGAATTGCGCGATATCGAGCAGCGCGCGGTCGAAGCCCGTGACCAATAGTGGCCATGCCAACCCGGTGGCCGCTACCGCCGCGACGGCAGCAAGGCCCGCGGTAAGCCAGCTTGCCGGCCTGGTGCGCCAGAAGGCGGCGCTGGCGCTATCGGCACTTCCGAACGGCACGATCAACAGCGGAAGCGCTGCGATCAGCAAAATAGCCTGTACCTTGTTTTCCAGCCCGAGCACGCATAGGGCGGATGCGGCCGCCATCCAGAGCGGGCGTGCGATGTTGCCGCGGCGGCCGATGATGATCAAAATCATCAGCGCGAAGAGCACTGGGCAGGCCGCGACCAGTTCGCTGCGCAGGATGCGCGAATGCACGGCGATCCCGCCGGAGAGAGCGAAGGCGAGCGTCGCCAGCAGCGCGACGCGCCAGCCGCGCACGATGCGACGGGATAGCCCGGCAAAAATCAGCACGCATCCGATTGCGATCAGAAACGCCAGCAGACGCCCGGCGCGAACCGCCTGCGTCATGGCGGCGTCGAAGGCAGATGCATCGGACGCGGCCGGGATGGAGGACAGCGACCATGCCTGGAGCAGTCCGAGTGTGTGCAGCAACCGATACCAGAACTCCACGGCGAGGATCGTGATGTAGGCGGTGTGATCGAAGAACAGCTGCGGCTTGCCGTCGTTGAGCACAAGCGCGTTGTAGATCACCATGAAATCCATATCGGCGTTGCGCCAGTAGATCAGGGCGTAACCGAACAGGAAAAACGACATGGCAAGGCCGGCCACGATCGCCGCCAGCCCTCCCGACCAGCCGAGAAATGTCAGCCGGTCGAAGGCATCCTTCGCGACGCCGGTGGTCGGCTCGTGGATGGCGTCGGGGGTGGAAAGCTCGGTCATGCCGGCGAAGTTTTAGCGCAGCCTCAGGTGCAAAGCGACCGGTCGCCGCAGGGCAAGACGAACTCTGAAGGCGCGGGGCTAGCGTAGCGAAACGATGAAATCGGTCCCTTCGCCGGTTTCGCCCTGGTTGATGCCCTGATCGGAGACGACGATCGATGTGCCGGTCGAGAGCGCATCCGTGATCCGCGCCATCACATCAGGAGGAATGGCGATGCGATCGAGCGCCTCGGCGGGGCTGTCCGGTACCAGCGAAGGTTTGGCCTCGACGACCGCGGCGTGCGCGCCCTTGTGCCGGCGCGAGCCGCGTTCCTCCTCGTCGTGCCGTTCGGCATACCGTACCGCTACCGGCAGCGAGACCACCGACCAGTGCACGATATGGGGGTGGTTCTTGTCGACGTCAGCGGTGAATACGTGGGTTCCCAGTGGCCGGTCGCTGGCCGCAATCGTTACGGGTGCGTCGTACAGCGGCGCGAAATTCTGCCGCACATACAGCTTGGAATCCTTGCGGCTGATGAAAACCGCGATCGGGCCGGTGCGCTTCGGCGCCGCCGTGACGTCGGGTTTCGAAGCGGCCGGCTTGGCGGGCTCGGCCAAGCGGCCCTGATCTTTCTTTGCGGTTACGGTGCTGTTGGCAGGCTCGGGCCCCGGCTCGACGGCAACGCTGTCGGCAGGCGCTTCGCTTGTTTTGGCGACATCAGGTTTCGCCGTGTCCGCCTTGATGTCGTCCACCTTCGCTTCGAGCTTCTTCCCGCTGGCGCTCTGCTCGGGCTTCATGCTGCCGGTTGTAGATATCTCCGCGCTGGCGTCGTTGCGGGTTGTGGCGGCAGCCTGATCCGCCGGTTTGCTCTCGGCCGTGACAGTATTCGTCCCCTTGCTCTCGGCCGTCTTGTCATCAGCGCTAACCGTCTCGCCGGGTTTTGCGGCAGCAGGTTCGGCTTCCGATTTTACAACATCGGATTTCGCGTCTTCGGAATGTGCAGATTCGGGCTTCGCTTCCGAAGTATCGCTCGCCTTGACTGAAGCGGCCCGTTCCGAGACGTGGGGCGCGCTGTCGGCTGTTGCGGCGGCCTTCGCGGCCGGGGGTGAATTGTCGCCGGACGACGTTGCATCGGTCATCGTCACCGAGGCTTTGACCGTCGCGCCGGCAGCGTCCGCGGTGTGGATTTGTTCACGCAAGGATGCGGAGGCCGACTGGTCCAGCGTGGGCTTTACGGCGTCGTGCCCAACGGTCGGCCGCAATCCAAGGTTGGCCTCGGCAATCGTGGTTTTGCTTGTGGCGCCTGCGTCGGAAGCCTTGTCGGATTTCGCCGCCGCAGGCGCGTCGGCCTGCGGCTCGACAGGCGGGTTCGGTTGCGGCGCCACCTTCTGGGTCACCAGCAAGGGATGCGAAAAGTTTTCAGGCGTCATTTCGCCGGGGGTGACGAAGACGCGGGCGCCCATCTTGGTCCAGTTCCACATCTTCATGGCAAAGGCCATGGGCATGCGGATGCAGCCATGCGAGGCCGGGTAGCCCGGCAGCACGCCGGCGTGAATGGCGATGCCTGACCAGGTGATGCGCTGCATATACGGCATCGGCGCGCCGCTATAGATGTTGGAGTGGTGCAGCTTCTGCTTTTGAATGACGCTGAAGACGCCCATCGGCGTCGGATGGCCCTTCATGCCCGTGGAAACCGGGGCTTCCGCGAAGAAGCCGTTGGCGTCGTAGATTTTCAGGTTTTGCCTGTTGATCGAGATCGAGACGATCACCGGACCCTGCGGCTTGGTCTGCTCCTTTTCGTGGGTTCCGAGCTTTTTGGCCTGGTGGTGGGACTTTTGCCGCCGCTGCGGCACGGCCGGCGCGGCCCGCGAATATCCGGAATCGGAATCCGACCAATAGTAAATGGCGGCTTCCGCCTGGGAGGCGGTACCGACGGCCGCGGCCGCACTCAAAACGCCGATTCGCCAGAGGCGTCCGGCAGCCTCAGTCCTGTGCACACTCACGCATACCATCCTCGAATCCCCAGCCCGCAGCCCTTTTAGTGTTAGAGACGCGATATTCCGTTCACCAGCGCAGGCCTGCCATTACCCCGCCAATTCGATCCAAGCGTAACAAAAAAGCCTCACACGGCGTTAAACGGCGTCCTGCACCCGTTACCGCGAGTCTTCCGGCGAGGCGCTCCTGCACCTACATGGCGGGAACGCCGCAACGGAGACAGACATGACACGTAAAACCCTAACGCCCGATGACGCGAGATGGATGCCTGTTCTCTTGCTATTGATGACGTTGGTCCTTTGGCCGGCCTCGCGCGCGGCCGCCGCCGACGAGCCGGATTTGATCTTCCGCCGCTCGACTGTATTCAAGCTGCTCAGCCCGAACGACAAGCTCGCGACCTATGGCGTCGACGACCCCGAAGTCGAGGGGGTGGCCTGCCACTTCACGGCTCCGGAAAAGGGCGGCTTCAAGGGTTGGCTCGGGCTTGCCGAGCAAGTCTCTGATATTTCTTTGGCTTGCCGCCAGATCGGCCCGATCCATTTCAAGGCCAAGCTCGAGCAGGGTGACGATATGTTCCGGCAGCGGCGCTCGCTTTTCTTCAAAAAGATGCAGATCGTGCGCGGCTGCGATGCGAAACGCAACGTGCTGGTCTACATGGTCTATTCGGACAGGCTGATCGATGGCTCGCCGAAGAACTCGACCTCGTCGGTCCCGATCATGCCGTGGGGCGCCGCCGATACCGCGGTTCAGAAATGCGGTGAGTTCTTTCAGTGAAGTATTTCTGACCGAAAGCGTTTTCGAGCAAAAAGCCTGCCCCCGACGGGTTTCCGGGTGCCGTCAAATCAAGGCTCCGGACTAGGCCATTGAGCCATTCCGGTTCGGCCAATGACCTATGGCGCTTTGTGCTCCGCGCCCAGCCCTTTGAGATCGCTGATCTTCTCCCGGAATTGTTTCATTTGGGCCGCGGCGACGAAACAATTCTCCGCGCTACGAAACCATTTTCCGCTTTTGGCGCAGAACTCCGGAAACCGGGCATGGTTATCAAGCGACCAACGAGAACGGCGGACAGCGCCGGCAGCGACAACCGGAGACCGTCAGATGCGCACCCTCAGCTTTATCCTCGCCTTCGCCTTTCTGCTGGCTGGCCCCTCGGCCGCCGGTCTCGCCGATAGCAGCCTGCCGGGCATTGGGACCTTTGCCTATAACGGCTCGCCGATCGTTACCTCCGCTCCCAACGCCATCGTAGTCGCGGCTCGCTAGGCAAGGGCCGGGCTGAGTTCAGAAAAAGTTGACGGGTGGCTCATCATGATTTTTCGTATCTGCGCCTTGGCGCTTATTGCTTCGTCGTTCGCCTTTGCCACTTCGGCTCAGGCGCAACAGACCGCTCAGCAGACGCAGATCCAGTCGGCGCAGGTCCAGCAGGTTCAATTCCGCGCATTGCAGCGGTTGCCCGATCCGCGCGCAGAATTTATCCGCCAATGCGCGCCGCACATGGTCGGACGCTGGGCGCATCCGGAATCCGTCTGCGGTTGCCTTCACGATCACGCGGCCGCCGCCGTCGAGGATACAGACCTGCGCGAAGCGCTGTTGCGCGGCATCGGCGAAACCGGCGTGCCGACGATTGAGACCAAATGGCTGCCGGCGTCGAAACAATCCGAGATCGGCGCCACCTTCACCAAGATCGCCAAACCGACCCTGCAATGCATGTTCGAGCCGGCCAAATAAGGCCTCGGGCCCGACATCCGGACAATCGCCGTTGTAACCGTGGAAGCAGACCAAGAGAGTCTGTGAGCCGCAAGGCGACGGATGCCGTCAAGCCGAATCCTGATCCCCCGTCGGCGGCAAGCAGATCATCCCGAAGAATTGTCTGCCGGAGGCTACCGCTGTGGCCAAGACAGCCAGCGTTGGAAAGGAGCCGCTTGGCCGCAAGCGCGATGCGTTGTGGCGCGGCGTGGTCCGCAATTGCGGGGGCTGGTGACGGCTCCCGCTCGGCGTGCTTATTTCTTGTTGATGCGCGGAATGCATTTCTGCGAGCGGACGATGCCGGTCGGGGTCAATTTGGAGCCGGAAATTTCCTTGATCTGGCCGGGCGGACAGCTGCCGTCGTCGACCTTGACGCGTTGCCCGAGCTGAAGATTGACGATGTCCTGCTCCCGCGACACCTGTCCCTGCAGCGCCGATGATGGCTGCGGCCACAGCGTCAGGCCGCCAAGCAGCAGGATCGCCAGAAGCTTGATATTTGCGCTGGTCATGATCGGCGGATCCGCTCTCACTTGTTTTGAATTTTCACCCCGTTAGGCCCGAGATTGATCTGCAGGCCCTGGGGTTCCTTCTTGTTCTGGTAGAGATTGTAGCCGAGGACGCCGACGCCGACGATCAGTGCGCCGATGATGAGATACAGAATATTGCGGTTGCCTTGCATCCGTGTCTCCATGGCGCGAACGCGGAGTGTATGGGCGCGTCTGCGATTCTGAAAGCGACAACGAGGACAGGGACGACACATGAACGCCATAGACGCCCGGCAAAAAATCCTCGATGCGGTCGACGCCGGCTTCGATGCGCAGCTTGCCACCACGCGGGATTTTGTGTCGATTCCCTCGACCCGAGGCGCCGAAGGGCCGTGCCAGGACATGATCGGGGATCTCCTGCGCCAGCGCGGCTACGAGGTCGACGACTGGCATATCGACGTCGACGCGTTGAAGGATCTGCGCGGCTTCGGCCCGATTCTGCATGATTTCTCGAAGGCGCGCAGCGTGGTCGGGACCTACCGGCCCGCCCGCGACGCCGGAAGATCGCTGATCCTGCAAGGCCATTGCGACGTGGTGCCGGCCGGGCCGCTGGAAATGTGGGAGACGCCGCCGTTTTCGCCGGTGGTGAAGGACGGCAAGATGTACGGCCGCGGCGCCTGCGACATGAAGTCCGGCACCATCGGCGCGCTCTATGCGCTCGACGCCATCAAGGCCGCGGGTTTTGCGCCGACCGCGCGCATTCATTTTCAATCCGTGATCGAGGAGGAGAGCACCGGCGTTGGCGCGCTTTCCACCTTGCAGCGCGGCTATCGCGCCGACGCCTGTTTCATTCCCGAGCCGACAGGTGGCAAGATGGTGCGCTCGCAGGTCGGCGTGATCTGGTTCCGCCTGAAAGTGCGCGGTCATCCCGTGCATGTGTTCGAGG
>Ga0209483_1001206_pt1 | contig 20039 bp, 19 predicted proteins | sample NGEPerA_FD_184508 | JGI IMG/M metagenome (GOLD analysis project Ga0209483, IMG submission 184508) | Arctic peat soil microbial communities from the Barrow Environmental Observatory site, Barrow, Alaska, USA - NGEE PermafrostL2-A... | ecosystem: Environmental > Terrestrial > Soil > Wetlands >... | reverse complement strand
CTGGGCCTCTAGACGATGGGGACGAAGCCGCCCTCATGTAACGGCCTGGGCCCCATAAATCAATCATTCGCATCGCCGGGAATGCCGTAAAGTCCTTCCCGACATGCCGATTCGTGTCCCGACCTTCACAGCCGGCGCCGCCTGATGTGCGGCGTCAGCGGCATTCTCGCCTCGCGCCCGCCCGGCCCCGGCGTGCTGGCGGCGCAGGCGCGCGCCATGGCCGATGTGCTGCGCCATCGCGGCCCCGATGCCGGCGAGGTCTGGGCCGACGACGCGGCCGGCATCGCCCTCGGCCATCGCCGCCTCTCCATCGTCGATCTCTCCCCCGCCGGGGCGCAGCCGATGGTCTCGTCCGACGGCCGCTTCGTCGTCTCCTATAACGGCGAGATCTACAACGCCGACGAATTGCGGCTGGAGCTTATCGCCAAGGGCCGAAGATTCCGCGGTCATTGCGACACCGAGGTTCTGGTCGAGGGTGCTTCGGTCTGGGGCGTCGAGGCGATGGTGAAGCGCCTCATCGGCATGTTCGCCATCGCGCTGTGGGACCGGCAGGAGCGCGCGCTCTATCTCATCCGCGACCGAATCGGTATCAAGCCGATGTATTGGACGGAGGCGAACGGCGCGCTGATCTTCGGCTCGGAGCTGAAGGCGCTACGGGCCTATCCCGATTTCCATCCGACGCTCGATCGCGACGCCATCGCCGCCTATCTGCGCTTCGCCTATGTGCCGTCGAGCCTCGGCATCTATCGCGGCGTGAAGCAGCTGGCGCCCGGCACGATGCTGGTGGCGCGCGCCGGCAAGCCGCCGGAGATTCGCCCGTTCTGGTCGCTCGAGGACGCGGCGCGCGCCGGCCAGGCCAACCGCTTCACGGGGAGCGAGGCCGAGGCGACCGAGGCGCTCGACGCGCTTCTCACCGATGCGGTTTCGCGCCGCATGATCGCCGACGTGCCTCTCGGTGCTTTCCTGTCAGGCGGCATCGATTCATCGACCGTGCTGGCGCTGATGCAGAAGAGCAGCACGATTCCCGTACGTAGTTTTTCAATAGGCTTCCATGAAAAGCAATTCGACGAGGCGGGGTACGCCGCGGCGGTGGCGAAGCATCTCGGCACCGACCATACCGAGCTTTACGTTTCGCCGGAGCATGCTCTGGCGGTCATCCCGCGCCTCCCCGAGATGTACGACGAGCCCTTCGCCGATTCATCGCAGATCCCGACCTTCCTGGTCGCCGAGATGACGCGCAAGCACGTCACCGTCGCGCTGTCGGGCGACGGCGGCGACGAGATGTTCGCCGGCTACAACCGCTATTTCCGCGCCGACAAGGTGCGGCTGGTCCTCGACACCGTGCCTGCCGCGGCGCGCGGCATGGCGGCGTCGCTCATCGGCCGGGTCTCGCCGGCGACGCTGTCGGCGCTCGGCGACAAGGTGCCGGAACGCTGGCGCATCAACCAGCTCGGCGACCGGCTGCACAAGCTGGCCGGCGTGCTCGGCGGCACCAACGAGGATTTCTATCGCCTGCTGGTCAGCCAGTGGGCGAACCCGGACGACATCGTCATCGGCGGCGCCGAGCCCAAGGGCCTGCTGTGGGACGAGCGCGTCAAATCGCTGGTGCCCGATCCGGTCGAGCGCATGCAGTATCTCGACACCCTCACCTATTTGCCCGACGACATTCTGACCAAGGTCGACCGCGCCTCGATGGCGGTGTCGCTCGAGGCACGCGTGCCGCTGCTCGATCACCGCGTCGTCGAATTCTCCTGGCGCCTGCCGCCGGCGCTGAAGGCGGCCGGCGGCGAAGGCAAGAAGCTGCTGCGCCGCGTGCTCGACCGCTACGTCCCGAAAGCTCTGATCGATAGGCCCAAGATGGGCTTCGGCGTGCCGATCGATACCTGGCTGCGCGGGCCGCTGCGCGACTGGGCGGAAAATCTCCTGGCGGAAAACCGCCTGGCCGCCGACGGGATTTTCCACGCCGCGCCGATCCGCCGGAAATGGCAGGAGCATCTCGCCGGCACGCGGAATTGGCAGTATCCGCTGTGGAGCGTGCTGATGTTCCAGGCCTGGAAGGAGCGCTGGCTGCCGTGAGTTTCGCCCTGTGACGGGCTTGGCGCGGGTATTAATAACATATATATTATGTTATATAATCTAGTTGACGGAACTTCTAGTGTAATATCCTGTTAATATCACACGACGATAATTCGACCGGATTCATCGGAGAACCGCCTTGCCGCACGACACGCTGGCACCGGAACAACACCAGAAAAAAACCCACCGCAGCCTGCTGCGTCGTTACGGGCAGCTTTCGGGCGCGGCGCTGCTGCGTCCGCTGATCGAGGATGAATTCCGCGTCCGCATCGCGCTGGTGTCGTCCTTCGGCACGGAATCGGCGGTCCTGCTGCACATGGTGGCGTCGATCGACCCCGCCGTGCCGGTGCTGTTCATCGATACCGGGAAACTGTTCGACGCGACGCTACGCTACCGCGACGCCCTTACGGCGCGGCTGGGCCTGCGCGATGTCCGCACCATCGGCCCCGCCCCCGCCGCAGTCGTCGCGGCCGATCACGACGGCACGCTGTGGGCGCGCGATCCCGATGCCTGCTGCGATCTGCGCAAGGTCGTGCCCTTGGCGGCGGCGCTGTCGGGGTTCGATGCCTGGATCTCGGGACGCAAGCGCTATCAAGGCGGCGCGCGCGCCGCCCTGCCGACGATCGATATCGCCGAGGGCAAGGTGAAGATCAATCCGCTGGCGGGCTGGAGCCGGGCCGAGATCGACGACGCCTTCGCGCGCCTCGACCTGCCGCGCCATCCGCTCGAAGCCGAGGGGTTTCTCTCGGTGGGCTGCACGACCTGCACGGCGCGGGTGGCGCCCGGCGCCGATCCGCGCTCCGGCCGCTGGGCCGGGACGGCGAAGACCGAATGCGGCATCCACCTCGCCTTGAGGAAGTCCGCCTAATTCAGCCGAGCGCCGGCGCCGCGTCGTCGATGAAGAGCTGAACCCCCTCGCGGCCCTGCCAATTGTCGGCGCGCAGATGGCCGGCGACGTGAAATCCCACCCCCTGCCCCTTCAGCAGCGCCGGGCCCAGCGCGCCCTCGACCGAGCGGAAGGCGATGCCCTTGAGCCGCGCGCTGCCGGCGGCGTCGCCGAAGACGCAGCGCACATGCGCCTGGCCGACCACGTCGGCGCGCAGCACCCGCAGATTGGCGAAGGCGAAGCGCGGCTCCGAATTGCCCGAGCCGAACGGCCCGATGCGCTCGACGATGTTCGCGAAATCCGGCGTCGCCGCGCCGGCGGCGAGCATGCCGTCGATGCCGAGCTCGGCGACCGCCGCGCCGGTGCCGCGCTCCTCGATCACGCGCGCGCCCAGGAAATCGCGCAAGGCGTCGAGCTTCGATGCCTCGGCGGTGAAGCCCGCCGCCATGGCGTGGCCGCCGCCGTTGGTCAGCAATCCCGCCTGGCGCGCGGCGATCACCGCCGGGCCGAGCGCCACGCCCGGCACCGAGCGGCCCGAGCCCTTGGCGATGCCGTTCTCGATCGCCGCAACGCAGGCCGGGCGGTCGTAGCGCTCCTTCAGCCGGCCGGCGACGATGCCGATGACGCCGGCATGCCAGCCCTCGGCGGCGACGAAGACCAGCGGCGCGCTCTTGTCGGAGGCCTCGAACTGCGCCACCGCCTCGGCCAGCACGCGCGCCTCGATCTGGCGGCGCTCGCCATTGAGCTTGTCCAATTCCGCGGCGATCTGCCGGGCCTCGAGCGGATCGTCGGTCGCGAGCAGCCGCACGCCGAGGTCCGACGCGCCGACCCGGCCGCCGGCATTGACGCGCGGGCCGAGCAGGAATCCCAGATGATAGCTGTCGAGCTTCTCGCCGACCTTGGCGACGTCCGCCAGCGCGGCGATGCCGGGATTGGCGCGGCGGCCCATCACCTTCAGCCCCTGCGCCACCAGCGCGCGGTTGATCCCGGTCAGCGGCACCACGTCGCAGATCGTGCCCAGCGCCACCAGGTCGAGCAGCGCCATCAGATCGGGCTCGGCGCGGTCCTTGTACCGGCCGGCATCGCGCAGCGCGCGGTTGAGGCCGACCGCGAGCATGAAGGCGACGCCGACCGCCGCCAGCATGCCGTGCCGGGCGCTCTCGTCGAGCCGGTTGGGATTGATGATTGCGCAGGCGCGCGGCAGGCTCGGCTCGCCGACATGGTGATCGACGACGATGACGTCGAGCCCCGCCGCCGCCGCCGCCTCGAGCGGCGCGAAGGCGGTGACGCCGCAATCGACGGTGATCGCCACCGCCGCGCCGTCGGCTTTGAGCTTCAGCAGCGCCGGCGCGTTCGGGCCGTAGCCTTCGCGCTGGCGGTCGGGAATATAGACGACGACCCTGGCGCCGGCGGCGACCAGGAAGCGTTTGAGCAATGCCGACGAGGTCGCGCCGTCGACGTCGTAATCGCCGAAGATGGCGATGGTCTCGCCTTTGTCGATGGCATGAGCCAAGCGCGCGATCGCCGCGCCCATGTCCTTGAAGGACAGCGGATCGGGCAGGAAATCGCGCAGCGTCGGCGTCAGGAACTTCTCGCATTCGTCCTCGCCGATGCCGCGCGCCGACAGGATGCGGCCGACGATCTCCGGCACGCCCATGCGCTGCGCCAGCGCCAGACCCATGCGCCCGTCGCCGGCGCGCTCGCGCCAGCGCCGCCCCGACAGCGAGCGTTCGACCCCCAGGAAGCCGCTCACGCTATCCGTCACTTGAGAAAATTGAAATTCGACTTGCGCGAGAAATCATGCGTCGCCTCGATATAGCGCACCGTGCCGCTCTTGGAGCGCATCACCATGGAATACGTCACCGCGCCGCCGGGATAGCGGCGCACGCCCTGCAGCATCGTGCCGTTGGTGACGCCGGTGGCGGCGAACATGACGTTGCCCTTGGCGAGATCGTCGAGGCCGTATTTGCGCTTCAGATCCTTGATGCCCCAGCGCGCGGCGCGGGATTTCTCGTCGTCGTTGCGGAACAAAAGCCGCCCCTGCATGAAGCCGCCGATGCATTGCAGCGCCGCCGCGGCGAGCACGCCTTCGGGCGCGCCGCCCGAGCCGATATAGAGGTCGACGCCGCTGTCGGGCCGCGCCGTCGAGATCACGCCGCTGACGTCGCCGTCGGAGATCAGCATGATGCGCGCGCCGGCCTCGCGCAGCTTGGCGATGAGCTCGCCATGGCGCGGCCGGTCGAGAACGCAGACGACCAGATCGGGCACCGCGCATTTCTTCGCCTTGGCGAGGTTCTCGAGATTGGCCGCCGGGCTCTCGTCGAGATCGACGATCCCGGGCCCGAGGCCGATGGCTATCTTGTCCATGTAGACGTCGGGCGCGTTGAGGAAGCCGCCGGCTTCCGCCATGGCGATGACGGCGAGCGCGTTCTGGCCGCCCTTGGCGGTGATCGTCGTGCCTTCGAGCGGATCGAGCGCGATATCGATCTTGGGGCCGTTGCCCGAGCCGACCTTCTCGCCGATATAGAGCATCGGTGCCTCGTCGCGCTCGCCCTCGCCGATCACCACGGTGCCCTCGATGGCGAGGCCGTTCAGCGCCTGGCGCATGGCGTCGACCGCCGCTTGGTCGGCGGCCTTCTCGTCGCCGCGTCCCATCAGACGCGACGCCGACAGCGCGGCGGCCTCGGTGACGCGCACCGCCTCGAGCGCCAGATTGCGGTCCATCATGCCGGTGTCGTCTCTCGCCATTCTTCTCCCCTAGAGCGCCTCGATGCGGATCATGCGCGGCTTCTCCCGCACCGATTTGAGCTTGGCGATGCGGTCGAGCGCGCGGCGCATCGCATCCTCTTCGGTCTCATGCGTGGTCAGCACCACCGGCACCGTATCCGGCGCGCGGCCGCGCTGGATCATCTGTTCCATCGATACCTTCTCGTCGCGCAAGGCGGCGGCGATGTCGGCGATCACGCCCGGCCGATCGAGCACCATCAGCCTGACGTAATAGGCGCCGCGATGCCGCGCCATCGGCGCCGGCTTGTGCTTGAGCGCGGGCAGGCGCAGCCCCGGCCCGGCGCGGTCCATCGCGATGTCGATGAGATCGGCGACCACGGCGGAGGCCGTCGGCGCGCCGCCGGCGCCGCGGCCCTCGAGCATGACGCGGCCGACGAAATCGCCTTCGACCACGACGGCATTGAACACGCCCTCGACATGCGCGACCGGCGCCGCTTGCGGCACCATGCAGGGATGCACGCGCTGCTCGAGGCCGTTCGCGGTCAGCCGCGCCAGGCCCAAGAGCTTGATGCGATAGCCGAGCTCCTGCGCGAACTCGATATCCAGGGCCGAGACATGGCGGATGCCCTCGACATGCACGCCCTTGAAGTCGACCCGGCCGCCGAAGGCGACCGCGGCGAGCAGCGCCAGCTTGTGCGCGGTGTCGATGCCGTCGATGTCGAAGCTCGGATCGGCCTCGGCATAGCCCAGCTCCTGCGCCTCCTTCAGCACCGCGCCGAAATCGCGCCGGCTGTCGCGCATTTGCGTGAGGATATAGTTGCAGGTGCCGTTGAGGATGCCGTAGACGCGGTTGACATTGTTGGCGGCGAGGCCTTCGCGGAGCGCCTTGAGGATCGGGATGCCGCCGGCGACCGCCGCCTCGAAGGCGAGCGCCACGCCGTGCTTCGCCGCGAGCGCCGCGAGCTCGTTGCCGTGATGCGCCAGCAGCGCCTTGTTGGCGGTGACGACGTGCTTGCCGGCGGATAGCGCGCTCTTGACCAGATCGAGCGCCACGCCTTCGGCCCCGCCGATCAGCTCGACCACGACCTCGACGCGCGGATCGGCCGCCAGGTCGCGCGGGCTGGCGTGCCATTTCGGTCGCGAGAGATCGACGCCGCGCTCGCGCTTGCGGTCGCGCTCGAGCACGGCCGCGAGCTCGATCCTGCGCCCGGCCCGCGCGGCGATGAGATCGGAATTGTCGTGCAGCAGCCGGGCCACGCCGGTGCCGACGGTGCCGAGTCCGGCGATGGCGATTTTGAGCGGCGGTTTCACGGCAAGCGCCAGGTAATTGGGTCCAGGAAAAGGGGAATTGCCCCGTTTCTACCCTTGGCGGCCGAATCTAGCGACAGTTTTCGAGCCCTCCGAGTCATAAGACCCCGACTCGGGCGCACCCTAATAGAGCATGAACACTTCGGCGCGCGGGATCTCGTTGCCGCGCGTGGGCGCCGCCTCGACCGTGATCTCGTTGGCCGGCACGCCCATCTCGACCAGGGCGTTGGCCACGGCATTGGCGCGGTCGAGCGCCAGATCGAGCATCGCGATGCGCTGCTGCACCGGATCGTCGCCGCCGACCTTCTCGGCGTGGCCGATGACGCGGAGCTTGCCGCCGGCCTGCTTGTAAAGGCCGGCGATCTCGCTGAGCGCGCCACGATGCGCCGCCGACATCGCCGCCGAGCCGGTGGCGAAGGTGAAGTCGCCGACCGAGACCGAGATCGCGGAATTCGCGGTCGCCGGATTGCGCGCGGCAAGCGATGGCCGTTGCAGCACCGGCGCGGCGCTTGCCGGCGGCGGCGAAGCGGTCACCGGCGGCGGCGCCTTCGCCGCCAAGGCGGCCAGATTGCCGGTCGGCGCCGGCGGCATGGCGGGCGTCGGCGGCGGCGCGCTGCGGGTGACGATGGCGGCCGGCGGCGGCGGCGCCGGTGTCTCGCCGGCCGGCGCCGAGCGCACCGTGGGTGTCGCGAGCGTCGATTCGAGCGGCGGCTCTTCGGTCTTGCGCAGGCTGGTCGGCGGCGCCACCGGATTGCCCGGCGTGCGCAGGGCCGGCGCGGAACCGGGTCCGGCGGACGCGACGCTCGGCGGCGCATTCGGCGCCGCCGCCAAGGCCGGTGGCGGGGGCGGCGCGCTGCCCGCCACCCGGATGCCCGCCTGGAGCTGATCGTTGGTGTATTGCGCGTGCTGGCGGTCGGCGACCAGGTTTTGCTGGAGCTTTTCGCGGTCGATCGCGCCGGTGGCGCGGTCCGGCACGGCGGGCACGTCGGCGAGGTTCGGATAGGGCTGGGTACTGCCGGCTTCGAGATTCTGCAGGTTGCGACCGCTCTCGCCCTGCTCGTCGTTCTTCGAGGTGCCGGCGACGTCGCGATACCAGGCGACCGGATTGACCGCATCGGGCACATGCGAGCAGCCGGCAAGGGCGAACGCGAAAAGGAGCGTCGCCGCGCCGGCGAATTTCCGTGATGGGCCGCTTGATTGCATCGCTGTCTTATAACCCCTTTTGCCGCCCTATTAGAGCGCGATTCGCCCGCCAGGCAACGCTTTCCGTGTTAAATGTTACGTTAAAGTCCGCCTGCGGAACGGAAACGCGCGCCCATGGATAGTCGAGGATGACCGAAACCACAACGCAGTCGCCCGGCGACCCGCTCGCCTGGTCGAAAAATCTGGCCGAAATCGCCGAGCGTAGCCAGCGATTGGTGAGCGAGTTCCTGGCGCGCCAGGCGGCCAATGGGACCGGCAAGGCCGGGGCCAAGGGCGGCATGGGTCCGATCGATCCGCTGAACGTCGGCAACGCCTTTCTCGAAATGACGCGGCAGATGATGCGCCATCCCGAGCGCGTGGTCGAAGCGCAGATCTCGCTGTGGCAGGACTACATGCGGCTCTGGCAGAGCACCGCCGAGCGTTTTCTCGGCGGCAATCCCCCGCCCGTCGCCGAGGCGGCGAAATCGGACCATCGATTCAAGGATCCCGCCTGGCAGGACAGCGCGCTCTTCGACTTCATCAAGCAGAGCTACCTGCTGACGGCGCGCTGGCTGCAAGCGACCGTCAAGCAGGTCGACGGGCTCGACGACAAGACGGCGCAGAAGGTGGATTTCTACACGCGGCAATTCGTCGACGCGATGGCGCCGACGAATTTCGTCAGCACCAATCCGGAAGTGCTGCGCGCCACCATCGACAGCCGCGGCGAGAATTTGGTGAAGGGACTCGAGCATCTGCTGGCGGATCTCGAGCGCGGCAAGGGCCGGTTGATGATCAAGATGACCGATCTGGACGCCTTCCAGGTCGGCAGGAACATCGCCGTTTCGCCCGGCAAGGTCGTGTATCAGAACGCGCTCATCCAGCTCATCCAATATTCGCCGACGACCGCCAAGGTGCAGAAGATCCCGCTGCTCGTCATGCCGCCCTGGATCAACAAATTCTACATTCTCGATCTGCGGCCGAAGAATTCCTTCGTCAAATGGGCGGTCGAGCAAGGCCATACCGTCTTCGTCGTTTCCTGGGTCAATCCCGACGAGACCCTGGCCGGCAAGGATTTCGCGGACTACATGCGGCTCGGACCCTTGGCCGCGCTCGATGCCATCGCGCAGGCGACCGGCGAGCGCGACGTCAACGTCGTCGGCTATTGCCTCGGCGGCACGCTCCTGGCGGCGACGCTCGCCTATATGGCGGCCAAGGGCGACACGCGGATCAAATCGGCGACCTTTTTCGCCGCGATGGTCGACTTCAAGGAGGCGGGCGAGCTTTCGGTGTTCATCGACGACGCGCAGCTTCAATCGCTCGAGGAGCGGATGAGCGAGCACGGCTATCTCGAAGGCGCCGACATGGCGACGACCTTCAACATGCTGCGCGCCAACGATCTGATCTGGTCCTTCGTCGTGAACAACTACCTGCTCGGCAAGGAGCCCTTTCCCTTCGACCTGCTCTATTGGAACAGCGATTCGACGCGCATGCCGGCGGCGATGCACAGCTTCTATCTGCGCCGCATGTATCAGGAGAACCAGCTGGCGCGGCCGGGCGGCATCGTGCTGGCCGGCGTGCCGATCGATCTGCGCAAGATCAAGACGCCTTGCTTCATCCTCTCGACCCGGGAGGATCACATCGCGCCGTGGAAATCGACCTATGCCGCGACGCAGCTCTATGCCGGGCCGGTGACCTTCGTCCTGGCCGCCTCCGGCCACATCGCCGGCGTCATCAACCCGCCGGACAAATCGAAATACGGCCATTGGCGCAACGACAAGCTGCCGAAGAATCCCGACGATTGGCTGAAGGGCGCCGCCGCGCATGACGGCTCGTGGTGGCCCTATTGGGAAGAATGGGTGCGGCACTTCGCCGGCGGCGAGGTCGCGGCGCGCCAGCCGGGCGATGGCAAGCTCAAGGCCATCGAGGACGCGCCGGGCTCCTACGTGCTGGTGCGCTCGGGCGCGTGAGCGCGCGCTACATCACCGCCAGATCGCGCACGAAGGTCAGGATCAGCAACACGCCGCCGACGACCAGCACGCCGAAGGTCAACAACACGCCGGCCGCGCGTCCGAAAGAGAGCCCGGGCGCGGTCGACAGCCCCCAGACATGCAGCAGCCGCCCGGCGACGAGCGCGATGCCGAGGACGTGGATGAGATAGAGGCTGTGGCCGGTCGCCTCGAGCAGCACGATGACAAGCAGCGCCAGCGGCACGTATTCGATGAAATTGCCGTGGACACGAATGGCGCGCAGCAGTTCGGGCCGGCCGCCGTCGCCGAGATCGACCTTGTAAAGGCCGCGGCGGCGCATGACCGGAATGGCGAGCACGACGAGGATCAGCGCGCAGATTCCGACATAGAGCGGCGATACCAGAAGCGCGTGCGCGGTCATGCTGGGTCGACCTCCTAGGGAAACAGCGGCTGCTGCGCCAGCCCGGCGGTCTCGTCGAGGCCGAGCATGACGTTCATGTCCTGCACCGCCTGGCCCGAGGCGCCCTTGACCAGATTATCGATCGCCGAGACTAGGATGGCGCGGTCCGACAGCCGGTCCTGCGCCAGGCCGATCAGGCAGAGATTCGAGCCGCGCACATGCTGCGTCGCCGGCACGCTTCCGTCGGGCAGCACGCGCACGAAGGCCTCGCCCTTGTAGGCTTTCTCCAGCGCGGCGCGCAGATCGGCGAGCTTGGCGCCCTTGGCGTAGCGCACGTAGATCGTCGAAAGCAGGCCGCGGTTCATCGGCATCAGATGCGGCGTGAAGCTGACGGTGATCGGTTTGCCCGCCGCCGCCGATAGGCCCTGCTCGATCTCGGGCATGTGGCGGTGATGGGCGATGCCATAGGCCGCAACACCCTCCGATACTTCTGCAAAGAGGCTGGTTTCCTTGAGGCCCCTGCCCGCGCCGGTGACGCCCGATTTGGCGTCGATGACGATGTCGCCGGCCTCGATGACTTTTTCCTTCACCAGCGGGATCAGCGGTAGCTGCGCCCCGGTCGGATAACAGCCGGGCACCGCGACCAGCCGCGCATTGGCGATGGCGCCGCGCATGATCTCGGTCAGGCCGTAGACCGCCTCCTTCTGCAAGGCGGGGGCGCGATGCGCGTGGCCGTACCATTTGGCGTAGGACTCCGTGTCGGCAAGCCGGAAATCAGCCGACAGGTCGAGGATGCGCAGATGCTTCGGCAGGCCGGCGATCACTTCCTGCGTCGCGCCGTGCGGCAGGCAGCAGAAGGCGAGATCGACGCCGTGCCAATCGACCTTGTCGATGGTGACGAGATCGGGCAGCTCGCGCAGCGCCAGATGGGGAAACACCGAGCCGATCGGCTTGCCCGCGTGGCGGTCGGCGGTCAGGGCGACGATTTTCGCATTCGGATGATTCGGCAGGATGCGCAGCAGCTCGGCGCCGGTGTAGCCGGAGGCGCCGAGGATGGCGATGCGTATGTGACCGTTCGATTTCATGGCGTTATCCCAGCGGCGATCATAACAGGGCAAAAATAAAAGGGGCACCGGCTTGCGCCGATGCCCCCAAACGGGATGGCCCGTCGGACGCCGGTCAGCGCTTCGAGAATTGGAAGCTGCGTCGCGCTTTTGCGCGGCCGTATTTCTTGCGCTCGACGACGCGGCTGTCGCGGGTCAGGAACCCGCCGGCCTTCAGCGCCGGCCGCAAGCCCGGCTCGTAATAGGTCAACGCCTTGCTGATGCCGTGACGCACCGCGCCGGCCTGGCCCGAAAGCCCGCCGCCGACGACCGTGCAGACGACATCGAAAGCGCCCACGCGCTGGCAGATGACGAAGGGCTGATTCATCAGCATGCGCAGCACCGGCCGCGCGAAATAGACCGGGCTGTCCTTGCCGTTGACGTTGATCGCACCCTTGCCCGGCTTGAGCCAGACGCGCGCGATGGCATTCTTGCGCTTGCCGGTGGCATAGGCGCGGCCTTGTGGGTCGAGCTTCGGCTTGATCTCGGCCGCCGGCTCGGGCTGGCTCTTCACCAGCTGGGCGGTTTGCGCGTCGCGGAGCGATTGCTGCAGATCGGCCATGCTCAAGCCCTCTTGTTCTTGCGGTTCATCGCAGCGATGTCGAGCGCCAACGGCTGTTGCGCCTCGTGCGGATGCGCCGGGCCTTTATAGGCGAAAAGATGTCCCATCATGCGCCGGCCCAGCGGACCGCGCGGCATCATGCGCTCCACCGCCTTGACGATGACGCGCTCGGGAAATTTGCCGGCGAGGATCGAGCCCTTGGTGAGCTCCTTCAAGCCGCCGGGATAGCCGGTGTAGTGCCGGTTGAGGCTTTGCTGGGCCTTCTTGCCGGTGAGCGCCACCTTCTCGGCGTTGATGACGATGACGTTGTCGCCGCCATCCATGTGGGGCGTATAGCTCGCCTTATGCTTGCCCTTGAGCCGCAGCGCGATGAGCGAGGCGAGCCGGCCGAGCACCAGCCCGTCGGCGTCGATGAGCAGCCATTTCTTGTCGAGCGTCTTGGGCGTCAGATAGGACGTTTGCATGCGCGCAGTATGCCGATTATCTCGGGCCGGTCAAGGCTTTGGGCGCGGTATTATAATACCCTAGCTGTCTCGCGCGCCCTCGGGCGGCAGCGAATAGGTCGCCGTGACATGCGCCACCATCGCGGGATCGCCCTCGGAGAAAATCGCCACCTCGCCAATGGCGAGACGCTTGCCGAGCTTCAACAGCTTCGCCTCGGCGACCAGCGCCGCCGGGCCGGGCTTGCGCAGGAAATTGATGTTGAGATTGGTGGTGACGGCGAGTTCCTGCTTGCCGACCGCCGCCAGCACCGCGCCGTACATCGCGAGATCGGCGAGGCCCATCATCATCGGCCCGCTGATCGTGCCGCCCGGCCGCAGGAAATCGGCGCGATACGGCAGGCGGAAGACGCAGCGTTCGCGGCCGAGCTCGACGATCTCGACGCCGAGCGCCGCGGCGAAGGGCGCGCCCCGGCGCAGCACCTCCTCGAACTCGGCGATGGTGATGCGGGACATGGCTCAGCGCGTTTCGGTCGGCGCGCCGGCACTGCGCCGCCAGGCGCGCCGGCCTTCGGCCGCCTGCCAGGCGAGCAGCGCGGGCACGCCGATCGTCAGATCGCGGCCGCGCTTCAGCAGCGACAGCGCCAGGGCGGTTTCCGGCGGCAGGCCGAACAACCCGCCGAGCATGACATAGGCGCCTTCCTGGACGCCGACGGCGTTGGGCACGAAGAAGGCGAAGCTCCGGATGGCGTAGAGCATGCTCTCGATCGCCAGCACCGCGGCAAGACTGAGCGGCGCGCCCATGAGCTTGAGCGCGATCCACGCCTCGGCGCCGTTCGCCAGCCAGCAGGCGAGATGCAAGAGAAAGCCCATGCGCTGTCCCGCGGCGCGCTCGTACATCGCGTGCATGTAGCCGTGCAGCGCGCGCGCATGCTCGCCCGCGTCCTTGGGCAGCCAGCGCGGCGCCAGACGGCGCGCCATCCGCTCGATCAAATCCATGCCGCGCCGCTGCACGAAGATGAAGGCGCAGATGGCGACGACGCCGACGCCCAAGCCGAGCGCCAACGGCTTGGCCACCGCTGCGTCCGGACGCAGCCAGAGCAGCAGCCCGAGCCCGAAGGCCGCATAGATGAGCTGCGCCAGCGTCTCGAGCGTGACGTCGACGACCGTGGACGCCGCGGAAAGCGGCCCCGGCAAGCCGGCGAGCGTGGCGGCGCGCGCGCCCATGGCGAAGCCGCCGAGCTGCGACAGCGGCAGAACCTCGGAGCCGGAATCCCGGATGAGGCGGCCCCAGATCATGACGGCGAGACTGACCGGGCGCGGCGTCGGCAGGACGACGTACCAGGCGAGGCCGAGAAATCCCATCAGCGTCAGGTGGTAGACAACGATCACGGCGAATCCGGTCCAGCGGATCGCGCGCAGGGCCGCCCATACTTCGCCGAAGCCGTAATAGCCGACGATCGCGGTGCCGAGCAGCAATCCGAGGATTGCCGCGCCGATGGTGGCGAACTTCATGCGGCGGTTTTCGGGCCGCGGCGGAAGCTCCATAGCCGCAGGCTGGCAAGCGCCATGTCGGCGAGTTTGGGGAGGAAGTTCGGCTGCAACATGCCGTGGTCGAATTCCTTCATGCGCCGTGCATTCTCGCCGTAGCAATCCTCGAGGAAGCGGCGGAAGGTGAAGCCTTCGAGGAACATGCTCGCCTGCGTTGCCGAGAAATCGCGGCCGTCATTGGCCTGCGCGCCGCGCCGCGCGGTGCCGACCAGCCGCTTCAAGGCGCGGCCGTAGAAGCGCAGACTGGCGAGCCCGCGGCGCCACGCGGCGCCGCGTCCCTGGCGCGCCATGCGCCACGCCATCCAGTTGACGAAAAAGACAATGTGCCGGGTTTCCTCGAACATCAGCCGCTCGAAGATCTGGAACATGGAGTCCGGCAGAAAACCCGATTGATGCGCGATCTTGAAGACGCCGAACCCGAGGAATGAATCGACGCATTCGCCGAAGCCGAAATCCTTGAACGCGGTCTCGATGTCGGCGGGCAGCGGGTCCAGCGCGTGCTCCGTCGCGTCGATGCCGTAGCGGCGGATCATCACCCGGATCAGATCGGCGTGGCGCGCCTCCTCGAAGCCTTGCAGCGCCACCGCTTCCTTCAGCTCCTTGTCGTCGATGGTTTCGGTGAAGGCCTTGACGATCGCGCCGGCGCGCAGCTCGGTGTGCAGCACCTCCTGCCAGAACGGCACCGAGCGCAGCCGCGCCAGCGCCGCGTCGTCGAGTTCCGGCCAGGGCAGTTTCTCGGTGTCGTAATCCTGATAGGTGTCGATGAAGTGCCGGCAGAAAAGCCGCTTATGCTCGTCCGAGCCGATCTTGGCGACCGCCGGTTTCTTCTTGCGCATGAAGCGCAGCGCGAAGCGCACCAGAAGCGGCACCGTGCGCGGCCGCAGCAGGCGTCGGTCATAGCCGCCCAGGCGCTTGTCGTTCTCGGCGAGGCAGACCGCCATCAGCTCGGCCGGTTCGATATCGACGCCGACCTGCTTGCTGCCGGTGACGGTGAAGTTGTTGTCCTGCTGCGCGCCGCCGACGTCGCGCGCAATGCCGATGCGCTCCCAGATGAGGAACGCCCAGACGCCGAGCACCTTCAGCGCGAACCAGGGGCGGCGCCACCACGGCATGTTGCGGCGATGCCACGCCACCCAATTGACAAAGAAGAGGATGTGCCGCCCCTCCTCCTGCATTACCGGCTCGAAGGTGTCGACCAGCTCGGGCGGGAAGAAGCCCGAGCGCTTGGCGACATCGAAGAGCCCGAAGGCGAAGAAGCTGTCGATGCACTCGCTGTAGCCGGTCACCATGAAGGCCCATTCGGGATCGCGCGGCTTCAGATAGGGCGGCTCGGGCGCGAGCTTGATGCCGTAGGCCGCCACCATGTTGGCGAGCACTTCCTTGTGGCGGCCTTCCTCGAAGCCGTTCATGTCGATCGCCTGCTTCAACAGCGGATCGGCGATCTGCTCGCCATAGGTCAGCACGCGCAGCTTCGCCTTGCCTTCGGTCTGCACCGCGATATCCCAGATCGGCAGGCTGACGAGGCGCTCGCGCGGCTCCGCGTCGAGCTTCGGCCAGTCGATCACCGTCGGCTTGTAGGGGTTGTGGGTGTCGAGCAGCATGCGGCTGAACATCGCCTTATGCGCGTCGCTGCCGAGGCGCACCGGCCCGTCGCCGCCGCCCTGCCAGAAGCGGGCCGCGTCATCGGCCGCCGCGACCGTCGTCGAATCCATGTCCTCGTCCTTGGCTTGCCGGGGCTTTCGGGCCCTATTCTAGCGAAAGCGCGCCGGAAAAAGCGCAGTCATTTCGCCTGTTCCGCCGCTACTTTTGCATCCCGCCCATCGTATCGGGCGCCATGGCGCCGATCTTGGCGACCTTGACCTCGACCTTTTGCGTGCCGGATTTCGCGAAGGTCAGCGTCAGCGGAAAGCTGTCGCCGTCCTTCAGCGGCTGCCTCAGGCCGGTCAGCATGACGTGATAGCCGCCGGGCCCGAGCGTGACGGTGGCGCCGGGCGCCAGATCGATCGCCGGCACCGGGCGCATCCTCATCACGCCGTTATCCATGCTCATGAGATGAAGATGGGCTTCGCCCGCGACCGGCGTCGCGACGGCGACGAGTTCGTCCTCGTCGGCACCGCGATTGATCAGCGTCATATAGACGGCGCCGGTCTTGGCGCCGCCCGGCGTCGCCCGCGCCCAAGCTTGCTGGATCTCGACGGCCGGCGCGAGGTTCTGCGCCCAGGCCGGTAAGGCCGGAATCAGTGCGAACAACAGAAGAGCGGCGAGCCGTGACATCTCGGGTCTCCATTCGGGGGATGCCTTATTTTAGCGAAAACGAGCTGGAAACCGGCGGTCATTTTGCCGCGCCGGGCGCGGCCGGCCGGAAAAATCTCACAGGCCATTGGCACGTTCGGCCGGTTTCTGCCTATAATCAGAGGCAATTCAGTTGAAAGAGGCTCCCATGCGGCATTCGGCCTTCATCCTGACCCTGCTCGCGGCACTTCTCGTCGCCTCCGGCGCCTTCGCCTTCGAGATTCAGGAGGCCCCGTCCAATCCGGACGGCAGCACAAGGTTCAACGATCCCGACGGCACCACCGACGCCATGGCGTCGCGTCTCACCGGCGGCGGCGGTGGCGCAACCCTCTTCCAGAGCGGCAGCACGAGCATGAGCTTCAGCGGCTGGAACGGCGCTGCCAACAGAACCATGTCGCCGGCGCTGCAGCAGCAATTTCTCATGAATTCGAACACCAGCCGTTAGGCGTTTAGCCGCCTTTCGTAAGCCCCCGCCGCTCCCCTGCCGCCCTCGGCGGCGTGCCGCGGCGCGGCTGATTACCGAACCGTAATCGCAATCCGGATATCGACGGCCCCGGCCTAAGGGCCGTGTGACTGTCATCGCCGGCCGATCCGACCTATAACGCAAGTTACTTGCGTAATTAACCGCGCCACGCTAGATAGCAAGCATGGCTCGGAAATCGCTGGTTTCGGCGGCGCTTGTAAAGCTGATGGCGGGGGGTAAACGCCACGCCTGGACGCTCGAAGAACTTCAGGCGGATTTGGCGCGCCACGGAACGGCGACGGATTTCTCCTCGGTTTTCCGTGCCGCCGAGAAGCTCGTTGCCGACGGCGCCGTCCGCAAGCTGGTTCTTGACGATGGACGCGCCCGGCTCGAGCCGGTCGGCGCTCATCATGACCATCTGCATTGCACGCGTTGCGACGATCTCATCGCCGTGCCCTGCGTGATCCCACGCGGCACCTTCACCCGGCTCGAAGCGCTGACCGGCGGCGCCATTGCCGGGCATCGCGTCGTCTTCAGCGGAATCTGCCGGAGCTGCCGGAGGTCGGAATGAAGAAGCTCTTCGCCTTCACTGCTCTTGCGGGCCTGTTCGCGATGCCGGCGCTGGCGCAGTCGCCGGCATCGCCGATCAACATCGTCGCCGCAGAGAACTTTTACGGCGACATCGCTCAGCAGATCGGCGGTCCGGACGTGAAAGTGAGCAGCATTCTCAGCAATCCCGACCAGGATCCGCATCTGTTCGAGGTCAGCCCTTCGGTCGCCCGGCGCATCTCGGCCGCGCAAATCGTCGTCTACAGCGGCATCGATTATGACCCCTGGATGGATAAGCTGCTGGGCGCCGCCCGCTCGAGCCATCGCAAGACGATCGTCGTCGCCGATCTGATCGGCAAGAAGGTCGGCGACAATCCGCATATTTGGTACGACCCCGCGACGATGCTCGCGCTGGCGAAGACCCTCGCCGCTTCCCTGATCGCCGATGATCCCGGACACCGGGCGGGATACGAGCAGCGCTTGGCGAATTTCGAGGCGTCGGTGAAGCCGATTCAGACGAAGATCGCCGAACTCCGCCAGCGGCTGGCCGGCACGCCGGTCACGGCGACGGAACCGGTCTTCGGCTATATGTTCGACGCGCTGGGCATGCAGGTCAGGAATCAATCCTTCCAGCTTGCGGTGATGAACAACACCGAACCCAGCGCCTCGGACGTGGCCGCCTTCGAGAGCGATCTCAAGACGCATCAGGTCAGGCTGCTGATCTACAACAGCCAAGCCACCGACCCGATCGCCGAACGGATGGAGAAGATCGCCAAGGCGTCGCACATCCCCGTCGTCGGCGCCACCGAGACCGCGCCTGCCGGCAAGAGCTATCAGGCCTGGATGATGAGCGAGCTTGACGCCGTCGATCGGGCGCTGGCGAAGCCGGCTCCGTGAACGCGATCGAATTCCGCGATGTGACGCTGATACTGGGCGACCGCGTCGTGCTCGCCGAGGTCAGCCTGGAGATCGCAAGCCGCGAGTTCGTCGGCGTGCTCGGGCCGAACGGCGCCGGCAAGACGACATTGATGCGCGCCATCCTTGGCTTGGTGCCGGCAAGTCGCGGCAGCATCCGCGTGCTTGGCCACCCGGCCGCCCGGGGCAATCCGGCCGTTGGCTATGTACCGCAGCTGCGCAGCGACGTCGGCACCATGCGCCTGAGCGGCTGGGATTTCGTCGCCAGGGTCGTCGATGGTCACCGGCTGGGCATGCCGTTCCCGGGCAAGGCGGCCCGCGCCGAAGTCGATCGCGTTCTCGACCTGGTCGGCGCCGGCGAGTTGGCGCGGCGTTCCTTGTCGGAGACGTCGGGCGGCGAGCGGCAGCGCTTGCTGCTGGCCCAGGCGCTGATCGGCCGCCCGCGGCTGCTGCTGCTCGACGAGCCGTTGCTCAGCCTCGATCCGCATTTCCAGCGCGACATGGTGGAGTTGGTGAAGGCGCTTCAGGCCGAACTCGGGATCGCCGTTTTGTTCAGCGTCCACGAGCTGAACCCGTTGCTCGGCGCGCTCGATCGCGTGCTTTATCTCGGGCGGACGCAAGCGGCGCTTGGCACCGTCGCCGACGTGATCACCGGGCCGGTGCTGTCGCGCCTCTATGGATCCGAGATCGACGTCGTCCGCCTGAAGGGCCGCATCTTCGTCATGTCCGGCGGGCATGATTTGGAGCGCGACGCGCACCGCCATGACGACGGCTCTCCGCACGCTCACGCGCACCATCACTAAGGAGGATTCCGGGAAGATGCTTGAATACGATTTCATGCAGAATGCCTTCGCGGCGGCGACCATCGTCTCGATCGTCTCGGGATTGGTCGGCTACTTCCTGGTGCTGCGCGGCCAGACCTTCGCGGGCCATGCGCTGGCCCATGTCGGCTTTACCGGCGCCACCGGCGCGGTCCTCGTCGGCATCGCTCCGCTCTGGGGCTTGGTCGCGGCGACCGCGGCGGCCGGCATCAGCATGGGCTTCTTGAGCGAGCGCCTGGCCCAGCGCGACGTGGCGATCGGCATCATCCTCGCGCTCTCGCTCGGCCTCGGGCTGCTGTTCCTGCACTTCTTCACGGCCTATGCGACGCAGGCGACCGCGCTGCTATTCGGCAACGTGCTCGCCGTCGACGGCGAGACCGTGTGGATACTCTTGGTGCTCGGCATCGTCAGCGTGGCAACGCTCGCCGTCATTTCCCGGCCACTACTGTTCGCCAGCCTGCAGCCGGAGCTGGCCGCGGCGAAGGGCGTGTCGCTTCGGCTCTATTCCGTGCTGTTCCTGGCCATCGTGGCGCTGGCGACCGCCGAATGTGCGCAGATCGTCGGCGTGCTCCTGGTCTTCGCCCTCATGGTCGGCCCGGCGGCGGCCGCTCAACGCCTGACCACGGGAATTGGAAAGGGCCTCCTCTTCTCCGCCGGGCTCGCCTTGTTCGAGGCTTGGGCAGGAATCACCCTGGCGTTCTACACCGACTGGCCCAGCAGCTTCTGGATCACCGCGCTGAGCGCGGGAATCTACCTGCTGGCGACCTTGCCGCGCAGCGGTCGGACCCAACGGCCGG
>Ga0209483_1001205_pt1 | contig 20059 bp, 18 predicted proteins | sample NGEPerA_FD_184508 | JGI IMG/M metagenome (GOLD analysis project Ga0209483, IMG submission 184508) | Arctic peat soil microbial communities from the Barrow Environmental Observatory site, Barrow, Alaska, USA - NGEE PermafrostL2-A... | ecosystem: Environmental > Terrestrial > Soil > Wetlands >... | reverse complement strand
GAACTATGGCGCGGCCGGCGGCTACGGCTCGTTCGGCGGCCCGACCACGGCGGCCGCGGCGGCGGCGGTGATCTTCAAGCCGACGCAGGAGATGGGCGGCGAGATCGGCTACCAGCATTGGTGGCTGAATAATCTGCGCAGCAACCTCAATGGCGGCTTCAACGCGCATTACGGCATCCCGGTCAAGCTGGTCGGCGCGGGCCAGGCCGGCGCGATCAACAAGGAGCTGTTGACGGCGCACGCCAATTTGATCTGGAGCCCGGTGTCGAACGTCGATATCGGCCTCGAATACGTGTGGAGCCAGCGCACCGTGCTGAACAACATGACCGGCACGCAGAACGTGCTGATCAGCAAGTTCGCGTTCCGCTTCTAGCCGACCCGCTCATCCGAGCGACAGGAAGCCCGCCGGCCTTGTGGCCGGCGGGCTTTTCTGTGCTGTCGGAAGAACCAGGGCGGCGGCGCGCGCCCCGAAAGGTCTTATTGCGCAGGTTCGAGGATCGACTCCGCCGCGGCCTTCGCGGCTTCGATCTCGGCGGCCTTCTTCTCGACCAGCTCGACGAGATGGTCGACGATGCTGGCGTCCTTCAGGCGATGGTCGGTGACCCCGCTGAGATAGACCTGATGGGTGTCGTTGCCGCCGCCGGTAAGACCGATATCGGTCTCGCGCGCCTCGCCCGGCCCGTTGACGACGCAACCGATGACCGAAAGGGTAAGCGGCGTGGTGACGTGGGCAAGCCGTTCTTCGAGCAACTCGACGGTCTTGATCACCTGGAATTGCTGCCGCGCGCAAGACGGGCACGAGATCACCGTGACCCCGCGCCGGCGCAGATTGAGCGATTTGAGCATATCGAAGCCGACCTTGACCTCCTCGACCGGATCGGCCGACAGCGAAACGCGGATCGTGTCGCCGATCCCGGCCCACAGCAGCATGCCCATGCCGATCGAGGATTTGACCGTGCCGCTCCTGAGGCCGCCGGCTTCGGTGATGCCGAGATGGAGCGGGTAGTCGCAAGCCTCCGCGAGCTGCTGATAGGCGGCGACCGCGAGAAACACGTCGGATGCCTTGCACGAGATCTTGAACTCTAAGAAATCGTTATCCTCAAGGATCTTGGCGTGGTTGAGCGCGCTCTCGACCATTGCCTCGGGGCAGGGCTCGCCATATTTTTCGAGCAGGTCGCGTTCGAGCGAACCCGCATTGACGCCGATCCGCATCGAGCAATTGTAGTCCTTGGCCGCCTTGACCACCTCGCGCACCCGTTCCATCGAGCCGATATTGCCGGGGTTGATCCGCAGGCACGCGGCGCCGCTCTCCGCCGCCTCGATCGCCCGCCGATAGTGGAAATGGATATCGGCGACGATCGGCACCTCGACCTGCCGAACGATCTGTTTCAGCGCCCGCGCCGATTCCTGGTCGGGGCAGGAGATGCGCACGATGTCCGCGCCGGCGCGTTCCAGCGCCTGCACCTGCTCGACCGTCGCCTTGACGTCGTGCGTCACCGTGTTGGTCATCGACTGCACGGTGATCGGCGCATCGCCGCCGACCGGCACCTTCCCGACATGGATCTGGCGACAGGCGCGGCGATGGATATCGCGGTACGGGCGAATGCTCATCTAAGCCTCATGAGGTCTCTGCATCTTGCGTTATAGAACGCTTGGGTTACGGATAAAAGACGCCGCTCTACCCGTGAACGGCGGTGCCGGCCGCTAGCTCCGTCGGATCGAGCGCGACATCGCGGCGAAGCATGCCGACCCCGCCGATCGACGGCACGGCTTTGCCATTGACCGCGATTTCGAGCGCGCCGGCGTTTCCCGTCCGCAGCCACAGCCCGGTCCGCGCCGGGACGCTGTAAACCTCGCCGGACTTCAACACCCGGGAGAAGACGATCGACTGATCCGCGTCGCGAACCTGGATCCAGCAATCGGCAAGCGCGCGAATCGCGACCTTGGACGCGGACCCCGCGCTCGCCGTCGCGGGTTGCGGAGCCGCCGCCGTCTGCGTCGCGGCTGGCGGCGGGGACGATTGCGCTGCCGCGGCCGGAGCAGGGCGCGGCACGGAGTCGGTCGATGCACCCGGCGCTGACGGCTTCGCCGGCGCCGATCCCATCGCCGCCTCCGGCGAGAGGGGTCTCGCCGCCGCCACGGCCCGCTGATCGAGCGGCGCCGCCACCGGCGTCAGCGGAGGCGATGGAGCGAGCGCCGATTCCGCGGGCGTCGTCCCGGCGCTGGGCGGGCTCGGCGCGGCCGGCGGCGGATTGGCGCCCCCGTTCGGCGCACCGCCTTCCGGTAGACGCGGCGGCGCCACCAGAGCCGGCGCCTGCAGCGCCGCGGGCACCGATGCGACCCGCGCGGGGCGATCGCGTTCCTCGGTCGACCGGTAATACCAAAAGCCATAGCCGCACAGCGCAAGGATCAGGGCCACCAGCACCAGCGCCCCGCCCGGCAGGCTGCGCTCGCCGAGCGGCACGGGCAGCGTCAGATCGGGCCGCGCGGTGACCCCCGCGGCCTCCGCCTTGAACCGGGTTAGCACCTGTTGGGAATCGAAGCCGAGAAAATCGGCATAGGCCCGCACAAAGCCGATCGCATAGGTCGCGCCCGGCAAATCGTGCGTTCGCCCTTGCTCGAGCGCGGCGAGGTAGCCCGGCTTGATGCGCAACATCGCCCCGATCTCATCGAGATCGAGGCCGAGCTCCTCGCGCCGCTCCTGCAACAGCTCGCCGATCAGCCGCATCCCCGGTTGGTACGGGATCTGCTCGTCGGCCGGGCCTTCAGCGAACGGCGTCTTTATTCGCCGAATAAAGCTCACTCACGCACCCGCTTTCGCGGCTTCTATACTAGAGCCGGCCAAACCTGTCCAATCGCTGCCCGACGTCACAACGCTATCGCATGGTCACGCGCATAGGCTTCAAGCCGATGGCGCAGTGAATGGTCGGGGCGGTCGCCGATTTCGTCGAGGTAGCGCGCGAGTCCGCCCACATCGAGGCTGCGGAGCATCGTCTTGACCGGACCCAGCGCGGTCGCGGTCAAAGACAGCGTCCGAAAACCCAGGCCGATCAGCATCATCGCCTCGACCGGATTGCCGGCCATCTCGCCGCACATGCTGAGCGGCACGCCGGCCTGCGCGCATTTCATGACGACGTCGCGAAACAGCGCGATCATCGGCGCCGACAACAGGTCGTAGCGGTCGGAGAGGCGCGGATTGCCGCGGTCGCAGGCGAAGAGGAACTGCGCCAGATCGTTGGTGCCGATCGACAGCAGGTCGATGCGCTTGAGCAAAGCCGGCAACTGCCACAGCAGAGAGGGGACCTCCAGCATCACGCCGACCTTGACCGAGCGCGGCGCCGCGTAGCCTTCTTCCAATGCACGACGACGCTCCCGGTCGAGCAGCGCGCGCGCCCGATCAAGCTCGGCGACCTCGGCGATCATCGGGAACTTGACCCACAAATCGCGGCCCGCGGCGGCGCGCAGCAAGGCGCGCAGTTGCTGGCGCAGCATCGCCGGGCGGTCGAGCCCGATGCGGATCGCCCGCCAGCCCATCGCCGGGTTGTCCTCGGCGGCATGGTTCAGATAAGGCAGAACCTTGTCACCGCCGATATCGAGCGTACGAAACACGATCTGCCGGTCGCCCACCTGCTCGTAGGCGCGGCGATAGAAGCCGGTCTGGTCGGCGACGTCGGGAAAGGCGTCGCGGGTCAGGAGCGGGATCTCGGTGCGGAACAACCCGACGCCTTCGGCGCCGGTCGCGGCGACCTGCACCAGGTCGATCAAAAGACCCGCATTGAGCAGCAGCCGGATCGGCATGCCGTCGCGCGTCACCGCGGGCTCGTCCCGAATGGTCTGGTAATAGGCCCGGCGCCGGGTGCGCTCGGCCACCGCATCGACAAAACTCTGGTGGATGTCCTCGCCGGGGCGGATCAGCACCTGCGCGTGATCGCCGTCGACGACGACCGTGTCGCCCGATTCGATGCGGCTTGTCGCATCTTCGACGCGGCCGACGACCGGGATGTCGAACGCGCGGGCGACGATCGCGACATGCGCGGTCGGCGAACCTTCTTCGAGCACGAGCCCGCGCACCCGGCGATGCGCGTAATCCAACAGTTCCGCCGGTCCCATCGAATGGGCGACGAGGATGAATTCGGGCGGCAGATTTCCCGCCTGAGCGCCCATCAGCCCGCCCGCCAGGAAGTGCTGCAGCCGATTGGCGAGATCCTCAAGATCCCACAGCCGCTCGCGCAGATACGGGTCGGTCATCTGCATCATGCGGGTGCGGGTTTCCTCGCGGATCTTCTGCACCGCGGCTTCGGCGGTGAGGCCGCTGCGCACCGCCTCGGTGATGCGATCGAGCCAGCCGCGATCGGCGGCGAACATGCGATAGGTCTCGATGACGTCGCGATGCTCGCCCGCGCCAAGACCGCGGCTGGCGGCGACCAGCTCGTCGACCGCGTTCTGCATCGCGCCGACCGCGCGGCGCAGACGGTCAAGCTCGGCCTCGATATCCTCGGCGACCACCTGGCGGATCACCAGTTTCGGCATGTGCAGCACGGCGGGGCCGATCGCCAGCCCTTCGTTGAGACGGATGCCGTCGAGGCGCACCGGCAGCAGCGCGCCGCTGCTGCTCTGCGCCATTTCCAAAGGATTGACGAGCTCTCCGCTTGCCACCAGCTCGGCGACGATCATCGCGATCGTCTGCGCGATCTCGATTTCGTCTTCGGTATAGCGGCGCGGCGTACGGTTTTGCACGACCAGCACGCCGAGCACCCTGCCGCCGCGCAGGATCGGCACCCCCATCAGCGAGTGGTAGATTTCCTCGCCGGTCTCGGGCCGATAGGCGAAATCGGGATGGGCCTGGGCGTCGGCCAGCGCGAGCGGCCGCGCGGTAGCGGCGACGGCGCCGACCAACCCCTCGCCGACCCGCAGCCGCGTGCGATGCACCGCCTCGGGTCGCAGCCCTTCCGTGGCGAAGAGCTCGAGCACCTCGCCGGCGCGCATCACATAGGCCGAGCACACCTCGGCGACCATCTCGGCGGCGACGAGGCGGACGATACGATCGAGCCGGTCCTGCGCGGTCCCCGATGCAGCCATCACGTCGCGCAGCCGGCGCAGCAACCGGCGGGTACCGGTGACGTGCGCGGCGCCGGCGGGCGCGGCGCCCGGGAGCCCACCGGCCGGTACGCTCCCTGGCAGCGACCCCGACGGGCCACCCGGAGAGGCCGCCGGCGCGGCCGCTGGGTTGCTTGCGGGGATGTCGTTCATCTGCCCTGGTCCCGGCCTCCCGCCGCGCGCGATTGCGGCTTCCCACTCCGGCGGCGTGCCTCGATCGCCGCCAGCGCCTGCTCGCTCAGCTCGCCGAGGATGTCGGCCGTGCTTTGCTCGCGGCTGACGAGACCGACGCTCTGGCCGGCCATCAGCGAACCGCCCTCGACGTCGCCGTCGATCACCGCACGACGCAAGGCGCCTGCCCAGAAATGTTCGATCTCGAGCTGCGCGTCCTTTTGCGACAGCTCACCGCGCGAGAAGCGCTCGATGACCGCGCGCTGGGTCGCCGCGAACCGCTCGGTCGCGGCGTTGGCGAGCCCGCGCACCGGGATCACCGGGAAGCGCGTGTCGAGCTGTACCGAGGCCACTGCGTCGCGCGCCCGAGCGCGGAGGAAGGCGCGCTTGAAATTCGGATGGGCGATCGATTCGTGGGCGCAGACGAAGCGGGTGCCGAGCTGGACGCCGGCGGCGCCCATCTCGAGATACGACAGGATCGCCTCCCCACGCCCGATCCCGCCGGCGACAAAGACCGGAACGTCCGTGATGTGCGGCAAAACCTCTTGCGCGAGGACCGCGGTCGAGACCGGGCCGATATGGCCCCCCGCCTCACTGCCTTCGATGACGATCGCCTCGGCACCGCTGCGCACCAGCTTCTTGGCGAGGACCAGGGCAGGCGCGAAGCACACCGCCCGCGCGCCGCCATTCCGGATGCGAGCGATCGCCGATCCGTGCGGGATGCCGCCGGCAAGCACCACATGCCGGACCGAATGCGCGAGGCACACATCGATCAGCTCGGTGAGCTGCGGGTGCATCGTGATCAGGTTGACGCCGAAGGGCCGCCGGGTCAGCGCCGCAGTCGCGGCGATTTCGGCCGACAGCAGGTCGGGCGACATCGATCCCGACGCGATCACCCCGAACCCGCCCGCATTGGAGATCGCGGCGACCAGGTTGCGCTCCGAAACCCAGGTCATCGCCCCGCCCATGACCGCGAGGTCGGTTCCAAGGAATGCGCGTCCGCGCGCCCACAAGCCGTCAAGCACGGCGTGTGCATCCGCAGCCTCGGTGCCCGGCAGCGCTGCGGCGCGCAGTCGCGTCGCGGCCGGCTCAGTGGTGATAAACTCGGCGGTCATCCGGCGTCGTCGAGCCCGTAGGCGGTGTGCAGCGCCCGCAGGGCAAGCTCGGTATAGTCGGCCGCGATCAGCACGCTGACCTTGATCTCGGAGGTCGAGATCACCTGGATGTTGATGCCGCGTTCGGCCAGCGTCTTGAACATCATCTGCGCGACGCCGGCATGACTGCGCATGCCGACCCCGATGACCGAAATCTTCACGACATTCGAATCTGGCCTCAGCGCCTTGAAGCCGAGCGCCTTGCGTTGGTTTTCCAGTACGGCAAGAGTGCGGTCGAGATCGGTGCGCCCGACGGTAAAGGTCATGTCGGTCGTCGCGCCGTCGGCCGAAACGTTCTGCACGATCATGTCGACATTGATCGCGTTGTCGGCGAGCGGTCCGAACAGCGCCGCCGCGACGCCGGGCCGGTCGGCGACCTGCTCGACCGTGATCTTGGCCTCGTCTCGGCTATACGCGATACCGCTGACCACGCGCTTTTCCACGATCTCATCCTCGTCGACAACAAAGGTGCCGGGCGCGTCTGTAAAGCTCGACAGCACCTGCAACCGCACCCGATGGTTCATGGCCATCGCCACCGAGCGCGTTTGCAGCACCTTGGCGCCTTGCGACGCCATTTCGAGCATCTCTTCGTAAGTGATTCTACCGAGCTTCCTCGCTTTAGCAACGATACGCGGATCGGTGGTGTAGACCCCGTCGACATCGGTAAAGATATCGCAGCGCTCGGCTTTGAGCGCCGCGGCGAGCGCCACCGCCGAGGTGTCGGACCCGCCGCGGCCCAGTGTGGTGATGCGCCCTTGCGCACCGATGCCCTGAAACCCGGCGACGACGGCAACCTGCCCTTCGGCAAGGTGGCGCTCCAACTCCTGCGTCTCAATCGTCTCGATCCGCGCCTTGCCGTGGACCTCATCGGTGCGGATGGGGATTTGCCAGCCAAGCCACGACCGCGCATCGATGCCGAGATCCTGCAAGGCCAGCGCCATGAGCCCGGCGGTGACTTGCTCGCCGCTGGCGACGACAGCGTCGTATTCGCGGGCATCGTGCAGGCGGCTCATCGACGAGGTCCAATCGACCAGCTGATTGGTCGCGCCCGCCATCGCCGAGACGACGACGACAACCTCGTTGCCGGCGGCGACCTCGCGCTCGACGCGCCGCGCCGCCTGGCGGATCCGCGCGGTATCCGCTACCGACGTGCCGCCGAATTTCTGGACGATACGCGCCATTGCTGTTGCAAGTCCCCGATGTGCGGTTTCACCGATATACTGTCGGCCGCACATCTACCGGCATACTCCATTGCGGTCGGTGCGGCCACCTTAGCGAGGGAATTCGCAAGGCATGAGGGCAACCGGCGAGACCGTCGATCCCGCGGAAATCGCCCGCTTCGCCGCGCAAGCGCGAAGCTGGTGGGACCCCGCCGGCAGCTTTCAGCCCTTGCACCGGCTGAACCCCGCGCGGCTCGACTTCATCCGGCGCGAGCTCGACGCGCATTTCGGCCGCGAACCGCGCTCGCTGACGCCGTTCGCGGGGCTGACGCTGTGCGACATCGGCTGCGGCGGCGGTCTCATCGCCGAGCCTTTGGCGCGGCTCGGCTTCACGGCGACCGCGATCGACGCCGACGATGAAGCCATCGAAATCGCTCGCGATCATGCCGCCGCCGGCGGCCTCGACATCGACTACCGCGCGGGCACCGCCGAATCTCTGGTCGAGGCCGGTGCCCAGTTCGATGTCGTTCTGGCGCTTGAAATTGTCGAGCATGTCGCCGACCTCGAAGCGTTTCTCGCGGCCTGCGGCAGGCTGGTGAAGCCCGGCGGCGCGTTCATCGGCGCAACCCTCAACCGGACGCCGCAATCCTACGCCCTGGCGATCGTCGGCGCCGAATATGTGATGCGCTGGCTGCCGCGCGGCACGCATGACTGGCGGCGCTTTTTGCGTCCGTCGGAATTCGTGCTTGGCCTGCGGCGCGCGGGGCTCAATGCGACGCGGCTTAGCGGCTTGCGTTACCGCCTGACCCAGAGCGACTGGGCGATGTCCGACGACCTGTCGGTCAACTACATGGTGATGGCGGCGAAGACGCGACGGTGCGGCTAGGCGTCGGTCGGCGCGACCCAGGGAATGCGGCCGAACCCGATGCCTTCCTCGGCCAATTCGCGCGACTCGTTTTCGCTCGCCTCGCCGTAAATTCCGTGTGGATCGGCCTCGCCGTAATGGATGCGTCGCGCCTCCTCGGCGAATTGCGGGCCGACATAGTCGCAATGGGTTTCGACTTGCTGCCGCAATTCGACCAGAGCCGCCCGCAACTGCGCCGGCGAGATCGGCGGCCGCGCCCCGCGCGAGCGGCCGATGCTCGGCGCCATCAGCGCCTTCTCGACATGGGTGTCGCCGCATTCTGGACAGGCGATCTCGCCCGCCTTCTGCTGCGACGCGTACCCGTCGCCGTTGCGGAACCACCCTTCGAACTCGTGACCCGAAGCGCAGCGAAGCGAAAACCGGATCATCAACGCGACCTCCTCGGCCCGCGTTCTACACCGCGCCGAGGGCCTTAGCAATTGTGGCCTTTTAGTGCTAACGAAAGGTGAAAAGGCTTGTTCTACCTGGAATTTACGGCACGTCCCTGGCCCCTAGCTCGATCCTACTCGGCGGCCAGCCGACGAGGCGCCAGTTCCGGCGACGTGAAGTCGCGGTCGTGCCGCAGCGAGGGCAGTCCGCCGCGCACCTTGGCGATACGCGCCGGGTCGATCTTCGCGGTGATGATGCCGACTCCCTCGCCGCCTTCGGCCAGCACCTCGCCCCACGGGTCGACGATCAGCGAGTGACCGTAGCTCTTGCGGCCCGCGGTGTGCTCGCCGGTCTGCGCCGGGGCGAACAGAAACGCGCCGTTCTCAATTGCCCGCGAACGCAGCAGCACCTCCCAATGCGCCTTCCCGGTCGGCACGGTGAAGACCGACGGCACCGACAGGAAATCCGCGCCCGCCTGCGCCAGCATCCGGTAAAGCTGCGGAAACCGCACGTCGTAGCAGACGGTCATGCCGAGCCTGCCCCACGGCGTCTCGGCAATGACGGTACGGCCGCCCGGCCGATAGGCGTTGCTCTCGCGGATGCTCTCGCCGTTCGGCAGGTCGATGTCGAACAGATGGATCTTGTCGTATTTGGCGACAATGTCGCCCTGCGCATCGATGAGGAACGAGCGGTTGGCGAGCCGGGTCTCGGCGTCGGCGGCGCCGGGTTCGCCCGCCGGATCGATGACCAGCGAGCCGACCAGGATCCACGCGCCGGTTTCGCGCGCCAGTTCGCGCGTCGCGGCAAGGAATGGGTCGTCGGCCTCGCGCCGCGCCTTCTCGCGCCGCTTCTGACCGGTTTCGATGAAATTGCTCGCCTCGGGCGTCGTGATGAAATCGGCGCCCGTGTCGCGGGCGCGGCGAATGAGGTCGGAAACGACGGCGATATTCGGTTCGGGGTCAGGCCCGGCGGTAAACTGGACGCAGGCGGCGGTGAACGGTTCGCCGGCCATTACAGAATTCCTAGCTTGGCGTCGAGCCTGCCGGCTCGGTCGAGCGCATGGATGTCGTCGCAGCCGCCGACATGCTCACCGTCGATAAAAATTTGCGGGACGGTGCGCCCGCCATGCGCGCGCCGCACCATCTCGGTGCGCCGGCCCGGCTCCTCGTCGAGACTGATCTCGTGATAGGCGATGCCTTTCCTTTCGAGCAGCGACTTGGCGCGCGCGCAATAAGGGCACCACATCGTCGTGTAGATATCGACCTCGGCCATCCTCGTTCCCTTCGCCGATCCGGTTGTCACATATGGCGTGGAATCGCGGGTTCTGCAATTTCCGCGCGCAAGCTAACTCCCGGCGCGCAACGCCCGCGCCAGCACCAGCACGCCGACATAATCCGCACCGGCGCGGCGCAGCACCCGGGCGCATTCCTCGGCGGTCGCCCCGGTGGTCAGCACGTCGTCGATCAGCACCACCCGCTTGCCCGTGACGCTGCGCCCGCGGCGCAGCGCGAAGGCCCCGCGCACATTGCGCGCCCGTGCCGCCGGGCCCAGCAGCCCCTGCGACGGCGTGCGGCGGCGGCGCGCCAGCCAATCCGCCGCGACGGGCGGCCCCCCGCGCGGTGAATGGCTCGGGCGAGCAAGGCCGCCTGGTTGAAGCGGCGACCGAACAGCCGCGTCCAGTGCAACGGCACCGGCATGAGAAGATCGGCGCCGGCCAGCACCTCGCCGCCGGCGCGGTGCATCCATCGGCCGAAGGCGCCGGCGAGATGCGTCTGGTCGCCATGCTTCAGCATCAGCACGAGACGCCGGCTGTGGCGGTCGTAGCGCAGCACCGCGCGCGCCCGGTCCCAACTCGGCTGCTGACGCGCACAGTCGGCGCAGACCGCCCCCTCGCCCATCGGATGCGCAAACGGCAGCCCGCAACGACTGCACCAGGGCGGCGCGAAAAAGCTGATCGCGCCCCAGCACGGGCCGCACAGCGAATCGACCTCGCCGACGGTCGCGCCACACGCCAGACAGCGCGGCGGCAGCACGCCATCGACGACGGCGCGCCCGAGGCGGCGCAGGCGGGACGGAAGGGTTGCCGCAAGCTGCATCGCCACCCATCATCAAAGCGCCGCGCCGCGCGTCAAGCCGCAACCCGGATGGAACCCTCGGATCAATCCGCCTCACCGCTGTTCGACCGCCGCGGCTGGCGCGCGCATCGCGACCGCGCGGCGCAGCAGGGCGCGGTGACGTTTCTGCACGAAGAGGTCGCCGAGCGGCTGACCGACCGGCTGGATCTCGTCAGCCGCAGCTTCAGCCGCGCGCTCGACCTCGGCGCACGGGGCGGCGAGCTTGCCTCTCGCCTCGCCGTCGAGAGCGGCGTCAGCTCGATCGTCCACGCCGAACCGGCCGCCGGATTTTTAACGAGGCTGGCCGGTACGCGGGTCGGCGCCGACCCGGAACTGATCCCGTTCCGCGACGCCAGCTTCGATCTGGTGGCGAGCTGCCTCGCGCTGCACTGGTGCGCCGATTTGCCCGGCGCCCTAATCCAATTGCGCCGCGTCATCGCGCCCGACGGCCTGCTGCTGGCGGCGATGCTTGGCGGCAACACGCTCGTCGAATTGCGCACCGCGCTCTTCGAGGCCGAGCTCGCCGAGGAAGGCGGGGTCAGCCCGCGCGTCTCGCCGACAGCCGAACTCGGCGACGCCGCGGCGCTGCTGCAGCGCGCCGGGTTCGCGATGCCGGTCGCCGACAGCGAGACGATCACCGTCACCTATCCCGGCATCGTCGCGCTGATGCACGATTTGCGCGGCATGGGCGAGACCAACGCACTCGCCGCAAGGCGTGGGTTCCTCAGCCGCGCGACGCTCGCCCGCGCCGGCGCGATCTATGCCGAGCGCTTCGGCCAGCCCGACGGCCGCATCCCGGCGACTTTCGAAATCCTGTTCCTCACCGGCTGGGCGCCGCACCCCGACCACGCGACGCCGCGCCCCGGCCCGCGGCGGCGGATCGGTTAAAGCAAATCCCGCAGCATCGCGACGAGCGGCTTGTCGGCCGGCGGCATCGGATAATCGGTGAGCTGGGCCGGACGCACCCATTTCAGACGCTGGCCCTCGCGCGCGGTGACGATCCCCGTCCATTTGCGGCACACGTAGAGCGGCATCAGCAGATGAAAATCGGCATAGGCATGCGAGGCGAAGGTGAAGGGCGCGAGGCAGCTTTCATGCACGCCGATGCCGAGCTCCTCGTCGAGCTCGCGGATCAGCGCCGCTTCCGGCGTCTCGCCGGTCTGCACCTTGCCGCCGGGAAATTCCCACATCCCGGCGAGGTGCTTGCCTGCCGGGCGTTCCGCGAGCAGCACCCGGCCGTCCTCATCGATCAGCGCCACCGCCGCGACCAGAACGATGGGGTTGCTCTCAACGGGCTTCGATTCAGCTTCGGTAGCTGCCATTGATGTCGACATAGCCGTGGGTAAGATCGCAGGTCCATACCGTCGCCTGGCCGCGGCCGATCGCCAGATCGACATCGATGCGGATTTCGCGCCCCGCCATGTGTTTTGCGACCGGCGCCTCGTCATAGCCGGGGACGGGACCGCCATTGGCGACGATCCGCACCCCGCCCACCGAGATCAGCAGTCTGTCGCGGTCGGCTTTCTCGCCGGCTTTGCCGATCGCCATGACGATGCGGCCCCAATTGGCGTCGCCCGCGGCGATCGCGGTCTTGACCAGCGGGGAATTGCCGATCGCCAGGCCGATGCGGCGCGCCGCCCGCGCGCTCGCCGCGCCCTTGACCGCGATCGTGACGAATTTCTCGGCGCCCTCGCCGTCCCTGGCGATCTGCTGCGCGAGGTCGATCATCACCCGGTCGAGCGCCCGGCGGAAATCGCCGAGCCGGCTATCGCCGGGATCGCGGATCGCGGCATGCTTCGCCTGCTGCGTCGCGCAGAGCAAGACGGTGTCGCTGGTCGAGGTGTCGCCGTCGACGGTGATCGAATTGAACGAACGCACCGTCGCCGCCGAGAGCAATTTCTGCAGCACCGACGCGGGCAGCGTCGCGTCGGTGAAGACATAGCCGAGCATCGTCGCCATGTCGGGCGCGATCATCCCGGAACCCTTGCAAAAGCCGTTGAGCCGTACCTCAACACCATCGATCCTGGCGGTAGCGACGGCGCCCTTGGGGAAGGTGTCGGTGGTCATGATCGCGCGCGCCGCCGGCACCCACGCATCGGCGGCGAGCGCCTTGACGATTTGCGGCAGCGCGCCGGTGATCCGCTCGGCCGGCGGCGGCTCGCCGATCACCCCGGTCGAGGAGATGAACACCTCCCTAGGACTGCAGCCCAACAGCTTGGCCGCGGTCTCCGCGGTCGCCTCCACGGCCTGTCGGCCAGCCTGGCCGGTAAACACGTTGGCGTTGCCGGAATTGACGACGATGGCGCGTACCTTGCCGCCGGGCAGGCACTCGCGGCACCAGCCGACCGGCGGCCCGAAGGTCACGGACTTGGTGAAGACCCCGGCGATCGTGCTGCCGGGGACCAGTTCGGCCAGCATCATGTCGTCGCGCCCACTATAGCGGATGCCGGCAGCGTGCGCGGCGAGGCGCACCCCGGCGATCGGGGGCATGGCCGGAAACGAGGCGGGCGCGAGCGGCGAAATGTTGGGCATCGATCAATTCCCCAGAGGTGGCACCATAATCTTCGCGGATGCCGCGAAGACACAAAAAAGCCGCCGATGTGCTTTGGCGGCGGCGGTGAAAGCGGCGGTTCCGGAAACCGGCAGGCGGCCTCTCTACCGTCGTCGCCGGCCTATGGAACACGCGAATGCGCCCGCACCGCCTGAAGCGCGGCGTCGGCGTCGATTCCCCGTTATGCGCAAGGTCTCGCTCATGGAACAGGCTATAGCGGAAAACGTTTTTCGCGGGAAGATGGAACGGACGCGTCGGGTTGGCGGCGTTTGTCCCGCGACATGTGGTTTAATTGACACCCCGGCCACGCGGACCTATCTCTCACTGTCGCCGTGCGCTCGAATTCCGCCCCTCCGATCCCGCCCTTGAGGTCCTCATGCTTGGCGCTCTAGCCCGGCGGCTGTTCGGCTCCGCCAACGACCGTTACGTCAAGAGCCTGTCGTCGCTCGTGGCGCAGATCAACGAGCTGGAGCCGCAGCTCGAACAGCTGTCGCCCGAGGCGCTGCGCGCCCGCACCGCCGAGTTCCGCCGGCGCCTCGACGAGGGCGTCGAACTCGACGACCTGCTCGTCGAAGCCTTCGCCACGGTGCGCGAGGCGGCTAAACGCACCCTCGGCCAGCGCCATTTCGACGTGCAGCTGATGGGCGGGATCGTGCTGCATCGCGGCATGATCGCCGAGATGAAGACCGGCGAGGGCAAGACCCTGGTCTCGACGCTGCCCGTCTACCTCAACGCCCTCACCGGCAAGGGCGTCCACGTCGTTACGGTCAACGACTACCTCGCGCACCGCGACGCGGAGTGGATGGGACAGATCTACAACACCCTCGGCATGAATGTCGGCTGCATCGTCCATGACCTCGACGATCCGCAGCGCCGGCAGCAATACCTCTGCGACATCACCTACGGCACCAACAACGAGCTCGGCTTCGACTATCTGCGCGACAACATGAAGTTCCGGCTCGAGGACATGGTCCAGCGGCCGTTCAGCTACGCGATCGTCGACGAGGTGGATTCGATCCTGATCGACGAGGCGAGGACGCCGCTCATCATATCCGGCCCGACCGAGGACAATTCCGAGCTCTACAACCGCATCGACAAGCTGATCCCGCCGCTGGGCGACGAGGATTTCGAGAAGGACGAGAAGCAGCGCACTGTCACGCTGACCGAGGAGGGGGTCGAAAAGATCGAGGCGATGCTGCGCGACGGCGGCCTGATGGACGCCGGCACGCTCTACGACATCCACAACATCTCGTTTGTCCACCACGTCAACCAGGCGCTGCGCGCGCACAAGCTCTTCGCGCGCGACACCGACTACATCGTCAAGGACGACAAGCTCGTCATCATCGACGAATTCACCGGCCGCATGATGGAAGGCCGGCGCTATTCCGAAGGACTGCATCAGGCCCTGGAAGCCAAGGAAGGCGTCACCGTCCAGAACGAGAACCAAACGCTCGCCTCGATCACCTTCCAGAATTATTTCCGCATGTACCCGAAGCTGGCCGGGATGACCGGCACGGCGATGACCGAGGCAGAGGAATTCGGCGACATCTACAAGCTCGAGGTCATCGAGATACCGACCAACGAGCCGGTGCGGCGGGCCGACACCGACGACGAAGTCTACCGCTCGGCGCGCGAGAAATACGAGGCGATCGTCGAACAGGTGATCGATTGCCGCAACCGCCAGCAACCGGTGCTGATCGGCACGGTCAGCATCGAGAAGTCCGAGGCGCTGTCGGAGGTGTTCAAGAAGCACAACGTCCCGCACAACGTGCTCAACGCGCGCTACCACGAGCAAGAGGCTTTCATCATCGCCCAGGCGGGCGTTCCGGGCGGGGTGACGATCGCCACCAACATGGCCGGCCGCGGCACCGATATCCAACTCGGCGGCAATCTCGAAATGCGGCTCAAGGCCGATCTGCAAGCGGCGGAGGAATTCGAGCGCGAACACCGCGGCGCCGAGATCCGCCAGGAGATCGAGGCGGCGAAGAAGATCGTCGTCGATGGGGGCGGGCTCTTCGTCGTCGGCAGCGAACGGCACGAGAGCCGGCGCATCGACAACCAGCTGCGCGGCCGCTCCGGCCGTCAGGGCGACCCCGGCGCGTCGAAATTCTTCGTCTCGCTCGAAGACGATCTGATGCGCATCTTCGGCTCCGAGCGCATGGATTCGGTGCTGTCGCGCCTTGGCCTCAAGGAGGGCGAGGCGGTCATCCATCCCTGGGTCAACAAGGCGCTCGCCAAGGCCCAGCAGAAGGTCGAGGCGCGCAACTACGACATCCGCAAGCAGCTGCTCAAATACGACGACGTAATGAACGACCAGCGCAAGGTCATTTACGAGCAGCGTAAGGAGATCATGAACGCGGGCGACGTCGCGACGACGATCTCCGACATGCGCGCCGAAACGATCGCCGCGACCGTGGCGCTGGCGATCCCGGAGAATTCGCTGCCCGAGCAGTGGAACATCCAGGCGCTGCACGCCGAGTGCCTGCGCCTCCTGGCGCTCGATCTGCCGCTCGCCGATTGGGCCAAGGAAGAAGGCGTCAACAGCGAAGAGGTCGAGGAGCGCATCATCGCCGCGGCCGACCGCAAAATGGCGGAGAAGAGCGCCAATTACGGCACCGACATGATGCGGATGGCGGAAAAGAGCCTTTTGCTGCAGATCCTCGACCAGACCTGGAAGGACCATCTGCTGTCGCTCGACCATCTGCGCCAGGGCATCAATCTGCGCGCCTACGCGCAGCGCGACCCGCTCAACGAGTACAAGCGCGAGGCGTTCGAGCTGTTCGAGGGGATGCTCGTCCAGCTGCGCGACCAGGTGACTTCGGTGCTGAGCCATATCGAGCTGCGCTTCGAGGCGCCGCCGATGCCGCCGCCAACCGAGATGTTCGCCGGTGGGCCGCAGCCGCTGTCGGGAGCCAGCGCGCAGTTCGCCGAAATCCATGAGCGCGAGCCGGCGATGGCCGAGGAAGACCGCCCCGCGCTCGGTGCGGGCTATCCCCATCTTGGTCCCGCCGCCCCTCCCGCGACGCGCCGGGGCCGCGACCATCCCGGCGACCCGCCGCGCGGAGGCGGCCAGTTCGCCGGACCGCGCGCGCCCTGGGCCGGCACCCCGCGCAACTCTCCCTGCCCATGCGGCTCCGGCAGAAAATTCAAGCACTGCCACGGACGCGTTTGACGATATTTCCAGCCGGGCACCGGATCGCGTGCGGGGGCAGGCCAGCTCACCGAGACGGATTCGCCGCATTGCCTGTGTCGCGCTTCCGGCTACATTTGCTGCGCCGCCGGGCCACCGCCGCAAATCAGCGCCGCGCCGCGGAGCGACAAACAAAGCCCTCAGACCAGTCACCGATGTCGATCGGTCGTGCCTCGTTAGCCGGCTGACAACCACGTCAAATATCTTAAGCACGATAAGCAGCAAGAATCATCCCATCCGCCGCACCGGCCCCGCGATCGATCCAATCCGGCGCTTCCTTCCACCAGCGCCGCTTTTTCCGGGTCCGATCCTCAGCTATGCAGAGACCGCTGCGCTGCGGACTCCTTGCTCCGCCAATTTGGCTTTCGGCTAAACTCCACCGCGTTATCGGCCAATGGCTTAACCAATCATCAACAAACCTTTTGTCATCATGGACGGAGCGATAGATTGGGACGAAGCGGATTATGCGTTCTCTCCTGCAATGGATCAGGGCCCGGCGGCGCGGCGCTACGGCGATCGAATACGCGATGATCGCGTTCTTCATTTCGATCGCCGCGTTCAGCGTCATCGTGCAGGTCGGCACCTCGGTCAGCGGCGTGTTTGCGACAATCGCCACCAGCTTCTGAAGCCGCGCGCGCCGCGTGGTCTTGAGGCTGTCGTCGAAACGTTCCATGCTCGGTCCGGCGCGCCTGCGCTGCGCGGCACGAACAGGAAATCCGAGCGATGAGCGACAATTGCTGGCAGCCTTCCCTGCTCTACCCCGACCCGGCTGTCGTCACCCTCGATCCGCGCTTCGAAAAAATAAGACCGCCGTTCAACACCTCGGTCGAGCTGCTCTACACCGGCTGCCGCTGGAGCGAAGGCCCGGTGTGGTTCGGCGACGGCCGCTTTGTGCTGTGGAGCGACATTCCCAATAACCGTATCCTCAAATGGGAAGAGGAAACCGGCGCGGTCAGCGTGTTTCGCAAACCGTCCGACAATGCCAACGGCAACACCCGCGACCGTCAAGGACGACTCGTCACCTGCGAGCACGGCGCCCGCCGCGTCACCCGCACCGAGCATGACGGCACGATCACGATCCTGTGCAACCGTTTCGACGGCAAGCCGCTCAATTCGCCGAACGATGTCGTGGTCAAATCGGACGGCTCGGTCTGGTTCACCGACCCGCCGTTCGGCATCCTCGGCGAGTACGAGGGCGACAAGGCGGAACCAGAGCTGCCGGTCACCCGCCTCTATCGCGTCGACGGACGCACCGGGCAGGTCAGCGTCGTCGCCGACGACATTCGAGGCCCTAACGGCCTGGCCTTCTCACCCGACGAAACCCGCCTCTACGTCGTCGAATCGCGCGCCCAGCCGCAGCGTGCCATCCGCGTTTTCGATGTCGCCGATGACGGGCTCAAACTACGAAACGGCCGCGACTTCGCAGATTTCGGCCAAGGAACGCCCGACGGCTTCCGCTGCGATGTCGACGGCAATCTGTGGTGTGGCTGGGGCATGAGCGCGGAGCTAAACGGCGTCGCCGTGTTCGCGCCCGACGGCACGATGATCGGCCGCATCGCGTTGCCCGAGCGCTGCGCCAATTTGTGCTTTGGCGGGACCAAGCGCAACCGCCTGTTCCTGGCGGCGAGCCACTCGCTCTACTCGATCTACGTGAATACGCAAGGTGCGATCGGCGGCTAAAATAGCGAGATGCGCCGCCGCACGCTGTTGCAAACGACTGCCGCCGGCATGCTCGCGGGACGGTGGGCCGGTTCCGAGCCCGCAATGGCCGAAACGCTGCGCTTCCCGCCCGGTTTTGTCTGGGGGATAGGGACGTCGTCCTGCCAGATCGAAGGCCGCGGCGACCGCGTCGCCGACAGCATCTGGGATATTTTCGCGCGCATCCCCGGCACGATCAGCGATCACAGCACCCCCGAAATCGCCTGCGACAGCTATCACCGCTATCCCGAAGACATCGCGCTGATGTCGCGGCTGGGGATCAAGGCCTACCGTTTCTCGCTGTCATGGCCGCGCGTCATGCCGGACGGCACCGGCGAACCCGACCCGCGTGGCCTCGATTACTACGACCGCGTCACCGATGCGCTCTTGAAGGCCGGGATAGAGCCTTGGGTCTGCCTTTTCCACTGGGACCTGCCGCAGGCGCTGCAGGATCGCGGCGGCTGGGGCGATCGCGCGAGCGCCGATTGGTTCGTCGACTACGCCCAGCTGGTGACGCGGCGTCTCGGCGACCGGATAACGCGCTGGGCCATCTTCAACGAGCCGCAGGTCCACGCGATGATGGGTCACGGCCTCGGCGAGCATGCCCCGGGGCTGCACGGCCGCGCGCCGATGGCCGCCGCCGCGCATCATCTCAATCTTGCCCAGGGCCGCGCGCTGGCCACGCTGCGAGCGCAGAATGCCGGGTTCAAGCTCGGCACCGTGATGAGCCTGCAGCCGGTGCGCCCGGCTCAAGGTCTCGCTGAAAACCGGGAAGCCGCCGCGCAATGGGACGCGGCATGGAACCGGGCCTATCTCGATCCGCTGTTCCGCGGCGCCTATCCCGCGCGGTTCGCGCCGCTGGTCGAAAAACTGGTGCAGCCCGGCGACATGGAGCAAATCCGCCAGAAGATCGATTTTCTCGGCGTCAATTACTACGCGCCGATGTATCAGCGGGCGGACTCGGCGGGTATCGTCGGCAGCAATTGGGGCGCCGTTCCCGCCGGCATGCGGACGACCGCGATGGGCTGGCCGATCGACCCGGGCGGGCTCGTCGAAACCCTCGTCGATCTGCGCGACCACTACGGCAACCCGCTGGTCTACATCACGGAGAACGGCGCCTTTTTCAAGGAAACTGCCGGACCGGACGGCCGTATCAGCGACCGGGAGCGGATCGATTACCTGCGCGATCATATCGCCGCCTCTCACCGCGCTCTCGCATCGGGCGTAAATCTCGGCGGCTACTTTATTTGGACGCTTGCCGATAACTGGGAGTGGACGCATGGCTACTCTGCGACATTTGGGCTCGCCCACCTCGACCGCGCCACTCTGACGCGCTCGCCAAAGGCCTCCTTCGACTGGTTTGCCGGGGTAACCCGGACAAATTCGTTGTAAGCCCTTCTACCGCCACGCGATCTGCCGCCGGTTGATGCCGCAGGACCCGGCGCGCCTATTGCGTTACGTGGGTCAACCGGTTAACCATGCAATAACGGTTTGAGGTAGTATAATCATGCGATTTATTATATGGTCTCAGTTCTCAACTGTCGGAGGAACCCGATGAAGCGTGCCCTTGCCCTCTGTGCGCTCCTGGTCATGGCGTCGTGCGCGCCCGTCCCAGCGCCAGCACCACCCC
>Ga0209483_1001203_pt1 | contig 20078 bp, 18 predicted proteins | sample NGEPerA_FD_184508 | JGI IMG/M metagenome (GOLD analysis project Ga0209483, IMG submission 184508) | Arctic peat soil microbial communities from the Barrow Environmental Observatory site, Barrow, Alaska, USA - NGEE PermafrostL2-A... | ecosystem: Environmental > Terrestrial > Soil > Wetlands >... | reverse complement strand
GACCGTCAAACCAAACTGTTTGAAATACTGGCCAGCAATACCACCCATGAAAGACACTGGCGCGAAAATGGCGATTACCGAGAAGGTGATTGCAATAACGGCTAAACCAATTTCATCAGCGGCTTCCATCGAAGCGCGGTAAGGCGTCTTACCACTCCTCATGTGGCGGGCGATGTTTTCAATTTCTACAATTGCGTCGTCAACCAATATACCGGTTGCCAATGTGATGGCGAGGAACGACACGAGATTGAGTGAAAAGCCAAGCATGCTCATTGCCCAGAATGTAGGCAGAGCTGAAAGCGGCAAAGAAACGGCGGTAATCAACGTGGCGCGAACGTTGCGTAAGAAAATCAATACAACAAGCACGGCCAGCAATGCGCCTTCAATCAGGCCTTCCATGGCGGCTTTATAGTTGCCGTAGATGAAGTAGACCGTATCATCTACAACTGAGAAACTAGCCGCACCCTTGGCATCGTCGGTGATTTTTGCAATCGCGTCTTCAACGCGCTTTGCGGTATCGGTTGAGCTTGCGCCCTTGGCGCGGAACACAGAGAAAGCAACAACGCCTTGACCCTGATAGCGGGCAAAAGTGGTTTGTTCTGCGCTGCTATCTATCACGTCGCCTAATTGATCAAGGCGCACGGCTTGGCCACCGGGCAGCGTGACTTTAGCCGATTTCAAATCATCAATTGATTTGGCTCCGCCCAAAGTGCGGATGGCTTGTTCTTGCCCGCCGACATTACCTTTGCCTGCGCCTGAATCCGCGTTGGTGTTAGCCACTTGGCCATTCACAAGTGCCGCCGTTGCACCAAAAGCTTGCAGCTTGGCCGGATCAAGATTGATGCGGATTTCACGGTCAACACCGCCGTAACGTTCCACACGGCCAACGCCGTTCACGCCTTGCAGTGCCCGCTTGACCTTATCATCCACAAACCAGGAGAGCTGTTCTAACGTCATGCCGGGGGCCGTCACCGCATAAGTGCGAATGGCCTGGTTTTCCACGTCAACACTTGTAACGACTGGGTCATCAACGCCCGCAGGCAGCGTTGATCTGATGCGTGCCACTGCATCTTTGGTGTCTTGCAAAGCCTTTTGGGTTGGCACTTCAAGGCGAAATTCAATTGCTGTTGTAGAAATGCCGTCAGACATGGTGGAGGTGATATGTTTAACCCCCGATATGCCAGCCACTGAATCTTCGATGAGCTTGGTAATTTGCACTTCAAGCTCTGCAGGTGTTGCACCCTGCTCTGAAACAGAGACTGCAATTATCGGCACGTCAATGTTGGGAAATTGCTCAATCGCCATGTTTTTGAAACTGACGATGCCAATGATCGTCAGAATTATAAATAGCAGAATGGGTGGTACTGGATGACGAATTGACCAAGCTGAAAAATTGAAATTCATTTCACTATTTTCTCTCAGTTATTGTGTCAAAGCCACGGGCGTTACGGCATCACCATCACGCACGAAAGAACCGGCCCTCGCTACAAAGGTTTCGCCGGCTTCAACGCCTTTGGTAATTTCAATATCATCGGTTCCAACAAGACCAGTGGTGACCTTGCGAACCTGCACTTTGCCGTCTTTGACGATTTGCACGGTGGGGCCATTGTCGCCAAAGGTAACTGCTGTCATCGGTAAGCCAACACCTTCTTCAGCAGCCAGAGTTATGGTCGCGCGGCCGAAGGTGCCAAGTGGGATGCGCTGATCCGATTTAACGGCAATATGAGCAATGCCGATGCGGGTTTGCTGATTGATTTGCGGTGAAATTAATTTCACTTCGCCCATCACTGGCTGAGTTAGGCCATTCACTGTTATGCTGGCGATTTGGCCAAGCTTCACACGCGGCAAATCACTCTCTGGAACTTCGGCTTGCAATTCAATTTCGCCGTCGCGCACGATCTGATACAACGGCGGTTTGGAGGCCGAAGCCACACTGCCAATTTGCACGGCGCGGGTAGCGATATAGCCATCCACTGGAGATTTTATCTCACTACGCGATTTATTTAACTGTAGGGCCGCGATTTGTGACACGGCCAAATCAAATGTAGATTTGGTGAGATCAAAATTTGCCTGGGTTTCAACGCCGGTTGAACGCAGCTTGGTGATGCGCTCCAAATCCGCCGAAGCTTTGTCTCGCGAAATCATCGCCTGTTGCAATTGAATATCAATGGCCGCGGAATTGAGATTAACCAAAGTCTGGCCCTTCTTTACCGTATCGCCTTCCTCAGCGAGAAAATTCATCACCAAAAGGCCCTCAATTTCAGGTGTAACCAACACCATTTCGCCGGCAGCAAATGAACCGGTTACATTCAACTGTTCATTGATCGGCTTTTTGGTGGCGGTGAGAACCGAAATAGTTGGCGGTGCGGGCACCTCCGCCAATGCCACGTCAACGGTGGTGAACCATGTCAAGGCCACAAGGCCCATGGCAAATTGTGGTTTCATAAATTCACTCCGCTGCTTTAGCTTTTGGTTTCTTGAGGCGCGGGCATTGGGCCTCCAAATAATTGACAGCCGCACGCAAAACGCTATCAGCGTAGCCCATGACAAATTTTGATCCAACTTCGCAAACACGGTCGCGCTTCTGTGCGATATGTGCCAGATCTTCGAGTAGATCAGCATGTTGCTTGTCGATGGCCTCATCCATGTGATCTTTGCTGATGAAATGTTGCATCAACATCTCAAACAAAAACTCACTCTTGAATTTATCTTTGGCCGGCAACACCGCAAGGCTTTTGGCCAGCACGGTGCGGCCTTGATCAGTTATCGCATAGACCTTTTTGTCTGGCCTTCCGGCTTGCTCCTCTGAACGCACAGTGAGCAGACCCTCAGCATTCATTTGCGTAAGGGCTGGATAAATCGAACCATAAGAAGCATCAATGAAGTGGCTAAACGAGCCATCTTCAATTTCCTTCTTCAGTTCATAGCCAGAAGCCTCCCTAAAAGTCAGGATGCCGAGGCAAAGGGTGCGGACGTTCATAGCCATTGAGACGAAAACTCTGTGAAAGTATATGCCAAATCGATATATGACGGCTTGATATAGGCTGGCTCTTTGCTTGTCAAGTTACGCGCTTCAAACCGCTTTGAATCTAATACTTGTCAATTGCCACGGGCTTCGATAGACCTAAGAGGCAAGTTCCGGAATACAATGGAACACCAAGAAGCGTCATGGGTTCGGGAGCGTAGTATAAGTGTATTTTCTGCAGCAGCTGATTAACGGCCTGACGCTGGGTTCCATCTATGGATTGATCGCCATCGGCTATACGATGGTTTACGGCATCATCGGGATGATCAATTTCGCCCATGGTGACGTTTTCATGGTCGGCTCTATCACAACATTCATTGTACTTTTGATGTTTGCCCTCACCGGAGGCAGCGGACCCTTTGCTATTGCTTTGGCGCTGGCTTTGGTGATTGCCATTTCAATGGCGGTTGCGGCGACTTTTAACTGGACTATTGAACGTGTGGCTTACCGACCGTTGCGCGGCTCTTTCCGTTTGGCCCCCCTGATTTCATCAATTGGCATGTCTATCGTGTTGCAAGAGTTTGTGCGCATTGCCCAAGAAGGCCGGTCCAAACCCATTCAGCCAATTATTAAAGGCAAATTCGTGTTGATGACCAAATCTGTGGGCACGCAAGATTTTGCGGTGACGCTTTCCTACATGCAAATCGGGATTATCCTTTCCACGCTGGTGCTGATGACGGTGTTTACATTGATCATTCAACGCACAGCATTGGGCCGCGCCCAACGCGCCTGTGAGCAGGACACCAAAATGGCCGCCCTTCTCGGCATCAATGTTGACCGCACGATTTCAATAACCTTCATCTTGGGCGCGATATTGGCGGCTTTCGCCGGCTTTATGTTCTTCATGTATTATAATGTGACTGATTTCCACGTTGGCTTTGCTGCGGGCATCAAGGCCTTCACAGCTGCCGTGCTGGGTGGCATCGGCTCTATTCCAGGCGCCATGCTCGGCGGCATGCTCATCGGCCTTATTGAGGTGATGTGGTCGGCTTACTTCTCGGTGGAATATAAAGACGTGGCGGCCTTCACCATTCTTGTGCTGGTGTTGATATTCATGCCACAGGGTTTGCTTGGCAAACCGGAAGTGGAGAAGATATAAGCGATGTCTGCAGCTCCTAAATCTGGCGGCGCTAAGGGCGAAGCCAAAGTTCTTTCGCCGAGTGAGATTGCAAAAGATCTCCTCATTTCCGGTTTAATCACGGTGCCGATCTTGGTTCCCATTGTGGCCATCCGCACGCAACTCGATCAAGGCATTCTCACCTGGCATTCACGGTTTTGGTTAGCAGGATTGCTGGGAGCCCTTGTGGTGATTGGCCGTGGTCTCATGTATGTATTTGTGTGGAACCCACGCGCTGCTGCTGCACTTGATATTGCTGCACCGGATGCAGTCGTCGTTCCAAAAATAAAGTTATCAAGAATTATCCTGTCTTGGGTGCTGCCGCTTATCATCGTGGCCATTCTCATTGCCAATGCGCGCTACATTTTTGCAGGATTGATTTTGGTGCTCATCGCCGGCAGGGAAGCCCTTCGAATTGTATTTCCTGACCGAAAGCTGTCAGACTTGATTGGGCCTTATGTGGCACCCGGCCTTTTGGTTTTTGGCATAATGCTGCCAATCGTGGCGCATCTTGGCAAAGCTTATGGAGTTGAGCTTCCCAACTTCGGTGAACTGCGCTTGATTGATTTAGCCGGTTATATTTTGATATATATCATGCTCGGCTGGGGCCTCAATGTAGTGGTGGGCCTCGCAGGGTTGCTCGATCTTGGCTATGTGGCTTTCTATGCCGTGGGCGCTTACTCTTACGCCCTGCTCTCCACCGTTTATTTTCCACGCTGGTTTGGCGTTGGCATTGTGCCCTATGCTTTCTATGTCACACTGCCGGTGGCGGGCCTGTTGGCCGGACTATGGGGTGTGATTTTAGGTTTTCCGGTGCTGCGTTTGCGCGGCGATTATCTCGCCATCGTTACATTGGCCTTCGGTGAAATCATCCGTTTGGTGCTGATTAATTGGTTCTCATTCACCAGCGGCCCGCAAGGCATCAATGTACCGAAGCTGACATTCTTCGGTTATACGTTCAAACAAGATGCTGATGGCGATTATTCAGAATTTTCAAAATTCATTTCAGATCATTTCTTTCCCCTGGCTTATGATCGCATCCACTCTTACATATTCCTTTATTATGTGATCTTTGCGCTGGCATTGGTGACTTACTTTGTAACCAAGCGCTTGCGCCGCTTGCCAATTGGCCGGGCGTGGGAAGCTTTGCGCGAGGACGAAATTGCCTGCCGTTCACTGGGTATCAACACAACGAACACAAAACTCACGGCGTTTGCGATTGGTGCCATGTTCGGCGGTTTTGCTGGTTCATTCTTTGCCGCACGCCAAGGCTTCATATCACCTGAGTCTTTCGTTTATCTCGAAAGCGCGTTGATCTTGGCGATTGTGGTTTTGGGTGGCTTGGGTTCTCCGATCGGCATCGTATTTTCGGCCACCGCCATTATGGGATCATTTGAAGTCTTCCGCGAGTTGGGCAGCGCTGGCGATGCCATTAAATCCATGATGGGCGAAACCGTTGGGGGATGGCTGTCTTGGCTATTTGCACAATTCCCGACGCAGCTACAAGATTCGTTCATCGGCACTGATCCAGTGCAATTCCGCATGATTGCGGTGGGCATGGCAATGGTTGTGATGATGTTGTTCAGGCCGCGCGGCTTTGTAACCAAGCGTGAGCCAACAGTTTATCTCAAAGAGAAAAAATCCATTTCCGGCGATATGGTGGCTGAGGGGCATGGTTGATGATGCGTGAGTGGGACAACAGCCCTGAGCTGGAGGTTCAGCACCTCACCATGCGCTTTGGTGGCTTGGTTGCTATTGGTGATCTTTCTTTCAACGTTGCGCGCAAACAGATAACCGCTCTGATCGGCCCCAATGGTGCTGGTAAAACTACAGTGTTCAACTGCATCACCGGATTTTACAAACCCACCGAAGGCATGTTGAAATTGAATCACGATAACGGCAAGCAGTTCTTGCTGGAACGTATGGATGATTTTCGGGTGAACCGTGAGGCACATGTGGCCCGCACCTTTCAGAACATTCGGTTGTTCTCCGGCATGACTGTGGTTGAGAACCTGATGGTAGCCCAACACAATACATTGATGAAAGCTTCTGGCTATACCATTGGCGCTTTGCTTGGGCTTGGCAGTTATAAACGCGCCGCGGCCGAGGCTCTCGACAAGGCCAGTTATTGGCTCGAAAAAGTAAATCTCATTGACCGTGCTGATGACCCAGCGGGTGATTTATCTTACGGCGCGCAACGCCGACTTGAGATTGCTCGCGCCATGTGCACCAATCCACGCTTGCTGTGCTTGGACGAACCCGCAGCGGGTCTAAATCCCCAAGAGTCAGGCGAACTCAACAAACTGCTCCGCACCATCCGCGATGAGCATAATGCGGCTATCTTATTGATTGAACATGATATGAGTGTGGTGATGGGCATCTCCGATCATATTGTGGTGTTGGATTATGGCCGCAAGATTGCCGATGGCACGCCAGCCGAAGTGAAGATTGATCCGGCGGTGATCCGCGCTTATCTCGGCGTTGAAGATGAAGAAGATGAGGAACTGGTTGAAGAGGCTATTGTTGCGGTGGCCCCTGCCCCAATAGCGGCCACAAAACCCGCCCCAACTAAACAAGCACCAGCCAAACCTGCGCCCGCCAAAAAACCCGTAAAGGCCAAAGCCCCTGCTAAAAAGGCAGCCCGCAAATGAACAAGGTTCTCCTGCAAGGCGAAGGCATAGAGACTTACTACGGCAAGATTCAAGCCTTGAAAGGTATTGATTTTCAAGTCAACGAGGGTGAGATTGCCACTGTCATCGGCTCCAACGGGGCGGGCAAATCAACTTTGATGATGACAATTTTTGGCACACCGCGCGCACGCGCTGGCCGCATTGTTTTTGATGGGCAAGACATCACCCAAATGCCCACCTACGAAATCGCTCATCTGGGTCTTGCACAATCACCCGAAGGACGACGCATTTTCCCACGCATGACAGTGCTTGAGAATTTGCAGATGGGTGCCACCGTCAATGCTTTGCGCAATGTGGTGGAAGACTTGCCAAAAGTGTTTAGGCTTTTCCCACGCCTTGAAGAGCGTCAAAGCCAACGTGCGGGCACACTTTCTGGTGGTGAGCAGCAAATGTTGGCTATTGGCCGTGCGATGATGGCGCGCCCGCGTCTTTTATTGCTCGATGAGCCTTCGCTTGGCCTTGCCCCCATTATCGTCAAACAAATTTTTGATGCCATCCGCATGCTTAACCGTGAGGAAGGCTTGACTGTTTTGTTGGTGGAACAAAACGCCAATCATGCCCTCAAACTGGCGCACCGCGCGTATGTGATGGTGAACGGTAAAATCACCCTCAGCGGCACGGGCCAAGAATTATTGAAGCGGCCAGAAGTTCGTGCGGCTTATCTGGAAGGAGGCCATTGAGATGAATGGTTTTATCGACCAGATGGGCAACTTCGCCGACGCGCTAGACCAGTTCGGCCAGAATTATCTGTCGCTGTTTGTTGAACAAGATACGTGGATTTTTATCATCCTCACCTGCATTCTTGGTGGTGGCGCTGCCTTCGCGGCGGCCCGATCTTTGGCGTTAGGATGGCGGCCCTATTATTTGCTGTTCATTTACATGCTCATTTTCACCTGCGGTATTCGCTTCTTGCATTTTGCACTATTTGAATCCGAGCTTTTGTCGGTGAAGTATTACATCAGCCACGGCTTGGTAATTCAGCTTTCAGCCCTGATCGGTTACCGCATGACCATGGCGCGACAAATGGCTGAGAAATATCCATTTGCCTATGAGCGCGCAGGCCTGTTCAGCTGGCGCGCAAAATCATGAATTATTTTGAAAGAGCCTCCTATAAATGTCGTTTTTTCAATTGCATTCCTATCCTGTTGGGGCAGTATCACCTCAAGGGGGTAGCGAACCTCCGACCACACTCTGGTCATTTAAACATTAAAGGAGAACGTCAATGAAGAAATTTATTATTGCTGGTATGGCGATCAGCTTTGCTGCTGCGCTTTCGGCTTCAGCGGCTTTGGCCGATCTTACTGTTGCTACCGCTGGCCCAATTACGGGCGATCTGGCAGCTAACGGCGAACAAATGAGGCGCGGCGCTGAAATGGCCGTGAAGGATATCAACGCTGCTGGTGGCGTGAATGGCGAACAATTGAAATTGGAAATCGGCGATGACGCTTGCGATCCAAAGCAAGCAACCTCAGTTGCGCAACAACTTGTGCAAAAAGGTGTAAAGTTCGTTTCTGGCCATTTCTGTTCCGGCTCTTCTATCCCAGCTTCAAAGGTTTATGCTGATGCTGGCGTTTTGCAAATCTCGCCTTCGTCTACCAATCCGAAGTTCACCGATGAAGGTGATTGGAACGTAGCACGTGTTTGCGGCCGTGACGATGCACAAGGCCTCGTGGCTGGCGGCTACCTTGCCAAGCACTACGCTGGCAAGAAGGTTGCAATTGTCGATGACAAATCTGCTTACGGCAAAGGCCTGGCTGATGCGACCAACGCTGCGATGGTAGCTGCCGGTCTCAAGCCTGCAATGGTTGAATCCATCAACACTGGCGAAAAGGATTATTCGGCAATCGTTTCCAAGCTGAAGGAAGCTGGCATCGATGCGATCTATTTCGGTGGTTATCACCCAGAAGGCGCGTTGATTTTGAAGCAGCTGCGTGAGCAGGGTTCTAAAGCCCAGATGCTTTCTGGTGACTCGATGAACGTCAAGGAATTCTGGACAATCGCTGGTGATGCTGCTGATGGCATGATCTTCACCTTCGCGCCAGATCCACGCAACAGCCCAGAAGCTAAGGACATCGTAGCAAAGTTTAAAGCTGATGGTTATGATCCAGAAGGCTATACGCTTGCAACTTATGCAACGTTCCAAGTCTTTCAACAGGCTGCCGCTGCAACCAAGACAACCGATCCAAAGACTCTCGCTAAATGGATTCGCGCTGGCAACGAAACCAAGACAGTTCTGGGCCCAATTAAGATTGACAAAAAGGGCGACGTGATCGGTGCCAAATATGTTTGGTATGTCTTCCACAATGGTAATTACGCTGAAGACGATTCAATCCAATAAGATTGAGTTCGGCTGAAATACATCACCCCCGCGAGGAGAAATCTTCGCGGGGGTTTTTGTTTGGAAGGAAGGGACCACATCCAGCGTGGCATGAATTCTGGACTACTTTGCCCTCAACGTCGACAGTAAAAACTGGTATTGGCAGGTCGGCGAGTTCGCGCTGTGTCATTGAAGTGATAGTAGGATGATCCATAGGCTCCCAATTCCACTTGCAATCTGCGTTTAAATTGCGCCCGAATGAGTTTTTAAACATCATTACGATTTTGCTGAAGTTTTCCACGGTAGGCTCCTTCGCCTACAAGTTGACATTCAAACGCAAAAAAGAAATGGAGATTGATGCTTAAGGGATATAGAAAAGCTATATGGATAAACTTACCCGATTTCATCTTAATGGTTTACGGGCTGTCGAAACGATTGGTCGGCTCGGAACTTTGGCGCGCGCGGCAGAAGAACTTGGCGTATCAACTGGGGCGGTAAGCCAACAGCTTCTCAAAACTGAACAGCAAGTCGGTCGTTCCATTTTTGAGCGTACGCCGAAAGGTCTCGTCCCGACGCCATTTGGTAGTCGATTGCTTGCTCATCTTGAGAGAGGTTTTCGCGAGCTGTCTCGCGCTGTAGCGCTGACAGATCAACCCAATCGTACATTACTCACTGTTTCTGTCGCACCAGTTTTTGCGGCCAAATGGTTGGTGCCGCGACTCTATAGATTTCAGGAGGCTTATCCGGATATCCATGTTAGGCTTGATGCTTCGATCGTCAATGTTGATCTTGATCACTCGGATGTCGATGTCGCCGTGCGTGTCGGTTCCGGCAAATGGCCAAACGTGAAAGCCGAGCTCCTCATTGAACAAAAGGTTTTTCCGGTTTGCGCTCCCACCTTAGGCAAACGCCTTAAGACGGTTATGGACATTTCAAAAGTGCCCATCATAAGAGATCAGAATTCAGCTATTCCCTGGAATATATGGCTGGCTCTTCATCAGTTAGACGAAAACATTTTGGGTGATGGGCCACGCTTTTCAGATGCTTCCTTATGTCTCGATGCCGCCATTACCGGACAAGGTGTCATGTTGGGCTGGGAGACGCTTGCCACAGATGCCATAAATGACGGTCGTCTTGTTCGGCCCTTTTCTGGTATAGCCAGCACAGGATTTGGCTATTGGTTGGTAACTTCGCCCGTTCGTGGCGCGAACCACAAAATATCTGCCTTCAAGCGTTGGCTGAAACTAGAAACTGATTTGATAAAGTGAAACTTAGTGTTTCTACGTGACCGCAAAACTGCGCAGCGTTTTTGTTTGTGCAGCCAATAAACCTCATCCGGCGTTAAAGTCCGAACGCCTTACTGATCCAACTTGTTGAATTGGCCGTCGGTGCGCGGCCATCGCTGGCCACCAGAGTATATGCGTCGCGGTACCAGGTTGAGCTCGGGAAGTTGCGGCCTAGCACAGCAGCGGCAGTTTGGGCTTCAGATCTAATGCCCAGGGCCATATAACCTTCTGACAGTCGGTAAAGCGCTTCTGGCGTTTGTGAGGTTTGCTGATATGTAGTGATTACATCTTTGAAGCGGTTAATGCCCGCCAACCAATCACCCTTTTTAAAATAATAGCGGCCCACTTCCATATCTTTGGCGGCCAGATGATCGCGCGCCAGTCGTGCTTTCAGCTGCGCATCGGCGGCATAACGCGAGTCAGGAAAACGCCGCGCCACTTCTTCCAGCGCGTCTAATGCTTTTGCTGTTTGTGATTGATCGCGCTGTACGTCACCGATCTGCTCATATTGCGAAAGCGCTACAATATAATAGGCATAGTCAATGTTCTCATGCCCGGGATGAAGCGCAATGAACCGTTGCGAAGCATCTATAGCGTCAGAATATTTGTTATTCTGATAATTGGCGAAAGCCTGCATCAAAAGGCCTTTTGTGGCCCATTTGGAATAAGGGTGCAGGCGTTCTAGCTCGGAGAAATTTCTGGCGGCCTCAGTATATTTGCCGGACTTCAACTGATCGAGGCCTGCGTTGTAAAGCTGTGCGACCTGCGCGTCATCGCTGCGCGCCAGATCAGGGGACAGAGCTTCAGTGTCTGCTCCGCCACGTCTAATGTTGATGCCACCAATGTCAATTCCGCCTGCGGAACAACCCACTAGCAATAAGGTGGCGGCGACCGCGCAATCGCGCAGAAGCTTGGCTTTAGTGGAAAATCTGATGACCATGGAGGGCTGATAACACTTATGCTTGGTTTGGTTAAGCCCCCGATCTAACAAAAACCCGGCAGAACTGTGGCTGCCGGGTTTTTATTAACAATTTGGGTTGCGTTTATCCGTTAGCTTGGCGACGCAAAAAGGCAGGAATAGCCAACTGATCATCATCATAATTTGCAGTTGCTTGCGGCGCAGGGGTCGGCTCTTGATAAACTGGTTGCTGAGCTGCGGGGCGGATCTTTGGTTCAGCGCGGCTTTGGTGAGTGGGCGTTGGTGCAGTCGCGTGATCCACTTTACGGCCCAAACCAACTTCAGCAAGGCGTTCAAAAATGCCACGACGCTTGCGTTGTGAAAGTTCGGCGATGCTTTCAACTTCCGCTTGGCGCGCGGCTACCTGTTCTTGAGCAATGCGTGGGAATTGATCAATGGGTGGGATGCGCGGCGCAGACCGTGCTGGCGCATGGCTGTGGACCGGCATATCGTCGGCGTGTGCATCTTGGCCATCGCCGTGCTGATCCATGATCGGTGAAGGCGCTGGAATTTGGACGTGGCGGCTGGTCTTCACGCGCGCTTCGGGCGACGGCTGTGGGATGCTATACGTCTTACGCTCAGGCTGCATTTGAACGGCGGGCTCATGATCTGTTTCTTCATGTGTGGCTTCGCCCATACCTTCAATTGCAAGGCCAGTGGCAACAACGGAAACGCGCATGGTGCCTTCAAGGCTATCATCAAATGTGGCACCCAAAATGATATTGGCGTTAGGATCAACTTCTTCGCGGATGCGGGTGGCGGCCTCGTCAACTTCATAAAGAGTGAGATCAGGGCCACCGCAGATTGAGATCAACAAGCCGCGTGCGCCGCGCATTGAAACATCATCAAGCAATGGATTGGAAATTGCAGCCTCAGCGGCTTCAATGGCGCGCCTGTCGCCAGAAGCCTCGCCAGTGCCCATCATGGCTTTGCCCATTTCGGCCATGATCGATCGCACGTCAGCAAAGTCGAGATTGATCAAGCCTTCTTTCGTCATCAATTCGGTGATCGAAGCAACGCCGGAATAAAGCACTTGATCAGCCATCGCAAAGGCAGCGGCGAAAGTGGTTTTTTCATTGGCAACACGGAATAGGTTTTGGTTAGGGATCACAATCAGCGTATCAACGTACCGCGCCAGTTCTTCGATGCCTTGATCGGCGGTGAGCATACGGCGCACGCCTTCAAAGTGGAAAGGCTTGGTGACAACACCGACGGTTAAGATGCCCTGCTCTTTAGCGGCGCGTGCAATAACTGGAGCCGCACCTGTGCCAGTGCCGCCGCCCATGCCTGCGGTGATGAATGCCATGTGGCTTCCAGCGAGATGATCGACAATTTCCTGCAATGCTTCTTCAGCCGCGGCTGCACCAATTTGCGGGTGTGAGCCTGCGCCCAAGCCTTGGGTTAGGGCTGTGCCCATTTGAATGCGGCGCGTGGCGGCATTTTGCATTAACGCCTGTGCGTCAGTGTTGGCGACGACAAATTCAACGCCTTCCAGCCTGCTCTCGATCATGTTGTTGACGGCGTTTCCGCCTGCCCCACCCACACCAAATACAGTGATACGTGGCTTCAATTCCGAAAGATTTGGTACGGCGAGTTTGATTGTCATGGGTCTTCCGCAAAAGCTGGTTGCAACTGCCCCCAATCTCTTACTCAAACCTTTAGAATTGGTTAACAACTACTAACCATAAACGCTAAAACACCCCTTAAAGTGAGTCAGAATGACTCATAGCGGAAGCTTTTGTTAGTATTGGCGGATTTTTGGCGACCAACGCCTTTGGCTAAAGCGCCTCAGCCAGCCAGCGACCGAGGCGGCGAGCATAGCCCATATGGGCCTCAGCCAGGGCGTTTTTGGCTTTTTCGGGCAAAGCATAATGTGCGTCCGGCCTAGCGGCATGGAGCAGCGCTCCTGACAAAACCGTAAATCCGGCATGGCGCTGGTGTTCACTCATGCCATTTAATGCGGCGCTGAAACCGATACGCACCGTGCGATTCAAAACACGTGCGGCCAATTCGGCCAAGCCTGGCATTAGGCTGCCGCCACCGGTTAACACCACTCGCGCACCTGCAGATTGTGCAAAAACTGGCGATGCGAGACGCTTGGCGCAATGTTCAAAAATTTCTTCTAACCGGGCCACCAAAATGCGCGTCAGGAAAGCTTTCGCCACGCGCTGTACAGAGTCAGTGCCCTTTTCGCCCAACAATGGCACGGCCAACATTTCGTGCTCAGCATGTCCGCCTTCAATGGCAGTCCCAAACAGTGTTTTCATGCGCTCAGCATGAGCAATGGACGTAGATAGACCGTGCGCCACATCATGGGTGAGAAGTTGCCCGCCCATGTTGAAGCTTTCAGCTGCCACCAATTTGTCATGGCGGATGAAAGCTATGGATGTGACCGAGCCACCGATTTCAATTACCACACTGCCAAGGGCACGTTCATCGGCTGTCAAAGCCGATTTGCCAGCGGCATAGCTGGCCAACACGAAATTAGACGGCTCTAAATGTGCGCGGCCCACGGCCAATGCGATATTGCGCAGGTAAGCTGGATCAACTGTGGTGATACCAATATCGGCTTGCAATTCAGCGCCGTGCAAACCAAGCGGCTGGCCGATGCCTGTTACATTATCGAGTGCATGATTGACTGGATGAAGATGCAAAATGGGGCGGCCTTGCGTTTCTGCATGGCCTAATGCCTGCACGAGGGCTGCCTCAACATCACGCGGGCCCACAATGCCAGTTTGGGTGACCACGCGGCCAGTGTGAGTGGAAGTTGCGGGTCTACCGCCTGAAAGTGCGACTGTGATGGAATGAATGGAAACGTGTGCACTGCGTTCGGCGGCATCAACGGCCAAACGTATGGCGCATTCAGCCTCAGCCACATCCACCACAGCGCCAGATTTAATACCGCGCGATGCAGTTTGACCAAATCCGATCACACGCAAATTGGAACGCAGATCGCTCTGACCACGGGCTTTTGGGCCACGCAATTCGCCGATCATGCAAGAAATTTTAGATGAGCCGATATCCAGAGCGGCCAGAATGCCGGACTTTGCAGTCTGCTTGTCGCCATCTGTCTGGCGGTCCGGAAACGCTATCACATTCACCACTACGCAAACCCCACTCATGCGCCCTTTAAAAAGCGCAACTTATTGAAGAAGCGGAATTGTTCCGCTCTATTGGCTTGCAGGTTTCTGCTCACCACTCACTTCTGCAACTTGAAAACCAACTTGGCCTTTCACGCGCAGATCAATCACTGTTACACCTTTGGAAAACATGTTTTGGCCTTGTTCAAGGTCCCAAGCTGTTTTCAAAGCTTGCGCAACGTCTTCTTCTGGCAAAGCCAGCTTTGCCCCGGTGTCGAGGTAAAGGTTCCAACGTCTCGCGCCCACGCGGGCTGCAGCAGTGATGCGGTGTTGTAGTTCAGGAATGGCTGATATCTGGTTAATAAGTTCAGCTGCGGCAATATTAGCACCCTCGCCCGTGACCAGAAGAAAGTTTCCGCTGACTGTGAATGGTGAATGGCCCATGTCTGCGCCGGTTTCATCAATCAGGTCAACATTAGAGCCATTCTGCCATAAAGCGATTGCATGACGTTCCACCAGAGTGGCGCGCAGTTGATTGGGATATTCACGCGTAACTGAGGCAGTTTTCACCCAAGGCAGTCTTTCTAACGCTTGCCTGGCCGCATCGGCATCAAAGCCCAGCAGTGATCCGCCGGGCTTGAGGTGTAAGGTATCAAGCACTTCGCTTGCATTATGTTGTGCCAAGCCGGCAATTCTTATGTCATCGGCAGCAAAACCAAGAAGAGATGACACCCGTGCTGGCAGGCCAGATAGTGGCCCCTGCCCTTCATCAAAACTGCCTGCGCGCGAAGCGCCATGTAGCACAATGCCTGAAAGTATAGCTAAGGCAAGTGCCATGCACGATAGACGCAGCGCGCCATTATCAAGGCTGGCGAGGGTCGTTCTCGAAAAAACTTTCATTGCCATTATCAGTTCACCCCAGTCATCTATTCAGCGACGCGTCATTGACCATCCAAGTCACCAGATCTTCGTAACTGTGACCAGCATGGCGGGCAAGTTCTGGAACAAGCGAAGTCCCTGTCATGCCAGGTTGAGTGTTAATTTCGAGCATGATCAATTCACCGTTTTCAGAGTGAGTATCATCATAGCGGAAATCACTGCGCGTGATGCCGCGACAACCTAGCGCCTGATGTGCTTTCATCGCGTAAGTTTGGCAACGGCGATAGACATCTTTTGGAACGGGAGCCGGAAGAACATGCTCTGAACCACCTTCGGCATATTTGGCTTCATAATCATAAAAGCTTGTGTGTGCGATAATCTCAGTTACACCCAGTGCCACGTCACCCATAACTGCACAAGTGAGCTCACGTCCCGCAATAAACCGCTCCACCATAACCATGTCGCCAAAAATGTGGCGCTCATCAACCAATGTGGCCACGGGCCCATTGGCTGTGTGATTAACGATATGAACACCAACGGAGGAGCCATCTGCCACCGGCTTAATAACATAAGGCAGTGGCATTGGATGGGCCGCTGCTGCCTGTTCTATGGGAACAATTTTCCCCTCGGCAACAGGAATGCCCACGGAACGGAAAATGGTTTTGGATAATTCCTTGTGCATGGCCACTGAAGAGGCAAGCACGCCGGAATGAGTGTAAGGTATGCCCATGGTTTCCAGTACAGCCGAAGCTGTGCCATCTTCGCCCCATTTGCCATGCAAAGCGTTGAAGGCCACGTTTGGCTTCATATCCGCCAAGACATTCATGATCGTTTCGCGCTTCACATCCACCATAATGGCGGTGAAACCAGCGCGACGCAGCGCAGCGTAACAGGCCTCACCTGAGGCAAGCGAAACTTTGCGCTCAGCCGACCAACCGCCCATAAGCACCGCGACAGTTGTTTCATCGGGCCAGCGTTTTGGCGTCATCATCGCGCACCACCTTCAGATAAAGCAATGCCAATGCGTTTGATTTCCCAGTCCAACTCAATACCAGTTTGGGCCTTCACACGGGCGCGCACTGTTTCGCCCAACTCTTCAATTTGGGCTGCGGTGGCGCCACCCTCATTGATCAGGAAGTTGCAATGAAGTTCAGAGACTTTTGCTGGGCCAACAGCGTAACCACGCATTCCCGCAGCATCAATCAATGCCCAGGATTTCTGATTTGGAGGATTTTTAAATGTGCTGCCGCCAGTGCGGGCTTTAATCGGTTGAGTGGCTTCGCGGCTTTCAGTGATTTTATCCATCGCCGCCAAAATCTCATCTTTGTTGCCGGGGCGCCCACGCAGCAAAGCCGAGGTGAAGATCAAATCCTCTGCTGCGCCGCAATGGCGGTAAGTGTATTTCATGTCAGCGTTGGACAGCACTTGCAATTCACCCTTGCGGTTGAAGCCACGCGCCTCCACCAAAACGTCTTTGGTTTCACCGCCATAAGCGCCGCCATTCATACGCAGCGCGCCACCTATCGTGCCGGGAATGCCTCTCAAAAAGGTTAACGTATCGATACCATGATCGGCGGCCACGCGGGCTACACGCACATCTAATGCGGCAGCGCCAGCGCGCAATTGCATCTCGCCTTCGGGCACAATATCCATAAAAGGGCGGCCTAAACGGATCACCACACCGGGCACACCACCATCACGCACCAAGAGATTTGAACCCACACCCACCACTGTGATGGGAATATCAAGCGGGGTGCCTTTCAGAAAATCGCCAAGGTCTGCCTCATCGGCGGGCTGAAATAAAACTTCCGCTGGACCGCCTACGCGAAACCAAGTGAGGTCAGCCAGCGGCGCGTTGGCCTCAAGCCTTCCACGCGTTTTGGGCAAACGCCGCAATAGTCTATCGCTGTCAATCAAACTCATGGTTTGGTCTTGTCTAAAGCCTTAAGTTGCTCCGGCAGCGCATTGGCCCAAGCCGAAATCGTGCCTGCGCCAAGGCAGACCACGATGTCGCCCGGTTTTACCAAGCCTCGCACCATGGGGGCTAATTGTTCTGGCGTATCAATTTTATGCACTGCGCGGTGGCCACGGGCGCGTAAGCCTTCAACCAAATTATCATGGGATGCGCCAGCAATGGGGGCCTCACCTGCCGCATAGACCGGTGCCACAATCACTTGATCCGCATTATTAAAGCAAGTGCAGAATTCATTGAATAGGCTTGATAATCTTGTATAGCGATGCGGCTGAACCACTGCAATAACTTGGCCTTTGGTGACGCGCCTGGCGGCTTGTAGCACAGCGGCAATTTCAACTGGGTGGTGGCCATAATCATCGTAAACCGTGACGCCATTATATTCACCGGTTTTGGTGAAGCGGCGCTTGACGCCAGCAAAATTTGCAAGACCTTTACGCAACGCTTCATCAGTAATGCCAAGCTCACGCGCCACAGCAATTGCAGCAGTTGCATTCAGCGCATTGTGATCACCAGGCATGGACAGCGCCAATTGATCAATCTCGTGCACAGTGCCTGTGCGTCTGTCTGTTACGCGCACTGAAAAGCGCGTGGCACCATCCTCAAATTCTCCACCTTGCAAACAATAATCTGCCTGGGGGCTGCGGCCATAAGTGATGACGCGCTTGTCGATAATCTGGCCGATCAATTCTTGCACCACAGGATGATCAATGCACATCACCGCAAAACCATAGAAGGGAATGTTTTCAACAAAGCTGCGGTAAGCTTCTTTGGCCTTTTCAAAAGTGCCATAATGATCGAGATGTTCTGGATCGATGTTGGTGACGATCACCACTTCGGCAGGCAGCTTGACGAAAGTGCCGTCTGACTCATCGCTTTCCACCACCATCCAATCGCCTTTGCCGAGCACAGCGTTGGTTCCGTAAGCATTGATAATGCCGCCATTGATGACTGTGGGATCGAACTTTCCTGCGTCCAGCAATGCAGCAACCATGGATGTCGTTGTAGTTTTTCCGTGTGTGCCACCGACTGCCACGCAGGATTTATAGCGCATCAACTCGGCCAGCATTTCAGCCCGGCGCACCACGGGCAAAAAATGTTCCCGCGCAGCAAGTAGCTCTGGATTATCCGGCTTCACGGCAGACGAAATCACCACCACTGCGGCGTCTTTCAAATTCTTCGCGTCATGGCCGATCATCACGTCGACGCCGTTCTTGCGCAGACGCGCGACATTGTAGTTGTCGGAAATGTCAGAGCCCTGCACTTTGTGGCCCAGTGTCACCATCACGTCAGCAATTGCACTCATGCCAATGCCGCCAATGCCGATGAAATGAATGGGGCCTATGTCACGCGGCAGTCTCATTATTTTTTCACTCCAACTTTATTTTTACTCACGAGGTCTTCAACAACATCAGCCAACCTCTTTGGCGCATCGGGCACGCCTTGCGCCAAGGCATCGCGCGCGGCCTTCTTAAGCGTAGCGCTATCGTCCATCAATCTCACAAGAAAGGCAGCAAACTCTGCCGCTTTTAATTCCCCTTGCGGGAAAACCCAGCCACCGCCAGCGCCAGCAAAATTTTGAGCATTGCGCAGTTGGTCATTATCAATGGCATGGGGCAAAGGCACAAAAATGGCAGGCCTGCCAATCACACCAAGCTCTGCCACCGTTGTAGCACCAGAACGGCAGATGACAAGTTGCGATGCCGCCAACAGCTTGGGCATATCCGAGAAGAACGGCGAAATCTCCGCCTTGATTTTAAGCTTTGCTAAGCGGGCTTTCACCGCAGGCACATCTTCGGCACGGCATTGCTGTGTGAGATGCAGGCGCTTGCGGTGTGCCGCGGGCATTGCTGCAAAAACCTCGGGCATGAAATCTGAAAAGAACTTTGCGCCTTGGCTTCCGCCAAAAACCACCAAGTTGAAAACGCCAGAAGGTTTCGGTGCAACATAAGCTGCCGCCTTTTGTTTCAAGACGATGGCGCGTGGCGGATTTCCGGTGAAAACGGCCTTCACCCCATCCTGCAGCAAAGCAGTTTTCATAAATGAGGTGGCCACTACATCCACGCGGGTGGCCAAAACTTTATTGGCGCGGCCCAACACGGCATTGGCTTCATGGATCACTGTGGGAATTTTTAAACTGCGCGCAGCAAAGAGAGGCGGGAAAGACGGATAACCGCCAAAGCCAACAACCGCCACTGGTTTTAGTTTCTTCATTAAGCCTCTGGCTTTAATAAATCCTCGCAGCAGTTTGAAGCCACGCCCCGGCACTTGCAATGGTTTGGAAAATGACGGGCTGGCAGATGCAATGAGATGGGTTTCGATTGCAGGAAAATTTTTGCCATAGTCACGCACGCGTTCATCGGTCATCAGATGCACGTCATAGCCGCGCGCACCCAATACTTCGGCCAAGGCTTGTGCCGGAAACAAATGACCGCCGGTTCCACCCGCAGCCAAAATGACAAGACCCTTGTTCATCGCGCCAGTGCTGCTTGCGGTGCCAATGACAAATGACTGAGGCCTGCCTGTTTTCGCGCCAAGGCCAAAACAAAGCCCATCGCCAAGGCTGTGCCTAAAAGGGATGAGCCGCCATAAGAAATGAAAGGTAGGGTCATCCCCTTGGCGGGCAGTAAGCCAACATTAACACCCATGTTGATGGCCGCTTGAAATGCAAACATACAGACCAAGCCAGTCATCGCCAAAGCCGAGAAGGCATCGCCCTCAGATTTGGCGCGCGACAAAATTCTCATGATAATG
>Ga0209483_1001202_pt1 | contig 20079 bp, 18 predicted proteins | sample NGEPerA_FD_184508 | JGI IMG/M metagenome (GOLD analysis project Ga0209483, IMG submission 184508) | Arctic peat soil microbial communities from the Barrow Environmental Observatory site, Barrow, Alaska, USA - NGEE PermafrostL2-A... | ecosystem: Environmental > Terrestrial > Soil > Wetlands >... | reverse complement strand
CGCGTATATCCACCGCTACCGGCTTGTGGCCGCCAAGCGGCATGACCTCGCGCTCCTCGATGACTGTCAGCAGCCGCGCCTGCAACGGCATCGGCATGTCGCCGATCTCATCGAGGAACAACGTGCCGCCGTTGGCCTGCAACACACGACCGATGTTGCCTTCGCGAGCCGCACCGGTGAAGGCCCCCGCCTTGTAGCCGAACAATTCGCTTTCGATCAGCAATTCGGGTATCGCCGCGCAGTTCACCGCCACAAAAGGTTTGTCCGCGCGCCTGCTGGCGTTGTGGATGGCCTTGGCCAGATAGCCCTTGCCGGTGCCGGTCTCGCCAAGCAGCAACACCGAGATGTCGCGATTGAGTATGCGGCGCAGCGTCTGGACATTGCGCATCATCAGCGGATCGGTTGACTCCATCACGTCCAGCACATCGGCCGCCGTCCGGGTACCGACGATGACCGATTTCGGCACGCGCCGGAATTCATCGGACGGCGGCTGCACCATTGCAAACAAGCCGCGATGACCGCCGCGCGTTGCCATGGGTTCGGGACAGAAGCCGTGCCGCACGCTCATGTGCAGCAGAGCCGCCAGCGGTGCATCCAGCACCGTACCGATGGCATGCCCGCACAGGGACTTGTGATCGGCGTAACCGAGCTGCTCGAGCGCGCTGCGGTTGGCCCCCATGATGGTGCCGCTCTCATCGAAGGCCAGTACTCCTTCTCCCGGGGTGCTGACGAATTCGGCGCAGCGATGGAAGCGCAGCACGAAGTAAGGTCGGCACGCCTGCAGCAGGGCGCGATTCTCGATGTTCTGCGCGGCGATCTCGACCAGCGCCAGGGTATGCGTCTGGGCACTGGTGGAACAGCCGGAGATGTCCAGCGCTGCGATGACTCTGCCCTGCAGGTCAAAGATGGGTGCGGCCGAACAGGTCAGATCCGTGTTCTGCACCAGGAAATGATCCGAGCGATGAATGACGATGGGCTGGCGGGTCATCAGGCAGGTGCCCATGCCATTGGTGCCCAGTTCCTGCTCGCTCCAGATGGCGCCCTCGCGGAAACCGCTGCGGCGCGCGGTCATCGAGAATGCCGGATCTCCCACGTAGCACAGGATGACGCCGTCGTGGTCGGTGAGCATGATGCCGTACTGCGTGTGCGCCATCTGCCGCGACAGACCGAGCATCTCGATGCGCGCGATGGGCAGCACGGAGCCGATGCGTTCGCACCGCGCCTCGAGATCACTGCGCTCGACGATGACCGGCTTTTTGACCTGGGACGGATCCAGGGAATAGTTGGATAGGCAACGGCTCCAGGAGCGGCGTACTGCCTGGCCGATAGTGTTGCTATCGGCGCCCTTGACGGCTGATTCGACCAGCCGGGCATGGCCCCGACTATCCAGTCTCAATCGCATGGTCCCCTCCAGCGGCATGTTCCGGCCGGCGCGCCCAGGCATTCCGGCTTTATTTTTGATCGCCCCACCTATCGTAGAGGGTATTACGAATGGGTGCCGCCGAACAGGACTTGCCATCGAAAAACGGGCCGAAAACCGCCTCCGGACCCCTGAACCGGGGGCCGCCGCGCAGGGAAAGTTTGCACCGTGCCGCGTCATGCTCAGAAACGGATCACCGAGCGGATAACCTTGCCCGCATGCATCAGATCGAAGGCCTTGTTGATGTCTTCCAGTGGCAGCACCTCGGTGATCATCTCGTCGATTCTGATCTCGCCTTGCAGGTAACGCTCAACGAACCCGGGAAGCTGCGAGCGGCCTTTAACGCCGCCAAAGGCTGAACCGCGCCACACGCGGCCCGTGACCAGCTGAAACGGGCGCGTACGAATTTCCTCGCCGGCGCCGGCGACGCCGATGATCACCGACTCGCCCCATCCCTTGTGGCAGCTCTCGAGCGCCGAGCGCATCACGTTGACGTTGCCGATGCACTCGAATGAGTAGTCGACGCCGCCATCCGTGAGATCGACGATGACCTGCTGCACCGGCCCGTCGTGTTCTTTCGGGTTGATACAATCGGTAGCTCCGAGCGCCCTGGCCATGGCGAATTTCTCGGAGTTGGTATCGACCGCGATGATGCGGCTACACCCAGCCATCACCGCGCCCTGCACCACCGAAAGACCGATGCCGCCGAGACCGAACACCGCAACGGTGGATCCCGCGGTTACCTTGGCGGTATTGAGCACGGCGCCGATGCCCGTCGTGATGCCACAACCCAGCAGGCAGACCTTGTCGAGCGGTGCCTTGGGATTGATTTTCGCCACCGAAATCTCGGGCATCACCGTGTACTCGGAGAAAGTGCTGGTGCCCATGTAATGCAGGATCGGCTTGCCATGTTGAGAGAAGCGCGTGGTGCCATCGGGCATCAGGCCTTTGCCCTGGGTGGCGCGAATCTTCTGGCATAGATTGGTCTTGCCAGACTTGCAGAATTTGCACTCGCCGCATTCGGGCGTGTAGAGCGGAATAACGTGGTCGCCCGCTTTGACGCTAGTGACGCCCGCGCCGACATCCTGCACGATTCCGCCGCCTTCATGTCCCAGGATGACCGGGAACATGCCTTCTGGATCCTTGCCGGAAAGCGTAAAGGCATCGGTATGGCAGACGCCGGTAGCAACGATCTTGACCAGCACTTCGCCGGCCTTGGGTCCGTCGACCTGGATCTCCTCGATCGAAAGCGGTTTGCCAGCCCCCCAAGCAACTGCAGCCCTCGACTTCATATCCCTCTCCGTGTCTTCGTATGCTGGGTTGCAGCCGGTGTGCCATCTTTCGCCGTGGCTTAAATCGCTATTTTATCAATCAGTCAGAGGGTCAATCGCAGCTAAGACCGCAACCGCAGGCCGGGGCCGAGTCGAGCACGCCACAATGGAGTGACACATGTGACACGACACAAAACGAGGCAGGCACCGGAACGGCTGTTCCGGTGTCCGAACTCACGGCGTGCTATTCGTTGTTGGTGGGCTCTGGAGCCGGCGGCGGATTGCCGTATTTTCGCGAAGCGCCGCCCTTATAGGCCGAGCGCACAAAGGTCAGGATCTTCCACAAGTCATCCTCGGTCGGAATGAGGGTTCCGAACGGCGGCATGGGCGCGACCACGTTTTCATGTCCCTTGCGCACGTAGCCTTTGGCCTGCAAGCCGATGCTGCCCAGCGTGACGAGGCGAAACAACGTATCGTCATCGCCGTCATACACCCAGGTGTCGTTGATCAGCGGCGGGCAGATGCCGCCACCGCCGCCACCGCCATGACAGCCGTTGCAGCTGAATTGCAGAAATAGCTTGTTACCCTGCGCGACGATATCGGCATTGTCGTCGGTATAAGCGTTCTTCAGTGTTCCCTTCGGCGCGCTCTCAACCCGTTGCACCGGCGTCATGGTCGAACCGGGCTTGCTCGCCGTCAAATTTGGCGCGTTGGGCCGCGCAACCTCCGGCGGAATTTGCGCCCAGGCCGTTGCAGCCAGTGTCAGCGCCACGAAACCGCCAGCCAAAACTTTTCCTAGCACATTATTCTCCTGTCCAGACCCCTTGAAATCATCTCCGGCGCTATGCGCCTAACCTGAATTCGCGGCGGTATTCGGCGCTGATTGTTCCAGCACCTTGATCACCGCCTCGTTGCCCTTGTCGCGCGCAATAGCCAGCGCAGTCCTGCCGTTCTCGTCCTGCAGGGCCGCATCGGCGCCCGCCTTGATCAGCAGATTCGCCAGATCCGCCTGATTAGCCGCGGCGGCAATCATCAGTGCCGTGACACCACCCGAGTTCCTGGCATTGACGTCGGCACCGTGATCGACCAGCGCCTTGGCAGAGCGATCCGAAATACCGGCAACCGCGAGCATCAATGGCGTATAGCCGCTGCCGATGCGTTGATTCACATTTGAACCGGCGCCGATCAGCGCGACCACGGCCACGTCCTTTCCGTATTCCGACGCAATACCCAGGGGCGTCAGTCCCTGCGCGTTCTTGGCGTTGAGATCCGCCTTGCGCGTGGCAAGGAACTCCACAATATCCCCGTCGTCCATCCAGGCCGCGGTCATCATCGGCGTCCAGCCATCGCGATCCGGCCGGTTGGCGTCAGCGTGATGCATGACCAGGTACTTGACCATGTCGAGCGACTTCCTGCGCACGGCGTTGAGCAGCGGCGTATAGCCCTGCAGATCACGCGCGTTGACATCAGCGTGCTTGGACTCGACAAGGTAGCTTACGCGCACCGGATCATCGGCAATCACGGCGTTGTTGAGCTCGATGTTGACGTTGGCGCCATGTTTCAGCCAGTCATCCAGCATGGCCGTGCTCACGCTCTGTATCGCCGGTCCCGTGTACTTCGGTTTGCCCATGGGGGCATAGGGTCCGTGCGAGGGCAGGTCGCCGTCGATCACGCAGGTATCGCATTTGACCAGGGGCACGCCGAAATCGACCAGAATCGCGTGGATCTTGTCCTTCTGCTGTTTCATCGCGTTCTCTATCTGATCCCGGAAGCCGCGATTCTGGTTGCGCACGGCCAGGGTCATGTCGAACTCCATCGGATAGGTGTCCTCCATCAGATTCACCGGCTGAATCGTCAGCGGCGCATGCTTCATGACTTTGTAATAGCCTGCAAACGGTCCCCACACGGCCGCGACATCCAGCTGCCCGTCCATGACCTGCTGCATCTGGTAGACCGGCTCATCCGCGGCAACTGTGTCGGCGTCGTGACTCAGGTAGTGGACCACCACATTGCTCTTGACGTCGTGCTCTTCCAGAGCCTCGCGTATGGCCGAAGTCTGGTACACGCCGACCCTCAGGGTCTTGAGCCGCGGATCATCGAGACTCTTGAAATCCAGGTTTCGGTCAGTGCGCGAGGCCAGCACGAAGGTGGTGCGGTACAACGGCGAGGTGCTCAATACACCCTCGGCGTCGCTGGTGAGGTCCAGCATGAGGTCGCAATTGTCCGCCGCCAGCGTGGTGCGCGTTTGCCCGCGCTCGATGCCGGGCCGGTAGTAATACTGGACGCCGGTGTGGAGCGAGTCGGCAATCACCTGCGCGATCTTCTGCTCGAAGCCCTCACCGCGATTGTTCGAGAACGGCATGTTGCCGGGATCGGCGCAAACCCGTAACGCCGCCAAAGGGTCGGCACTCAGCGCGGCGCCCGAGGCGCCGAGCAGCAGAATTGATAGCGCAAAGCGCAAAGTGGTGGTCATAAGTGGGCCTCTTTAACTGTATCTCGTATTACATTCAGACCGTCGCGCGCAACAAACGGTTCAACCCACCAGCGCCTGCTCATTCGGCCCGTTCGATCGTCAGATAGCTCTGACCGTCAGGCGCATGGCCCGACATAAAGGCGCCCGATGTCTTTGCAGACATCGGGCGCCAGTATCATCTCAAACGTTTCCGATATTGTGTTTATTCGATTCGGAACGTGTACAGCGTGCCGCCCATCGGGATCTTGTCCAGATTGGCTGCCTTGGTCATCGCAGTTGCGCCGATAGCGCCGAACTTGTCGCTCAGGTCGAGGCCCGCGGTGACCGGCAAGCCGATCCAGCCGCCAATGCCGCTCCATACCGACACGTACTGCTTGCCACCGACCTTGTAGGTGATCGGGTTGCCGATGATGCCGGAACCCAAACGTCGCTCCCACAGGATCTTGCCACTCTTACGATCAACGGCGCGGAAGTTGCCTAACAGATCGCCGTAGAACACCAGACCACCGTCGGTTACCAGCGCGCCGCCCCAGTTCGGGTAGGCATCCGGAATTTCCCAAACGGTCTCACCCGTCAACACGTTGAACTTCTTGAACTTACCGGTCACGCCGGGCTTTTCAGGATACATGTAGACGTTGGCAAACACGTACACGGTGCCCTGCTGGGTGTGCGAGCGCTGCTGCGGCTCGTCTTCCATGCACCAGTTGTTGGTCGGGCAGTACGCCATGCCGGGCTCGCCCGGATCAATCGCGCACGGCTGCTGGTCCTTACCGCCCATCGCGGACGGGCAGGCCTGCGTATTGCCGTTCGGCAGCAGCGGCGAATGCTCAAACACCTTTACCGGGCGACCGGTCTTGAGGTCGACCTTCTCGGCCCAGTTGACCGTGACGTACTTGTTTGCGCGCAGCAGCGTGCCGTCCGTGCGGTCGAGCACGTAAGCAAAGCCGTTACGATCAAAGTGGATCAGCACTTTGCGCATCTTGCCATCAACGTTCAGATTCTCGAGCATGTTCTCGTTGATGCCGTCGTAGTCCCACTGGTCAAACGGCGTCATCTGGTAGGCCCAGACTGCCTCACCCGTGTCGACATTGCGGGCAAAAATGGTCATGGACCACTTGTTGTCCCACTTACCGCTGTTGCACTCCTGTTGCGTCTTTTCACCGCAGCGATAGGACGGGCTCCACAGACCAGGATTGCCGGTCGAGTAGTAGACCAGCTTGAGTTCCGGGTCATAGCTGTAGAAGCCCCACGCGGCGCCGCCGCCACGCTTCCACTCGTCGCCAGGATAGCTGGTGATGCCGACATCCTTGCCTGCAGTGCCGTACTCCGGGTGCGCCTTGTTGGTGTTGGCCGTGAGGCCCACGTCCTTGTCGGTACCGGTGGACTGGAACTCCCAGACCTTCTTGCCGTCGGCCAGGTTGTACGCAGTAAAGCGACCGCGGGCAGCGAATTCGTCGCCGCCGAAGCCGATGAGCACCTTGCCATCGGCAATGATTGGCGCCGAGGTGATGGTCTCACCATGGTCCGGATACGCATGCTTGACCAGCCAGTCTTCCTTGCCGGTCTTGGCATCCAAAGCCACCACGAAGCCGTCAAGGGTGGCAAACACCAGCTTGCCGTCAGCGTACGACAGGCCGCGATTCACCGTGTCGCAGCACGCGCGTGCTACGGCGGATTCGTCGCGATCGGTCATCTTCTGGTAATGCCAGATCTGCTTCGGGTGATCTGGATCGGTTAAGTCGAGCGCCTGAACAATATTCGGCCAACCGCTTTCCATGTACATCATCGGCGTGCCGTCGACCGTCACCACCAGCGGCTGGCCCTCATGGCCGCGCAGAGTGCCGCTCGATTGCGACCAGATCATCTGCAGCTTGCTGACGTTGGCGGTAGTGATGTCTTTCAGTCGGCTGTGTCGCGTCAACTCTGTGTCGCCACCTGGCGCGGCCCACAGATTCGGGTCTTTGGCGCGGTCCGCGACCTCATCGGCAATCACTGCGGCGGATGCCGCGGTGAGTGCCAAGGCGGCACAGAACATCCCCACCCTGCTCCTAAATACGGATTCCATACGCTGTTCTCCTCCTAAACTCATCGTGTCTTTATGTCCCGCCGCCACTGCCGGTGCCGCCGGGGATTATCAGCTTATGACTAAGCACTCGCCGTGCCAGCCTCAATTCACGAGGGAAAAGTTCCAGTTTTCATCAAGTTATATTCCAAGCCCACACCCCCGGGCGGTCTAACACAGGAGAATCGGGTCGGGTACGTCACAACACTGTGCCGGATATGACCCATCCCCTCCGCACCCGCATGTTAACTATCCGCGCATCATTGTGCCAGAAGTTCCCGACAGATCGTAGGCGGATGTCCCTTGATCAGCGCAGATTCCTGGCGTGATGCGCCAGATGATCGGCCATGAAACTCTGGATGAACCAATAGGAGTGATCGTAGCCGTCATGCCGGCGCACGCTCAGTGCCTGGCCCGACACCGCGGCCGCCGCCTCCAGCGCCTGGGGCTGGAGCTGCTCCGACAGAAACTGATCAGCCTGCCCCTGGTCTACGAGAATCAGGCCCGGGTACGCCTTGCGACGCATTAATAAGGACGCGTCCCAATCCACCCATTGGCTGGTGTCGGCTCCCAGATAGTTGCCGAATGCCTTTTTCCCCCAGGGCACTGCCACCGGGTTCGCAATGGGTGCAAACGCCGACACCGACTGCCAGCGCGAGGGGTTACGCAACGCGGTGACCAGCGCCCCGTGACCGCCCATCGAATGTCCGAATATTCCCCGGCGCTCCGCGCTCACCGGAAAGCTCTTCTCGACCAGCGCCGGCAGCTCTTCATTGACATAGCTGCCCATGTGATAGTTGGTCGCCCAGGGCGGTGCGGTCGCATTGATGTAGAAGCCGGCGCCGACGCCGAAATCCCACGATTCGGAATCACCCGGCAGATTGAGTCCACGGGGACTGGTATCGCAGGCCACCAGCGCCAGACCATATTCCGCCGCCAGCCGCTGCGCGCCCGCCTTGATCATGAAGGTCTCGTCGGTGCAGGTCAGCCCCGCGAGGTAGTACAGCGCCGGCACCTTGGCGCGCGCAGCCTGTGGCGGCAAGTAGATGCCAAAGCGCATGTCGCTTCTGGTCGCCTCGGAACGATGGCTGTAAAAGCCCATACGCCCGCCAAAGCAGACCTGTTCGCTGCGCCGTTCCACAGTCATGCCTGTGCTCCTAGAGTTTCACAGCGCTGATCTGCACGACAGGCTGGGTGTTGGTGTAGTTCGGAACGTCGCCCAGAATGGCGGTTGCGTGCGGAGCAAATGCAGCCTGGAAGGCTTCCAATGTGTCGAAGTACAAATTACCGAAGGCCAGGTATGCCGGTGGCGCCCCGGGCGTTGCCCCTGCCATGCCTTCCTCCACGGTGACGTTCTTCAACGCCGCTCCCAGCTTCTGCTTGACCATCGGTATGTGCTTGTTCAAATAGTAGGCCATATCGAAAGTCTGGCCCTGGCCGTTCGGATACATGACGCTGACTTTGACCATGCTTGCTCCTGAACGCGTCCGCCCACTGTGGGCTACGGCGAGATTACATTGCTGACCAGAATTGGTTGACCCACATAGTAAGCTGGAAACAGCCGCCTGAAATTCTCTATTTTCGGCAGGTCGTTATAAACAATGTACGGATAGCGCGGGTGGTGCACCAGGAAATCCTGGTGGTAGTCCTCGGCAGGGAAAAACCCCGGCAGCGCGTCGACCCGGGTCACGATCGGCCGCTGGAAGACGTGCGACTGATTCAATTGCGCGATGTAGGCCTCGGCGATCTGCTTCTGCGTGGCATCGCTATACCAGATCTCCGAGCGGTACTGCGAGCCGCTATCCGGTCCTTGGGCGTTCAACTGCGTGGGATCCTGCACCACCGAGAAGAACACCTGCAGAAGGTCCCCAACGGATACCTGCGCAGGATCAAAGCTGATCTGCACCGATTCGGCGTGTCCGGTCCTGCCGGAACTGACCTCCTCGTAGTGGGCAGTATCCCTGGCCCCACCCGCATACCCTGCGACCACGCGCCGTACTCCGCGCACGTGTTCGTAGACGCCCTGCACGCCCCAGAAACACCCGCCGGACAGCACCAGCGTTTGTGCGGGGCCGGCGGCCTTGGGATTGTCGACCGCGGGTACCGCAATCGTCACCGCGCCCTCGCCGGCATGCGCGTGCCATGGCACCCATGCAGCCGCGACCAGCAGCAACGCCGCCACGGCGCGAGATGCTGTCCGATTTATGTTCGGCAATGACATGTATGCTCCTGGTTGATGCGCGATCAGATCTTCAAGCTCGCGCTACAAAATTCAGCGACACCGAGTTCATGCAATAGCGCAGGCCCGTGGGCCGCGGCCCGTCATCGAACACGTGCCCCAGGTGTGCATCGCAGCGCCGGCACGAGATCGCATCGCGCTGCATAAAGAGGCTCCGGTCCGCGCTCTTCACCACATTTTTTGACGATATCGGTTGCCAGAAGCTGGGCCAGCCCGTTCCGGACTCGAACTTGGTCTTCGAATCGTACAGCGCGGTATCGCAGCATATGCAGCGATACAGGCCATCGGCATGGTTGTTGGCGTAGCGTCCCGAGAATGCCGCTTCCGTTCCGGCGTGGCGCGTCACCTGGTACGACTGCGCGGACAGTTGATGGCGCCAGTCGGCATCGCTTTTCACCACCTTGCTGACGGTGACGACCCCCGTGCTCTTGCCGGAAGCCGCAAAATTCTCGATCGTCACCTGCTCAGCGTCGCCGGATTCCGCGACGGCGAATCCCATCCTGCCCGCGAAGGCGCCGGTGACTGCCACCGCCAGCCCCTGAATCAGAAGCTCGCGGCGCGCGATTGCAATTGCTGGATGTGGTGCTGTCATCGAAGTCTCCTGTGGTCATGGGGTTATTCGCTGCGGCAGGGCAAAAGGTTTCAGCTACCAGGCACCCACGTTCGGCATGGAGAGCCACGGCTCCTGGGGCGGCAGCTTTGGGCCTTTCTGCAGCAGTTCAACCGAAATCTGATCGGGTGAGCGCACAAAGGCCATGTGCCCGTCGCGCGGAGGCCGGCCGATCGTGACCCCATGCTGCAACAGGCGTTCGCAGGTGGCATAGATGTTCTCGACCTCATAGGCGACGTGCCCGAAATTGCGGCCGCCGGTATAGCTCTCTGGATCCCAGTTCCAGGTCAATTCAATCTGCGCCTGCGTGTCCCCCGGGGCTGCGACATACACCAGGGTGAAGCGCCCCTTGTCATTCGTCATGCGATGGACCTCCTCGAGACCCAGGGCGTCGCAATAGAACTGGAGCGAAGCCTTGAGGTCGCTGGCTCGAACCATAGTGTGCAGGTATTTCATTGTGGCTCTCTTTTAGGATTTCTCATTGAGAATCAAATAGTAATCGCGTATATGGATTTTCTGGCTTAAGTCGCCGCCGACACCACTGAGCGCGATGCAGGCCGCCAGCAGCAGCGCCAGCTCGTGCGCCATGATCGGCTACGCCGGCGTGGCCAGTTCCTGCAGCGCGCGGTGCACGTACTGCACGCAGATCGACCCCTCACCCACGGCCGAGGCGATGCGCTTGACGCTCTGCGAACGCACGTCGCCGGCGGCAAACACCGCCGGCAGGCTGGTTTCCATCGCGTGCGGCGCGCGCGCCAGCGACCAGCGACTGGCCGCCAGATCCTGCGGATTCAGATCGCTACCGGTTTTGACAAAACCGTCTTCGTCGAGCACCACGCAATCCTGCAACCAGGCGGTATTCGGGGTGGCGCCAGTCATCACAAACATATGCCCGATCGGCTGACGCTCGCTCTTGCCATCGGCGCTGTTGAACCATGTGAGCGCTGCGACCCGATCGCTGCCCTCGACTCCGGTAATCTGCGTGTGCGCATGCAGCGTGATGTTGGCCGTCTGCTCGATGCGCCGGATCAGGTAGTTCGACATGCTCTCGGCCAGGCCCGCCGCGCGCACCAGCAGGTGCACCTGGCGGCAGGATTGCGCCAGGAAATCCGCTGCCTGGCCGGCGGAATTGCCGCCGCCCACGATCACGATCTCCTCGTCCTTGCACAGCTGCGATTCCAGGTGCGTGGCGGCATAGTAGACGCCGGAGCCGAGAAATCGCGACAGATTGTCGATGGCCAGCGTCCGGTACTGTGCGCCGGATGCAATCAGTACACTGCGGCCGCGCAGCGTCTTGCCGTCGGCCAGGGCGATGGAATAGGGACGCCGGGTGCAATCGAGGCTGATCACCTCCGCGGCGACGCTGAGCGCCGCGCCGAATTTCTGTGCCTGCGACAGTGCACGGCCAGCCAGCGCCCCGCCGGAGATGCCGGTCGGAAAGCCCAGGTAATTTTCGATGCGCGAGCTGGTTCCGGCCTGGCCGCCGGCCGCGGTGGTGTCGACGATGCGCACCTGCAGGCCTTCGGAGGCGGCATAGACCGCGGCCGCAAGCCCGGATGGGCCGGCGCCGATGATCAACAGGTCGTACACCCGGCTGTCATCCACCTGCGGATTCATGCCCAGGCATTCGGCGATGTCGTGATTGCTGGGATTGCGGAAAATGTTGGCGCCACGACAGATGACCACGGGAACATCGCTCGCGCTTATATGCAGGCGTTCGAACATGCCGCCGATGTCGGGATCGTCCTCGACCTCGGTGTAATGGAAGGGTTGATTGTTACGCGTGAGGAATTCGCGCAGGCGCAATGAATCGGCGGAATGGCGCGAACCCAGCAGCGTGATCTCGCCGCCGCCGCTGGAGATCAGCGCTACCCGCCGCAGGATAAAGGCCCGCATCAGTAGCTCACTGAGCTCCGCGTCGGTCTGCACCAGCGAGCGTATCTGCTCGGTATCGATGATGATTGCGATACCGCTTTCGCGAACGCGCAGCGTCGCCAGCCCGGCGCTGCGGCGCAGCGCGCTCATCTCGCCGCTGAAGTCTCCGGCCGTGAGCACGAATATCAGCAGCTCATTGGCCTGGTCGTGCGTCCTGACTTCGATACTTCCGGAGACCACCACGAACACCTGGGTCTGACGCGTGCCAGCCTGCAGCAGCACCTGCCCCGCTTGCATGTCGATACGTCGGCCATGACTCTCCAGGCGCGCCACCTGCGCCGGCGTGAGCTTCGGAAACATCTGCTCCCGGCGTCTCTCAAGCAGTTCGCTGGCGACGACCCGCTCTTCCCCGGCGCCGCTCAAGTCAACTCCATGACCAGTTCATCGATGTAACACCAGCTCCAGGTCTCGCCTGGCTCCAGCGAGGTAATGATCGGATGCTGGCTGGCATGAAAGTGCTTGGTCGCATGGCGGTTCTTTGAGTCGTCGCAGCAGCCGGTGTGGCCGCAGGTCCGGCACAGCCGCAGGTGCACCCAGGTATCGCCCATCTTGAGGCATTCCTCGCAGCCATGCGTGCGCGTTCGCGGGTGGGATGTCTTGATGGAATTCAGATGTCCGCATTGCGATGTCATGGCGCCTCCCTATGTTTTCTGAACGTAGCACTTGGCATCGATGACCGCAAAGCAGGAGGCAGTTCGTGGCACAATCAGCCCATGAGCGCTCACACCCATTTCGAATTGACTGCGCCGATCGAGGCCACCGATCACGTACTCGGCGAGCCGCACGCCCGCGTGACTGTGGTCGAGTACGGCGATTTCGAATGTCCAAACTGCAAGCAGGCGGCGCCGGCGGTCAAATTGCTGCTGGAAAAGTTCCCGAGCCGCGTGCGTTTTGCTTTCCGGCATTTCCCGGCCGAGCAGGCGCATCCGCACGCCATGCTGGCGGCAGAAGTGGCCGAAGTCGCCGGTGCCCAGGGGAAATTCTGGCCCATGCACGACATTCTGTTCGACAATCAGCTGCACCTGACCGGCGCCAATCTGCGCAGTTACGCCGAGCGGCTGCAGCTCGACATGGCGCGCTACAGCGCGGAACTAGATGACCACATCTACCTGCAGCGCATTCGCGAGCATGCCCAGGGGGGTCGCGACAGCGGCGTGCGCGGTACGCCGACATTCTTCGTCAACGGCATCATTCAGGATGTATCGTTCGGAATGCATCTGCTGTTCGAAGCCGTGGATAAGGCGCTGCGGCACTGATCGCGGTCAGCGCGTCCATGGCGCGGCCAGTTCCGCGTCGATACCATAACGCTCGATGGCGCGCCACCACCACGGCACGTTCGAGGTCGCCGGTCTGGTGGCGCGCGGCCGTTCCTGTATCATGCGCTAACAGGAGTACGGCAAAGATGGCTAAGCAACGACTACTGCTCATCGCACTGCTGATGTCTGCCGGCGCAATGACGGCGCCCGCGTTCGTCTCGGCCGGGGTCAATGTCGACATCGACGTGGCACCGCCGGTGGCGCAGGTGGAGACGGTCCCGGGCCCGCGCGCCGGGTTCATCTGGGCGCCAGGTTATTGGGCATGGCATCGTCACTCGCACGTTTGGGTGCGTGGACACTGGCTCAGAGCGCGCCGTGGTTATCATTGGGTGCCCGACAACTGGGAACACGCCGGCCCGCACTGGCACTATGCTCCGGGCCATTGGGAGCGCTGAGAACGCGTTGATGCCGCAAGCGGCGGCCGCGCGACCAGCGCGGTACGCCGCGGACCCGATCGGCGCGCCGCTGCAATGGCTGCGCGAGTGGCTGCCATCAGGCTTTGGAGCGGCGGTAGCGCCGATTACTGAACGATTCGCTGCCGCGTTCGCGGCCGAAGAGCGGCTCATTGACAGAGCGGTCGACAAGCGCCGCAACGAGTTCCGCGCCGGGCGCGCCGTGGCACGCGAGGCGCTGGCGCAGATTGGCTGCCCGCCGGCGGCAATATTGGCGCATCCGCAACGTGACCCCATCTGGCCTGCAGGTTTCCTCGGCTCGATCACCCACTCCGAGCGCCTCGCGCTGGCACTGGCCGCGCCCTCAAGCCTGATTGAGGCCGTGGGCGTCGACCTCGAAGACGATTCGGCGCTCGATCCGCGCCTGACTTCGAGCGTGTGTCGAGCGGACGAAAGACCACAGCAGGCAGAGTTCGCGCAGCTCGGTATCGATCATGCCAAGTTGTGCTTCGTCGCGAAGGAAGCCGTTTTCAAGGCCATATTTCCACGGCAACGCTCGCCTGTGCAGTTCGAGCAGTTGCGGCTCTGCTTTCACATTCCCGACCGCAGCTTCCGCGTCGACCAGCTGCCCGGTATCGGTCGGTTTCTGTGCCATCCGGGCGTAATGATGGCCGTATTTCTAATCAGACAGCGCGCCTGACATGTGCCGTCGACGTCTGACATAACGGCCCGTCTTTCGATAGGTTTACAGCGGCGATCAGCGTGCCTTAACCTCGGGACGAGTAACATCCGCAGGTACGCGCCCCATAGGCCGCGAGGTCACTATGAACGCACATTCCGTACTCCGCGCCCTCAGAGGCCCGGCTTTGGTCCTGGTTGCCGGCTTGCTCGTCTGCACTCCCAGACCCGCTAGTGCAGCAGGGCACTTTGCCGTCGGTCACGGTGGCGGCTTTGGGTTTCACGGTGGAGGGGTCCGCGGTTTTGGCGGATTCCGTGGCGGATTCCGTGGCGGATTCCGCGGCGGCTTTGGCTTTCGCGGTGGTTTTGGCTGGTGGGGTTGGCCCGGTTACGGCCTGTTCCTCGCAACACTGCCCCTGTACTACTCGACCGTGTGGTGGGACGGCGTGCCGTACTACTACGCCGATGACTACTACTACGTGTGGAATCCTGCCGCGGGCGGTTACCAGGCCGTGTCCCCGCCGCCACAGATTGCGAACCGCCCGGGCATGACCCAGGGCAGCAATCAGCTGTTCGCCTATCCGAAGAATGCCCAGAGTGCCGAGCAACAGGCGCGCGATAAGCAGGAATGCCGTGACTGGGCCACATCACAGACCGGTTCCGGCGCAGCGGCAACCGGGGGCGATAATCTGCGCGCGCAGACTGCCTGTCTTACGGGGCGCGGCTACAGCGTGAGGTAACGCTGGCGGAAAATGCGCGTACTGTTCGTCTGCATGGGCAATATCTGCCGCTCGCCCACGGCCGAGGCCGTCTTTCGGCATCTGGCGCCCAAGCTTGCTCCCCACCTGTCGGTCGAAGCGGATTCAGCCGGCACCCACGACTATCATCTCGGCGCGCCGCCCGACCAGCGCTCGCAACGGGTGGCGCGGCAGCGCGGCATCGATATGAGGCAGCTGCGCGCGCGTCGGCTCGTGCCGGAAGACTTCGAGCGCTTCGACTGGATTGTGCTGATGGATGAGCGCAATCGCCTGGATGCACTGGCACTGGCGCCTGCGCGCTATGGCGCGAAGCTCAATCGTCTGCTGGACTTTGCCCCTGATCAGTCGCTGCGCGATGTGCCGGACCCGTACTACGGCGGCCCGACCGGGTTCGCGCGGGTCTTCGATCTCATCGACACCGGCGTCAGGGGTTTGATTGCTGCGCTGTGCAGCAGAACGCACGCGTCTGGTACTGAAAGGCGATGCGATCGCGTTCCGTGAGTTCCGGATTCACGGCAATCAGTGCCCTCGGGCGTCCCGCGTCAGTGCTGAGTCTGTGTCTGCCGCGGCGCGGCACTCGTCCGCTTCGCCTGTAACGCCTGCATCAGTTTGTCGAACGGCTGATTGAATTTCTCGACCCCCTCGTCCTCGAGCCGCTGCGTGACCTGCTGAATATTCACGCCCAGTGTCGGCAGTTCCGCGAGTACCGCACGCGCCTGATCCGGGTTTTCCGTCAGGCGCGATTGCGGCTGCCCATGATCGCGATATGCCACCAGCGTCTCGAGCGGCATGGTGTCAATGGTGTTGGCGCCGATGAGCGCCTCCACATATTTGACATCGCTGTAGCTGCGATCCTTGGTACTGGTACTGGCCCACAGCAGCCGCTGCACCTGCGCGCCGCGCGCCTTGAGCGCGGCGAAGTTCTCATGCCCGAACACCTCGAGATGCATTTGATAGGCAAGCCGCGCGCTGGCAATCGCCGCCTCGCCGCGCAGCGCCTTGGCGCGCGCCGAGCGCGCATCGTTTGCGGATACCAGCGCATCCAGCATCGGATCGACCACGGCATCGATTCGGCTGATGAAGAAGCTCGCGACCGACGCGATCGTGTCGATCGGCAGACCTTGAGCAATGCGCGCCTGCAGCCCGGCAATGAATGCGTCGATCACCTCGCGGTAGCGCGACAGCGAAAACAGCAGCGTGACATTGATGCTGATGCCTTCGCTGGTGAGCTGGCGGATCGCGGCCAATCCCGCCTTGGTGCCCGGCACCTTGATGAATACGTTGGGCCGTTTAAGAGCCGCCCAAAGCCGCCGCGCCTCGACCTGTGTGCCGGCGGTGTCGTGCGCCAGGTGCGGATTGACCTCCAGGCTCACGTAGCCGTCGCGACCTTTGGTGGCATCGAATACGCCCCGGAATTCATCAGCAGCGCGCTGCACATCCTGCAGACTGATCGCCTCGTACATGGCGTTGGCGTCCTTGCCGGCGCTGTTGAGTGCCTTGATCTGCTCGTCATAGGCCGGGCTGTCGGCAATCGCCTTTTCGAAGATCGCCGGATTGGACGTCATGCCGGTCAGGGAATCCTGCGTGATCAGCGCACGCAGCTGCCCGCTGCTGAACAGGTCGCGATGGATGTAGTCGAGCCACACGGATTGACCGAGCGCCGCGAGGCGATTCAACGGATTGGATGGCACGCAAGCCCCCTGGCCGACATGGGCCGTGTCTGTACTGACGAGCCCGGAGTATGGCACCGAAGAACCCTTGCGTCGCGCTGATCAGTACTCGAATTGATAGCTCAAGCCGATGCTGCTGCCCGGATCGTTCTGCGGCGTCACGCCCTGTACCGTGCCGCCACCAGTGCCCAGCGTGGTCTGCACCTTCAGGCTCTTGGTAAGATCGATCTGTACTTCGGCCTGCGTTGTGCCGGAGGTAAATTGTTTACCACCGATATAGACGCGGCTCGAGACATAGCGCCCGGCCTCGATGGTGGCGCCGGTGTTGGTGCCCTGCGCGCTGGTGGTACCGGCCGCAGGAGCGCCGCCATTGGTATTGCCGCTGATGGCCAGGCGATCCAGCCTTAGCCTGCGCTGCACGGCATTGATGGGATTGAATCCGCCGGCGCCGATTCCCGACATGGTCGCAAGCGCGGTGGCAATCTGGGCGATCTGCAGGGTGGTCAGCTGTGTCACGCTGACGCCGAACAGCAGCCGCGAGAGGATCTCATCCTGCGCCATCTCCGGCGTGCTGCTGAGCGTGATCACCGGCGAGTCGGCATAACCGCCGATGTTCAGGGTCGAACTCACACCGCTGGCGGTGCTGTTGGCGGTGAAATCGAGGGTGGGATCGATCTTCTTCTTGACACCGGTGCCGTTGAAGCTGAGCCGCCCGCTGGTGAAGGTCAGCGTCGTACCGGCGAGATTGATGGTGCCGCTGCGCAGATCAAAGCCGCCACTGATCTGCGGATCATCGCTGGTGCCGCCCACGTGCAGCGAACCACCGACCTCGGCATTCAGACCTCGGCCGCGCACAAAGATCGCCCGCGGCGCATCGACCGCCACAGTGAGATTGATCAGCACCGAGCTCGATGGCTCGGGCGCCACGTGCTCTCCGGGCCGGCGCACGTCCAGCACGGCAACGCTCGGCGGCAGCGCATTCGGAATATTGAGATCGGCATGATTGATGTGCAGGCGGCCGGCTGCATCGAGCTTCTGGCGTAGTTGTCCCGTAAGTGTGAGGTTCATGTCCAGATTTGCCGTGATCAGATCGCTGGTCAGCGGTTGCGCGTTGTGCGCGTCGAGCTTCAGGTTCACGGGCCATTGCCCCGTAAGTCCCAGCGTGCCGCTGGCCGATACTGTGCCCGCGCCAGCGTGCGCTGTGAACTCCTGCAACCGCACCTGATCGCCATCGCCCTTGAGCGTTGCGCTGACTTCGCTCAGGTGCAATCCACGCGGATAATCCTGCAGATCCGCGTGCGTGAGCGCCAAATTGCCACTGGCGCGCGGCGCCGCCAGCGTACCGCCGAACTCGGCGTCGAATTTGGCCTCACCCTGCACGCGCCGCCCGCTGGCCTCGAGTATGGGATTGAGCAGTATCAGATCGACGGCGCCGTCGAGCTTAAGAGCGATCGGCGCGGCGCGATCCAGCGGCGCCTGGCCCGAGGCATGCAATTGCACCCGCTCACCGGCGCTCAGATCGAGCTGCACTTGCGCCACGGTCGCGCGCAGCTGCGCCTGCAGGTTGAATTCCACGGCCGGCAGAGCCCGTGCCGGACCGCTGCGGCCATGCAGGCCGCGGGCCTTGATCTGCAACTCGCCGGTGGGCTGCGCGAGGCTGCCATGGAGCTTTGCCTCGCCATCGAGCCGGCCGTCGGCATCCACGTTGGGCAGCCAGGCGCGCAGAATCGCGGGCGTCAGATTAGTCAATGTCGCACTCAGGTCGAGCGCCGGGGTCAGCCGGCCTTGCAGCTGTAGTTCGCCCTGACCCACGCCCAGACGCAGCTTATCGACCGCGAACCCCTGTGCGAAGTTCAGCACCACCGGTGCCAGCAAGTGCGCCGTCTGCCCGCGGTACTGCAACTGCAGCGCACTGACCTTGATGTCGCTGTGTGCACCGTCCAGCGTGGCAGTGCTGGTCAATTGGGTCTGCGTGCTGACGTCGCCCTCGCTGCCGGCGTTGACGCGCAGCACCAGGGCATTGAGCAGACCCTGCAGCTGCGCCTGCGCATGCGCCGGCACGCCGCGAATCAGTCCCTGGGTCGCCAGTTGCAGCGCCAGCGCCGGCTGGGTAGTGAGAGCATCAATATCGCCCGACAGACTCAGGGTCTGCAGCTGCTGCGCCGGCACGCCCGCGTCTTTGGCAGCGATGCGCACCTTGGCGCGTCCGCCGGGCACCGTGTCATCGAAATCCGCATGCGCATCGACACTACCCTGTAACTCCTGGCCGAGCAGATGATCCAGATCCTGCAGATGATCCATTCCCAGATCCAGGTGCCCGGTGGGCGCGCGCGCATCGGCGGCCACACGCAGGTCGGCTTGCGCATGGACGCTCTTCCACACCGCGCGCTCTATCTTGGCCACCAGTGCACCGTCCGCAGCTGCCAGTACATTCGCGTCGAGTTCCAGCGGCGCGTCGTCGAACGATCCGCCGAGCTGCAGTGTGCCGCTGGGCCGCTGCGGCACATCGCGCGCGCGCAGCTTCAATCGCAGCGCACCGCTCTTCGAGCCGTTGACGGCGAGCTGGCCATTGAGGTCGGCGGTGACGCTCAAGCGCGGCGACCGGCCTTGAATCTGCCCCTGGGCCTCGGCGTTGCCGCCCAGCCGCGGCGACAGCACGGCCAGCTCGGGCAGCCCCAGCTTCCAGTCCAGGTCCATCACGCCGCTGTCGTAGCCGCCGTGTGCGGCCAGGTGGGCGTGTGCTGCATCCAGCTGCGAGTGCTCGAGCCGGACGCCGCGCTGGTCGAAACTGAGCACCGCGGCGAGAGTACTCCTGGGAGCAAGCAGGGCGGACAGGGCGGAGTGTCCGCCGCTTATGTCGAGCACACTGGATAGCTCCAGCTTCCAGGCCGCGGCGTGACTGCGCAGCTGCGCCTGCACGCGGCCGCGCCCTTCCAGATCCAGCAACGCGATCGCGGCCAGCGGTTTGATATCGTTGAGGCTCGCGCTCAGGTTGCCGCTGCCGTCGGCCGCGCCGCCACTCCAGTGGCCGCTCGCGTTCAGCAGCCGATGCGCGAGCGTGAAGTCCAGCGGGCGTGTGGCCTGATCGAGCCGCATGGCGGCATGCAGCGTCAGCGGCGAATCCGCGAGCAGCCCCGCCACGCGGCCGGGCAGCACAAGGCCGCCAACGCTGCCGTCCAGCGTCAAAGCACCCGCCTGCCCTCGCAGCTGCGCCGTAACTGCTTTGAGTTGCAGCGATGGCAGCTCAATGCAGTC